>Ga0208882_1000059_pt1 | contig 75984 bp, 69 predicted proteins | sample LakWasMet14_LOW5_2_FD_183862 | JGI IMG/M metagenome (GOLD analysis project Ga0208882, IMG submission 183862) | Freshwater sediment methanotrophic microbial communities from Lake Washington under simulated oxygen tension - Sediment Metagenome... | ecosystem: Environmental > Aquatic > Freshwater >...
CACCTCGTGGAAGGAGCACGGGACCTGCTGAATGGTGGAGCTGGTCATCCCGGAGGATGCGCCCGACCACCGAGGGGGAGCTCGTGGCAGCCGCGTGACCCACCCTCAACGCGAACCGCGAAGTGTCAGCAGGGGTGGGTCATTCCTCGCGAGCGTTGAAGGCGGCCCGTCCTGCGTCCCTGCGGAGCTCACCCTCGGAGGGTTGATCGGCCCCCACGCCGAGGGTCGTCCACGCCGCCGTCAGCCGACAGTCTTGCGTCGCCGCGTCGCTCGCGCAGCGGTCTTCTTCGCGGTGCGCTCCTGGGCTTCCTTGAGCCGGTAGCTCTCGCCCTCGATGGCGACGATCTCGGCCCGATGCACCAGCCGGTCGATCAGCGTCACCAGGCAGCCCGCGCTGGGGAAGACCTGGTTCCACTCGGCGAAGGCCTTGTTGGTCGTCACCACCATCGGCCGCGGCGCCCCGTGCTGGTAGCGGCGCGTGACCACCTCGAAGAGCAGGTCCGCGCTCTGCTGGCTGTAGGACAAATACCCGACCTCATCGACCACGAGGACCTGGGGCTGCACGTACCGCCGCTGTCGCCGCGTGCGCGCCGTGGCCGTCTCCTGCGCCCCGAGGTCGGCCAGCATGTCGCTCGCGGTCGTGAAGCGCACCGTGTGGCCCCGCAGGAGCGCCGCGTACGCCACGTTCTTGGCCAGCATCGTCTTGCCCACCCCGTTGGGGCCCACCAGCACCACGTTGGCCCCCTCGGCCAGGAAGCCCAGGCCCAGCAGCTCGTCCAGCTGCTCCCGATCGACCCGGCTCGGCCAGCCCCAGTCGAAGTCCGCCACAGGCTTGAAGCTCCCCAGCCGCGCGTGGCTCACCCGCCGCTCCAGGCTGCGCCGCGTGCGCTCCTCCTGCTCGATCTCCATCACCCGTGCAAGCCACGGCTCGTGCTGCACCTGCTCCCAGCGGGCCAGCAGCCCGTACAGCCCCAGTCGCTGCAGCGTCCCTCGATCGTCCGCGTCACTCATCGCTCGTCTCCTTCGTCCCTCGCAACAGGTCGTACCGGGCGAGCGCGTGGGGCGTGACCACCAGGTCGCGCACCCGCGGATCGCTCGGCAGCTCCACCGCCACCGGCGGCGCGGCGCCCCGCGCCCGCCGCGCCGTCTCCAGGATCAATCGCACCGCGCCCACGTGCGGCGTCCCCCTCGCCAGCGCCTCGCCCACCGCGACGCCGAGCGCCTCGGCGCCCTCCTGGTCGAGCAGCGACAGCAGGCGCGCGACGGTGCTCCCGAGGTTGCCCCCGCGCTCGGCCACCGCCTCCAGCAGCGCCGCGCTCGCAGGCACCGCGCGGGTCAGCCGATCGACGCCGCGGTGCGTGCCCGCCTGCGGGCGGCTGGCGATCAGCGCGGCGACATGGGCCGGGTCCTCCACGGTCTGCGCCCGGTCCCAGGAGCGGGCGTGCGTGGCCACCACGGCGTCGCCCGCGAGCAGGCGCACGGCGTCCATCGTGGCGACGACCTCCAGCGTGCGCCGCACGTGCGCAGGCGGCACCGAGTAGTCGTTGCCGTCGAAGCGCGCGTAGGGCGTCTTGCCGATCGAGACGGCCACCCGCTCGATCGCCGCGAAGGCGTCGCCCGGCAGCGGCAGCAGGCGCGTGCGCTCCTCGACGAAGCACTCGCGCACGGTGCGGGTGCGGTCCTCGGGGCAGCGCCGGTCGGCGGCGATCCCGTCGCACCAGGCGTCGGCCTGGGCGTTGAGGTCGTCCAGGTCTCGGAAGGCGCGCGCGGCGAAGAAGCTGTCGCGCACGTAGCGGATGGCGCGCTCCACCCGGCCCTTCTCGTTGCCTCGGAAGGGCCGGCAGGGGTGGGGCGCGAAGCGGTACCAGGCCGCCAGCTCCAGCAGCGTCGGGTGGAAGCGGATGGCGTCGCCCGCGCGCTCCAGCACCGCGCTCTTCAAGTTGTCGTAGCGCAGCTCGCGCGGCACGCCCTCGAAGGCGGCGAAGGCGTCCACGTGGCCGCGCAGAAACATCCCCATCGCCGCGCCCGGGTAGAAGCGCAGGAAGATCCGGCGCGACCAGCTGAGCACCATCACGAAGGCCATCAGGGGCCGCCGCGCTTGGCCGATGGGCAGGGTGCCGAAGTGGCCCCAATCGACCTGGGCCTGCTCGCCGGGGAGCGTGCACAGCCGCGCGAAGGCCTCGGCCGGGGGGCGCGGGCGGTGGCGGGCGACGACGGCGCGGAAGTGGTCCTCGCTGCCGCGGTAGCCGCGGGCGTGGGCCATGGCGAAGAGGCGGCTGGCCGTGAGGCGCGGGTACTTCGCGAGCGTCTCGACGATGAGCGGCACGTAGGGGTCGGCGATGGAGGGCCGCCCGGAGTGGCGCGCGGCCTCGACGCCCTGCTGGGCGAGCACGCGGCGCACGGTGGTGTGGTGCAGCCCCAGCTGCGTCGCGATGGTGCCGATCATCCAGTGCTCGGCATGGTGCAACCGCAGCACCTCGGCCTCCTTCTCCGGGGGGATCACCTCGGCCTCCGCTCACGGCGGTCGGGCCCGGCGTGCGGCGAGCGCCCGGGAGGGCAGGCGGAGCCACGGGACGCACGGGCGCCCGCAGATCGCGCAGCGCGTGAAGGAGAAGGCCACGGGCGGGGCGAGAGGGATCGTCGCCGTCGCGTCGGACGAGGCCGACGGGACGACGCGCGGGGGCTGCGCATCGGGGACCTCCAGGGGGGACGCGGCGGCGAGGGCGGAGGCGCTCGCGGCGGCGTCGGTGGAGGCCACTGTGGCGTCGTCGGAGGTTGGGGGCGAACGGTGATGCGTCACATTCGATCGACGCCGGGCGCGGTAGCGCGCCTGCCGATCGGCATGGCATCGGCGACCGGGGAGCGACCGCTGGTAGCGCTGTCCGGCGCGCCGGAGAGCGTCCCGTCGGGCGGCGCGGGCGCAGTCGTGGGAGCAGTAGCGATGGCCTCCAGCGCAGGACGGGCAGAGCACGAAGGGCCGCTGGCAGCGGGAGCACTGGCGCAGGCGTGCGGGGGCGGCCGACATGGCGACGTCGCCGCCGGCAGGGACTCGACGCCCGCGGGATGCGGGGTGATGCTGTGGGTCACGAGGCGCGCCGTTAGCGCGGCGACGGCCTCGAGAAGGCTCGGAGCCATCAACTCCGGGCCTTCACCTTTCGGCGGCTCGGGGAAGCATGCCGCTCGAGGATCGGCCCGCAACGGACGTCCCCTGGTGAAGGTCAGGCGGTGAACCTCGTCAGGCGGACCTCGCGGTCTTCAACGGATAACCGCGCTTCTCGACGCCTGCCAACACCGGCTCGATCAGGACCTTGATGGGCGTGCGATGGAAGAAGATGTCGTCGCCCGCGAGGCACTCCAGACGAGCGTGCAGCTGCTCGCGCGCTCGCAGCAGCAGGCGCCCGGCGGCGCGCCCGGCCCGGTCGAGGAAGTCCACGACGGCGTCGCGCGAGGGCGTCGTGTGGCCCAGCGCCTTGAAGACGGTCTGGGTGCCGCGCAGCCAGCCGTTGTGAACCGCGAGCGTGCAGATCACCATCGACAACGCGCCCTGGCACCGCGGCGAGCCGATCCGCGCCGCGCCCCGCGACCACCCGAACCTCGAGCTCTACCGGCTGCCGCTCGGCAACGATCAGGTTTTGCTCCGCCACGATCTTCCGAAAGAGATCAAGATCCGCGTCGCGTTCTGACATGGCCTCACCTCGTGTTTGTGTCTGATCCCACACTGCCCAGCGCAGGCTCTACCGATAACTGGAAGGTCATGACGGAACCATCGGGGCCGTGCGATCGGGACGGCGGTGGCACCGCGCGACGAGTTCACGGCCGCAACGGCGTCTCCCGCGCGAGCCGAGCGCGAACCTCTTCGGGGAGCAGATGGTCGTAGGGCCATGCCCGCTCCACGAGCTCGTCGCCCTCGAGCTCCAGCAGTAGGATCCGCCAGGTGGCGCGATCGCGCAGCAAGGCCTCGGCGCCGGAGTCAGTGAGGTGCGACTGGTCCTCGATGAGCTGGCCGGATTCGTCCCATCGCTTGCGCCACACAAGGACACGGTGTTCCCCGATCTCCTCGAGCCGGAGACGACCGCGCTCGTCCCACTCGCGGAGCGGTCCGTGGGAGCCGCCCATGTAGGAAGACTTCTCCCGCATCAGCCGCCCGTCGTGATCCCACTCTCGAGAAGGGCCGTTCAATTTGCCCCATCGGTAGCACATCAGCAGTAGACACTTCCCGAAGGAGTCGACGTCGGTCGCGATGCCGTCGAAGGGCTCCCCTCGATACAGCATGTCCCCGTAACCGTCGTTGGAAACATCGAGATCGTCGAAAGCGACTCGGATCACCGGGAGCCTCTCCTTCTCGCTTCGTAACTGTTCACGGGGTCGTGGCTTAGAGCGCCTAAACTTACCCCGTAAGCGTTCACGCCGTTGATGGGATGAGCGAAGGCGGGGATGTCTGTTGAAGCTGCGCCTGGATGGCCTCGACCAGGAACGGGAACACGGGCTGGTCGTGCTGCCGCCGCGTCGCCGCGACCGTGAGCATCCGCTCGGCGAAGTGGGCACCACGCTCCGAGTCGTTCCCGAAGGAGCCCTTACGCCACAGAACTGCCGGGCAGATCGCCCGCTCGGCCCGGTTGTTCGTCGGCTCCACGCCCTCCGCCGCCACGAACGTCCAGAGCGCCTCGAACCGTTCGAGCACCTCCCGGCAGGTCGCCGCCGTGCGCGCCGAGGCCCACGACACGCCGCGCCGCAGGTGCCGGCGCACCTCGCCGCGCAGCCGCTGGACCCGCGCGAGCATCGTCCCCGGCGAGAGGGTCCCGTCGCGCACCCGGTGCCACCAGGGGAACAGACGCGCGCTGTCCCGCCGCAGCCATGCCCCCACGGTCGCGTCCAGCTCCCCGCGATCGACGAAGCGCTGCCACTCCCGCAGCAGGTGCGCCCAGCACAGCTGCGGCGGGCCAGCGGCAGGTAGTCGTACGCGGCCCAGCGGTCGCTCACCGCGACCCCCTCGAAGGGGCCCAGCAGCTCCCGCGCGACGGCCTGGCTGCGACGGCGGCGCACCAGGAAGATCGTCGCCACGGCGGTCGCCATCACCCACAGCCACGCGCGCCGGCCGCCCATCCTCCAGCCGGTCTCGTCCAGGTGCGCCACCGGCCGGGCGCGCGCCATCTCTGCCGCTCGCTCGACCGGCGCCGCGACCGCCTCGCTCACGCGCTGCACGCAGTCGGTCACGGCCCCGCCGCTGATCGCGATCCCGAACACCTCCCGCAGCAGCTCCGGCGCGCTGCGGTGGCTCAGGCGGAAGCGCCCCAGGAGCAGCGCCAGCGTGGCGTGCAGCCGGGGGCCAAACGCGAGCGCGGCCTCCGGGGGCGGCGTGGCGCGGGTGGTGCGGCCGCAGGCGGCGCAGGTCAGGGCGTGCAGCCGCCACTCGGTCACGGTTGCGAGCTTCGCGGGCAGCTCGACCTGCTGGTGGCGCCAGGGGTCGGGGTCGTCGCCGGCGAGGGGCGCGGCGCAGTGGCGGCAGCGGGCGGGGCGCAGCTCGTGGCGGTGATCGACCTGCTCGGGCGGCAGGAGCGTGCGCTCGTGCTTGCGGTGCCCCGGCTGCCCGCCGCGCGCGCGCGGGCTCGGCGGGCCGGTGCGCGTCGGGGCCGCGGGCCCGTCCGAGGAGGGCAGCTTGGAGGAGCTGGAAGAGTCGGCGCGGAGCCGGTCCTCGAGCGCCGCGACGCGGGCCTTGAGCTGCGCATTCTCGGCCCGCAGCTGGGCATTCTCCCCGCGCAGCGCGACGACCTCGGACTGGAGCGCGTCCATCAGGGCCACCAGATCGCGGATCGGCGCGAGGGGGTCCATGGCGCCCGCCAACGTCGTCAGCGCGGCGTGTTGGTCAAGGGTGTCCGCCCGGTGCCCGCCCGTCGGAGCGCAGGTCACGCGGTGCTCGAAAAGCCACAAGCCGGTGAACGCTTACCCTCTGCTTTCTACCGCGCAGCAATCGGCACCCGGCTCTGTACGCGCGCTTTGATGGTCTCGTGCAGCGGAACCACGGATCCGATCGCTTCAATCGAGAGCACCGCCGCATAGCGCTGGGTGAAGGTCGCGGCCTCAGCAGCATTCATCCAGCCGCGGCGGCCGGCGACGGCGAGCACGATTTCGTCGCCCAAATACGCAACGGGCGCTTCGAACCAATCCTTCTGCACGGTCCCGCGTGTGCGCGCGTTTCGGCCAACGATCCATTCCCAGTCGCCAACGGGTTCAGGTTCGTCGATCGACGCGACCTCGGGGCTGGCGGACGACTTGACGGACGTGTCGTCCTCAGTTTGATCCTCCATGGCCTCCTCGACATCGACGAGGTTCGCGAACCGACGGCGGAACCCGTCAAGAGACTCGCCTCTGCGCACCATGGACCACTCCAGTACCGTTCCGCGGTACCGCTTGTTCGTCCGTCGTACCGGCGGTCGATAGGCGAGGGTGATTGAGACACGCACCAGGGTACTGGTCGGTTCAACGAAGATTTCCCGCGGAAAGGGGATGACGAAGTACTGCACTCGCCCGATTCGAATGGAATCCTCGATCAGGATCATCGACCGCGATCCGCTGATATCGAAGATGCGAGGTGCCCTGGGCACACCGTACCCGAACTGTCGGAGCGCGTCTTCGCGGTCGCTCCGCCGGACAGGTTGCGGCCACTCGGCGCCGTTTACAATCAACGCGCGAAGTAGGTCGGGACCGGCGCCCGGCAACGCTTCGAGGATGCGGCCGGCGAGGTGCGCCACCTTGGGTGCCGCGACGCTGGTGCCGTGTGTGAAGCGGACCTGCTGACCCGCCGTCAACCATGATGGGTCGACGACGGCAACGTCGGTGATTCGCGAGGTGATGTTAAGGGCCCCCGAGGCGTCGCGATAGTAGTTCCCCGACTCCTCGACCACGTCTGGCTTGATGGTGCGAGCGTATCCAGGGCCTGTTCGTGACAGCGGAGACACCTGCCCGCTCTGCGCTATGGGTTCGAGGCCCTGCTGCGTTCTCGCTCTCCATGGTGCGGCGGCCTCCGGCACATACCCACCGACTGTCAACACGTTGAGGGCCTGCGCCGGGTCGCGCAGCCTGCATCGATCCTCAAGGAGGTACAATGGGTAGCGTCCTTCGCTCACATGGACGTCAAGCCAGTCTCTCCGCGGATTCACCTCTCCATCGACGTTTCCTGAAGGGACGACAAAGAGGATTTGCTTCTCGCGTGCGATATGATCGAGGCGTTCGGCCCACACGCTCATCCTCGAGGTGCGGAACGGAGACTTGCTGGCGATCGAGTGATTGACGATTCGAACTCCGGCCTGGGACTGTAGATGTTCTATGATCTCGGAGAGCCTCGCGGGCAGGTTGAGCGTCTCTGGAAGTTGTTCTGAGTGATCGAGCACCCGCGCCACACAGACGCCAAGCGGGGTGATGGGTTCGCTCTGCCGAACGAGTGCTTCGCGGAGACTGCCAAGCGCAGCGATTCCAGCGGCCGCGCAACCGTGTCGGGCATCCGTCGCGGGAGCGTTCACCGCGGCGTTTCCGGGCACCCAGCTCTGATGTGGAAGGGTCGCAAGGGAAGAACGCAGCAGGGGATGAGCGTCCACCACGCCTCCGTCGATCAATCCGATCACTGGTGTTCCCAGGCGCCGGGGCATGATTTCGGGAAACGGTGCCTCATCCACGGGACGGGTGAGATCGAACATCTCTAGTTCCACGCGAGGCGGTAGGTCGATGAAGAGAAGGTCGAACCGGTAATTGACCAGATCGATGATCGCCCACGAAGGCAGCTCCGCTCGGAACAGATAGTAGTCCGCAGCGTTGATCTCGCCATCGATGAGCCTCCCGCCCACTTGAGCGACGTACTGACGGAACTCACCGCGGCGGGCCGGACCATCCTGGTCGGTGGAACCCGCGCGCAGTTCTACATCGACCACATGACTGTCGTCTGTGCTGAGGTCGATTGCGGCCAAGGCTTCGCCCATGCGATCGGTGCGGGCGGCACGGGCCACGCTCTCGACCTTTCCGACACTTCCCGTGCCGCGGACGGCTTTCCCATTTTCGTCGCGTTCGTCTCGCCCCCACGCCTCCACAAGGCTGGCGAACGCGGGTGTGTCGCTCCCGGAAACGAGCGCCACAATCGTGCCGTCCTGCCGCTCCTCAGCAACCTCCAGCTTCCACCCCGCCGGAACGTCGGCTGCTGCGAAGAGGGGTTTCCCGTTCTTGTCGCGAGCAGGTTCGACGAGCAGTTGCATTCCTTCGCTCATGGGTGGGAGCGACGGGTCACGCTTCGCTTTCGATTCAAGGTAAGCCTGCGCAGCGGCCTTTAGTTGATCCTGAAGTGCCTGCGCATGAATCGCGCGATCTCGTACGGGTGTGGCCGTCGAAAAGCCCCTTCCTCGTCGTAGGTCTTCTGCAAGCCGCTTGATTCGGATCGCGTCCATCGCTCGCCTCTGTTAGCCGTCCAGCGTGGTCTTCTGCCGATGATTGCGCGCCTCGCGGTGCCGGCGCACTGCCTGTTCGAACATCGATCCTGACAGCGTGGTCTCGTTGCCGATGACCATCGTCTTGAGCGCGTCGGTGGTGATCCGTGCGACGTCCGACAGACACATCCCAGCGCACTGTCTGGCGACCTCGGCCGGCGAGATGCCCTCCGTCCTGACCGGACGGAGCCGTCGGCGTAGGTACTCCTCCATCTGCGCGGGGCTTGGGAGTGGGAAGACGATCACGTCGTCGAACCGTCGCCAGATGGCATCGTCGAGCGAGCGGTCATGATTGGTCGCGGCGATGACCGGCCCCTCACTGTCGTCACCGTCGAGCAACTGAAGAAAGCTGTTCACCACGCGCTTCAGCTCACCGACGTCATCGCGCTCATCCCGTGACCGCGCGATGGCGTCCACCTCATCGAAGAACAGAACACCCCGCTGCCGTCGTGCGAAATCAAATACCTTGCGTAGATTGCTCGCGGTCTCGCCGAGGTATGACGCGATGAGCGAGTCGAAGCGCACATAGTAGAGGGGCAGGCCAAGTTCGCCTGCGATGACCTCTGCGCATAAGGTCTTTCCGTTACCGGGGGGACCGTGGAAGAGGAGCTTCCGGGTCGGCGGGAGGCCGTGTTGGGCGAGACGCTCGCGATGGCCGTACTCACGGAGGAAGCGATCTACCCGCACCTCTGTCTCGGGCGCCAGGACGATCGCTTCGAGCGTCCGCTCAGCCTTGCGGGTCTCGACGAACGGCGGCGCCTCCGCGCGCTGACGCGGGAGCTCAAGTACTGCGGCGAGCGGAATGCTCGTCGGCCGGATCGGGTGAGCTGCCGCCCGGAGCGTGCGTTCGAGCTCGTCGGCGATGCTCGCGTGCCCCTGCCGTCGCTCCGCTGCGATCACCTGACGCACCGCATCGATAAAGGCGGCGTCATTGCCTTCTCCGTGGCTCTGGATGATCCGCTTCAGGAGCTGCGCCTTCACGAGGACAGTCTACCGGATCTTCCCTCGCACGCGGCAGCAACCCGCGATCGCATCGCTGTCTTCACCCGAGCTCCCCATCCACCGGCAGGACCGTTCCATCCACATGAAATAGCGGCAGTCGCTCGTTGAACCCCGGCTGACGCCGGAAGATCACCCCCGGCACCAGGACCACCCAGAACCCCCGCGCCCCGGTCTGCGTCTCATCGTACAGCCGCCGGATCACGTGCGTCACGCAGCCCCAAGATCGCTAGGTCGCCCAGCACCGTGCACGTCCCCGGCCGCCCATGCTGCGCGAGGAGGATCTCGAACAGCCCCTCCGCCGCGCGGGTGGCGCCGACGCTCCAGGTTCGGCGTCGGCGTGGGCTACGGTGGCGCCCGCGATGGACGAGGCGACGCTCTGGTCGAAGCTCCGCAAGATCGAGGCGCTGCACGCCGGCACCACCAGCGACGTTGAGCGCGAGGCCTCGCGCCTCGCTCCCCCGCCCGCGCGCCGCTGCAGTTGGTCGTCGTGCTGCACTGCATGGGGCACTCGCCGCTCACGTGGCTGGGCGGCGGGCTGCCCGACCCGCGCACCAGGCGCCCCGTGATCGGCTGGCGCGCGGAGGTGCGGCACGACCTCGCGGGCACGCGCTCGCTCATCCTCGCGCCCCAGTTCGACGAGCGGCGCGGGCGGGCCCGCTTCGGACGTCCGCAGGCCCGCGGCGAGCTCCGGCGCTTCCTCGACGAACTGCTGCGCGAAACGCTCGCCGCGAGGCTGGGCGGCGCCCGCTCGCTCGTGGACGTCGCCGGCGTCACGCTCGTTGGGTCGAGCGCGGGCGGGCGATCGCCAACCTCCTCGACCTCGACGACCTCGACGGCCGCGTGCGCAACGTCGTGCTCTTCGACTCGATCTACGGCGCCGATTCGATCTACGCGCGCTGGATCCGCGGCGGCGACGCGGCGCACCCGCGGCGCTTCGTCTGCCTGCACGGCGGCTCGCACTACACGTCCCCCGCGGCGGCGCGGCTCGCGGCGATGCTCCGTCCGGCGCTGCGCAGCGAGGTCGCGGTGGAGCCCGCCGGTTCGGTGACCGAGGCCGTGCGCACGCACCGCGCGGTGTTCGCGACGGTCACCGTCTCTGATCGACGACGGGAAGCGCGGTGAGGGCAGTGGTGGGAGACAACACCTCGATGGGAGGGGGAGGGCGCGAGCCGGCATCGGGCGCGGTCGGGACGGGCGACGGAGGGGCGGCATCGGGGCGCGATGTGCGGCGGGACTCGTGCGGGTGGCACGAGAGCAGCGAGCTCGCGGCCGTGAGCATGACGAATGGCGAGGACCGCGGCCGGCCCGAGCCGCGTCGAGGGCTAGCTGACCGCATCGATCGACCTGGGGTTCGGAGGTCGCCGTCGGTGCGCGCGATCGACCTTCGGACCACGTGACGCGCTCCAGAAGCAGACGTGTCTTGGCCCCCACCGGCAGGCCCTCGGCCGCGTCGTGCTGAACGAGCACAGCATCTTCGACGGCGACATGGAGCGCCACCCGATGCTGGTGGGTACGAGCTCGTTCCGAGCCGCGGTCTGACCCGAGCTTGCGCCGCGGCGCTCCTCACCCAGGTCGCTGACGCTCCAGGACGTCCTGCCTCGCGACCTGTGAGAGGCACCCCTCTCAAGGTCTCAACGGACACCGCCGTTTGCGAGCACTCGGGCCGTTGAGACGTGGCGTTGGACGTCCTTTCGGGGAGCGTATCCCTTCGGCTTTGCGGCCTTGGGTTTGCGCGGATTCTTGCGGATGTGCCGCAGGTCGACGTGCCCGGCGAACCGCAGCAGCGTCCGCGTGAACTCCTTCGGCGACGCCTCGACCAGCGAGGTCCACCCCGTGGCCGGCAGCGCCACCATCATGCCCGCATAGTGCGAGCGCACTTCCTGGGCGAGGTGCCAGGTCGACACCACGTCGTTCTCGGGGGCCAGCGCGTGCGCCGTTTCGACCGCTGATTGGAGCGTCGACAGCACGTTGAAGGCGACCACCGCCGTCGCGAACATCAGCAGCGCCGCGCGCGGCTGGCCGAGCGTGCGCACCTCGCTGTGCAGCGCCGATTCCAGCCGTTGGAACAGGTTCTCCACGGTCCACCGTTCGAGGTAGAGCCGGGCGACCGTGCGCGCGTCCGCCATCGCTTTTGGCAGGTTGGTCAGGAGTCGAATGAGCGTCTCCCCGTCGCTCGTCGGCTCGTACAGCTCGATCTCAATCCGGCGCAGCCGCAACACGCCCCCGCCCGCCGTCGGGATCGTCACCCGCTGGGCGAACACCACGCCCGTCTCGCTCCGCCCGATCCGCTTGCGCGGGCCGACGACGGTCGGGTTGGGGTGGGCCTTGTGCTCGCGGATGATGAAGTGGGCGCTCCGCGCGATCAGGCCGAGGATGATCGGCCGGGTGGAGAAGTGGCGATCGGCCAGCCACAGGTCCCCGGCGCGGGCGGCCTCCATCGCCGCGGGCATCAGCACGCGCTCGGAGGCGTACGCGTCCTCGCAGGGGATCAGGTCGACCGCGAGGCCCAGCTCGGGGTCGAAGACGACCAGGGCGTGGCCGGGCAAGGCGGCGCCGCGAAAGTCGCGCAGCGGCGCGAGGCGCTTGTCGCTGGCGGGCAGGTGGTTGCCGTCGACGATCCGCATGCGGAAGCCGGGCAGGAGCGGCGTGCGCCCGGCGCGCAGGGGCTCGACGACGGGGAGGAGCTGCTCGGCACTGCCCCGCACCAGGGCGCGCAGGAGGGCGGGCTCGGTGCGATTGACCTTGGCGTACAGGGCGGCCATCGAGACGGTCAGGGTGGCGTCGCGCCGAGCGGCCGCGTGGAGCGAGGGGCTCATCCCCAGCGCCACCAGAGAGGTGATCTCGACGACGGTCGAGAAGGTCAACTCGCGCGTGTATTGCCACTCGCGGTGGGACTCGAAGAGCCCGTCGACCCATTCGGGGCGCAGCGCGCGTTGGAGCGTCATCCGCGCCATCACGGCGAGCGGGCACTGCTGAACGAACTGATCCAGAACCACCGCGAACATCGACTCACCTCCGGTTGGGACCGGAGGATGCCGCAGGAGCTCTCGCGAAGGGCCGCGGGCCGCGGTTTCACACGCGAACAACGCTACCCGTTGAGACCTTGAGAGGGGTGCCTGTGAGAGGCCGGGGCTCCGACGAGGCGCGAGACCGCCCAGGTCCGGGCCGATGAGCCCTTCCACTCCGCCCGCCTCTGCGGTACGTCGTGCCGACGATCTCGACGCGCGAGTCCCTTGCGTCCGATCAATCGCCGCCGCGCAGCGTGTCTCCGCCCCAGGGGCGGGCCCCGCCGCCGTCTTCTATCGCCCAGGAGAACGTCCTCCCCATGCCCGTGTCCCTCGCCGAAGTCGTGCCCGCGCTCCTCGAGGAGTTCACCCAGAAGCTGCTCGAGGTCCTGCGCGCCGGTGCTGTCGCAGAGCTGGGCGCCCTCAAGTTCGATGGCGGCCTGCCCGCGAGCGCCGAGCACGCCCCTGCGAAGGCGCCGCCGCGGGAGACGCCCTCTTCCGCTGCGAAGCGTCGAGCACAGACGTCCGTGCGGCCGCCCGCCGCCCCGCCGGGACGACGATCCTCCCGGCAGCGCAAGCCGAGCCTCGACGCGATCGCGGCGCTCCTCCGGGAGAAGCCCGGGATCGGCAGCGAGGAAATTCAGCGGACGCTTGGCAGCGCCCGCAGCGAGATCCGCTTGCCCATGGCACGCGGCCTCTCGATGGGCGTCCTCCGCAAGACGGGCGAGAAGCGAGCGACGAAGTACTTCGCCGCGGACGAGACGAGCTCGGCCGACGCCCCAAAGAAGCCCAGCAAGGCGCGCCGTTAGGTTTCCGCGGCCGACGCGAGGGGCTAGCCCTCGGAACCGCCACGCTGAAGACCTATCGTGGGTCGGCCCGATGCGTGGGCCTCCAGCGTGCGCCAGACGTGGCGTCGGCGCCCACATCGGCCTTGCGGGATCGGCCATTCATCCGCGAGAAGAGCTGGTGACGATCGAAGATCGGGAGGGGGGTGGGACCGCCACCATGCATACCACCGTGCATACCACCGAGGCGTAACGGGAGGGACGTCCCTGTGTGCTCCAGTACCGGAGTTGCCTCGGAAAGTAGCGCGCTGGCGCGCTCGGTAACGGTTCCGGGGCACTTTCCCAAGCTGAACGTCGCCGGTTCGATCCCGGTCGCCCGCTCCGAAAGAGTCTCAGAGAATCGTCCGGCCCGTTGCGAGTGACCCTCCAACGGGCCGATCTCGTTCTGGGGGATGCTCACTACCCACTCCGGTCGAGGCGCCTGGCTGACCTTCGTGGATGCCCAGGCGACCCACGTCGCGTCAGCCATCGTAGCGCGCACCGGCGGAGCGGCAGTGCCGGGCCTGATCCGGCGACGATGCGGAGCAGCGCGTCGGACGCGAGAGGTCGTGATACAGCGTCGGCCATGACGCGCGGTCGCAACGACCCCTGCTGGTGCGGGTCTGGGAAGAAGTACAAGAAGTGCCACCTCGCGGCCGACGAGGTCGCGCGGCGGACAGCACCAGCCTCACCCGCCGCGCCGCCGAGCGTCGCACCGGCACCTGCGCCCGAGCGCGTTCTTCCGGCGCGCGAGTTGTCGCCCGAGGAGGTGCGCTGGGAGCGTTTCTGGGAGGCCTACGAGGCCGCGCCGCTCGACGGGCGCCTGGCGATGGCGCGAGGGCGCCTCACCGAAGAACCCGACGTCGACGGCGGGCTGATCTTCGAGCTGTTGAACGGCCTGATCGAACCCCTCCAGGCGGCGGGGCGTGTGCGCGAGGTGGAGGCGCTGCTGAGCGAGGTCGAGGCGCGCCACCCCGCCGCCGCGGACGAGGAGGCAGGCTGGTTCGCGATGTGGCGCGCCGAGGACGCCCTGATCACGGGGGGCAATCCCCTCCCTCCGATGCGGGCGTGGGCCGAGCGCGCGCCGGTGATCATCGACATGTTCCACCGCATGCTCGAAGGCCTGATGTTTCATGGGCGACTGGGCGACCTGGCCGAGGTCCTGCCGGTGGCGTGGCCGCGCATAGAGGCCAGCGACGACGTGATGCCCCACGCCCTCGACGCATACGGCACGCTCGGCATGACGGTCGCGTTGCACCGGCACCTCGACGAGCGCACCGACCTCGAGCCGCTCGACGCGGCGCTGCGTGCCGACCTCGCGCCCTACGGAGACGCCTCCCCGGGCTGGATCGAGCGCTTCCTCGCGATCGACAGCGGACGCCGGACGCCCGCGTGGAGCCCCGCAGACGTCGTCGGTGACGCCGACGACGCGGTCGCGGCGCTCGACGCGCTGACGATGGCGTTCGGACGGGCGCTGCGGGTGCGGTGGTCGTGGCCGCGGACCCGCGCGGAGCTGGCCCGCACCGCGCTCCTCGACGCGCTCCTCGACCGCCGCGACGCCCTGGTCTCGCGGACGCCGTCGTCGGGATCGAAGCCGAAGCGCCCCCCGGTGGGGGGAAGCGCCCGACCAAAGCCGCCCGCGTGGCCCATCGCCGCGCTCCTGGTGCCGCCCCCCGAGGTGCTCGCCGAGGCTGTCGGACAGAACTTCGACACGTTCGGGACGCGCGTCTACCGCGGCGCGGCGCTGCTCGCGGCGCTGCCGGCGTGGCTGACGTTCATCGCCGAGGTCGAGCCGGAAGTCGCCGACGCCGCGAGGGCACGGCGAGCAGAGTTCGGGACGCGCGTCGCGCCCCTCGCGGCGACGTTCACCCAGATCGTCTACGACCCCGCCGTGGGCGACGCGATCGAACACGCCTGGGCGCTGGCCGATCGCGACCCGCAGGCCGGCTGAAGGGCGGACGGCACCCCGCTGGGCAGCCGGTAGCCGCAGCCCGACTCCACGGAATCGCGCGGTAGACTCCGTGCCATGCGCCGTGTTGTTCGAGCCCGTCCAGCACCACCGCGCGAACTCGCGACGCGCGTCCGGCGCCTCGCCGCGCTGGCGGCCGAGGCGAAGACCACAGACATCGGGCTCCCGGTCACGCGGCTGACCGTCCTCACTCAAGGCCCTCTGCCGCGACACGGACGCTGCCGCGCACTTCCTGGGAAGGCCGACCGAGCTACCCCTCGCTCGACGACGCCCTCGCGGCCCTGGATCGGGGCATCGCACGCTGGCTCGCGCGCAACCCCTGAGCCCTGCGTCTCGCCACCAAGACCACAGGCCGCTCAGCTGCGCGTCGATCAGGAACTTCACGCCGCGTCGCGCCGGATGGGCAGCTCCTCGCGCCGCGCCTGCCGGGCCGCGAAGTCGAGGCAGGCGGCGATGTCCTCGCGTTCGAGGTAGGGGTAGTCCGTGAGGATCTCCTCGGTGGTCATGCCGCCGGCGAGGAGTTCCAGGACGTCGGCCACCGTGACGCGCAGACCCCGGATGGTGGGCCGACCGCCACAGATGCCAGGGACGAGGGTGATGCGGAATTCAGGCATGGTGGTGTCTCCGGGATCCGAGCTGTTGCAGCACCCGCAGGCTACCATCCGGGCGGGCGGCGAGTGGGCGGCCGTGCCCATCGTCAGCGTCGTGCCCCACGAGAGTCTCCGCCGCGAGCTGCCTCGGCCTCATGCCGCGGCACCCTCGCAGCGCCCCCCACTTTAGCCCCCCTCGAAGACGTAACGGCTGGAACGACCGGGTACGCCTCAGAAACGGGTTGTGCCGTCATCGAAACGGGAAGTGACGCCCCGAAACGCTTTCGGGGAGGCTTCCCAAAGTGAACGTCGCCGGTTCGATCCCGGTCGCCCGAGTCAGAGCTGCGGGTAGTCGACGTAGCCGACGGGGCCGGGCGTGTAGAAGGTCTCGGGGCTCGGCGCGGCGATCTCGCCCCCGCGCTGCATGCGCGCGACGAGGTCGGGGTTGGCGATGAAGGGCCGGCCGAAGGAGACGAGGTCGGCCTGACCGCTGGCGATGGTCGCGTCGGCGCGGGCGCGGTCGAAGCCGCCGTTGAGCATGATCGGGCCGCCGAAGGCCTCGCGGACGGCGCCCAGGGTGGTGGGGAAGGCCTCGTCCCGGCTGGCGATGAGGTGCACGTAGAGGAGGCCCCGCAGCGAGCGAGCGAGCGTCGCGTACTGGGCGTGGACCTCGTCGTGGAGCCCCATGTCGTTGAAGGTGTTGTACGGCGAGAGACGGATGCCCACGCGGTCGGCGCCGATGGCCTCCGCGGAGGCCTGCGCGACCTCGGTGACGAAGCGCGCGCGGGCCTCGACGCTCCCGCCGTACGCGTCCGTCCGTCGGTTGCTGTGCGGGTTCAGGAACTGCTCCAGCAGGTACCCGTTGGCCCCGTGGAGTTCGACGCCGTCGAAGCCTGCCGCGATGGCGTTCTTCGAGGCGAGCACGAACCCGTCGCGGGCCGCGGCCACGTCCGCCGCGCTCATCTCCTCGGGCGCCGGCATCGGCTGCGGGCCCTGCGCGTCGGTGTACATCATCCCCGCGGCGGCCACGGCGCTCGGGGCCACCATCCGCGCGTCGGCCGGGAGGTTGAGCGGGTGCGCGACGCGCCCCACGTGCATGAGCTGCGCGACGATGCGCCCGCCCGCGGCGTGCACCGCGTCGGTCACGGCCCGCCAGCCGCGCACCTGCGCGTCGGAGTAGAGACCGGGGATGCGCGCGTAGCCGAGGCCCTCGGGCGCGGGCGCGGCGCCCTCGGTGACGATGAGCCCGGCCGAGGCGCGCTGCACGTAGTAGTCGCGCATCAGCTCGTTGGGTACGCCGCCGAGGGCGCGGCTGCGGGTCATCGGCGCCATCACGACGCGGTTGGGGAGGTCGAGGCGGCCGAGGCGGAAGGGAGAGAAGAGGTCCATGGGGTGCGCTCCTTCGGTGCGTGGGGTTCGAGCTCAGCGTGCCCGCGCCCACCGGCCTAGCCAATGGCTGCCTTCTGGAATAACTGTCCCGCCATGCGGACAATGCGGCAGGCCGATCCCAACGCGGTGATCGCGTTTCTCGCGGTGGTGGAGCACCGGAGCTTCCGCGGCGCGGCCGCGGCGCTGGGCGTCCCGAAGTCGACGATCAGCGCCCGCGTCGCGGCGCTGGAGGAGCACCTGGGCGCCCGGCTGCTCACGCGCACCACCCGCAGCGTGCAGCTCACGGACATCGGCGCGAGCTACCAGCGCGGGGTCTCACCCGCGATCGCGGCGCTGCGCGACGCCGAGTCCGTGGTCGGCGACCTCCAGGCGCACCCGAGCGGGAGGCTGCGGATGACGGCGCCCTTCGAGCTGGGCCAGGGGGTGTTCGGGACGATCCTCGCGGAGTATGCGCAGCGCTACCCCGAGGTCGAGCTGGAGGTCGACCTGAGCGACCGCCAGGTGAACCTCGTCGAGGAGGGCTACGACGTGGCGATCCGCATCGGACCGCTGCGGGACTCGCGGCTCATCGCGCGCCCGCTCGGCGCCCCGCAGCACATGGGCGTCTACGGGAGCCCGGCCTACCTGCGCCGCGAGGGCACGCCGAAGGCCCCGGCCGAGCTCGCGCGCCACCGCTGCCTGGTGATGTCCGGCTCCCAGGCGCCGACGTCGTGGCCCTTCAAGGGAGCGCGCGCGGCGAGGGCGGTCGCGGTGACGCCTCACGTCGCGGTCAACAGCTTCCAGGTGCTGTTGGCGCTGGCCGTCGCTGGGGTGGGCCTCGCGCGGCTGCCGACCCTTCACGCGGCGGCGGCGGTGGAGGCGAAGGAGATCCGCGAGGTGCTGCGGCCCTTCGCGCTGCCTCCGTCGCAGCCGGTCGCGGTGTACCCGGGCGGGCGCAACGTCTCGCCCGCCGTGCGCGCGATGCTCGACCTGCTGGTGGAGCGCTTCGCCGCGTGCCGCTGGATGGGCGGCGCGTCGGTCGCGGGCTGACCCGGAGCTCAGCGCGGCGCCGCAGCGAGCGCCAGACGCGCGGCCGTGTCGGTGCTCACGAGCTGGACGTGCGGAGGCAGGAGCTGGGAGAGCGCCAGGAAGGAGTTCTCCAGCGTGAGCCCGCCGTCGCTGGTCAGATAGACCCAGGTGACCGTGCCTCGGGGGTAGGCCGCGATCTCGTCCGCCATCCGACGAGGGCTCAAGAAGTGCCGGTCCGCGTCGTTGTTGACGCCACGCCACTCGCGCGGTCGAAACAGCGCGAGCCGACCGCCGTCGGCGCCCGTGAGGACCTCGAAGAACCGGTCCGCCGGCCACCACGTGAAGGTCGGGAACAGGTAGGGGACGTTCACCGGGAACACGCCTCGGATGGGTCCGCCGGCCCTCGCGTACTTCGGCAGGAAGTGGTCCTCCGCGGTGTGCCAGGTGCCGGCCCAGTCCCAGTGTACCGTTCCGGACACGCCGAGGACGCACGCGTCCGCTTCCGTCGCGGCGACGAAGCGATCCTGGGCGTCCTCTGCCAGGGACGACGGGTACGCGTAGAGGTGGCCGCTCGGCGGGAGGGTGAAGTAGTCGTGACCCGTCCGGTGGCTCTGGTCGTAGTACCAACGCAGCATGTCGGGCGCGAGCTGCGTCAGGTGGGCGGAGATCGTCCACGTCAGCGGCGGGCACGGGGCGCTCCCCGACCGGCACTCGGCGACCCGCTGCCGGAACCACTCTCGTCGCGTCGTCCTGATGTAGTCGAGGTTGTCGCCGTCGCCGACCACGAAGGCCACATAGGTGTGAGTGGGGTCGTAGGAGACCTGCTCAGGCTCGTTCTGGGTGACCACGTGCGACTCCGTGATCGGCGGCGAGCGCGTCGAGAAGAAGGCCAGGTTGCTCGTCTCACTGGCGACCGCTCCCATGTTGCGGGAGTCGAGGCAGCGCGTCTGCGCCTCGTGCAGGTAGCCGCCCAGCACGTACCAGGAGTTGTTGTAGCCGAACACGGAGAGCGGCGTCGGCCACCGGCCGGCGTTGACGATGCTGCCGAGCAGCTCCCTCTCGGGGTTGCCGCTGGTGCAGCCGTTGACGAGGAACACCACGAACAGCTTTCGTGAGAACACGTAGTCGACCAGGGAGGGCCGCATGTCCCTGGTGATGCTCGGGTTCGCCTGATCGGCCGCCTGCTGGTCGTACCCGGGATTGAGCATCGCCAGGCCGGTGGTCTGCGCGGCGAACTCGTCGAAGACGTAGCGCGTGGCAAGCGCGGGGGTGTTCCTGCTCTGGAAGGCCGCGACCGCGTCGAACGCCGTGCTGCCGCAGGTCAGGTTCAGGCTGCCGTCCACCGGCACCGCACCGAGCGCCGCGGCGACCGTGAGGATGTTCGGCAGCAACGGCCGCTGGCTCGCGTAGTCGTAGCGGACGCAGGCTGGGAACGCCGCGACGCAAGACCTCAGGAACTCCTCCGGGCCGACGGTCGCGCTCGGGACCAGGCCGAGCTCGGTCAGCCACGCGGCGTCGTGAGAGTCCGACTCGACGTACACCGATCCGCCCAGCGCGCGATTGCGCAGGCCGGCGCACGCCTGCACCGCGAGCTGGAGCGGCGCCGGAGCGCCGGGGTCGACGCGCACCACCGTGAAGGGGTTGGGCGCCGGGGTCGGGACCGACGCGTCGTGCCTGGCGCACGCAGGCGCCGGAGGTGGACGCGGACGGGATGCGTCGGGCTCGCTGCACGCGACGGTGAGCGCGACGCACGACGACAGCTTCAGCAGAGAGCGCGGCAACCATCGACTCACCAGGACCTTCGTCTTTCCGCAGTCATCAAAGACCTGCCCGATAGGACGAGAGATCGCAGGCTCACTCCTGGTCAACAAGAATCACTGCGCGGCCCCGGGTGGGGCACTCGTCGCCACCGAGGGCTCGTCCGAGGGATCGCCGGGAGAGAAGACCGCGTAGCTTCGGATGGAGATGCGGCAGGCTGCGTGACCTGGCCGTCCGAGAGGAGCCGCGATGAGCGAATCGACCGGAGGCGACGGGGTGCGCGATGGGGTTGTCGTTCTTCTCCGCCGCTGTCCGTCGTGCGGGCAACGTCATTGGCGGCGAGGGGTCGAACTCCCGCAGACAGCCCTGCCAGCGCTGCTTGATGCCGTCGGGCGATCAGACGTCGAAGCCATCCTGGCGTTGATCGAGCGCGGCGGCGTCGCCCTCGACGCCATGCACGTCACCGAGCTGACGTACTTGATCTGCCCTTTCTGCTGGGACAACGGCCGCCTCGACGTCCAAGACCACGACTACGCCCGAACAGTGGATGGGTCGGCGTGGCGCCATCCCCTGAGGAGCATCGTCGTCGAGGGGTCTGCGCTGAGACGTCTGGTCGAGGCTTCCGAGATTGCGCGGTCGGCCCTGCTCTTGCGGCGGTGGCGTTATCCGCGGAAGGTCATGGCCTGCCCCCAGTGCCAGGCCCAGATGCCCGTTGTGCCGATCCTTTGGGGCACGCCCGACACTCGCAGTCCGGGAAGCCGAGGTGCGATCGCGGCCGGTTGCCGAGGGGGTGAGAAGGGGGCGCCGAAGGTCGGTTGCGTTCGTTGCGACTGGTACCCTACATCTGCCAGCTGGAGCGGTGGCCCGGTGGGTTGAGTTCAGTGGTGGTGAGTCGCGTGCCCCCTTCCCCGCTGCCGCGCGCCCTACCCCCGCCTCGGGGGCAGGGCTCAGGGGATCGAGGACGCGTGCTCGAACGGGCACCGCGGAAGCGTTCCAGTACGACCCTCCGACGGCAGTCCCCGGAGCCCTGCCCCCGAGGCGGGGGTAGGGCGCGCGGCAGCGGGGAAGGGGGCATCGCCACCACCGTACTCAACCCATCAGCCCCCCGCTCTAAAGGGGTAGGTGAGAGCGTGGGTCACGCCTCCACCCGGGTTGACGAGTCGGGCGACGACCTCAAAGCAGCCACTCGTCGGTCGCGCCCTTGAGGGGGGCGCCGGCCCCCCTCTCTCGGAAGGAGACGACATGGCGACCTATACGCTCAAGGCCGGCACATCATGGAACGACGTCTGGACGCGCTGTCGCGCGGTGGCGCCCGAGGCCTTCGACGTCGACCGGGCACGCAACCTGGTGGCCGGGGAGTGGGTCGCCAGCGGTGAGGTCGCGCCGCATCAGCTCTCCATCGACGGATCGCAGATCGCGGGCCCTCCCCTCATCGACGAGCCGGAGGCGCAGCGAGCGATCGCCGCCGCGACGGCCGCCCACCGGGAGTGGGGCCGGGTCAGCCTCGACGAGCGCCGGAGCCGCGTCGCCAGGGCGGTGGAGCTGCTGGCCGGGCAGCGAGAGCTGCTGGCGCTGCTACTGGTGTGGGAGATCGGCAAGCCCTGGCGCCTCGCCTGCGCCGACGTCGACCGCGCCCTCGACGGGGTGCGCTGGTACCTCGGCGAGATCGAGCGGCAGCTCGAGGGACGAGCGCCGCTGCCCGGCCCCGTCAGCAACATCGCGAGCTGGAACTACCCCATGAGCGTGCTCGTCCACGCCGAGCTGGTGCAGCTCCTCGCGGGCAACGCCGTGGTGTCCAAGACGCCGAGCCAGGGAGGCTTCCACTGCCTCACGCTCGCGCACGCGATGCTCCACCGCGCGGGGCTGCCCGTCACGCTGGTGTCGGGCACCGGGGCGCGCATCGGCTCGACGCTGGTGCGGGGCCCCGGACTCGGCGCGCTCGCCTTCGTCGGAGGCCGGGCCAACGGCCGCCGCGTCGCGCTCGACCTCGCCGACACCGGCCGCCGCTACATGCTCGAAGAAGAGGGGCTCAACGCCTGGGGCGTCTGGGACTTCTCCAACTGGGCAGAGCTCGGCGCGCACCTCAAGAAGGGCTTCGAGTACGGCAAGCAGCGGTGCACCGCGTACCCGCGCTACGTGGTCCAGCGGCGGCTGCTGCCGGAGTTTCTGGAGATGTACCTGGACGTGGTCGGGCGAGTGCGCTTCGGGCACCCGCTCGCCGTGGAGCGCCCCGACGACGACTTCCCCGAGCTCGACTTCGGGCCCGTCATCAGCGCCTCGAAGGCCGTGGAGATGGGCGAGCTCTTCGCCTCCGCGGTGGGCTCCGGCGGCGCCCCGGTCGCGCGCCGACTGCTGGAGCACGGCCGCTTCCTCCCGGGGCAGGACACCTCGGGATACGTTGCTCCGGCCTGCGTGCTCGAGCCGCCCGCGTCGTGGGAGCTGCGGCACCGGGAGCCCTTCGGTCCGCTCGACTCCATCGTGCTCGTCGACACCGAGACCCAGTGGCTGGCCGAGATGAACGTCTCCAACGGCGCCCTCGTCGCCTCCATCGCCACCGACGACCTTGGCTTCGCCGCGCGCATCCGCGACGAGATTCGCGCCTTCAAGGTGGGCATCAACAAGCCACGCTCCCGCGGCGACCGCGAGGAGGTCTTCGGAGGGCGAGGCGCGAGCTGGCGAGGCGCCTTCGTCGGCGGCGACCTGCTCGTGTCCGCGGTCACGCACCCCAGGCACGGCGGCCCGGATGAGCTCTATGGAAACTTCGAGCAGTACTCCCGCTACCCGGTGACCTGATACCCCTCCCAAACCCCTCCGCGCGATCGCCCTCGCCTTGCGATACCGTGCGACCGCCGTGCGACCGCTGCTCACCTCCCTGATCGTCGCGCTCCTCTCCGCGTGCTCGGACAACGCGCGCCTCCTCGACGCCTCCGTCGACCTCCCCCTCCCCCCCGTCGACGCGCCCATCGAGGAGCCCTCCGTCGACGCTCCCGACGCGCTCGCCGTCGACGCGGCCGACGTGCCTTCCCTCGACGGAGAGAGCCCCGCCCGTACCTTCGGCGCCACCGTCGACGACGGCGGCGTGACCTTCCGGGTGTGGGCGCCAGGCGCGATGAGCGCGCAGGTCAGCGGCGACTTCGGCGACCACGAGCTGCTCTCCGAGGACGGCGGGGTCTTCGCGGCGCGGGTGGCCGGGGCCCGCGCGGGGCAGGGCTACCGCTTCGTGCTGCGCCGCGGGGACCAGACGCTCAGCCGGGTCGATCCGAGGGCGCGCGCCACGTCCGACGGCGGGGCGGTGGTGCTCGACCCGGCGACCTACCGCTGGCGCACGCCCCGCTTCACCCCGCCTGCGCGACGCGAGGCGGTGATCTACGAGCTCCACGTCGGCTCCTTCGCGCCTCAGCCGGGCGCCCGCCACGGGACCTTCGCCGACGTCACCGCCCGCCTCGACGCCCTCGCCGACCTCGGCGTCAACGTCATCGAGCTCATGCCGGTCAACGAGTTCGGCGGCGCCGCGTGGGGCTACAACCCCAAGCTCTGGCTCGCCGCCAACGCCGCGTACGGCCCTCCCGACGAGCTGCGCCGGCTGGTCGACGAGGCCCACGCTCGTGGCATCGCGGTGCTCCTCGACGTCGTCTACAACCACTACGACGGCTGGGCCAGGGCCCCGATGCGCTGCTTCGACGGCGACTGCGCCGACGGGGGGCCCGGGGTCTATTTCTTTAGCGACGTCCGATACCGCAACACCCCGTGGGGGCCGAGGCCCGACTTCGCACGCTCGGAGGTGGCGAGCCTCCTCCTCGACGGCGTCGCGACCTGGCTGGACGAGTACCGCGTCGACGGCTTTCGCTGGGACTCGGTCTCCAACATCCGGGCGATCGATGGGATGGGAGAGGTTCCGGGTGGGCGCGACCTGCTGCTGCGCGCCAACGCCCTCTCCCGCCGGCTGCGCCCGGGCGCCCTGCTCATCGCCGAAGACCTCAAGGGCTGGGGAGGCATCACCCAGAGCCCTCCCGCGGGCCTCGGCTTCGACTCGCAGTGGGACGGCTTCGTCTACGACGTCTCCAACGCGCTGGCGGTGTCGAGCGACGACGCGCGCAGCCTCGCCGCCGTGCGCTCCGCCATGCTCGGCCGCTACAACAACGACCCCTTCCAGCGGGTGATCGGCACCGAGAACCACGACACCGTGGGCAACGGCGGAGCCCGCCTCCCGCAGCGCATCGACGGCGCCGACCCGGGGAGCTTCGCGGCCCGCAAGCGCTCCATGCTGGCCGCGGCGCTGATGTTCACCGCGCCGGGCGTGCCGATGCTCTTCATGGGGCAGGAGCACCTGGAGCGAGGGACCTTCGCCAGCGCCCCGGCGCCCCTCGACTGGTCGCGAGAGACGGGCTTCTCCAGGGTGCGGGCCTTCTACCGCGAGCTCATCCGGGCGAGGCGCAACCTCGACGGCGCCACCCCGGGGCTGCTCGGGGCCAACGTGTCGGTGATCCATTTCCACGAGGCCAACAAGGTCATCGCCGTGCGCCGCTGGGACCGTGGCGGCGACGACGTGGTGGTGATCGCCAACCTCCGCAACCGCGCCTACGCCCGCTACGACGTCGGCCTCCCCGCGGGCGGCACCTGGAACGTCCGCATCGACAGCGACGACCCCCGCTGGTCCGAGGACTTCCGGGGGCGCGCCGCGGGCACGGTCACCGCCCTCGCGCAGCCCTACGACGGCCTCGGCTTCACGGGGCCCATCGCGCTGGGGCCGTGGAGCGTGGTGGTGCTCTCCCGACGCTGATGCACCTCTAGCCCGTGTTGCGCAGCCCCGCCGCGACGCCGTTGATCGTCAGCAGGATCGCCCTCACCAGGTCGGCGGGCACCGCCTCGCCCCGCGCCTCGATCTCCCTCTTGCGACGGAGCAGCTCCACCTGGAGGAAGCTCAGCGGGTCGACGTAGGGGTTGCGCAGCTCGATCGAGCGGGCGAGCGTCGGGTTGTGGGCGAGCAGCGTCTCCTGGCCGTAGATGGTCCGGATGGCTCTCGCCGCGCGCCCGTGGTCGAGGGCGATGCGGGTGAACAGCCGACGCGCGGAGTCAGGGTCGGGGTGCAGCGAGAGGTACTGCGACGCCACGCCCATGTCGGCCGTCGCGAGGGCCACCGCCACCGCGTCGAGGGTCGAGGCGAAGAAGGGCCACCGCTCCCGCATCCGTCGCGCCTCGTCGACCCCGGCGGCCTTCAGCAGCGCCGTGAGCCCCGCCCCGGCGCCGTACCACCCGGGGAGGTTGAGCCGACACTGGGTCCAGGCGAAGACCCACGGGATCGCTCGGAGGTCTTCGAGCCGCGTCGAGCCGCTGCGCCGCGCGGGCCGCGATCCGATGGGCATCGCGCTGAGCTCGGAGAGCGGCGTCACCGCCTCGAAGAAGGGGAGGAAGCCCGGGTCGCGCACCAGCGAGCGGTAGGCCCCGAGCGCCGCCTCCGCGGCCACGCCGAAGCGCGCCTCGTAGCGGGAGAGTTCGTCCCCGGAGGGGTAGCTCGTGGTGAGCGAGGCGTGCAGCACCCCGCCGGCGATCTGCTCGAGGTTGCGCTCGGCGATCTCCGGGAGGAGGTACTTCCAGCCGATGACCTCGCCCTGCTCGGTGAGCTTGAAGCGCCCGTCGATGGACCCGGGCGGCAGGCTCTCGACGGCGCGCTGCGAGGGCCCTCCCCCGCGGCCGATGGACCCGCCGCGGCCGTGGAAGATCTGGAGCGCGATGCCGTGCTCCCGGGCGACCTCCGTGAGGGCCTTCTGCGCCCGGTAGAGCGCGAAGGAGGCGGCCAGCATCCCGGCGTCCTTGTTGGAGTCGGAGTAGCCGATCATCACCTCCTGTGCGCCGCCGCGCAGCGCGAGGTAGCGGGCGTAGGCGGGGTGGGCGATCGCGGCCCGAAGCTCGTCGGCGCTGCGGGCGAGGTCGTCGAGGGTCTCGAAGAGCGGCACCACGGAGACCGCCGCGGCGCCCTCCTCGGGGCGGTAGAGGCCCGCGATGCGAGCGAGCACCAGCGCCGCCAGCATGTCGTCCCTGCCGCGCGCCATGCTCATGATGAAGGACCCGGCCCCCCCTTCCCCCACCAGCGCCCGGATGCGCCCCACGGCCTCCATCGCCCTCATGCCGTCCATCCCAGGCCGGGCCGGGACGCGCGATCCGTCGAGCGCCCGGGTGAGCTGCGCCTCGTCGAGGGCCGCCTCGTCGTCGAGCCAGAGGGCCGAGCGGGCGGCGTCCCGCACCCATCGCGCGGGCACCCTCACGTCGAGCCTCGCCAGGTGGAAGCCGAAGACCTCGACCTGCCGTCGCAGGCCCACCACCCGTCGCAGTCCCGCCCGGTGCCCGCGGTGCTCGCAGAGCGAGCGCTCGAGCACCGAGAGGTCGGCCGCGAGCTCGTCAGGGCGCGCGTAGCCCACGCCGAGGTCCGGCGGAGCGGACGCGCGGCCCTCGCGGCGGGCTCGCAGGAGGGCGTCGCGCGTGGCGGTGACGCGCAGCTCCATGAACGAGAGCTTGCGGCGGTAGGGCTCGCTCGTGGCGCGCTCCCGCAGCTTCTTCGCGACGGCGGGCAGCCGGGCCTCGTCGGCCTCGATGGAGCGGCGGAGCTCGTCGGAGGCGGGCACCACGCGGGCGCTCTGTGAGAGGGCGTCGCCGAGCTCGGAGAGCTCGCGCACGTGGAGCGCCAGGACGCGCGTCGCCTGGGCCAGCGCCGTGTCGACCGCGACGTCGGGGGTGACGTTGGGGTTGCCGTCCATGTCGGCACCCACCCACGAGCCGAAGCGCAGGAAGGAGGGCACCCGCACGCCGACGCCGTACTCCGCCCTGACGGCCTCGTCGAGCGCCGCGTAGAAGCGAGGGACGATCGGGTGCAGCACCTCTTCCAGGTAGAAGAGCGTGTTCTTCACCTCGTCCCCTACGCGGGGTCGCTCGTTGCGGATCTCGTCGGTCTGCCACAGCGTCGTGACCTCCTCGCGGATGGCCGCGTCGACCGCGTCGAGCTCGCGCGGGGTGAGCCCCTCCGCGAGGTCGCGACGGGCGAGCTGCTCGGCGATGCGCCGGTGCTTGTCGAGCACGGTGCGCCGCTGCGCCTCGGTGGGGTGCGCCGTGAACACCAGCTCCAGCGAGGCGCGCTCGAGGAGCGCCTGCAGCGCGGGCCGAGGCACCGTCGCCGAGAGGCCACGGAGCGTGTCGACGAGCGATCCGGGCTGGGCCGTCTCCTCGCGGGCGTGCTGCCTCCGGCGGCGCACCCGGTGGTGCTGCTCGGCGAGGTTCACCAGCTGGAAGTAGTGGGCGAAGGCGCGCGCCACGCTCTCCGCCGTGCGCAGGTCGAGGAGCCCGAGCGCCGAGCGCAGCGCCTCCGTCGCCGGACCGCGCCGGGTCGAGCGCCTGGCCTTGGCGAGCGCGCGGACCTCCTCCTCCACCGCGAGCAGCCCGGCGCCTCCCTGCTCGACGAGGGTGTCTCCGAGGACGTGCCCGAGGTACGTGACGTCGCGCCGGAGCGAATCGAAGGGGTCAGCCATGGCGCGTGATTCTTCGGGGACGCCACGCGGCTTCGCCAGCCCCTTCGACGCGAGGCGCTCACGGCATATCGGATGCTTACTCGGAGCGCGTTCGAGGTTCGGTCGACGGCGGGGTGTCGCGAATGGTTCGCGGCCCGCCGTGGCTGCTCGATGAACAACAGGGGGAACTCTCATGAAGGCGATGCCAAGGAAGTCGGACACGCAGATCCAGGCGGACGTGCAGAACGAGCTGCGGTGGGACACCCGGGTGAACGTGACCGACGTGGGAGTGAGCGTGCAGTCGGGGGTGGTCACCCTCTCGGGCACCGTCGACAGCTGGGCCAAGCGCTTCGCCGCGCAGCAGGCGGCGCACCGGGTCTCCGGGGTGCTCGATGTCGCCAACGACGTCGAGGTGCGGCTGCCCGGGTCGCTCGAGCGCAGCGACGCGGAGATCGCCAAGGCGGCGAGGCAGGCGCTGGAGTGGGACGTGCGGGTGCCGCAGGAGAGCATCCAGACCACGGTCTCCAAGGGGGTGATCACCCTGGAGGGCGCGGTGAACTACTGGAGCCAGCGCACCGACGCGGAGGAGGCCGTGCGCTACCTCGCGGGCGTGAAGGCGGTGAACAACGTGATCTCCGTGAGCCCGCCGAAGGTGAACCCGGCGGACGTGCGCAAGGCGGTGACCGAGTCGCTCGCCCGACAGGCGCAGAGCGAGGCCAAGGACTTCGACATCGAGGTCCACGAGGGGAAGGTGACCCTCACCGGCGCGGTGCACTCCTGGGCCGAGCGCCAGGCCGCGATCGCCGCGGCGGGAGCGACCCCGGGAGTGCGCTCGGTGCAGGATCACCTGCGCGTCGAACCCTGGCACTGAGAGTCCGATGGCCCGCAATGTGAAACAGGGGTCTCTTCGCTACGAAAGAGAGTCGCGGAATGAGACACCCAAGACACACCGGGGCGCGGCCGGAGGGTCCACCGAAGCCGGGCGACGCGCAGGTGCCGACCACCCAGCAGCCTGGCTCGAGCGCCGCTGACCCGGTGGTGAGCGTGGAGGTCCAGGAGACCGAGCAGGAGGTCGTCGTCAAGGTCGCGCTGGGCTGGGTGGTGCACGACTCGATCGTGTTGAATTGCACCGAGCACACGCTCCACATCGAGGCAGAGCGCTACGTGCGCCCCTCCGACACCAAGGTGAGGCCCTCCGGCTGGCGCCAGGGTGAGGTGCTCCGACGCACGATCCCCCTGCCCTGCGAGGTCTGCTCCGAGCGCGCCCACGCCCGCTATCGCCAGGGGGTGCTCACGGTGCGCATCCCGAGGCGCGAGGCGCCCGCCTCGCCGGTCTTCCGCCCCTCCTGACATCCCCCTCGCACGCGGCACTTCCGGTGCAGTCTCCGGCGGACGATAGGAGGGTCATGCAACGCTCCGCGGTATCGCTCATCCTGGGGCTGCACGGGCTCGTCCACCTGATCGGATTCCTCTCCGCCTGGCGCATCGTCAGCCTTCGGGACTTCCCCTACACGACCGTCGGCGCCTGGGGGCACCTCGACCTCGGCGACCAGGGAGCCCGGCTGCTGGGCTTCGCCTGGCTCGCCGCCGCCCTGCTCTTCATGATCGGCGCCTTCGCCATCTGGACCCAGGACCCCTGGGCCACCCGACTGATCGGGGGCGCCGCGTCGCTCTCGCTGCTGCTCTGCGTCCTCGGGTCGCCCGCCACCACCGCGGGCATCGCCATCGACGTCCTCATCCTGCTGGAGGTGCTCTATCGCCAGGCGGCAGGGTCGACCCTGGGAGCGACGGGGTGACTCGCGCACGATGTTCGCGGCGCACCCGCGGGGGCGAACAGAACGGCGCGGGCGGGCCACGCAGCGCGCGGCCGTCGGTGGGTCTCGCGAGTGGCGTGAGGGTTGCTCGATGGGGTGCTGAATTGGAGATCACCCATGACGAAGCACAAGACCGACACGCAGTTGCAGGAAGACGTCCTGCGAGAGCTCAAGGGAGACACGCGGGTCAACGTCACCGACATCGGCGTCACGGTGAAGTCCGGCGTCGTCACGCTCACCGGGGAGGTGGACAGCTGGGCCAGGCGCAGCGCGGCCCTCGCGGCGACGCTGCGGGTGGCGGGCGTGCTGGACGTCGCCAACGACCTCCGGGTGCGCATGAGCCCCGGCACCGGGCGCACCGACCCGGAGGTGGCGGAGGCCGTGCGGAGGGCGCTGGAGTGGGACGCCCGCGTGCCTCAGGAGAAGATCCAGTCGGCGGTCTCGGCGGGGCACGTCTCGCTGCGGGGCGAGGTCGACTACTGGAGCCAGCGTGAGGACGCCGAGGAGGCGGTGCGCTACCTCAGCGGCGTCACCGGGGTCACCAACGCCATCACCGTGAAGCCTCACTTCGTGGCCCCTTCCGACGTGCGGCTGGCCATCGCCGAGGCGCTCCGTCGCCACGCGCTGCGCGAGACCCGTCACATCGAGATGTCCATCGACGACGGCATCGTGACCCTCTCGGGCACCGTCGGATCGTGGTCCGAGCGGCGGGCGGCGGTGGGCGCCGCGGGGGCCATCCACGGGGTGCGCTCGGTGCTCGACCACCTGCACGTCGAGTCCCCGCTGCGGGCCTGAGCGCCGCCTCTCTCTCTCACTCAGCCCTGCGCGAAGCCCGCGCGCCGGGCCAGCTCGTCCTCGATCAGCTCGTGCAGCGCCCCTTCGATCTCCCGGCGCAGGTGCCGGAGCGTCGCGGGGTCGTCCTCGGCCTCCGGCCCCGCGGTCGGCATCACCGGCTCGCCGAAGACGTACTCCGGCCGCACGCGATGCACCCGAGGGAGCCCCGCCCAGGGTCGGGGCAGCGGCAGGTGGATGCCCAGCGGAAGCAGCCACCGCCTCCCCCGTTCGTAGGGATCGCCGACCCAGTCGAACCACTCGTCGGCCCCGAAGGAGGCGAGAGGCACCAGCGGGGCCCGGCTGCGGAGCGCCGCTCGGACGAAGCCGTAGTGGTGACCCCAGAGCAGGCGGTACCGAAGCTCGCGCGGCTTGAGGGCCTCGCGCAGCCCCCCAGGCATCACCAGCACCAGCTCGTCGGCCTGTAGCAGCCGGTCGACGTTGGCCTTCGTCCCATCGACGACCCCCACCGCCGCGGCGAGCCCGCGGACATAGGGAAGGTCCCACCAGAGGTGCTCTCCCAGCACCCAGATGCGGCGCCCGGTCGCCCGGCGCACCAGGGCGATCGCGAAGGCCGAGTCCCACCCGAAGGCGTGGTTGGCCACCAGCAGCCCTCGCCCCGGCGGCAGCCGCTCCACGCCTCGGACGGTCGCTCCCACGTGGTCGGCGACGCGGGCGACCTGCTCGTAGAAGCGCTCGGCCCGCCCCTCGTCGTAGCCCACGAGGGCCTCCATCCACGACGCGTCGAAGTGGTCGACCGCCGCGAGCCATGGGCGGAAGTCCGTCCTCGCCGAAGACCCCTGGAGAGACCCTCCTCGCCGCGCGCTCATGGCCCGTCAGCGTACGGCCGGCGCGGCGGAATCGCGAAGCGCCGAGAGGTCGGGCAGCTCTTCGAAGGCGGGCACCAGCACCAGCTCGATGCGTCGGTTCTGCCGACGCCCCTCGGGGGTGTCGTTGCTGCCCACCGGCTGCGCGTCGGCGTAGCCCGCGGCGGAGAGCCGCCGGGGCTCCATGCCCAGCTCGATGAGGCGACGGGCCACGGTGGTCGCGCGCGCGGTGGACAGCTCCCAGTTGGACGCGAAGCGCGGGCTGTGGATGGGCACGTTGTCCGTGTGCCCGGCCACCTGGAAGTCGCGCCCCATGGTGGCGAGCACCCGACCGATCTGCTCCAGCACGAGCTGACCCGTCGCGCGCAGCTCGGCGCGGCCGCTGTCGAAGAGCACGCTCTCCGGCAGCTCGACCACCATGCGGTTGCGGGTCACCTGCACCCGCAGCTGCCCCGCGTCGATCATCGACCGGAAGCGATCGATCATCGTGCGGAAGAGCGCGGCCCGGTCGCGAGACTGCGCCTCCCTCGCGCGCATCGCCTCGAGCGCCTGGCGGGTCTCCGCGAGGCTCCCCTGGAGGGTCGTGCGCTCGGCCTCGAGGTCGCGGCGCTCCCCCACGAGGTGCTGCACGTTGCCCCCGAGGCCCCGGATGATCTCCACCAGGGCCTGGTTGCGAGCCTCGGCGGCCCGCAGCCGCCCTTCGGCCTCCATGTGGTCGGAGCGCTCGTGGGAGGCGACCTCCTCCGCCGCGCGGATGCGCTCGTGCACCGACGGCGAAGGCGCCTGGGTGCGGGCGCACGCACCGAGCAGTACCACCATCGCCACAAGGGTTGCGCCTCGACCATGACCGCGCTCGAACATCATGCGAGTCGGAGTGCAGGGGATGTACCCGCTTCTCTCACGGCCTTCGATGCGCACGCACGCGATGCGCGAGCGGGGGTGCGCCGTGCGCCGTCGCAGGGCATGAGGTCACCCACCCCGAAAAGCGCTCGTTCTCGTGTGGTTGGAGCGATGTGTCCGCTGGCACCGACCATGCTCATGCCGACGTGCCCCGAGCGCGCCATGGAGGCAGCGCCAACAGGGCTCAGGAGTCACGACATGAACATCGTTCACAAGCCTTCGAACATGCCTGCCGTCTCGACCAGCGCCGGCAACTTCGATCCGTTCCGCACCATGCGGGAGCTGATGCGCTTCGACCCCTTCGCGGAGATGGGCACCATCAACAACTGGCAATCGATCCAGTTCAACCCCGACTTCGAGGTGAAGGAGACCAGGGAGGGTTACCAGTTTCGCGCCGACCTCCCGGGCATCAAGGAGAAGGACCTGGAGATCTCCATGACCGGCAACCGGCTCACGGTCTCCGGCCATCGCGAGGCCGAGAAGCGCGACGAGAGCGACCGCTACTACCTCTACGAGCGCTCGTACGGGTCGTTCTCGCGCTCGTTCACGCTGCCCGACGGCGTCGACAACACCAAGGTCGCCGCCGACCTCAAGGACGGCGTGCTGACCATGCTGGTGCCCCGCCGCCCCGAGACGCAGCCGCGCAAGATCAACGTGCGCTCCAACGGCTGACCTCTCGGTCGCCTCCCTCCCTCCAAAGTCCGCTCAGTGGGTGACAACCGGTGACGGCGCCGCGGCGCTCTCACCCGGTCGCTCGACCACGAGGCAGCCGACGATCGCCGTGAGGCCCATCAGGTCGAGCACGAAGGTCGCGTCCCAGTGCAGCACCGCGGGCGCGAGCAGGCCGCTGACGGCGCACACCGCCACCAGCCGGGCGCGGGTGCGCCCGAGGCCCTCGGCGAGCAGGCCCACGCACACGGCGACGAGCACCGGCAGGAGGGCCAGCGACTGCCCCGGGGACAGCCCGATGCGGCGCCCGGCGAGGGTGAGCGCGAGCGATCCGGCGGTGATCCACCCCAGCTCTCGCAGGCCCGCCCGGTCGACGAGGCCGTCTCTCAGACGCGCCACCGCCACGACCCCGAGGGCTGCGGCGAGCACCGCGGCGATCGTCGACCACGCGAAGGGCACCACGCCCGCTCTCACGGCGGCCCCCAGCGCGACCATCGATCCTCCGCACAGCAGCGCGCTCGCCCTCCCGGCGATCGCCCTCGTCGGCGCGATGGTCCACGGCTCGGAGCGCCGCCCCGACGTCGCCGCGAGGGCGCGCTCCTGCTCGATGCGCTCCGCCGCCCGGGAGAGCTCGAGCTCCAACACGGGGCTGGCGCTCGGAAGCTCCGCCAGGCTGGAGCGCGCGGCCAGCACGTCACCCTGCTCGATCGAGCGCCGGATGCGCCAGGTGAGCACCTCCGAGAGGTCATCGATCGCCCGCTGGTTGCCGGGCCACAGCTCCAGGCCGCGGCGCAGCAGGGAGACGCACCCGTCGAAGCGCTGGAGGAGCTCGACCTCGTTGGTGACGCCGCCCTCGTGGGCGAAGTCGAGGAGCTCGGCGAAGCGGCCTCGGCCCTGCTCGATCAGCCCGAGCGCCACGCGGTGGGTCAGGAAGGCCTCGACGCGGCGCTTGAACACCATCGCCGAGGACGGTCGGGCCTCGGGCCGGGGGCTCGTGGCCTCGTTGGCGAGCGTCGCCAGCTCTTCGGGCGTCTCCGCGGGGTACTCGTAGCGCTCGGACAGCCAGGCGGAGGCGAGCACCGCGCGCAGGCTCGCGCCCTCGTGCCTCAGTCGCCCGGTGAGCACCTCGTGGAGCACGGCCCCGAGGAGGTAGACGTCGGTCTGCGCGGACAGCCACGGGCCGACCCCCTGGAGCATCTCCGGCGCCATGTACGCCGGCGTCCCCACGAGGCCCTGGGTCTCCGGCGAGGCCTCCGCCGGGACCTGCACCGCGAGCCCCCAGTCGATCAGGTAGACCTCGCCGCGGGGGCCGACCATGACGTTCTCGGGCTTGATGTCCCGGTGCAGCCAGCCCTTGAGGTGGGCGTAGTGGGCCACGTCCGCCACCTGCGACAGCACCCGCAGGTGGAACTCCAACCGCTCTCCAGAGAAGTCCCTCCACGCGGAGTGCGAGGGGTCGCGCAGCAGCGCCCTCCAGGTGGTCCCGTCGACCCGCTTCATCACCAGCACCGGGTGCCCGTTGCCGTCGCGCCCCATGGCGAGCACCGGGATCACGCCCGGGTGCTCGAGCAGCCCCATCACCCGGCCCTCCTCCAGCAGCATCGCCGCGGCCCCGGGGACGGACGGGTCGCGCACCCGCTTGATCGCCACGTCGCGCCCCACCGAGCGCTGGTGCGCGAGCTCGACCACCCCGACGCCGCCCACCGCGATCTCCTCGAAGGGGGTGATGTCCGCGTCGCCGTAGGAGCTGTCGTCCACGATCTGCGGAAGCGCCTGCACCCGCTCCCGCTCCCGCGCGCCCGAGAGCCGCTCGTGGGTGCTCGGCGTGATGGTCTCGTCGAAGGACAGCCCCACCAGATGGTCGATGACCAGCGTGGGCGGCAGCTCGTCATCGCTGGGCCGTTCGGCGGACATGAGACGTAGAGACCGCAGCAGGTTGCGTTCCATCGACGGGTGCAGCGCGCGGTGGCGCGACGGATGCACACTGCGCCCCATCATGCCGAGATACATCCGCTGGTTCGAAGAGATCACGCTCGATGACCTCGGGCTCGTCGGAGGCAAGAACGCGTCGCTCGGCGAGATGTGGCGCTCGCTGCGCCCGCTGGGGGTGAAGATCCCTCCGGGCTTCGCGATCACCGCCGACGCGTACTGGAGCCTGCTCGACGTCGGAGGGCTGCGGGCGCGACTCACCGAGCTGATGAGGGGCCTCGACCTGCGCGACACCGACCTGCTCGCCCGCCGCGCCAGCGCGGCCCGCCAGCTCATCGAGGGCACCCCGCTCCCCCCGGCGCTCTGGGACGAGGTCCGCGCCGCCTACGACCAGCTCCAGCGCGACGGCGCGCCTCGCTCGGTGGCGGTGCGCTCCAGCGCGACGGCGGAAGACCTGCCGGGCGCTTCCTTCGCGGGGCAGCAGGAGAGCTTCCTCAACGTCTCCGGCCACGACGCCCTGCGCCTGGCCTGCAGCCGCTGCTTCGCGAGCCTCTTCACCGACCGGGCGATCTCCTACCGAACCGAGCGCGGCTTCGATCACATGAAGGTCGCGCTCTCCATCGGGGTGCAGCGCATGGTGCGCTCGGACACGGCCTGCGCGGGCGTGATGTTCACCCTCGACACCGAGACGGGCTTCCGCGACGTGGTGCTCATCAACGCCGCCTGGGGCCTCGGGGAGAACCTGGTGAAGGGCTCCGTCGACCCCGACGAGTTCTATGTGTTCAAGCCGACGCTGGCCACTGCGCCGCGCCCCATCCTCCGGCGGCGGCTCGGGCTGAAGCAGCTACGGATGATCTACACCGACAAGGCCGGAGACGTCGCGACGGTCAACGTCCCGGTGCCCGAGGAGGAGCGGGGGCGCTACACCCTCAGCGACGCCGAGGTGCTCTCGCTGGCGCGCACCGCGGCGGCCATCGAGGGCCACTACAGCCAGCGCGCCGGGGTGCCGACGCCCATGGACATCGAGTGGGCCAAGGACGGCCCCGACGGCGAGCTCTTCATCGTCCAGGCGAGGCCCGAGACCGTCGAGGCCGGGCGCTCGGGCGAGGTGCTGGAGCGGCACCTGCTCGAGGAGAAGGGAGAGGTGATCGTCAGCGGCACCAGCGTGGGGCAGAAGATCGGCTCCGGCGCCGCGAGGGTCATCCGCGACCCGACGCACCTTGCCTCCTTCGTGGCGGGCGAGGTGCTGGTGGCGGACACCACCACGCCGGACTGGGAGCCGGTGATGAAGCGCTCCTCGGCCATCGTCACCGAGCGGGGAGGGCGCACCTGCCACGCGGCCATCGTGGCGAGGGAGCTGGGCATCCCCGCCATCGTGGGCGCCACCGGGGCGACCTCGCTGATCGAGGCCGGCGCCGTGGTCACGGTGTGCTGCGCCGAGGGGGACGTCGGGCGGGTGTACCGCGGCGCGCTGGCGCACCGGGTCGAGCGCGTGGAGCTCGGCGCGATGGAGCGCCCCCGCACGAAGATCATGATGAACGTCGCCGACCCCGACCGGGCGCTGTCGCTCGCCGCGCTTCCCAACGACGGCGTCGGCCTCGCGCGCATCGAGTTCATCATCAACAACACCATCCGGGCGCACCCCATGGCGCTGCTGCACCCCGAGCGGGTGCTCGACGCGGGCGTGCGCGCCGAGCTCGACGCCCTCACCCGGGGTTACCCCGACCGGGGAGAGTTCTTCGTCGACCAGCTCGCCCAGGGGGTCGGCACCATCGCCGCGGCCTTCTACCCGAAGCCCGTGGTGGTGCGGCTCTCGGACTTCAAGTCCAACGAGTACGCGAGCCTGCTGGGAGGCCGCGACTTCGAGTTCCACGAGGAGAACCCGATGATCGGGCTGCGGGGCGCGTCGCGCTACACGCACCCCAGCTACGCCGAGGCCTTCGCCCTGGAGTGCCGCGCCATGCGCCGGGTGCGCGAAGACATGGGCCTCACCAACGTCGAGCTGATGATCCCCTTCTGCCGGCGGGTCGAGGAGGGCGAGCGCGTGCTGGCGGAGATGGCGAAGCACGGGCTCCGCCGCGGCGAGCTCGGGCTCAAGGTGCTGGTGATGTGCGAGATCCCCAACAACGTCGTGCGCATCGACGCCTTCTGCGCGCTCTTCGACGGCATCTCCATCGGCTCCAACGACCTCACGCAGCTCACGCTCGGGGTCGACCGCGACTCGGCGCTGGTGGCCTTCGAGTTCGACGAGCGCGACCCCGGCGTGCTGGAGATGCTGCGCCAGGCCGTGACCGGAGCGCGCCGCAACGGGAAGCACTCCGCCATCTGCGGCCAGGCCCCGTCCGATCACCCGGACGTCGCGGCCTTCCTGGTGGAGCTGGGCATCGACGCGCTCTCGCTCAACCCCGACAGCGTGCTCCAGACCACCCTCGCGGTGCTGGAGATCGAGCGGGCGCAGGGCGCGCGCAAGGGCTGACGCAGGGCTTCAGTGGATGGTGAGCACCGGCACCGGCGAGAGGCGCACCACGCGCTCGGCGATGCTGCCCATCAGGGCGCGGCGGATGCCGGTGCGGCCGTGCGTTCCGATGACCACGAGGTCGGCGCCCACCTGCTCGACGGTGGCGATGATGCGGTCCCACGCCACGCCGCTGCACAGGGTCGAGGTGACGTCGACCTTGCCCGCGCGCAGCCCGTCGATCACCTCGGTGAGCTGCGCCTTGGCGGCCTGCTCGATGGGGGTGATCCAGTCGACCGCGGTGCCCACCATCGGGCCGCCCACCACCATCGGCACCTCCCACACATGCACCACGTGGAGCTGCGCCTCGTATCGCCTCGCCACGTCGATGGCGCGCTCGAGCGCTCGACTGGCAGGCTCACTGAAATCCGTGCCGACGAGCACCTTGGTGAACGGAGCGATCATGAGCTTCTTCCCTTCATCGAGCGGGTCGTTGGGAGTGTCGCGCTTCCGCTGGCAGCAACCGACGTGCCGTTTGTATCAGCGCGCGCGCCCTGCGATGGCCTCTACCGCGCAACGCACCCGCTGCGTCGCACCGTGCATCGCGTGCATGGGCGCTCTCCACGGCTTCACCCTGCCGAATCCGAGCGGGCGCTGATGGCACATCCGTTGCGCCATCGGCGCCCGTACCGCACCGGGGGGAGGAACAGCCGTCATGAGTCGTGGTGGTCCCGCGCAACCGCTCCTGTTTGGCGACGTCGTGGTGTTGGCCTTCGACGTCGCGCAGCAACTCACGCCCAACCGCCGCCTCGCGGCGCTGCTGGCGTCCATCGCCCTCGACGAGGTGGCGCCTCGGGGCCGTCGAAGGCGAGCGATGTCTCGACCGGAGGCCACCGGCTGGGATTGAATCGCGCGCGTGAAGCATGACTGCTGGGCCCTCCCCGAGGCGCGGCTGCTGGCCGACCTCGGGGCGACGCGCGCGGGGCTGAGCAGCGCGGAGGTCACGCCGAGGCGCACCCTCGAGCCCTCCGACGAGCGCTCGATGGTCTTCGAGGGCTTCCTGCTCTTCGAGCGCCTCTCCCGGCGCTGAGGCGCAGCGTGGGAGACAGCCCCCGCGGCACATGGGGTGCAGCCCCGATCGATCCATGGATGCGAACTCGGAGCGACACGGCGCCGCGGGGATCACCCTTCGACTCACCCACCTCCCGCTGATGGCCCGGCGCTTCCTCCAGGAGGTGTCGAGCCTGGGGCTCTCGCCGGGCCCCGGCCCCGGCGCGCCGGTGCGGGGCGAGGACATCGCGAAGCTCCCGGAGCCCGTCCGGCGCTACCTGATCTTCATGGGGGTGATGGGCCGCCCCCGCGACTGGTCCTTCCGGCTGCACTACGAGGGGCGCTTCCGTCAGCGGCCCCTCCAGGTGTGGTCGCCGTGCTCGGTGTGGCAATACAACACCAGCCTCGACGTGGCGCGCGTCTTCCACCTCAAGATGAACGTCGGGGGCTTGATGCCCACGGTCGGCCGCGACACCTACGTCCGCGGCCACGGCCGCATGCTGGTGCGGCTCTTCGACGTGCTGCCCCTCGTCGACGCCACGGGCTCGGAGCTCGACACCGGCGAGCTCGTCACCTACCTCAACGACGCCATCCTGCTGGCCCCGTCGATGCTGCTGGGCCCGGCCACCACCTGGGCCGGCGTGGACGACGACCGCTTCGACGTGTCGCTCACCGACCAGGGCCGCACGGTCACCGCCCGGGTCACCCTCGACAGCCGCGGGGCGCCCAGCGATTTCAGCACCGAAGACCGCTATTGCCACGACCCCTTCACCCGAGGGCACCCGCTGACCCGCGCCCGCTGGTCGACCCCGGTGTCGGGCTGGTCGTCCAGCCGGGAGCGGCCGCTCCCCACCCGGGCGGTGGCCACCTGGCACCTGCCGGGCGGCGACTTCGAGTACGTCGACGTCCCGTCGCTCTCCGAAGGAATCGCGTTCAATCTCCCGCCGGGCATCTGATCATCGGATCGAAAGAACGGGTGCCCCGTGGCAGGAGAAGCGATGGTCAGCGAAGCGACGGAAGAGATCCATGAACAGGCCGCGGCGGCCCCGAGCGGGCCCATCCTGAGCCTGCGCGGCATCTGGAAGAGCTTCGGCACCAAGGCGGTCTTCCGGGGCCTGGACCTGGACATCGAGCGAGGCGAGATCCTCGCGCTGCTGGGCTCGTCGGGCTGCGGCAAGAGCGTGCTGCTCAAGCTCATCATCGGGCTGATGTCCGTCGACCGCGGCACCATCCTGTGGGACGGGATGCACGTCGAGCTCGCCAGCTCGAGGGAGCTCGCCGCCGTGCGACGGCGCGTGGGGATGGTGTTCCAGGGCGCGGCGCTCTTCGACTCGCTGAGCGTGGCCGACAACGTGGCCTACGGGCTCAACGTGCAGGGCAGCCAGGGGATGAAGCCCGCGGACGTGAAGGAGCGCGTGGCCTGGGCCCTGAGCGCGGTGGGCCTCGGCGACACCGGCGCGCTCATGCCCTCCGAGCTGTCGGGGGGAATGCGCAAGCGCGTCGGCGTGGCGCGCACCATCGCGCTGCGCCCGGAGGTGGTGCTCTACGACGAGCCCACCACCGGGCTCGACCCGATCAACAGCACCCGCATCGGCGACCTGATCGCGCAGCTCCGCCAGGAGCTCAACGTCACCTCCGTGGTCGTCACGCACGACCTCACGCTGGCCTCGCACATCGCCGACCGCATCGCCCTGCTCCACGAAGGGAGGGTGATCGCCATCGGCCCCGTCGACGTCATCAACGCCAGCACCGACCCGATCGTGAGGGAGTTCCTCGACGGTCGCCGTGAGATGTAACGCGCGCGCTCACCTTCGAGCGGCATCGCGACCGGGGCGACGCTGGCACGCTCGCTGCTGCCCGGCAGGATCCCAGAGGACCCATGAGCAGACACATCCCCCCGGTCTCGAAGTACATGACGCCCGCGCCGCACACCATCGGCCGCGACCAGTCGCTCACCTCCGCGCACCACATGATGCGCGAGCACCGCATCCGGCACCTCCCGGTCCTCTCCGGCGGCCACGTGGTGGGGCTCCTCAGCGAGCGCGACCTCGCGCTCATCGAGACGCTCCACAGCGTCGACCCCGACCTGACCATCGCCGAGGAGGCCATGACCCAGGCGCCGTACACCGTCGCCCCCGACGCCCCCCTCGACGAGGTGGTGGCCACGATGGCGGGGCAGCGTTACGGCTCCGCGATCGTGATGGACCACGAGCGCATCGTCGGGGTGTTCACGACCACCGACGCCCTGGAGGCCCTGGTCGAGCTGCTCCGTCCTCACCCCGGTCGCTAGCGCGACCCCCGACGGGCCTTCACACCATGACGAACATCGCCTCGCGGCTCGCGACGGCGCGGTAGATCCGGCACGCCCGCTCGGAGGTCTCGACCTCGAAGATGTCCGCGAGGCTGATGATCCCCGCGACCCGGCCGTCGAGCCAGAGGCAGAGGATGCGCGCCTTCTGGTGGGCGACCATGAGCTGCTCGGCGACCTCGAGCTCGTCGTTGGCCTCGCAGGTGATCACCAGCGGCGTCATCACCTCGCTCACCCGGGTGGTGTCCAGCGGTCGCCCGGTGGCCACCACCCGGATCGCCAGGTCGCGGTCGGTCACCACCCCGAGGGGTCGCCCCAGCTCGTCGCAGACGGGCACGAAGCCGATGTCCCGGTCGCGCATCACCCTCGCGACGTCGCCCACGCAGTCGTCGAGGCCGCAGACCCGGACATCCGTCTCCATCAGATGGCTGCAGCGCATGGCCGCCTCCTCGGTTGTAACGGGGGGGGGAGAGAGCCTCTCCCCTCAGCGGCGAACGACCAGCACGGTGCGGTCGATGTGGTTGACCACACGGCTCGCCGTGGTGCCGAGGAGCCCGTCGAGCATGCGCCGGTCGTGGGCGCCCATCACCACCATGGCGACGTCTTCGCCCCTGGCGACGTTGCAGATGACCCGCCACGGAGTGCCCGCCTCGACCAGGACGCTGGAGGGGATGTCCGAGGGGATGCCCGAGGCGACGCGGGAGAGCTCGGTGCGGGCGTTCTCTTCGAGGATGTCGGCGACGTTGTTGGGGGACAGCGCGTAGACCTCGACCGGATACTCCATGGGCAGGTCGATGGCGCGCAGGAGCACGATGCCTGCGCCCCGCCAGCGGGCCTCGGCGATGGCGGCGGCGAGGACATCCGCCGCGGTCGACGTCGAATCCAGTGGGACGAGGATCTTGAGGTTCATGGCTCTCTCCACGCGGGTGATGGAGCCGACCGTGCGGCTCCTACTCGAGCACCTCGGAGACCGGGCGTCGGGGCGTGCCGGGACCCGCGGCGCCATAGCCGATTCGCAGGATGAGCTGCGGCGAGCCGGGCCGGCCGGCGAGCTCGCCGACGCGCGGCCGTAGCTCCGCGGTCTCGACCGGCTGGTTGAGGAAGGCGACCCGCAGGTCTTCGCTCTCGGCTCGCAGCAGGATGCGGTCGAGCGCCTCGCCCGCGCGCACCCAGTCGATGGGCTCGTCGCCGCTGGTGCCGAGGATCACCAGCAGCGGCGAGGCCGCGACCAGGTCGCGATGCGCCACGGCTTCCTGGGCGCCACGGTCCATCAGCCGTACCGCCATCGCGGCGATGTGCGACTGGACGTTGTCGAGCCCCAGCGAGTACCCGGGCACGCCGTCGTGGGCCGAGCTGTCGTTGGGTCGCATCCACCGGGCGAACTCCTCCCGAAGCTCGCTGTTGCTCCACTGCAGGTGGTCGGCCTCCATGACCAGGGCGACGAGCTGCACCCGCTGCGCCTCCCCGGTCAGCGGGGCGAACCAGGCGCCCTCGGTCTCCGCGTCGCGGCGGAGACGGTCGATGACCTCGTCGGGCACCGTGATGCCGAGGTAGGGAGCCCTCGAGGTGCGCCTCGTCGGAATGGCCGCGCAGAGCCGCAGCTCCTCCTCCGTGGGGCCCTGGCCCGGCTTCACCATCACCCTGGCGATGAGGTCGGGGTCGAGGGGATCGGGCAGCCGGCGCACATCGACGTCGAGGCCCTTCGTGCGGAGCGCGATACGGAGGTGGAAGAGCGCGGCGCCGCAGCTCGTGGCGAGCTCTCTCCCGTCCGCGTCGATCACCGGGAGCGCGCGGCTGCGGTCAGCCCTTACCTCGACCCCTTGGCCCCGGATGCGGAAGCGCCACGGCTGCGCGTTGTGGAGGGACGGCGCCTGCACCGCCTGGCCGACCGCCCAGTGGAGGGCCTCGCTCAACGGATGGATCTGTTCGGTGGTCATCATCGCGGGTTTCGCCTCCGGGAGAATTGTAGGACTCGAGGTGGGGAGTCGCACCTGGGGGGGAGTTCAGGCACGGGGGCGCCCCGATGGCTTCGCTCAGTGGATGCCGCGACCCCGGCAGCAGGCCGGCAGCTCGCGCAGCAGGAAGGCGAGGGTGCGCTCGAGCTTGTCGAGGAAGTCGGCCTCGCACTCGACGACCATGCGACGAGGGTGGTCCTTCCAGACATCGAGGAGGCGCTGATCGATCACCGAGGCCTCGTCGGCCGACTCCAGCCGCAGCGGGTTCTGCCGGTTGTAGCCGGCGGCGGCGGTGGGCGTGCGCAGGTGGATGACCGAGGCGTAGCGGCCGAACACCTCCGAGCGCTCCGTGCCGGTGGCCTCGAAGAAGTGATCCGCCTCGCCGGGCCAGTAGGCGAGCCCGTCGAGCACCCCCCGGTCGCAGAGCACCAGCGCGGGGGCGCCCTCCGCGAGCGCCATGCTCTCGAGCTGGTCTTGCACATGGTAGATGGCGAGCTGTCCGGCGCGGCGTGCGGCCACGCTGGAGCGCCGGGGAAAGCCCCCGCCGTAGACGATTCCCGCGGCCTCGGGGAGCACCACGACGTGCTCGCAGAGGTGCTTGCGAACGACCTCGAGCACCGCGGTCTTGCCCGCGCCGGGGCCGCCGGTCAGCACCACCCGGCGCACCTGATGACTCTGTGGAGAGGGGCACCCGCAGCTGCCTTGTCCCATCGATCGCGCTTCCCATCTCGACCAGCCACTCGATTGTGGCGGGAAGGGACGTTTATACCCGGCCGCGGGAACAATCCACGGCCGCAGAACAACCGCAGGTCAACGCGCGGCGGATCGGGATGAGGTCGAGCTGGAGCTGGCGGCGAGCTGTTCGAGTTCATCGAGGAGGGCGAGCGCGTGCGCCCGCACCAGCCGGTGGCGGAAGTCCGCAGTGCCTGCGGAACGACCACTCCAATCCTCGATCGACGACAGCAGCTCGGTCGTCAGGTTGCGCATCGTGTCGAATGCGTCGGTCGACTCATGGATCATCTCAAAACACCTCCAGCCAGCGTGTGCTGCAGGATGCATTCCGAGGTGAAATCACCTTGATTTGCCGGGTTGCCTTGCGCCGAGCCCCCAGTGCACAACGCACCCCGTGCGCCGGGCCTCAGCGCACCGGCACAGCCTCCTCGAGGGCGCGCAGCTCCAGCCAGAAGGTCGCCCCCTCGCCCGCCGCGCTGCGGAAGCCCACGCGCCCGTCCATCAGGCTCGCGAGTCGCTGCGAGAGGGCCAGGCCGATGCCGATGCCCTCGACCGGCCCCATCTCCTGTCCCGCCCGCTGGAAGGGCTGGAAGATCTGCGAGTGCCACTCCTCGGCGATGCCGACGCCGTCGTCGTCGACGGAGAGGCGCACGAGGCCCTCGCCCGCCCGCTCGGCGCCGAAGGTGGCGCGCCCCCCGGGGCGGCCGTACTTGATCGCGTTGGAGCCGAAGTGCTTCAGCACCTGGGCGATGCGGGAGCGGTCGGCGAAGACCGCGGGCAGGTCGTCGGCGCAGGGCGCGAGATGGAGCGAGACGCCTGCGCGCAGGGCGTCGGGCCGAAGCGTGGTCACGACCTCGGAGAGCACCACCGGGAGGTCGACGCGCTCGGTGGAGAGCATCATCCGACCGGACTCGATCTGGGACAGGTCGAGCACGTCATCGACGAGGTGCATCAGGTGATCGCAGCCCTCGAGGATGTGCTGGACCATCTCCCTCTGGCGATCGGCCAGCGGCGTCCTCCGATCGCGCATGAGCAGCGACGCGAAGCCGAGGATCGCGTGCAGCGGAGTCCGCAGCTCGTGGCTCATCGCCGAGAGGAACTCGGTCTTGGCCGCGCTCGCGCGACGCAGCGCCTCCACGCCCCGCTCGTCTTCGGTGCGGTCGGCGATGGTCACGACAAGCTCGCTGTTCTGCGTGCAGCGACGGGTCACACGAAAGACCCTCCCATCGTGGAATAGGAATAGCGGATCAGTCCCCGACTCTGTCCTCAACGCCTCCAAGTATCGTGCCCGGAATAGAGCGCTCGCTTCTTCGGACTCGAATGCAGACGCCGCGGTGGTGCGCTCGACGATCTCCGCGATGGAGCGCCCTTTCAGCGGCCCCTTCAGGCTATCGGGCATGAGCGCGCGGTATGCGCCGTTGTGCAGCACCAGCAGCCCATGCCGATCGAAGACCGCGAAGGCGTCCTCCTGGATCTCCACGGCCTGGCGCATCAGCTCGTCGGCGGCGTGCGCTGCGGCCTCCAGGCGACGTCGCTCGGACAGGTCCCTCACGGCCGCGACGACTCGCAATCCCTCGTCGGTCTGCACCGGGTTGAGGCTCACCTCCACGGGAAACTCCGAGCCGTCCTTGCGGCGGCTGCAGAGCTGCATCCCCGCCCCCATCGGCCGGAGCGAGGCCTCGTGCACGAAGGCCCCACGGTGCATGGCGTGCGCGGCGCGAGCGCGCTCCGGGATCAGCAGCTCGACCTTGCTGCCGAGGAGCTCGCCTCGGGAGTATCCGTAGAGCCGCTCGACCTGGGCGTTGACCTCCACGATGGTGCCCTCGCGGTCGCTGATGACCACGGCATCCGGCGCCGCTTCGATGAACCGCCACGAGAGGGCCATCGCGGGCGCTATCGCGGCTGCGGCAGGCTCAGCCGGAAGACCGCGCCGGGCTGGGCCTCGTCGGCCCAGATGCGTCCCCCGTGGGCCTCGACCGCGAGCTTGCAGAAGGTCAGCCCCAGGCCGCGCCCGACGCGCATCGTGCCGTCGTCGAGCTGCACATACCGCACGAAGATCGCCTCCCTCATGTCTGGAGGGACCCCGGCGCCCTCGTCGGACACCTGGATCTCGACCTCGTCGCCGAGCGAGAGCGCCGCGACCCTTACGCTGGAGCCGTGCGGCGCGTGGCGTAGCGCGTTGTCCACGAGGTTTTCCAGCACCCGGCGCAGCAGCTCGGCGTCGGCGCTCACCACCGGGACGTCGATCATCGCGTGCAGCCGGACGTCGAGCTCGCGGGCGTTCTCCGCGCGGGCCTCCAGGATGCCGGCCACCAGCGCGGGCAGCGCGACGGTGGTGCGGGAGGGGCTGAGCTGCCCCTGCTCTCCGCGCGCCGTGTCCAGCAGGTTGAGGATGAGCCTCAGCAGGTCGCGGCTGCGGGCCCTGATCTGCTCCGCCGCGCCGCGAGAGCGCTCGGTGAGCTGCCGGTCTCGCAGGATCACCTGCGCCTCGAGGTCGATGGCGTTGACCGGGTTCTTCAGGTCATGGACCAGGAAGGCCGCGAGGTCTTCCTTCTGGAGCTGCAGCCGGAAGAGCTCGTTGCGCTGCCGTCGGAGCAGCTCGCACTGCGCCTGGAACTCCGCGTCGAGCCGGCGCACCCGCAGCGCCTGTTGCACCCGCAGCACCAGCTCGGCGGGGTGCACGGGCTTGGTCAGGAAGTCGCTGCCGCCGACCGCCTCGGCGCGGTCGAAGGTCTCCACGTCGCGCAGCGCCGTCAGGAACAGCACCGGGACATCGGCCCCTCCCGGCATCGCGCGGAGCCTCGCGCAGACCTCGAAGCCGTCCATTCCCGGCATGCGCACGTCGAGCAGAACGCAGTCGGGCCGGTCGCGCTCGAAGAGCCGCAGTCCCTCCGCCCCGTTGGCGGCGAGGGTCACCGAGTACCCTCCCTCCTGCTCCAGCGTCATCAGCGCGAGCGCGCGGTTCTGCTCGTTGTCATCGACGACGAGAACTCGCGTGCCTCCCCCTCCAGGACGCTCCTTCATCAACGCGGGACCATAGAGGAGTTGCGCCGGGATGCAACACGCCGCCTCGGCCGGGAAGCACCGCCCTCGATCATGGCGCGATGCGCTCGCTCCCGGGTTCGCGGAAGGCCGGGAGGATGAAGGTGAACACCGTGCGCCCTGGCGAGCTGTGCACCCGCACCTCGCCGCCCTGATCGATGGCGATGCGCTGCGCGATGGTGAGTCCGAGCCCCGTACCCAGCGGCTTGGTCGTATGGAACGGGACGAAGACCCGGGCAGGATCGCCCTGGATTCCCGGTCCGTCGTCCACCACATCGAGCTCGGTGGTGCCCAGCCCGGCGCGCACCCGCAGCACGATGTGACCTCCGTCTCCGACGGCCTCGATGGCATTGCGTACAAGGTTGAAGATCACCTGACGCACGGAGTCTTCATCGAAGGCGACCGGCGCCGCCGACGGGTCGAACTCCGTCGTCAGCACGATGGAGCGCGCCGCGACCTCCGCGGAGACCAGCCGCGCGACCGCCTCCGCCGGGGAGGAGAGCTGGCCAGGCTGGGTCGTCGACGAGCCCGGCCGGGCGAACCAGAGGAAGTCCGCGAGCAGCCGCTCGATGCGACCGAGCTCGCGGCGCACCGCCTCGACGCTCACCTGGTCGACCGCCGACTCCGCCCTCGCCAGCCGGCGCGCCAGCACCTTCAGCTCCAGCAGCGCCGAGTTGAGGGGGTTTCTGATCTCGTGCGCGAGCCCGGTGGTGAGGTCGCCCACGACCGCGAGCTGCTCGACCACGCGCAGCCGCCGCTCGGCCGCCCGGGCCTCGGTGACGTCGACCCCGAACACCCAGCGCAGGTGCTCGGCGGCGACCACCCGCCACTGCACCCGGCGCTCGGTTCCCCGGCTCGTCACCAGCCCCCGCTCGATGGGAGCCTCGGGAGAGAGGGCCTCGAGCTCAGGCCCGGTGGGCGAGAGCAGCTCGTCGAAGTAGCGGCCCACCAGGGCGGCGCGAGGCAGCCCGACCGACTGCTCCATGGCCCGGTTGACCAGCCGCACCTTGCCGTCGTGGTCGAGCGCCGCGGTCAGGATGGGCGAGGCCTCGACGATGGCGCGGTAGGGCACCTCGGGCAGCTCGGCGTAGCGCGAGCGCCAGGTGCGCCGCGGCTTCACGCGAGCCATGCGCCCGACGCCGACCAGCGACCGCCGGTGATACTGCTCATCGTCCATCGAGGCGCCGTGGGGGATCATGCGACGCTCCCTCGTGGTCGCTCCGGTGCTCGGAGCCGTGCTCGCGCTTGATGCCGTGGCGGTACTCGCGCGTGCGGTACTGGATCATGCGTACGCTGACGCCCAGGATGTCGGCCGCCCGGTGCGTGCTGCCCTCGCAGGCCTCGAGGGTCGAGAGGATGGCGTAGCGCTCGATCTCATCGAGCCGGGCGCCGGGCAGCGGCGGCGGCGCCCCGAGCTGTGCCTCGATGGAGCCCCGCAGCGCGGCGTCGGCCACGGGCGTCGAGCTCATCGTCAGCGACGGCGGCAGCGTCAGGTCTTCGCGCTCGATGCGCTCGCCCGTGCAGAGCACCACCGCGCGCTCGATGGTGTTCTCGAGCTCGCGCACGTTGCCCGGCCAGTTGTGCTCCTGCAGGGCCGAGAGCGCCTCGTGGGTGAAGCCCTGTATCTCCCGGCCCGCCTCGGCCGAGTAGCGCCTCAGGAAGTGGTCCGCCAGCAGGGGGATGTCCGCCCTCCGAGCCCGCAGCGGAGGCAGCGAGAGGTTGACCACGTTGAGCCGGTAGTAGAGGTCCTCCCGGAAGCGGCCGTCGCGCACCATGCCCGCGAGGTCGCGGTTGGTCGCCGCGATGATGCGCACGTCGACCTTGAGCGTCTCGTTGCCCCCGACCCGCTCGAACTCCCGCTCCTGCAGCACCCGCAGCAGCTTCACCTGGATGGCCGGGGTGATCTCCGAGATCTCGTCGAGGAAGAGCGTCCCCCCGTGGGCCATCTTGAAGCGCCCCTCGCGCCGCGTCGACGCGCCGGTGAAGGCCCCTCGCTCGTGGCCGAAGAGCTCGCTCTCCAGCAGGGTCTCCGCCAGGGCGGCGCAGTGCAGCTTCACGAAGGGCGCGTCCTTGCGGGGCGACGAGTGATGCAGCGCCTGGGCGACCCGCTCCTTGCCGGTGCCCGACTCCCCCAGCAGCAGCACCGTGGCGCGGGCCGGCGCCACCTGCCGGATGCTCTTGAAGAGCCCCTGCATCGGCACGCTGCTGCCCAGGAGGTTCTCGAAGCGGTGCTCGACGCGCACCTGCTCTCGCAGGAGGCTGGTCTCCCGGCGCTCGGCCCGCCGCTCGAGCACCCGGGCGAGCACCATCCCGAGCTCGTCGAAGTCGATGGGCTTGGTGACGTAGTGCTCGGCGCCCGCCCGCATCGCCTGCACGGCGTCGCGCACGGTGCCGAAGGCGGTCATCACCACCACCGCCAGGCCGGGCTCCATCACCCTCGCGCGGGTGAGCAGCTCGATGCCGTCGATGCCCGACATGCGCACATCGGTGAGGAGGATGTCCGGTGGCGCCTTGGAGACCTGCTCCAGCGCCTCTTCTCCGGAGGAGGCCATCGCGACCTCGTAGCCCTCGTCGGTGAGCAGCGTCGCGAGGGCCCGCCGCGCCGTCGCCTCATCATCCACCACCAGGATGCGAGCCCGGGCGGGAGCGTGAGAAGACGTGGGTTTCTGGGTCATGGTGTGACGTGGACCAATCGGTTCATGGGTGTCAACGGCGGCCTCTCCCGGCGCTTCTTCCGCCGAGCGAGGGGGGAGGTGCCCCGACGGAGGGCCGCCCGCGTCGGCGAGCCAGCGCCTCATCGCTCGACCGTGCTGGGCGCGCGCATCGCCGCGTCGGCGGCGCTCGACCAGGGATAGAGCAGCTTCTCCTCCCGCGCGGCGTGCGCCCGCAGCAGCGTGAGAAACTCCTCGACGTTCTGCTCCCGCACCGTATGGAGCTCGATGGCGACGCCCGTATCCTGCAGCGCCCGGCGCACCAGCTTGTGCTCCTCCCTGATCCTCAGCGCCTCGGCCGGGTCGATCGACTCGAAGCGCGGCAGCAGGTGCGACTCCTCGTAGTCGAAGTGCGCAAGGAGCCTCGACTCGAGGGCCGTCCAGCTCTCGTCGAGCGCCGCGGTGTCACCGCAGTGCACCCGATTGGCGATCTCTTCGAACAGCGTGTCGAGCGCCTGGTGTTCCTGGATCAGTCGCCCTCCGAGCATGGTCATCGCGTCCTCCAAAGGTCGCGTCGGGCTTGAGCACCCGATGTGCCAGCTGTCGGGACTTGCGCCCTGCCACGGATTGCCCCAGGGACGGCGCCGCGCACCGCGTTCACGACGCGCATACGGTTCGCCCATCGGCGAACGATGTGCGCCCCTACGTGGAAGGGTTCAGAGCTCGATCTGGGTGCCGAGCTCGACGACCCGGTTGGGGGGGATGTTGAAGAACATGTTGGCCGGGCGGGCGTTGCGAGAGAGGATCGAGAACAGCACCTTGCGCCACTGGGCCATGGACGACCGCCCGGTGGTGAGCAGGGTCTCACGGCCGAGGTAGAAGCTGGCGGTCAGCGGGTCGACGGGGAGTCCTCTCTGGTTGCAGAGGGTGAGGGACTCGATGACGTTGGGCGACTCCATGAAGCCGTAGGTGGCGGTGACCTGCCAGAAGCCCTGGCCGAGCTCCCTCACCGAGATGCGCTGCGCGGGGGGGACCTCGGGAACGTGACGGGTCTGCACCGACAGCAGGATGACCTGCTCGTGGAGCACCTTGTTGTGCTTGAAGTGGTGCAGCAGCACCGGCGGGGCGCCGTCGGGGTTGGAGGTCATGAACACCGCCGTGCCCTTCACCCGGTGGGGCTGGGTGTTCTGCACGTCGCTGAGGAAGAGCTCGGTGGGTAGGGTGTTGGCGATGATGTGGCTGCCGAGGGTGCGGCGGCCCTTCTTCCAGGTGGTCATCACGATGAAGACCGCCGCGGCCATCACCAGCGGGAACCACCCTCCCTCGGCGATCTTCACGATGTTGGCGCCGAGGAAGGACAGGTCGAGCGCCAGGAAGAGCGCCACGAGGGAGACGCTCTTCCACATCGCCCAGCCCCACTGCCGGGTGAGCTGGTAGAACAGCACCGAGGTGATGCTCATCGTGCCGGTGACCGCGATGCCGTAGGCCGCGGCGAGCGCCGACGACTCCTTGAAGACCAGCACCAGGGTGATGCACGCCACCATCAGGATGCGGTTCACCTCGGGGATGTAGATCTGCCCCTCGGCGGACCCGGAGGTGTGGACGATGGTCACGCGCGGGCAGTACCCGAGCTGCACCGCCTGCTGGGTGATCGAGAACGCACCGGAGATGAGCGCCTGCGACGCGACCACGGTGGCCACCGTGGCGACGGCCACCATGGGGTAGACCAGCCAGCCCTCCAGCAGCCCGAAGAAGGGGTTGCCCCGCACGGCCTCGCCTCGCTCGATGAGCACCGCGCCCTGGCCGAGGTAGTTGATGATCAGCGCCGGGAACACCACCGCGTACCAGGCCCAGCGGATGGGCTTGCGGCCGAAGTGGCCCATGTCGGCGTAGAGCGCCTCGCCGCCGGTGATGCAGAGCACCACCGACCCGAGGAGCAGGAAGCCGTGCATGTGGTGCTCCTGGAAGAAGCGCACCGCGTGGATGGGGTTGATCGCGCCGAGCACATCCGGGCGGCGAAAGATCCACGGGAGGCCCGCGGCGGCGATGCTGATGAACCACACGAGCGTGGCCGGGCCGAAGATGGCCCCGATGCCCGCGGTGCCCCGCTTCTGCACGAGGAAGAGCCCCACCAGGATGACCACCGTGATGGGCACGATGAAGTGGTGCACCCGGGTCGTGGCGACCTCCAGGCCCTCGACCGCGGAGAGCACGGAGATGGCGGGCGTGATGACCCCGTCGCCGTAGAGGAGCGCGGCGCCGAAGAGGCCGAGCACCACCAGCGCCGCGCGGGGGCGGGAGCGGGAGCGGTCGGCCATCTCCTGGCGCGACGTGACCAGCGCCAGGAGCGCCAGCACCCCGCCCTCACCCTGGTTGTCGGCCCGGAGGATGAACGAGACGTACTTCACCGCGACCACCAGGATCAGCGACCACACGATGAGCGAGAGCACGCCGAGGACGTTCTCCACCGTGGGCGCGACGCCGTGGACCGGCGCGAAGCACTCCTTCACGGCGTAGAGCGGCGAGGTGCCGATGTCGCCGTAGACGACCCCCAGCGCGCCGAGGGCGAGCGCCGCAAGGGCGCCAGACGCGGGCGATGCGTGCCCGTGGGGCCCTTCTCCGTGGACGGCAGCGATGGGTTCGGAGGGAGGGGGGAGCGGCGAGGAGGCGTCGTGGGACATGACGGGGCGATGTGTACGCCTGTCCGCGCCCCGGGAGAACAGGGCGCTCGCGGCGATCGACCGCGATGCGGTACAGTAGCCACACGATGACCCGGGTGTCACATGAGCCTGAGGCTCGCCGACTGCTGGTGGTCGAGGACGATCCGAGGATTCGCGCGCTGATCACCGAGGAGGCCGCGTCTCTCGGCTGGGTGGTGACCCCCGTGGCGACCCTCGAGGGCGCTCGCTCGGCGCTGGCTCGCGGGCGCTTCACCGCGGCGGTCGTCGACCTCGCGCTGCCCGACGGCTGCGGCATTTCGCTGCTGGCCGCGCTCTCGGAGGCCAGTCCCCCGGTGCCCTCGCTGGTGCTCACGGTCGACGAGACACCCCAGCGCGTGCTCTCGGCGATCCGGGCGGGGGCCTCGGGCTACCTGCTGAAGGATGAGTTCGCCCAGAGGCTGGGATCAGCCCTGGAGGACTGCCTCGCGGGTCGCATGCCCCTCTCGCCCGCGGCGGCGAGGGCGGTGATGGCGCGGGTGCGATCGGAGGAAGGCGGTCCCGCCGAGGCCGTGCTCACCGAGGCCGAGCGCCGGGTGCTCTCGCTCTTCTCCCAGGGCCACAGCTACGCCACCGCCGGCACCGCGCTGGGCATCACCGAGAACACCGTGCGCAGCTACGTCCGTTCGACGTACGCCAAGCTGGAGGTCGGCACCAAGACCGAGGCGGTGCTCGCGGCGATGCGTCGCGGGCTCATCTGAGCGCTACTCCGACGGGCGCTGCCAGAGGTGCAGGGTGGCGTAGCTGCGCCAGGGCCTCCAGGGGTGCGAGATCTCCTCTGCGCGGGCTGCGCTCACTCCACCCAGGCGACTGCGGATCACCAGGTCCTCCTTGGGGAAGGCGTCCGTCGAGCGGAGGGCCCGCATCGCGATGTAGTGCGCCGTCCATGGGCCGATGCCCGGCAGCGCCACCAGCTGCGCGATCGTCTCCTGGGCGTGGGCGCCCGGCTCGAGGCGCAGCCGTCCCCCCGCCACCTCGGCCGCCAGCGCCACGATGCTACGGGCGCGCGTCGAGGTGACGCCCAGCGCGGTGAGCTCCTCCGCCCTGGCCGAAGCGACCCGGGCCGCCGTAGGGCCGAGGTGGGTCAGCCCCGGGGCCGGGGCGTCGAGCCTCTCTCCGAAGGCCTCGACGAAGCGCCCCGCCAGGGTCGTCGCGGCCTTCACGCTCACCTGCTGGCCCAGGATGGCGCGCACCGCCAGCTCGAAGCCATCGAAGGCGCCGGGGACGCGGAGGCCCGGGCTGGCGGCGACGGCGGGCGCCAGCCGGGGGTCGAGAGAGAGATGCTCGCCGATGAGGTCGGGTCGGGCGCCGAGGTCGAAGAGCGAGCGCAGCCGGCCGAGGAGCGCGGGCAGCGCGGGCGTGAGCGAGCGGCTCAGCTCGACCAGCAGGGCGCGTCGATCGGGCGAGTGACGGACGTGGATCCATCCCTGGTGGCCGCCGAGCGCCACGACGCGGCGGTACGCGTCGGCCTCGACGAGCTCGACGCCCCGCAGCGCCCTGGCTCCCAGGAAGGCCATCATGGCGGGCCAGTCGTAGGGGGGACGGTAGCCGAGCTGGAGGGTGATGCTCCCGAGGGAGGCGGTCGCCTCGGCGGACTGTCTGCGCAGTCGGCCCGGCGGCATTCCGTAGCGGCCGAGGAAGGCGTCGTTGAAGCGGCGGAGGCTCGCGAAGCCGCTGGCGAAGGCGACCTCGGTGATGGGCAGGGCGGTGCTGCTGAGGAGCTGCTTGGCCAGCAGCAGGCGGCGGGTGAGCACCAGCTCCATGGGCGAGACGCCGAGCTCGCTGCGCACGATGCGCCGTAGCTGCCTGGCGCTCAGCTCGAAGCCCTCGGCGATCGACTCCAGGTCGGCGCCCCCGGAGAGCACTGCCTCCTCGATGCGATGGATGATCAGCGCCGCGATGCGCCCCGCGTCGTCGACCGGAGCGCTGCCCGGAGCCAGCTCGGGGCGGCAGCGGAGGCATGGGCGGAAGGAGGCCTTCTCCGCCGCCTCGGCGCGGTCGAAGAAGCGGCAGTTGGCGAGCCTCGGGGTCTTCGCGGTGCAGACCGGGCGGCAGTAGATTCCGGTGGAGGTCACCCCGATGAAGAACACCCCGTCGAAGCGGGGATCGCGGGAGACATAGGCGCTGTAGAGCGCGGCCCGGTCCGGTGTCATGCGCGGATCGTACGGCGCGGGGCGGGTGGCGCTCTGGCCATTTCCGGACGCGCGATCACCCCCCTCTGGTTGCGTGTCCGGAAGCGGCGAGCCCGATGCCCGGTCGCTCGCCTATCGTCTCCTCCGAGGTCGCCATGAACACCCATCGCTCCGTCGCCCAACCGTCACTCCGGCATGACTCCCTGGTGAGGCTCGCCGTGGGTCGCTGCTCCCTCGGCCTCGCCCTCGTGGCATGGACCGAGCGGGGCGTCTGCGCCGTGCTGCTCGGAGACGATCGGGCGGAGCTCACCCGCGACCTGGAGGCCCGCCTCCCGGAGGCCTCGCTGGTCGCGGTGGAGGCCTCGGCCGACGATCCGCTCTCGAGGGTGATCGCGCTCATCGAGTGCCCTGGCGTCGCGCAGCCGATCGTGATCGACGCCGCGGGCACGGCCTTCCAACGGAGCGTGTGGGCGGCGCTGAGGGAGATCCCGGCAGGGTCGACGGCGAGCTATACGGACATCGCCCGCCGACTCGGCCGCCCGAGCGCGGTGCGCGCCGTGGCGGGGGCCTGCGCGGCGAACCCGCTGGCGGTGCTGGTCCCCTGCCACCGCGCCGTGCGCAGCGACGGGACCCTGGCGGGCTACCGCTGGGGCGTCGAGCGCAAGCGGGCGCTGCTCTCGCGAGAGGCGTCGTAGGGCCCTCTCCAGGGCCTCGTCGGCAGGAATGCGGTCTTCGTCCGACCGGCGTGCTAGCGCGGTGGCCCTCGTCGCTGCCGCCATGAGCACCTCCCCTCCCCCTCGATCGCCAAGGCTCCTCGCGCTCGCGGCCGCGATGTCCCTCGGGTGCAGCAACCTCGACTCGCTCTGGGATCGGGCGACGCAGCCCTACGACGCCGCGGCCGCCGCCGTCGAAGCCGTCGCCCTCCCGGCGGACCCCAGCCGCGCGCCTCGCGCCGACGAGGACGCCGGAGGGTCGGCCCTCGAACCCGATCCCGAAGCACCGGCAGCCCCCGAGGCCAGCGACGCCGGCGACGCAGCGCTCGATGGTGGGAGCGACGATCCCGACGCCAGCGCCGATGCATCCACCGACGCCAGCGCCGATGCGTCCACCGACGCCAGCGCCGATGCATCCACCGACGCCAGCGCCGACGCGGCGGCGCCCACGACCATCACCGCCCTCGGCTGGCGCACCGGCGTCGTCGAGGCCCCTCGCCCCAACGCCCGCTGGATCGGCTACGTCCGAGCGGGCGGCACCGTCGCGGTGGTGCGCGGTCCCGTCGGGCGCTCGGGCTGCCCTGCGAGGCGCGGGGTGACGGGCGGGGGATGGTATGAGGTCGAGGGCGGAGGCTTCGTGTGCGTCGGCTCGCTGGCGGTGCTCAGCGCCTCGCTGGCCGATCATCCCCTCGCCTCGCGGCTGCCTGGTCCCCCGGACCTCGGCGCGGCGATGCCCTTCGCCTATGGGCGGGCCAACCGCCCCTCGCCGGTGTTTCGCAGGCTGCCCTCGGCGGACGACCTGAGCGCCTTCGAGCAGGGGCGCTTCAACCCTCCCTCCCAGGACGCGGGCGCGGTGCGCCTCGAAGACCTCCTGGGCGTCGCCGGGAGCCCGCTCCAGCGGCGCGTGCTGCCGGGGATGTACGTCTCGCTGCACCGGGAGGACCGCAGCCCCGACGGCACCAGCTACTGGCACACGCAGACCGGCGGCTACGTGCGTTCGAGCGCGCTCACTCCGCTGGGAGAGGCGGGGCAGTTTCAGGGCGTGGCGCTCGACGAGCCGCGGCGCCTTCCCATCGCCTTCGCGATGGGAGCGGGGGCTTCGATCTACCGCTCCCGAGGACGGACCATGGCGCCCGTGGGGAGGGTCGCCCGGCTCGCGCTCGTCGAGCTCGCGGACGAGCCCGCGGTCACCGTCGGCGGGGAGCAGTACCACCGGGCCCTCGATGGGAGCTTCGTGCGGGCGAGGCAGGTGCGGGTGGTGACCCGGCGCGATCCCCCGGCGGACCTCTCCTCGCCCGACGAGAAGTGGATCGACGTCAACCTCGACCGCCAGAGCGTGGTGGCCTACGAGGGCGCGAGGCCCGTCTATGTGAGCGTGGTGAGCACCGGCCGGCGCAGCCGAAGCAACCCCGACGAGAACTACGAGACCGTGCAGGGCGCGTTTCGCATCCTGTCGAAGCACGTCGCCACGACCATGGACGGCAACAGCGCCAACGATGGTCCGTACAGCATCGAGGACGTGCCCTGGGTGATGTACTTCGAGGGCTCCTTCGCGCTGCACGGGGCCTTCTGGCACAACGGCTTCGGCGCGATGCGCTCGCACGGCTGCGTCAACATGAGCCCCCCCGACGCGCGCTGGTTCTACCACTGGACCGAGCCGCACGTCCCCTCGGGCTGGAGCGGCGCCTACGCCGACGCGCAGCACCCCGGCACCCGGGTCTACGTCCACTACGACGACCAGGCCCTCGGGGTGCGCGGCGGTCCCCTCCGCATCCCCCAGCACTGAACGCCCTGCGGCAGTTGACGCCGCACCCGCCGGACGCAGGTGGAGTGGGATGGACCACGAAGAGGGACCGCGGCGGGTGTCCGTTCCGGTGATCATGGACGCGCTGGCGATGCAGTCGCCGAGGGTGCGGGCCGCGCTGCATCGCCACATCGACGAGGGGAAGCCCCTGGTGCCGATGCTCCGCGAGGCGCACCGGCAGCTCCTCCAGGAGGCCTCGGAGCTGATGGCCGTGGCGGGCGCCACGCCCTTCGCGGACACCCCCGCGTGGCCCGAGTCGGAGGGAGAGGAAGACGTGGTGACCGAGGCGCAGCTCCTGGCCCTGCTGGCCGCGGCCGACCGGCGCGAGGTGGCCCGCAGCCTCGTGACGAGCCGCTCGGAGAAGTACAGCGTCTCGATGCTCCCTCGCGACCGCGGCCGGTGACACCCTGATGAGAGTGGTTAGGCTCAGCGCGGGCTTTGAAGCCACAACCCACACTCAACAGAGAGGGAATCCATGGCGGTTCGAAGAAGCTGTCGTCCGCGGGGGCGGAGGGCAGAGTACAGCGCCCGTGTGCTCGCGTTGTTGAATGAATATCCCTATCAGGAATTCTCCTCACGACAGATCGTTGAGGAGATCGGCGGCCATGAGCCCGACGCCATCATCTTCCTGACCCTGTTGATGGTGAGCGGGAGGGTGAGCGCCCTCCGTCGCAACGGGCTGATCTACTACCGCAAGGCCTGATCGAGGAGCCCGGAGGCCTCCCTCAGCACCACGCGCAGGTCGGGCTCCGCCCCGCGGCGCAGCGCGACGGCCACCTGGTGCCGAGGGCTCGGGCGCAGCCGGGCGAACTGCCACGACTCGGACTCGTCGCCCAGGGAGGGGTCGATGACGATGCGCGCCTCGCCGTCGCCCTCGTCGAGCTCGAAGGCGAAGCGGTCGAGCGGGAGCGCGAGGCCCATCCCCCGGGCCTTGATGTAGGACTCCTTCAAGGTCCAGTAGTGGAAGAAGCGCGCCCGGTGCGCGTCGGGGCGCTGGCGGCGCAGGGCGGCGATCTCCGAGGGGGCGAAGACGTGGGCCGCGGTCGAGAGCACGTCGACCTCGCGCGCGGTGTCCTCCACGTCCACGCCCACCTCGCGCTCCCGAGCGACCAGACAGGCCAGCATCCCTTCGGCGTTGGAGAGGTTGAAGCGCAGCCACGGCGTCTCCGGGGAGTCCACCTCCGGGCGGCCCCAGCGGTTCGCCCGAAAGCGCCACGCCGCAGGATCGACCGGAGCGTAGCGGGAGAGCACCGCCCGGCAGAGGGCGCGCGTCGCGAGGTACTCGTGGCGGTGGCGGAGGAAGAGGTAGCGGTCCATGCGCGCGGCCTCGTCGGGGCTCAGCCAGGAGCGCAGCCGGGCGGAGAGGGCGGGGATGTCCCAGGCCGCAGGGTCGAGAAGCCACAGGTGGGCCTCGTCGGAGGGCAGCGCGAGCAGCGGTGCAGCGTCGTCGGACATCGGCGTCGACGGGGTATAGCGGAGCCTCGTCCGCGGGGCTCCGATTCGTCGCGAGGGTCGAGACTCTCGTCGGCCATCCGCCGCAGCGGCGACTATGTTCCGGGCGATGGTCACTCCCGCTCCGATCCCCTCCGCGCCCCAGAGCCCCGCCCGCAGCGCCTCGCTGGGGCGCCTGCGCGCGAAGCGCCGCCCGTGGTGGATCCTCGCCGTGATCGCCCTCGTCGCCGTGGCCGCGGGCGTCGCGGTGGTGACGGTGCGTCGCAAGGCCGCCACCGCCGTGCCCCGCTACCTCACGGCGCCGATCACCCGGGGCGACCTTACCGAGACGGTGCGCGCGACCGGCACGGTGCGCCCGGTGCTGGAGGTGCAGGTGGGCGCCCAGATCAGCGGCCGGGTCACCCGGGTCGCCGTCGACTTCAACAGCCGGGTGCGCCAGGGCGACCTGCTCGCCGAGCTCGACCCCACCCCCTACCGCGCCCAGGAGGCGCAGGCGCGGGCCTCCCTCGCCTCCGCCCGGGCGGTGCTGGTGCAGCGCCGCGCCGACCTCACCCTGGCCGAGCGCAACCTCGAGCGCGCCACGGCGCTGCGTGCCCAGGGGCTCAACGCCCAGGCCGACGTCGACGCCGCGCAGGCCACCCGCGACGCGTCCCGGGCGACCGTCGGGGTGGCGAGCGCCCAGATCCAGCAGGCCACCGCGACCCTGGAGGTGGCGCGCACCAACCTCACGTACACCCGCATCCTGGCCCCCATCGACGGCATCGTGGCGACGCGCTCGGTCGACCCGGGGCAGACCGTGGCGGCGAGCCTCCAGACCCCGACGCTCTTCATCATCGTCAACGACCTCACGCAGATGAGGGTCATCGCCAACGTGGACGAGGCCAACATCGGCAAGCTCACCGAGGGGATGGAGGCCTCCGCGAGGGTCGACGCCTTCCCCCGCGACGAGTTTCGGGGGACGGTGCGGGAGCTTCGCATCACGCCCACGACCACCAGCGGCGTGGTCACCTACCAGGCCGTGATCGACGTCGCCAACCCGCAGTCGCGGCTGCGCCCAGGGATGACCGCGACGGTCACCGCCGTCACCTCGCACCACCCCGGCGTGCTGCGCGTCCCCAACGCCGCGCTGCGCTACCGCCCGAGCGCGGTCGCAGGAGCCGACGCAGGGGCCGGGGCCAGGGCGTGGGGCGACGGCGGGGTCGCCTCGGGCAGGGGGGGCGGTCGTGGGGCGCGCGCGGGAGCGGGCGAGCGCGGCGGGGTGTACGTGCTGCGAGGCACGAGCGCGGTGCGGGTGCCCGTGAGGGTGGGGCTCACCGACGGGATCTACACCGAGGTGACGGCCGCCGAGCTGAGCGAGGGGGCTCTGGTGGTGGTCGACGAGACCGACGCCACGGGCGCGCCGAGCGCGGCGGGCGCTTCCACCAGCCGGGCGCCGCGGCCTCCGAGGGTGTTCTGATGGCGGCGACCGAGGGGGCGGCGGCCGCCGAGGGGCCGGTGCTCTCGCTGCAGGGCATCGAGAAGCAGTACGACTCCGGGGAGGTCTCGGTGCTGGCGCTGGGGGGCGTGTCGCTCGATGTCCCGAGGGGGCAGTTCGTGGCCATCATCGGGGCCTCGGGGTCGGGCAAGAGCACGCTCATGAACATCATCGGCTGCCTCGACCGGCCGACGGCGGGCTCGTACCTGCTCGCGGGTCACGACGTGTCGGTGCTCGACGCCGACCAGCGGGCGATGGTCCGTAGTGAGCTCATCGGGTTCATCTTCCAGGGCTTCAACCTGCTGCCCCGCACCTCGGCGATGGAGAACGTCGAGATGCCCCTGGTCTACCTCGGCATCTCCAGCGAGGAGCGCCACGAGCGGGCCATGCGCTCGCTCCAGCTCGTGGGCCTCGGCGACCGCCTCGCCAACACCCCATCGCAGCTCTCCGGCGGACAGCAGCAGCGGGTCGCCATCGCCCGCGCGCTGGTGACCGAGCCCGAGGTGCTGCTCGCCGACGAGCCCACGGGCAACCTCGACTCGCGCACGACGGACGAGGTGCTGGCGATGCTCCAGTGGCTCAACCGCGAGCGGGGGTTGACCATCGTGATGGTCACGCACGAGTCCGACGTGGCCCGCTGCGCCTCGCGCATCGTGACGGTGAAGGACGGGCTCATCCTGTCCGACGAGCTGGTGGCCGAGCCCAGGCGCGCCCAGGCCCCGGCGGGCGCCGAGCCGTGGAGGGTCGACGCCTCGGGGGCGGAGATCACCGCGCGCGCGCCGGTGGAGAGCGCCGCGGGGGGAGGCCTCAACTGGCTGATGGCGTTTCGCCTGGCGCTGCGCTCGCTGGTGAGGGCGAAGCTGAGGGCGTCGCTGACGGCGCTGGGGATCCTCATCGGCATCGCGGCGGTGGTGACCACCAACGCCCTGGGCGTGGGGGCGCAGGAGAAGATGCAGGCGCAGATGACCACGCTGGGGGTGAACCTCCTGGTGGTGATGCCCGCGGGCATGCGCACGGGCGGCGTGCGCTCGGCGCAGGGCACGGCGGTGTCGCTGACGGACGAGGACGCGGAGGCGATCGCGCGGGAGGTTCCGACGGTGGCGACGGTGGCGGCGACGGTGGCGTCGGGCGCGCAGGTGGTCGCCGGGGAGCGAAACGTCTCGACGCGCGTCACCGGGACCACCGCGGGCTTCTTCACCGTCCGTAGCTGGTCCGCCTCGCTCGGCGCGCTCTGGACCGACGAGGAGGTGCGCTCCCGGGCCCCGGCGTGCGCCATCGGCGAGACGGTGCGCCAGGGCCTCTTCGGCGGCACCGACCCGATCGGGAGCGAGATCCGCGTCGGGCAGATGCCGTGCACCGTGGTGGCGGTGCTCGCCCGCAAGGGTCAGTCGGGCTTCGGGCAGGACAACGACGACACGGTGGTCATGCCGATCAGCTCGTTTCGCGCGGGCATCACCCGGATGCCCAACAACCAGGTGAACTCGATCATGGTGACCGCGCGCGGCCCCGACGTGCTGCGCCGGGCGCAGGACTCGATCACGCTGCTGCTGCGCCAGCGGCATCGCATCCGTCCTGGCGCCGAGGACAACTTCGGCGTCAGCAACCTGTCCGACCTCACCAGCGCCTTCAACGAGCAGACGGCGATCGTGTCGGCGCTCTTGATGGTGGTCGCCTCGATCTCGCTGCTGGTGGGCGGCATCGGGGTCATGAACATCATGCTGGTCTCGGTGACCGAGCGCACCCGGGAGATTGGCATCCGCCTCGCGATCGGGGCGCGGGGGCGGGACATCCTCGCGCAGTTCCTGATCGAGGCGACGACGCTGGCGGTGATCGGCGGCGTGGCGGGCATCGGTGTCGGCATCGTGGCGAGCCTGCTGGTGGGGCGGCTGACGGAGTTCAGCGTGGGGTTTCGGCCCGACATCGCGGCGCTCTCGATGGCCGTCTCGGGAGGCATCGGGGTGATCTTCGGGTTCTTCCCGGCGCGCTCGGCCGCGAGGCTCGACCCCATCGTGGCGCTGCGGCGGGAGTGAGCGCGGGAGCCGGGTGGGTGTACCCTGGCAGACGATGGACTCGCTCGCGCGTGACCCGCTCCCGCGGTGGCAGCTGCTTCACTTCCCGCTGCTCGCGCTGCTGGGCGCGTACTCCGTTGCGATCGCCATCTGCACCGATCGTGACGACTACGGGCGGCCCTACGCCCTCCTGCTCCCGATGGTCGCGTACGCGCTCCCGGCGGCCGTGCCGCTCTTCGCGGCGAGCGGCGGCGGGAAGCCGCGGGCGGTCTTTCTGCGCTCCCTCGTCGTGATGGGGAGCGTGGCCGGGCTGTTCGGGCTGTTCTTCGGCGGCGCGCGCACGGCGTCGATCGGGCGCGCAATCACGACGTCCCTGAGCTGCGCAGCGATGGCGGCGTTGGGCTTCGGCTTCGCGTTCCCGGTCGTCGCGATGGTCCTTCGCGCCGTGGGCAGACCCCGCGAGCGCAACGTCGCGGCCGAGACCGCCCTGCTCGGCGCCTACGGCCTCTTCGCGGCCTCCATGTCGTCGGCGTCCGGGGACGCCTTTTGCGCGGGTCGAATCCACCCCAGCTTCGCGCACTACTGCGCCGCGACCGAGTCGCTGCGATTCCTCCCGGCCCTCACGGCGCTGGCCACGCTCGCCGTCGGCCTCGTCGGCCTCGCGTGGGAGTTCCAGGCCCGCCGCCGCGTCCGCGCCGTGCTCGCGGGCCGCGTGCCCGGCTGGATCGCGCGCCCTTCGCAGGACGTGCCGGGCGCCGCGAGCGTCCCGTTCCTGCGCTGGCTCGGCCGACCGCGCCGCTCCCTCGACGCGCGAGCGCCCGACGAGACCACCGCGTTGCTGCGCGTGCCGTCCGGCCCGGCGGCGCCCGCGTACCGCGGCAACCCCGACGGGGCCGTGCCGTGGGTGCGCGTGCCGCCGGAGGTCCCGCACCTCTCGGCGCTGCTCGCGGTCAACGCGGCGGTCGCGCTCGGCGCCGCGGTGCTGCTCCGCTCGGCGTGGCCCGGCCTCCATCGCTGAGGGACGATGGCGGGTGGGCTACAGCGCTCGGCGCGCTGCGGCAGGTCACCCGCCTCTGACGTTCTTCACGACGCAGAACACGGCGTACCGCTTCGGCTACCATCGCAGGCGATGACGCTCCCACGCGCGCTGTGGATCGTGCACCCCGACGCCGCGGCGTGCGATGTCCTTCGCGCGGGCTTCGCCGACCTCCCTGGCGTCACCGTGCACCCGGCCCGCTTCGCCGACCTCCCGCCCCACGACGCCTTCGTCACCGCGGGCAACGCCTACGGGATCATGACCGCCGGCATCGACGCCGCCGTCGTCGCACGCTTCGGCCGCGGCATCATGCAGCGCGTCCAGCGTCACATCGTCGGCGCCTTCCTCGGCGAGCAGCCCGTGGGTACGGCCTTCGTCGTCGACACTGGCGACCCCTGGTGCCCCCGCCTCGTCCACGCCCCGACGATGCGCATCCCCGGCTCGATCGTCGGCACGGACGCGGTGTACCGCGCGACCTGGGCTGCGCTGCTCGCCATGCACCAGGAGAACGTGCGCGGCGAGCGCCCGCTCGACACCGCGTGCCTGCCCGCGATGGGCTGCGGCTTCGGGGGGATGAGCTTCGACGAGTCCGCGCGCCAGATGGCGGCGGCCTACCGGCACGCGCTGCGCCCGCCCACGACGCTCGGCGACGACTGGGACCTTCCGCTCGCGCGCGAGGCGAGCATCCGGGGACGGCTCGTGGGATGAGGGCCGTCGCCCCTGAGTTCGCCTTCGGTCGGGGCACACCGCCACGCCCCCGGAGCGCCCCGATATAGCGCCGGACACGCATCACTTTACCCAAGATAGAGCGTCGCTCGGGTGGCTTTCGGACGGGCTGTCACGGCTTCGCGAAGGTGGGAGAATTCCGTGCGGAGGTGAGTCATGGGCCCGTACAGCATGGATCTCCGATCGCGCGTGATGGCCGCATATCGGGCCGGGGTGGGCACGGTCCGCGAGATCGCGGAACTCTTCGGGATCAACAAGGACACGGTCTGCAACTGGCGGCGTCTGGAGCGCGAGACCGGCAGCGTGGGGCCGCGTCCCCACGGCGGCGGTGTTCCGCCGACGATCCGCGACGACGCGCTCGATGCGCTCTGCCGGCTGGTCGGCGAGCGGGATGACGCGACGATCGTCCAACTGCAGAAGGCCGTCGAACAGGAGTGCGGCATCAGGACCAGTCACGCGGCCGTCAGCCGCGCGCTCCAGAGGGCGAACTTCTCGCGAAAAAGTAGACACTCCACGCGGACGAGCGGGGGCGGCCCGACGTAGTCCAGCGCCGGGACGCGTTCCGCGCGGAGCAACCGAAGCTCGACCCCGCCACCCTCGTGTTCGTCGACGAGTTCAGCATCAACGTCGACATGACGCGCCGCTACGCCCGATCGCCGCGCGGCCTGCGCGCCGTCGTCTCGATTCCGCGCAGGATGGGCATGAACGTCACGTTGGTGTTCGGATTGCGGGGTTCGACGATCCTGGCGCCTCGGATGCTCCTGGGCGGGATGTCCAAGGAGAGGTTCGCGTTCTATGCCGAGACGATGCTCGGACCGACGCTCAGGCCCGGCGACCGGGTGATTCTCGACAACCTCGCCGCGCACCTCGCCACCGAGGTGACCCAGGCGTTCGCCCAGCACGGCGCGACCGTGACGGCCTTGCCACCGTACTCCCCCGACATGACGCCCATCGAGAACTGCGGCTCGAAGATCAAAGCGGCCCTCAGGGCAAAGGCAGCTCGGACGCTCAACGGACTCGCCGAGGCACTTGTCGAGGCCATCGAGAGCATCACGCCCGCCAACATCTTCGGTTGGCTCAAGCACGCTGGGTACCGTCCGAAACTCGAGTGAGCGGCGCTCTAGCCTGTGACATCCTCCAAACCCAAGGTATCGACTATGACCCGCCCCGCAACCCCGCAACCCCGTAGTGCAGAACTCGACGCGATCGCCGTTGATGTTGAGGCCGCGCTGCGCGAGGGGCGTTTCGACGAGGCGTTCTTTCAAGACGCGAGGAATCGAGTCGCTGATGCTCATGGCGGGTTCAACGACAACTACCGTGTGCTCATCGCGGCGGCCAAGGCTGGCCTGATTCCCTCGCCCCTCAGCGCCCTGAACCTGACGCCCACGGCACAGTGGGACCCAGCCGCGCGAGCCTTCATTCCGATCTGACATCCCACCTCCCGCCCGCTCCTCTCTACCCCTCCATGACCATCGCCCTTGTCCTCCCGCTCCCGGCGAGCGCGGCCGGGCGGGTGAGCCGTGCGCGCGGTGCCAGACGACGCTGCGAAGCGCGGGTGTGCACGGACACCACGCGGAGTTCTGCCCGACGTGCCAGCCCGACGAGGCGGGAACAGGGTTGGTCGACTGGCGGAAGATTGCGAAGGAGGGGTGAATTACGAAGCGCGCGGCGGGAGAGAGGCCATGAGCCGAGCCCGGATACCGGCGCCGTCGCGCAGGGTGATCGTCACCATGGCGATCGCCGCTGCCATCGCGAGAGCCACGCGCACGACCGGCGACCATCCCAGTGAGGATGAACCCCACAACACACCGAAGGGGTTGGCGGCGTCCGCGGCGATGAACAACGCCCGAACCTCGTTGCCCACCTCGAAGAAGGCGCGCACCAGAACTGTTGCGATCAGGGCCAGTGTGACGCCCGCGGCGACGGACATTCCCGCTGATGCACCGCGCACCTTGATGGTCCACGCGGCCGCCATGGAGGCGATCGACAGGAGGCCCACGACGACGACGAGTTGTAGATGCCACCCGAGGTCGAAGCGCACGGTCGTCGCGCGCACGGCAACGAACTCGACCGCGGCGAGGAGTGCGAGCGCAGCCCCGAGCATCAACGAACCACGCGCACTGGTGTCCTCGGACCCGCCCGCCCAGCGACCGAACAGGGTCGCGCGTGAAGGCGTTCCTCTGAGCACGACGGCGAACACTCCGCCAAAGGCCGCGATCACGTGGACCGGTGCGAACCCCGTCGGCCCGCCGACGTCGCAGAGCATGGCGACGCACGCCACGAGCGCGAGCCACCGGACGCCCTCCAACAAGCCCTGCATCGCGCTGGGCGTCGGGGCGTCTTCGTGTTCGAGCAGGCGCAGCACCGACGCGACCCGGCGCGCGACGCCGAGTCCCAACATCAGCAGCGCGCCGATGGCCCACACCCGATGGTCGTCCCCGCGGACGATCCTGACCGCGATGAACCCGAGCAGGCCGAGGCTCGCGACCCCCAGGAGCATGCCGGGAAGCCCAGCATTGCCCGGTACCGCGACCGCGCTCCGTGGGATCGTGAGGCCGATCTCCAGGCAGGTGACCGACACGGCGAGTTGCAGCACCACCGCAGCGACCGTTGCACCACCGAGCGCCGCAACACCGGTCAGGCCGTACCGCGTTGCGACCTCGGGGAGCGCGGCGAGCGCAAACAGCGGGTGCAGCAGGAGGCAGACCCAAAGCGGCCCGAGCAGGTACGCGTGGAGGAGCGCTCCTGGCGACAACCCGGCGAGTCGGTGCTGATCGAGCGCGCCGTGGATGCGATCGGTGTAGATCCGCCCGCCCACCATCATCCACCCGCCCACCAGCGCGCCCACCGGCAGCACGAGGAGGATGAACAGCGCTGCCATCCGGGCGCCCTCGTCGCCGGGCGCTCGCCCCGCGGACCAACGCATCACAATCAGCCCCAGCGCGACCGCCAGCAGGACCATCCACGGGATCGACGCCGGCCGCCCGTGGCCGCTCGCGATGGCGGCTGACAGGGGGCGGGCGTTGGACTGCCAGGTCGCGTGCGTGCCCTGATGGTTCGTCATGGTTCCGACCTCTCGGCGCCGCGTGCGGCGCGATGCGCGTAGACCTCGGCGATGTGTGGCCGCTCCAGCGTGAACTCTACGACCGGTAGGCCCGCTTCGACTACTGCGGCGAGGAGCCTGCGGTGCGCCTCGACCGCCGCTGGCACCCTGACTCGGGCCTGCACACCCTCCACGAACGTCACCTTCACGTCGGCGACGCTCGATGCGACGGCGGCGAGGCGCCCGGCCAGATCATCCACGCCGTCGAGGAAGGTCACGCGCACGAAGGTCTCATCGGGTGCCGTTCCGGCGAGCTCACGCGCCGTCCCCGCTCCGATCACCTGACCACCCTCCAACACCACGAACGCATCACATACAGTGTCGAGTTCGGTAAGCACGTGGCTCGACACCACCACCGTGCTCCCGGCACCAGCGGCCTCGCGCAGAACCGCCGCGAGCGTCGCGCGGGCGTCGGGATCCATTCCGTTGGCCGGCTCGTCGAGGAGCATGAGCCGCGAGCGGCGGAGCATCGTTCGAGCGAGACCGAGGCGCTGTCGTTGCCCAAGGCTGAGCGACTGCGCGGACATCGCGCGCTTCGCGCCGAGCCCGACACGTTCGATGCAGGTGTCGACGCGCTCATCGAGCTCCGCCGGCGCGAGGCCATCGATCTGGGCCGAGAAGCGAAGGTTTTCGACGACCGTGAGCTTCTCGTAGATCGGCGGCTGATCGGACATCAGCACGATGCGCGGGCGTTGCGCTGGCACGACGTGCGCGAGGTCGACGCCATCGACGACCACCCGTCCACGTAACGGGCGATGCAGCCCCGCGAGGCATCGCAGCAGCGTCGACTTGCCCGCGCCGTTGGGCCCGACGAGCCCATAGACCCGCCCCGCTTCCAGCGTGAAAGACATCCCTCGCAGCACCACGGTGACGTCGTACGCAGCGACGAGATCTTCGACCGCAGCGACCACCACGGGTTGGGGTGTCGAGACCTCCGGCGCGGCTCGGTACATCGCCGGAGCATCTCACGCCGACCTCGCGCCGTCGTCGGCGCTATCCCCCTCCGAGCAGTCGCCGCGCGGTCGCCTTCCGTGCGTCGCGCCGCTCGACCTCCTCCACCGACGAGAACGACAGATCGACCTCGCCGGGAGCTTCGCGTGACAGCGAGGGAGACCGCGAACTTCGTCCATCGGGCGTGCTGTCGCCTGTCGCTGATCGATGCCAGCGAGGGTGCCGAGTTGCTTTCCCCATGGGCCCAAGGCGGCGTCCCGGAAACTCCTGCCCACGCTCGCGAGAGCGGGGACTACGGGTCAATGGGCGATCTGGCCACTGGAGCGGATCCGTGCCGTGGTGGGTGCGGCGTTGGTTCGCCGATGACACCAGACCCGCGGTGACTACAGGCGGATCTGGATCCACGTGAAGATCACGGCGCCGAGGCCCTCCGAGCCGGGCACGAAGGTGCTCTCGATGGAGATGCGCGCGAGGCCGATCGACAGCAGCGGCAGCACGATGGGCATCGGGACGTAGTTCCAGTCCCAGCGCCCCATCAGGAAGAGCATGTACCCGGCGCCGACGGTGAGGTCGGGGTTGTCGCCGAGGAGGCGCCAGTTCCAGATGTGGATGTACCCGATGTTGTATTGCAGCCGCGCCGCGGAGTCCTCGAAGACGATGCCGAACACCTCGCGACGATTGCCCCGCTCGTCGACGAGGGCGCGCCCGAGGCCCATCCCGCGCGGCCACTCGGTGTAACGCGCGATCTTCTCGGGCGGGTACACCGAGCGCAGGTGGTAGGTGCTGATCGGGGTCAGCACCGTCGTCTCGCCGAGCCGCAGGGTGTCAGCCCAGTTGTGCAGCACCCCGCCGCGCGGGGCCTCGGTCGGCGGATGCTCGACTCGTCCGTGCACGCGCGCGCTCGCCTCTGGTCCGAGTCGCGGGGCACCGGCCCGGAAGGAGCTGCACGCGGCGACGACGAAGCCCACGAGCGCGATGACGTGGAGGGTTCGCACAACTCTTCGACTCGGGCGCTCCGGTGCGCTCATGCGATCCCCAGCGCGCAATTCGTATGCCGGATCTCGAGTGTCATGGTCGGCGTCGAGGCTTTGCCTCACCGCCCCGGCGCGGCCGTACGCGGAGCGCATCCGCTGCGCGAGGGCGCATCCCGTGCAGCGCTGGCCGAACGCCTGGCCGGTGACCCGTCAGGGCCCGAGCGAGCGGGAGCAGGCCGCCTGCGAGACGCGCCAGACCGCGAGCGAGAGCGGCTTCACGAGCTTCGTGATGTCCTCGAGGTCGTCCGGGGTGATCACCGCGCCGGGAGACGGGACCAGCCGCGGCCCGGCGCGCGGACGTGTGACACTCCGCGCGCCATGCCCACCCTCTCAAGCGCCCTGCCCACCCCCACGCGCGTTCCCCGCGTGGCGCAGGTCGCGCTCTGGGCCACGCGCCCGTTCGCCTTCCTGGACTACTGCGCGCGACGTCACGGCGACGCGTTCACGATGCAGTTCCCGGGGATGCCGCCGCAGGTGGTGTTCTCCAGCCCCGCCGCGATCCGCCAGGTGTTCACCGGCGACCCCGAGGTGCTGCACGCGGGAGAGGGGAACGCGTTCCTGCAGCCGGTGCTCGGCTCGCACTCGCTGCTGCTGCTCGACCGCGCCGCGCACCTGCGCCAGCGGCGCCTGCTGCTCCCGGCGTTCCACGGCGAGCGCATGCAGTCGTACGCGACCGTGATGCGCGACGTGACCGACGCCGCGGTCGACCGCTGGCCGCTCGATCGCCCGTTCGCCCTCGCGCCCGAGCTCCAGGCGATCACCCTCGAGGTGATCGTGCGCACGGTCTTCGGCATCGAGCAGGGCCCGCGGCTCGCGGACTTCTCGCGCCTGCTGGCCACCTTCGCCGACTCGGGCAACTCGCCCATGCTCTTCACCCCGCCGCTCCAGATCGACCTGGGGCCGCGCTCGCCCTGGGGGCGCGTCGCCCGCACGATCCGCGAGGTCGACGACGCGCTGCGCGCCGAGGTCGCGCGCCGCCGCGCCGAGGGCACCGCCGGCCGCGGCGACGTGCTCTCGATGATGCTCGAAGCGCGCGACGAGCACGGCGACCCGATGACCGACGCGGAGCTGCGCGACGAGCTCGTCACCCTGCTCATGGCGGGCCACGAGACCACCGCGACCTCCCTCGGGTGGGCGCTCGCCGAGATCCTGGCGCACCCCGAGGTGGCCGCCCGCATCGACGCCGAGCTGCGCGCCGTCGTGGGCGACGGCCCGTTGGAGCCCGCGCAGGTCGCCCAGCTCCCGTACCTCGACGCGACCGTGCGCGAGGTGCTGCGGCTGCGGCCGATCCTCCCGGTGGTGGCCCGCGTGCTCAAGGCCCCCATGGAGATCGGCGGCTACGCGCTGCCCGCGGGCGTGATGGTGATGCCGTGCATCTACCTCACGCACCGGCGCCCCGAGCTGTACCCCGAGCCCGAGGCGCTGCGGCCCGAGCGCTTCCTCGGCGCGCGCGTCGACCCGTACGCGTGGCTCCCTTTCGGCGGCGGCACGCGGCGCTGCATCGGGATGGCCTTCGCCCTGTACGAGATGAAGGTCGTGCTCGCGACGATCCTGCGCCGCGCCCGCCTCTCGCTGACCCGCGGCTACGTCGCCCGCGTCGCGCGCCGCGGCATCACCCTCGCGCCCTCGAAGGGCACCCCCGTCGTGATGCACGCGCGCCGTTGACCGCGGACGTACCCTGACACACCACCGCGCGCTTCACGTGCGCTGCACACCGCGCCGATCGCGCCGCCGGCCCCCTCCTCGTCGCCACGCTCACCCGCGGCGGATGCGGCGGATGCAGCGGGCGCACGCCCATCGCCACAGATCCGCAGGTCAGTCGTGCTCGGCTGCCTCTCCCCGTCCGGCGTTGAAGCATACGTCGCCAGCGTCGGCCATCGACGCCCGAAGCCTCGAGCCTTGCCGCACGGCGCGGGAGGACCAAGAGATGCCCGCGTCGCCGAAGCTCCGACGACCACCAGGAGGCCATTCGTGAAGAACCTCGACTCGCTCGCGCGCCTCGACGCCATCGCCCAGGCCGACCTCGTCGCTCGCAAGGAGGTCAGCGCGAGCGAGCTGATCGACGCGTGCGAGCGGCGCATCCGCGCGCTGAACCCGCTCCTCGGCGCGGTGGTGACGACCGACTTCGCGCGGGCCCGTGAGCGCGTCGCGAGCGGCGTGACCGGTCCGCTCGCGGGCGTTCCCTTCCTCGTCAAGGACCTCGTCGCCTACCCCGGCCTGCGCTGCTCGATGGGCTCTCGCCTCTTCGCGGCCAACGTCGCCCCCGAGGGCTCTGCCTTCACCGCGCGCCTGGACGCCGCGGGGCTCATCACCGTCGGCAAGACCGCCACCTCCGAGTTCGGCCTCCTCGGCAGCACCGAGACCCTCCTCGAAGGGGTGACGCACAACCCCTGGGACCTCGCGACCTCCGCGGCGGGATCGTCGGGCGGCGCGGCGGCGGCGGTCGCCGCGGGGCTCGTTCCCTTCGCGCACGCGAGCGACGGCGGCGGTTCGATCCGCATCCCTGCGTCGGTGGCCGGTCTGTTCGGGCTCAAGCCTGGCCGCGGACGCACGGTGCCGACGACGGCGATGAGGTCCGACTTCGGCGACCTCGTCTCCGAGCTCTGCGTGAGCCGGAGCGTCCGTGACAGCGCCCTCCTCCTCTCGCTCGTCGAGGCGACGGAGGGCACGGACCTCCCTCCCGTGGGCTACGTGCGCGGGCCGAGCTCTCGCCGCCTGCGCATCGGCACCTGGACCACCACGCTGATGGGCACCGAGCCCGAGGCCGAGGTGAGGGTCGCCTTCGAAGACGCCTCGCGCCTCTGTCGGGAGCTCGGGCACGAGGTGATCCCGACCGCTCCTCCGCTGATCGACGGCGCCGCCCTGAGCGACGCCTTCTTCACCGCGGCGGGCGGGGCGCTCAGCGGCCTCGGCGACATGATGAGCTCGATGCTCGGCCGCCCGCTCGGCGGCGAGGACCTGGAGCCGTTCACGCGGGCGCTCGTCGACGCCTTCCGACAGAGGCCCGCGGCGCTCGAGGCGGCGCGCAAGGTGTTTGCGGCGTCGGCGCGCGCGTACAACGACTCGATCGAGCGCTTCGACGTGGTGCTCACCCCCACGCTCGCGACGATGCCATGGCGACTCGGCGAGCTGTCGCCCGTGCTGGGGCGCGAGGCGCTCATCGCGCGCACCGAGCGCTCCGTGGGCTACACGCCGATCCACAACATCGCCGGCTGCCCGGGCATGAGCGTACCCCTCTCCTGGAGCGAAGGAGGCACTCCCATCGGCAGCCACTACGCCGCGCGCCGCGGGGCGGAGGGCGTGCTGCTCGCGCTCGCCTACGAACTCGAGGCCGCGCGCCCATGGGCCGACCGCTGGGCGCCGTTCTCCTTTCCGACGCTCTTTCCCGCCTGAGCGTGTAGGCGATCGACGGCGCACACAGAGGTCGCCGCGGGTGGACCTCCCCTCCGCGCTGGGGGTACGCGCGCCGCGAGGCCGCAGTAGCATCGCGACGTGACGACCGCACGCCCGCGAACGACCCCCGTGAACCTGCGCGCGCTGACGGCGGCGTGCGCGCTCGCGGGCGCCGCAGCGTGGGCGGGCTGCGGGCGCAGGGGCCCGGAGCCACCCCCGCGCGAGCCTCCCCGCGTCTACGAGCAGGGGGAGTGCGGCGCCGTGATGACCCTCGCCGGCATGACCGGCGACGAGGTCGCGGAGGGCGTCGCCTCGGCGGGGATCACCGCGCTCCAGAGCCGCATGCGGGTCAAGGCCGAATGGAACCAGGCGCACCTCGGACACTGGGTTCGCTGGAGCGTCGACGTGGGGCCCCGCGACGCGGACATGCGCGAGCGCGGCCTGGTGCTCGCGCGCTGCCTCGATGGGCGCGGGAGCCTCATGCTGGTGGGGTTGAACGCGACCTCGGGCGCCACGCTCAACGGGCTTCAGGGCGGCGAGCGCCTGCGCGTGGTCGGGTGGCTCGACGAGATGGGGCTCGTGGTGGCGACGTCCCTGCACGTCGAGTCCGTCGAGGTCACGCGCCCGCTCCGCTCCCCACCGAGCGGCACGTAGGCCCACGTCGTCGACGACGCGCCGACGCCAGCGCCGCGACCACCCACCCGGACGCCGCGCCTCAGGGCGTGGGTGCCTGGCTCCACCCGCAGCCGCGCGGGAAGGCCGTCGGCCCGGCGTCGGAGTACGCCTGCGCCCACGACCGGTAGAAGCTCTGGGTGCGCCGCACGAAGTCCGCGAGCTCGGGGTCGCTCGCCGCGGCGGCGGTCATCCACTCGGCGGTCGGCACGATGAGCCCCGTGGCGCTGCCCAGGCCGGGCACGCGCGTCGACAGGCGGTGCACCGAAGGGCCCTCCGCCCACGGGTCGGCCGGGTCTTCCGTCGGGCGCATCCCGGGCTGATCGGACCACGCCTCGATGAAGGTCATCTCGCCCTGGTCGTTGAAGGTGAACTCCTCGAAGATGGGGCACGACCCGCGGGCGTACTGGAAGGAGATCCGGCACCGCGCGAAGGGCTGCACCGGGAAGGCGCGGCAGTCGCGGGTGGGCACCGTCGAGGGCTCGACGCTCAGCGCGAGGCGCGTGCCCGTGATCATCTGCATGCGCTCGTAGCCGGTGAGCAGGTACCAGGGCGGCCACTCCCAGCGCGCCACGCGCGCGGAGTAGTTGGGAACGATCGCCGGGTCGGCGCGCGTGTCGAGCGTGTCGAAGTACAGGTTGGCCTGCGCGACGTAGTACGCGGGCGTCTGCCGCGGGCGAAGCGCGGTCGAGAGGGCGGCCTCGGGCGAAGGCGACGGCGCCGGGTCGCCCCCGCACGCCCCCGTCACGGACGCGAGCGCAAGGCACCGGGCGATCGTCGCGGGCTTCGTCATGGCGGCCACGGTGGCACCCGGAGCGCCCCGCGCGTCAAGCGACGACGGCTCAGTCGGCCCGGTCGGCGGTGATCGTCGCGGGGCGTCGCGGGTGCCACCGTGGCCGCCATGACGAAGCCCGCGACGATCGCCCGGCACCACCTCCGGCACCCACCCTGAGCCCTCGGGATGAGCACCCTGGCCGCCCGGTCACAGCGTAAGCGGGCGCGATGCCGCGAGGGGGAGCGAGAACGAGTACGAACTCTCGGGGGCGCCCCAGTGAGGAGCGTCAGGGCTGCCGCCGACGGTCATGACCATCCAATCCAGCATGTGCGACTGGGTGCGCGCGGGGTCTTCCTCGTGTCGGAGGGGGAGCGCGGACGGACGGCCGACCTTCTCGGAGGCCGGGAGTTGTCGGAAGACGTGGACGCTGACCCGATCGGCCCTCACGCGCGCCATCAGGGACGCTCCTGCCCACGCTCGCGAGAGTGGGTACTGCGGGTCAATGGGCGATCTGGCCACTGCAGCGGATCCGCGTCGACGACGGTGCCCCGTTGGTCCTCCTATCGGCCCGAAGAGGGCCCGCGAGAAGGCGCCCCGGTCTTCACCCGGCGCCCGGTGCGCGGCGTTGGCCCACCCGTGCTCGAAGACGAACTCCCCCTGCGCTGTCTTCGCGCGCATACGCCGGGGCCGCCGCGACCTGGGGCGTCGCCGCGCCAGAGGGGGGAGCGGCCGGGGCGTCAGCGCCAGGCGTCGGCGGCGGGGTCGTAGGTGTCGACTGCGGCGAGGCGACTGGCGGTCACTGCCCCGCCGAGGGAGGCGATGCGGCCGTCGCGCAGGGTGACGAAGCCGTGGTAGGCGCGCGGCGAGGGCAGCGCGGCGCGCGCGACGAACGCCGACCCGGCCGCGTTGAGCTGATAGACCCCGGCGGACATGGCGCCCACGGCCGCCTCGCCGCCGGCGACGTAGAGCCTGCCGTCGGGCCCGAGCGTCATCCCGGCCGCCGACCGGTTGCCCGGCAGCGAGGGCCCGGCCGCCCAGGTGTTGCTCGCCGGGTCGTACACGCTGGTGCTGGAGAGGTAGCTCGTCTGGTCGCGGCCGCCGACCACCCAGATGCGCCCGTCGGCGGCGGTGGCGGCGCGGGCGTAGCCGCGGGCGACGGGCATGCGCGCGAGGCTCGTCCAGAGGTTGGTCGCGGGGTCGTACACGTGCGCGAGGTCGGAGGTCTCGCGAAACCGATCGCCCCCGAAGGCGTAGATGCGCCCGTCGCGCCCGGTCGCGACGGCGATGGCCCACCGCCCGGTGGCGAGGGGAGCGCGCGCGGTCCACGCGTCGGACGCCCAGTCGTACGCCCAGACGTGCACCGACTCGGTGCTGCCGCCGTCGCGGCCGCCGACGCTGTAGATCCTCCCCGCCCCGTCGGCCACGAGGCCCGGGTGCACCAGGCTCTCGGGGAGCGGGGCGCGCTCGATCCACGTGTTGGTGGCCGGGTCCCAGGCGTCGTGCGTGTCGACCGCGCTGTAGCCCGCCCAGAGCCCGCCCACCAGCGAGACGTGCCCCGCGCCGTCGACCGCCGCGCCCATCGACGACCACGCCCGCTGGAGGTCGGGCACGTCGGGCAGCGCCGCGCACGCGCCCGACACGCACCGGGTCGCGCCGGTGCACGCCCGCCCGCAGAGCCCGCAGTGCGAGGCGCTCACCGAGAGGTCGGCCTCGCAGCCGTTGGCGGGGTTCGCGTCGCAGTCGCCGCGTCCCGCGAGGCAGGCGATGGCGCAGACCCCCGACGCGCACACGCCGCTCGCGCCGGCCGCCGCCGGGCACTCGCTGGTGACGTAGCCCCGGCCGTCGCCTCGGCAGACCCGGCGCGCGGTGGACGTCGCGCACATCGCGCTCCCCGGCGTGCAGACGAGCGGCGGCACGTCGGGAACGTCCACCACGTCGCGCGCCGGAGGCACGTCGGGCACCGCCACCACGTCGCGCGCCGGAGGCACATCGGGAACGGCCACCACGTCGCGCGCCGGAGGCACATCGGGCACCGCCACCACGTCGCGCGCCATGGGCACGTCGGTGACGACGGGGGCGTCCATCGTGACGGGCACGTCGGGCGCGGTCACCACGTCGCGCGCCCCGGGCACGTCGGGCGTGACGGGGGCGTCCATCGCGGCGGGCACATCGCGCGTGGCGGGCGCGTCCATCGCGGGCGGAACATCACGCGACGGCGGCGCGTCGGCCGGCTGCGAGGCGTCGGCGGGAGCATCGGGGCCCGGGGCCGCGTCGGGGCGGTCGCCGAGCGCCGCGCCTGCGTCGCCGGCGCCCGCGAGGAAACGGTCGAAGTCGATGCTGCAGCCCCCGCAGAGCCACAGCAGCGGGAGGAGGACGGTGCCGCGAAGGGTCATGGCACGCCGAGGAGTGCCACAGCGCGGGCCCGGTGGAAACCACCCCGGGTGACGGCGCCAGGCGGCGCCCGGGACCGTCTACTTCGCGACGAGGTTCAGGCTCTTGCCGGGGGTGTCGATCACCGTCGAGACGGCCCTTCCCGCGAGGGGCTTCGCCACAGCATCGACGGCCTTCAGCCCGGCGCTCGCTGCGTGGCTCGCACACAACCCAGGCTGACCACCGTGGCCCTGACCGTCCACCACGTCGCTGGCGGGTGGCGGTGGTTCCCTGCCGCCTGTGGAGGCGGAGGTCGGCGACGGGGCCGAGGCAACGGCAACCGAGCGGGTGGGCGACGGCGGGCAGCAGGAGGGGTCGACGAAGCGGGCGCGCATCGCCTGGTCGCGGCGGCTCGCGGCGCGGGCGGTCGCGCGGGCGGCTTGATCGCGAACGGACGCGGCGGCTTCACCTTACCTGTCCTGATAGCGCCACAGCATGCGCGGCCATCGCGCCCGCAGCTCGGCCATCGCGGTGTCGTTCTTCTCGAGCGGCGTGTTCTCCACGTAGACGCGGACGAGCTTCGGGCAGACGTCGATGATCGCGGGATCGAGCGACTCGAGCGGACTGTCGCTGAGCCGCAGCACCTCGAGCGCGGGGAAGCCCGCAAGCTCGTCCCTCGTCACCCGGCGCAGCGCCTTGCTGCGCACCGTCAGCTGCCTGAGCTTCGGCAGCGAGAGGCCGCGCAGGGCGCTGGCATCGAGCGCGTCTTCGTGCAGCCAGAGGCTCTCGATGTTCGGGAAGCGCGAGAAGCTCGCGGGCAACCTCTTCAGTCCGCAGTCATACAGGCCCACGGACGAGATCGACGCGGCGCGCTGATTCGCGGCGAGGATCGGCGCGATGTCGACCCGCGGGGAGGTGATCGTGATGTTCGCAGACACCGCCGCCTGCTCG
>Ga0208882_1000061_pt1 | contig 75801 bp, 53 predicted proteins | sample LakWasMet14_LOW5_2_FD_183862 | JGI IMG/M metagenome (GOLD analysis project Ga0208882, IMG submission 183862) | Freshwater sediment methanotrophic microbial communities from Lake Washington under simulated oxygen tension - Sediment Metagenome... | ecosystem: Environmental > Aquatic > Freshwater >...
CCGCTCGTGCCCGAGTTGCAGAAGGGGCACCCGTTGCGATCGCCTCCGCCGGAGCCGCCGCCACCGCCGCCGCCACCGCCGCCGCCGTTGGTCCCGATGGCGCCCACCGCAGGCACGTAGCTCCCGTCCTCGGCGCTCACGGTCCCCAGGCGCATCGCCGCCGCGCCGTTCATCCCGCCAGACCCCGGGCTCCCCGCGCCGCCCGCGCCGCCCGGTCGGCCGACGTCGCCCGAGGAGCTGCAGCACCCTCCGCCCTCCGAGCCCCGAGCGCCTCCCGCTCCGAAGCCCGGCGCGTTGTTGACACCCGGCGCCCCGACGTTGCCGTTGTTGGTGCCGCTCACCCCTGCGCCGCCCGCGCCTCCTGCGCCGCCGCACATCGACAGCCCCGCCGCGCCCGGCGAAGGAACCCCCGCCCCGCCCCCTGCGCCCCCCGGCTCTCCCGCCGTGCCGGGCATCCCCGCCGCGCCGTTGCCCCCGTTGCCCGCCGTGATCGCGCAGTGGTTGAGCAGCACCCGGCCGCGCGACCCGATCACCCGCACCCCGTAGGCCGTCGCCCCGGGCATCATCGCCGCGTCCGACCGGATGGTAAGCAGCTGCAGCTCCACCTCGGTCGACACCCCGCGGATCACCACGCCCCCGGCGCCGGGCTCGATCACCGTGGCGGTGTCGCGGGTGCGCGCCCAGGCGCGGGCGTCGTCGTAGCCTCCGTAGATGCTCACCGCCTCGCGCAGCTCCAGGGGCGCGGCGTAGCTCCCCACCGCGGCGTAGACCACCCTCCGGGGGGTCGCCCTCGCTGCGGCGGTGACGGCCGCGGCGAGGGTGCGCAGGGGGCTCGCCATCGACCCGTCGCCCGAGTCGTTGCCCCTCGGCGACACGAAGACCCCGCCGGTCGCGCTGCCGTCGACGCCGTCGCAGTTGGCGTCCTCGAACATCACGTCAGGGAGGTCGGCCGCGGAGGGGTTGCACTCGCAGCCGTTGGTCGGCGAGCGGTCGGTGTCGAGGTAGCCCGCCTCGCAGACATACGAGCAGGTCCCCGCCGAGCAGCTCGCGGTCTGGTGCGCCCCGGTGGCGCAGGCGGTGCCGCACGCGCCGCAGTTGTTGGGGTCGCTGGTGAAGTCCGCGGGTCGGTGAGAGCAGCTCGGCGTCGCCCCGTCGGGGACGCACACGTCGAGGTTGCAGGGGTCGGAGTCGGAGCAGTCGAAGGGGTCCCCCTGGGCGCAGCGCATCCTGGCGGTGTCGCAGCTCCAGGCCCCCGCGCAGGCGTCCCCGCCGAGGCCCGAGCAGTCCGTGTCGCGCTCGCAAGGGACCACCTCGGTGCAGCCTCTCGCCCCCGCGCAGAAGCTCCCCGAGGGGCAGCGCGCGTCGACGGCGGCGTGGGCGCAGCGGCCCCCGACGGCGTCGCAGGTGTCGTCGGTGCACGCGACCCCGTCGTCGCAGCCGGCGCTGCCGCCGACCACCACGCAGCGGTGCGCCACGCAGGCCTGGGCGTTGGAGCAGAGGTCCGGCCCGGTGCAGTCGTCGAGCGTGCGGCAGACCCGCCCGAGGCCGCCGTCGAGGTCCTTGGGCGGCAGCCCGCCGCCGTCCAGCTTGTTGGGATCGATGACATCCGCGCCCATGGCGCAGGCCGTTGCGAGAACCCCGAGGCCCAGCCAGCGGCGCAGCGCGTGTCCTCGCATGGCGTCCACGTCGATCAGGCGGGTTCGGCCGGAGCCAGCGCCGGGGGATTGTCTCGGGGCGCCGCGGGCTCGCCGCCGGGGCTCAGCCTGTTGGCACCGTGGAGGGTGCTCCACGCGCTGGCGAAGGCCGTACGCTGCCGCTCGCGCTGCTCGATGCTCCCGGCGGGGAGCAGGTACCACGAGGCCTGGAGGCGCTCGGGGGTGCAGTCGAGGATGTAGAAGCCGCGCAGCCCGGGGTCGCCCCAGCGGAGGTGGGGGTTCTGCGAGAGCAGCGTGGCGAGGACGGCGTCGGGGTGGTCGCCTGGCGAGGTGATGGCCGGGGTGATGAACTCCACGCCGAGCGACCCCGCGCCCGTGGTCGGGTTGTAGGCCGACGGGGTGAAGGGATCGATCGCGATGTCCATGGCCCAGGACGAGTGGATGTCGCCGGTGAGCACGGCGACGTTGGACGAGCGCATGGTGGCGAGCGCCTGGAGGAAGCGGGTGCGCGCCACGGGGTAGCCCTCCCACCCGTCGGCGTTGAGGTCGGGGCGGATGGGGCCGATCTGCACCTGCTGACCGATCACCTTCCAGCGCGCGGTGGTGCTCGACACGTTGGAGAGCAGCCACTGCTCCTGGTCGGCCCCGAGGAGCGCCCGGCTCGGGTTGTTGGAGGGCTCGACCTCCTGCATGGAGCGCCCCCAGACGCGGGTGTCGAGCATCATCAGGTCGACGAGGTTGCCGAAGGCGAAGCGCCGCCAGATGCGCCCGTCGGGCTGCTCTCGGATGGGCATCCACTCGAAGTAGGCCTGCATCGCGGCGGCCTTGCGGACGCTCCACATCCCCTCGGTCTTGGGGAAGTGGTTGTCCGCGCCGTCGCGCCACGCGTTGTTGGCGAACTCGTGGTCGTCCCAGATGGCGATGAAGGGGTGCTGCTGGTGGGCCGCGCGCAGGTCGGCGTCGCGGCGGTAGTGGGCGTAGCGGCGGCGGTAGTCCGAGAGGGTGACCACGGCCGTGGGCGGGTCGTAGGTCCTGACGTTGCCGTAGAGGTAGTTCTGGAACTCGTAGATGTAGTCCCCGAGGTGCACCACCGCGTCGAGGTCGGCGCGCTCGGCGAGGTCGCGGTAGGCGTGGAAGTACCCGTGCGCGAAGCTCGAGCAGGAGACCACCGCGAAGCGCAGCCGGTCGACGGAGCCCGAGGGCGCGGTGCGGGTGCGGCCCACGGGAGAGCGCGTCGAGCCCACGGAGAAGCGGTAGTAGTAGGTGGTGCCGGCGGTGAGCCCGGCGACGTCGACCTTCACGGTGTAGTCGCGCGCCGCGGTGGTGACGAAGGTGCCGCTGCCCGTGACGGTCGCGAAGTCCGGGGTGCTGGAGGTCTCCCAGCGCACCGTGGCCGTGCCCATGACGCCCATGCGAGGCGTCACCCTCGTCCACAGGATCACCCGGTCGGGCAGCGGGTCGCCGCTCGCCACGCCATGGAGGAAGTCGACCATGTCGATGGGGGGCCCCCCGTCCACCGGGGGAGCGCCGCTGTCGGCCATCGGGGTGGAGGTGTCGTCGCAGCCCGCGCTCACCGCGCCAAGCGCGACCGAGGCGCCTACTCCAGCCAGGAGATCTCGTCGGGTCAACATCGTGCGCGGACGATACCGCAGTCCGCGACCGCGATGGCATCCTCGACCCGCCATGCGCTCCCCCGTCTCTGCCTTCGTCATGCTCCCGCTCTCGCTGCTCTCCTGCGCCCACCCGGTCGCCCCCGCGCCCCGGGCCGCGCCCTCGCAGCCCTCCCCGGTCAGCGCTCCCGTCGCCGCGAGAGACACCGAGGCCATCAACGCCCCCGCCCGCGTCGGCGCCGTCACCGAGACCCTCCACGGCGTCGAGGTCGCCGACCCCTACCGGGCGCTGGAGACCGCGTCGCCCGTCACCGACGCTTGGGTGCAGTCGCAGAACGCCCGCAGCGAGGCGTACCTCACCTCGCACCCGAGGCCCGACATCGCCCGCCGCCTCGGAGAGCTGCTCGCCATCGGCAACCTCCGGGGCGCCTCCATCGGCGGGTCGAGGGTCTTCTACACGAAGCGCGACGGCGACCGGGAGCAGGCCGTGGCCATGATGAGCGAGCGCTCCGCCGCAGGGGCATGGAGCCCCCCGAGGCAGCTCTTCGACCCGCACACCCTCGGAGCTCGCAGCGCCATCGACTGGATGGCCCCTTCGCCTCGCGGTCGCTACCTCGCGCTGGGCGTCTCCCAGAACGGCGACGAGCGCAGCACCCTTCGCGTGATGGAGGTCGCCACCGGGCGTCTGCTCCCGGAGGCCATCGCGCACACCAAGTGGTGCCGGCTCTCCTGGCTGCCCGACGAGTCGGGCTTCTACTTCACCCGCTATCCCCGGGAGGGCGAAGCCCGCCACGACGCCGCGGCCGAGGACACCTACTGGCGGGCGATGTTCTTCCACCGCCTGGGCGCCTCGCCCGACGGCGCCGCAGACGCCCGGGTCTTCGAGGTGGGCGAGCGCACCCACGCCCCGTCGCCCGACGTCTCCGACGACGGCCGATGGCTGGTGGTCAACCTCTTCAAGGGCTGGAGCCGCACCGACGTGCTGCTCATCGACCGCCGCGCTCCCGTCGCCCCGGGGGCGCTCCCTCGCGCCGTCCCGGTGGTCGTCGGGAGGGAGAGCATCTCTCACGCGACGGTGCATCGCGGCCGGATGTTCGTGCTCACCAACGACCGCGCGCCTCGCTTCGCCATCCACGGCGCCCCGGTCGCCTCGGTGCTCGCCTCGCCTCCCTCGACCGCCGTGCGCGACGAGCCCGCCCTCTTCGGCGCCGCCCCGTGGCGCACCGTCGTCGCCCAGGGAGAGAACCCCATCGAGGACTTCACCCTCGCGGGCGATCGCCTCGTGGTGGGCCACCTCCAGAACATCGCCTCCCGGCTCCGCTCCTTCGCCCTCGATGGCACCGACGGCCGGGAGATTCCGCTGCCCTCCGAGGGGAGCTCGCCCTCCATCGTGTCCAGCGGGGAGAGCCCGGTGGTGGCCTTCGGGTTCCAGTCCTTCTTCGAGCCCTCGGCGGTGATGGCCGTCGACGCCCGCGCCCGCTCCCCGCAGCCCCAGGTCATCGACCACGCCACCACGGACGTCGACTTCTCCCGCTTCGTGATGGAGCGCGCCTCTATCCCCTCGCGCGACGGAACCCCCATCAACGCCTTCGTCCTCCGCCCCCGCGCGGCCACGCAGGACGGGCGCAACCCCGTGCTCCTCTACGGCTACGGCGGCTTCAACGTGTCGCTGCTCCCGACCTTCCGCCGCGACCCCATCTACTGGCTGGAGCGAGGCGGCATCTACGTGGTGGCCAACCTCCGAGGCGGCGCGGAGTTCGGCGAGGACTGGCACCAGGCCGGGGCCATGGGCAACAAGGAGCACGTCTTCGAGGACTTCGAGGCCGTCCTGGCGTGGCTCTCCACCAGCCGCTGGAGCTCACCCTCCCGCATCGCCATCAACGGCGGATCCAACGGGGGGCTGCTCATGGGCGCCATGCTCACCCGGGCGCCAGAGCGCTTCGCGGCGACCTTCTCCAGCGTCGGGCTCTACGACATGGTCCGCTTCGCGCGCTTCCCCCCGGCGGAGATCTGGACCAGCGAGTACGGCGACCCCTCGCAGCCCGACGCCTTCCGATGGCTCCACGCCTACTCGCCCTATCACCGGGTGAGAGACGGCGTCCGCTACCCCGCCGCGTGGATCGAGACCGCCGACCACGACACCCGGGTGCACTGGGCCCACTCGACCAAGTTCGCCGCGCGCCTCCAGGACGCCCAGGCCGGCGAAGCGCCCGTGTACTTCTACATGCAGCGCGACGTGGGCCACGGGGCCGGAACCCAGCGCTCCGACGAGCTCCGAAGGCTCAGCCGGATGTTCACCTTCGTCGAGGATCGCCTCGGCCTCGAAGCGCCACCCCAGAACGAGGCAGCCCCCCAGCGGAGCGAACTCCGTGGGGGGCAGTAATTAAAGCGGCGGCACCATAGGCGTTGGGGGGGGAGGACGCCGGCGCCGCCGCCGAGTCCTCTATCAGCAGATCGCGTGCCAGGGGGCCGACCTCTGGATTCAAGCTGGTTTGAAGACTGTCCGCACTTCGGACATTGCACGTCTGAATGAATGCCATTTCAACCTTGCAGGGTCGGAAGCAAATCCAGCCGACGCCTTGACGAACGGTTGAACGCATTTAGTTTCCATTCACTCTCGAATCGAAACGCCCGCTGAGCGGCTCCATCCAACGGTTGGGGTCGACGTGAATCAGCGGGATGGAAGCCAAGAACGGGAGCGACGGCGCGCGGAGGGACTGTGAGGCCACGAGCTGTGGTCGTCACGGGCCCTGTGACGGCGCGCGCTCGCCGACGAAGTGATCGCGGAAGGAGCCCCCAAGACGATGACCCACCGAACCGACCCCGTGATGCCTCGCTCCCCCTTCGCCCTGCTGCCCCTGCGCAGCGGGACCCTCTTTCCCGGAACCACCCTCACCCTGCCGGTAGGGCGCACCCGCTCGGTCGCCCTCCTCGACGACCTCGGCGCCCGGGCGATCCTCGGGGTCGTGACCCAGCGTGACCCCAGCGTCACCGACCCCGGCCTCGGCGACCTCCACGAGGTCGGCACCCTCGCTCGCATCGTCCAGGTCGAGCGCACCCGCGACCGCGGCTACCGGGTGGTGCTGGAGGGCCTGAGCCGCTTCCGGCTCACCGGCATCGCTCGAAGCGAGCCCTACTGGCTGGCCGAGGGCGAGGCCCTGGAGGAAGAGACCGCCGACGCCTCCGAGGCCCGGCTGCTCGCCCAGTCGCTCAAGCAGCACGTGACCGAGCTCGCCGCGCGCAACGGCGGGTCGCTCGGCACCGTGCAGGCCGACGAGACCGACCCCGGCCGGGTGGCCGATCAGGTCGCCGCCCTCCTGGGGCTCCCCTCCCAGAAGGAGGTCGAGGTGCTGCGCGAGGCGGAGGTGGGCGCCCGGCTGAGGCTGGTCGCGAGCCTCGTGGCCGAGGCGCGCGCGCTCAACGACATCAAGTCCAAGATCGACCAGGACGTGCGGCGCGAGGTCAACCGCAGCCAGCGCGACGCCCTGCTGCGAGAGCAGATTCGCGCGATGAAGAAGGAGATCGGCGACGAGCCCGACGGCGACTCCGCCCTGGCCGCGCTCAAGAAGAAGCTCGACGACGCCGAGCTCCCGGAGGAGGCCCGCTCCGTCGCCGACCGCGAGCTGCGACGGCTGGAGTCCATGGCCGGACAGCAGGCCGAGGCCCACGTGATCCGCACCTACCTGGAGCTCATCGCCGACCTGCCGTGGTCGAAGCGCAGCGCCGCGACCGACGACGTGGACGCCGTGGCGAGGCAGCTCGACGCCGACCACGCGGGCCTCGACGACGTGAAGAAGCGCATCCTGGAGCACATGGCGGTGCTCAAGCTGACGGGCAGCGGGCGGGGGACCATCCTCTGCCTCGCCGGTCCTCCCGGCGTGGGCAAGACCTCGCTGGGGCAGTCCATCGCCGACGCCACGGGCAGGCCCTTCGTGCGCATCTCCCTGGGCGGGGTGCGCGACGAGGCGGAGATTCGCGGTCACCGGCGCACCTACGTGGGCGCCCTGCCGGGGCGGGTGATCGCCGCCCTCAAGAAGGCCAAGGCCCGCAACGCGGTGGTGCTGCTCGACGAGATCGACAAGCTCACCAGCGGCTGGGGCGGCTCGCCCGAGGCGGCGCTGCTGGAGGTGCTCGACCCGGAGCAGAACAAGACCTTCACCGACCACTACCTGGAGATCCCCTTCGACCTGTCGGAGGTGCTCTTCCTGTGCACGGCCAACGACCTCGGCGCCATCTCCGCGCCGCTGCGCGACCGCATGGAGATCATCGAGCTCCAGGGCTACACCACCGAGGAGAAGGTGCAGATCGCGAGGCAGCACCTCGTGCCCAAGCAGCGCAAGGAGCACGCGATCCCCGAGGAGGTGCTCACCTTCACCGACGAGGCGCTGCGCACCATCGCGAGGGACTACACCCGCGAGGCCGGGGTGAGGCAGCTCACCCGGGAGATCACCCGCATCACCCGGGCGGTGGCCCTGGAGGTCGCGAGGGCGACGGACCAGACGCTGGCCAGGGTGGTGGTCGACGCGCCGGACGTGGCGAAGTACCTCGGCCGGGCGAAGTTCTTCAGCGAGGTGGCCGAGCGCACGGCGGCGCCGGGCGTGGCGACGGGCCTCGCGTGGACGCCGGTGGGCGGGGACATCCTGTTCATCGAGACCTCGAGGATGCCCGGCCGGGGCGCCCTGGAGATCACCGGGCAGCTCGGTGACGTGATGAAGGAGTCGGCCCGCGCGGCGCTCACCTACGTGCGCTCCCACGCCGAGGAGCTGGGCGTCCCGACGGACGCCATGGAGAAGCACGACGTGCACATCCACGTGCCGGCGGGCGCCGTGCCCAAGGACGGTCCGAGCGCGGGCGTGACGATGTTCACGGCGCTGACCTCGCTGCTCACCGGGCGGCGGGTGAGGCCCGACACCGCCATGACCGGGGAGTGCACCCTGCGCGGCAAGGTGATGCCCGTCGGAGGCATCAAGGCCAAGGTGCTCGCGGCGCACCGCGCGGGCATCACCCGGGTGATCCTCCCGGCGCGCAACGAGCGCGACCTCGAGGAGATCCCCACCAGCGTGCGCGAGGCGATGGAGTTCATCTTCGCGGACGACATGCGCGAGGTGCTGGCCGCCGCGCTGGAGCCCGCGGGCAACGCCGGGGACGTGCTCGTTCCCCCGGCGGCGACCAACGACAACGCCACGGCGCGCACCGCGGCGTAGCCTCGCGGGGCGATCGGTAGAAGGAGCGCGGCGGCCTGTCCTCCGGTGACACGGAGAACGGCCGCCGCGCTGCTGTTCAGGGGGTCAGTTGGGGGTGAAGCGGAGGCGCACGTTGGCGAGGGGCATCGTGCTCGGGTACGTGACGGCCTGGGAGCCGGTCTGGTTCTCGACGCCGACGGTTCCGCCGCTGGTCATCGACGGGCCGTAGACCAGGTCGATGGTGTTGGTGGTCTCGTTGAGCACGATCTCCATGTTGATCGGGCTCGTCGAGGACGAGTAGCGCCGAGCGCCGGGCCACTGCACCACCCAGCGCCGGGTGGGGGCCACGCCCAGCGTCGCGTAGCAGACGCCGGAGGTGCCGGTGACCAGGTCGATCCAGTTGGCGGCGATGACGCCGTGGACCCCGTCGCTGGCGTCGGGGATCGAGCCGCCCGTGTTGCTCGACCCGGCGCCGGTCAGGTTGATGAAGCCGTTGCTGGAGATGCCGACGCCCGCGCCCGCGGCGAGGTTCGAGCCCCAGAAGCGGAAGGCGAAGGGCAGCGCCGCCATCACGGAGCTGTCGTCGACGCTGGGCAGCACCCTCGACGCTCCGGGCGCGGAGCACACGTCGGTGTAGTTCACGTCCGTGGGCGCGAGGCCCAGGGAGTAGCCGCTGGTGGTCCCGGGGGTGGTGGTGCTCACGCTGGCCGCCAGCGGGCCCGTGCTCGCCGTGGTCTGGGCGACGATGAAGTAGGTCCCCGGCGCCTGCCGGGGGATCGTCAGCCGGCCGCTGCCTCCGCTGGTGGCCGTGCAGGTGAGGAGCGCGCTGGCGCTGTCGCCGCAGGTCGACCACACCTCGAAGTAGGCGGTGCTCGCGTAGGCGACGGTGACGGTCACGTCGCGGGTGCTGGTGAGGGTGTAGCTGAAGACCGCGTCGCGGTACGAGGTCGTCGCGTTGACCCCGGAGCCGCAGCGGGTGCTGTAGTCCCCGCCGAGGGCGAGGCCGTCGACCGCCACCGAGGCGGCGGATCCGTCGGGGGTGACGGGCACGGCGCTGGCGCAGACGTCTCCCACGGAGCGAGGCGTCGGGGCGGTGCTGCTGGCCGAGAGGGCGATGGTGTTGACGGAGCCGCCGTACCACTCGCCGATCACGTAGTAGTCCCCGGGGGGAAGGTCGCGGAAGCGCCGCGAGCCCGAGTAGCTCGACGCCTGGCAGCCGCCGAGGACGCCGGCGGTGGAGGAGCAGGAGCGCTGGAGCTGCCAGTAGAAGGTCGAGGGCGCGCCGCTGAAGCTGAGCGTGACGTCCCGGGTGGCCGTGAGGCGGAAGTGCCAGACGCCGTCGGCGTAGCCGGTGTGGGGGCCGGTGGTGGTGCAGGCCGCGCCCACGTCGGTGGCGATGTCGAAGCCGCTGAGGCTGGTGCTGCTGCTGGCGCCGTCGACGGTGACCTCCGTGGGGTTGACGCAGGCGTCGCCGGTGAGGCGCGATCCGGGGGCCACGGTGACCAGGCGGAGGGAGGGCGAGTACGAGATGGAGTACTGCGTCTCCAGGACGACGAAGTAGTCGCCTGCGGCGAGGCCGCGCACGAAGGAGGTCGCGGTGTTGGTGCTGTTGCACTCGCCCTGGGGGGCTCCGCCGCAGCCCTGGTAGACCTGCCAGCGCGCGTAGCTGGGGAGGTTGGTGAAGTTGAGCTGGACGTCGCGCGGCGCGGTGAGCGTGAAGCGCCACATGACGTCGTACCAGCGGTCGGTGCGGGGGCTCATGGAGCCGCAGGGGGTGCCGACGTCGGAGGTGTAGTCGAGGCCCGAGGGGGTGATGGAGACCGCGGAGCCGTCGGGGACCACCAGGGCGGCGGTGCTGCACGCGTCGCCCACGGCGCGCGCGTCGGGGGAGGAGGTGGTGACGGTGACCGGGACGGTTCCGGGCGAGGTCGTGGGCTGCTCGCCGACGAGGTAGTAGTCGCCCGGCGGGAGGGCGCGGTAGCGGCGGCTGAGCGATGACCCGGTGGAGCAGCTCCCGATGGGGGTGCCGGCCGCGCCGCAGCCGGAGCGGAGCTCATAGCGGCCGCTGGTGGAGTAGCCGGTCGGGGCCGCGGTGATGGTGACGTCGCGGGTGGTGGAGAGCGTGAAGTGCGCGACCCAGTCGGTGTAGCCGTCGCGGCTGGCGCCGGTCGCGGCCGAGCCGCAGGTGGTGCCGACGTCGGAGACGTTGTCGAAGGTCGTCGTGACGATGTTGGTGGTCGAGCCGTCGGTCGGGACGTCGACGCCGGGGCAGGTGTCGCCGGGGGCGCGCATGTTGGGCGCCGTGGTGGTGGCGCTGATCTGGATCGGCCCGGTGGTGCCGTAGATCTCGACGACGACGAAGTAGTCGCCCGCGGAGAGGTTGCGGTAGCGGCGGGTGACGTTGCCGCCGGAGAGGCAGGCGCCGATGGGGGGCTGACCCGCGGCGCAGGTCGCCTGGAGCTGCACCCGGGTGTAGCTGAGCCCGGTGTTGACCGCGAGGGTCACGTCGCGGGCGGAGGTGAGCGAGAGGCGGAAGACCACGTCGGTCCAGCCGGTGCGGGACGAGCCGGAGCCGCAGGAGGTGCCGAGGTCGGCGGTGGTCGTGAGGCCCGTCGGGATCACCGTGGCCATCGGCCCGTCGGGCACGAGCTCGATGCCGGGGCAGGCGTCGCCGCGGACGCGGCAGGTGCCCGAGGAGCAGACCTGGCCCGCGTCGCAGGGGGCGGCGGTGGAGGTGGTTCCGTCGCTGGAGCAGAGCTGGCGGTTGCCCATCGCGTCGCAGTAGAGCGTCCCGGGAGAGCACTGCCGGGCCACGCAGCGGCCGCCGTTGCACGACTCCATCGCGCTGCACGCCACCGTCGTGGCGGTGAGCCCGTCGGCGTTGCAGGTGCTGCGGGAGTTGCCCACGCAGGTGGAGGCGCCGGGGGTGCAGGTCCACCCGCGGCACACGCCCGACGAGCAGGTCTGCATCGCCGCGCAGGGGCTGTTGCTGTAGCTCTGGCCGTCGGCGGCGCAGAGCCGGCGGGTGGTGGCGTCCGCGCAGGTCGCGCTGCCGGGGGTGCACATGAAGGCGGTGCACGCTCCCTCGACGCAGCCCTGCCCCGCGGGGCACGGGGAGACGGAGAAGCCCAGGCCGTCGGGGTTGCAGACGCGGCGGGTCAGCCCGTCGGAGCAGACGGTGGCGCCGGGGGTACACGAGCGAGGGAGGCAGTCGCCGCGGTCGCAGGACTCGGTCGCCGCGCAGGCGGTGGAGGTGTACCCGAGGCCGTCGGCGTTGCAGACGCGGCGGGTGCTGGCGTCGGCGCAGGAGCGCGACTCCGGGGCGCACAGGCGGGTGGTGCAGCGGCCGTCGACGCAGGTGTTGCTGGCGGGGCAGGCGACCTCGCTCCAGCGGGTTCCGCGGGCGTCGCAGCCGCGGGTGCGCGTGGCGTCGACGCACTCCACCGCGTTGGGGGTGCAGGCCTGCCGGAGGCAGACCGAGTTGTCGCAGTAGTTGCCGGCGGGGCAGTCCGGGTCGGCGAGGCAGTCGACGCAGACCCCGCGGGCGGTGTCGCAGACCTGGTCGAGGGGGCCGCACTCCCGGGACGAGCGGCACGCCATCGGCGGGGCGACGCAGTTGTTGAAGCGGCACACCGAGCCGGAGGGGCAGTCGGGGTCCGTCGAGCAGTCGGCGCAGACGCCGCGGGCGAGGTCGCACACCTGGCCGGGGCACTGCCGCGAGGTGGTGCAGGCCACCCGGTCGACGCATCGGCCCTGGGTGCAGACCTGGGCGCCTGCGGTGCACTCCGAGTCCGAGGCGCACTGCACGCAGTAGCCGAGCGGGCGGTAGCAGCGCTGTCCGCTGGCCGCGCAGGGGGCGTCGTCGGTGCAGGCGATGCGGGGGAGGGAGCCGTCGACGGGCGCCGCGGCGTCGCCGCCGGAGTCGGGCCGGACGGGCGCGTCGCCGACCTGGCCGAGGTCACCGGTCGGTGGGGTGTTGGCGGGCGTTGGGGTGCAGGCGACCGCCAGGACGCATGCGAAGAGCAGAAAGCAAGCGGGGTGTTTCATGGCGGCGGGAAGGTACCGACGAGCCGGGGGATTGCCAACGAGCCCACCTGACAGAGAAGGGGGGGGAGGGAAAGTTGTCGCGGTAGCGGGGAAGGGGGCCGCGCGAGCGTCGACCCGTGTCCGCCGCGTCGAGGACCCTGGCGATCGCGCGACGTGCCGTGGCGCACCCTCGAAGCGGCGTGTCACAGCCTCAGGGGTGGCGTGGCGCAGGCGTCGACCGACGTGGCGCGCGGAGGGAGTGACGTGGCGGGTGGAGGGAGTGACGTGGCGGGTGGAGGGAGTGACGTGCTTCAGGCCCTGGGCGGCGTGACAGGCGCGGGCGGCGCGACCCGACGGGACCACGTGCGCAGGGACAGGTACGTGAGCCGGGGGATCGCAGGGTCGAGGTCGTGGCCGCGCTCGAAGGCCGTCACCAGGCGGTCGAGCAGCGTGAGGTTGATGCCGTCCCAGAGGTCGACCTCCGACTGCGGAACCTCCGCGACCCCCTGCACGGCCGCCGCGCGCTCGTCGAGGCGCCGGGTCTCCGCGGCGGTCTTGCGGATGCTCGCGATCTCGCTCTTGCCGTAGCTGCCGGGTTGGAGCTCGGCGCGGTGCTCGGTGCCCAGCACCTTGGTCTCCAGGAGCTCGAGCAGGTTCTCCAGCGCGGTGGAGAGCGTGGCGCCGGTGCTGATGGTTCCCGCGGCGGCGTCGATCTCGGGGCGCTCGCCCAGCAGGTCGACGAGGACCTCCTGGAGCTGCGCCCGCAGCGCGCGAGCGCGATCGCGCAGGGCGGTGGCGTCGGCCTCCGCGGACTCCCTGCCCGTCTTGCGCAGGCCGAGCTCGACCTCGCGGCGCTGGTGCAGGTCGCGGCCATGCGCCAGCGCGCCGACCGAGGCCGCGATGCGCGCATCGGTGACCGTGGGCAGGAGGGCGCGCTGCGCGGGAGTCAGGCGCGAGATCACGTCGAGCACGATGCCGTAGAGGCGGCGCCCGTCGGTGATGATGCGCGGCGTGGCGACGCGACGACCGAGGTCGATGAGGTCTTCATCGGTGTACCCGCGGATCAACGCGCGGGCGCCCGACTCGTCGGCGCCGCCGACACGCTTCACCAGCTCATCGACGGTGTAGACGTGCTCCGCCTTCGAGGCGGATGCCGTGACCTTCGCGGTGGCCCTGGCGGCGGGCTTCTTCTTCGCGGGAGCGGCCTTGGCGGCGGGCTTCTTCTTCGCGGGAGCCTTGGCGGCGGGCTTCTTCTTCGTCGGAGCTTTGCGGGTACTGGCCATGACGGTTCACTCCAATCGGATGTGAGGCGATGACAGAACGCGGACCCACTTCAGACTCTCACCGATGAAACGGAAGGGGCAGTCCGAAGTCACGGCCTTTGGAGTACGAGCGCGAGGCCGTCAGCGGATGATTCCCCGGTACGACCGCGAGGCCGTCAGCAACCCGAGCCAGACCCTGAGCGTTAGCGAGGGGGAGAGACCGACCACGCCAGCCCAATGCGGCCTCGCCCGGAGGGGAGAGACCGACCACGTTCTCCCAATGCATCGTCGTCGCGACGAGCGACGTCCTCGACGTGGGCAACCGACGCCAATGCGCATTGGGCTGGCGTGGGTGGGCTCTCCCCTCCGGGCGAGGCCGCATTGGGCTGGCGTGGTCGGTCTCTCCCCTCCGGGCGAGGCCGCATCGGGCTGGCGTGGTTGGGCTCTCCCCTCCGGGCGAGGCCGCATCGGGCTGGCGTGGGTGGTCTCTCCCCTCCGGGCGAGGCCGCATCGGGCTGGCGTGGGTGGTCTCTCCCCCTCGCTAACGCTCAGGGTCTGGCTCGGGTTGCTGACGGCCTCGCGGTCGTACCGGGGAACCACCCGCCCACGGCCTCAATCCCGCCGCGCCCTCCCGCAGAGCCCCGCCAGCCGCGCCACCAGCTCTCCCATCTCCACCACCGAGGCACCCCGCGCCGCGGCGAGTTCGAGCTCTGCCGACACGGCGGTGATGGGCGCGAAGCCGTAGCCCCCGGCGGCCCCCTTGAGCTGGTGGGCCAGGTGCTGCACCTCCGCGCGGCGACCCCCCGCCACCTCCGCCCGCAGCGCCTCCGCCCGGCCGACGAGGCCCGCGACGAAGGCGTCGATGATCTCCGCCATGTCGGGGTCGTCGGCGAAGTCCGACCGCAGGGGCGGCACCCCGGCCTCCGAAGGCTCCAGGGTGCGGCGCTTCTCCGCCCAGCACCGGGCGGCGTCGATGAGCTTCGCGCGGTGGATGGGCTTGGTGAGGAAGTCGTCGCAGCCCGCGGTGAGGCAGCGCTCGCGGTCGCCCGCCATCGCGTGCGCCGTCAGCGCCACGATGGGCCCGCGGTAGCCCTTCTGCCGCAGCAGCGCCGTGGCGCCGTAGCCGTCGAGCTCGGGCATCTGCATGTCCATGAACACCACGTCGAAGGGGGCGCCGGCGGCCTCCGCGGCGAGGGCGCGCTCGACCGCGAGGCGGCCGTTCTCGACGATCTCCACCGACGCTCCGGCCTTCTTCAGCACCGTCGAGATGAGCACCTGGTTGTCGACGCCGTCCTCGGCCAGCAGCACCACGCAGCGCAGCGGCGCCGCCCGTCGGCTCGCCGCGTGGGCCTCGGCGTCGGCGTCCGGGCCCTGCGCCTCGACGAGCCCGCTGAGCCGCTTCACCCCTTCGAGGGGACCGGTCGCGACGGTCATGAAGAACGAGCTCCCCCGGCCGGGCAGGCTCTGCACCGTGATGTCACCGCCCATGAGCTGCGCGAGCCGACGGCAGATCGCCAGCCCGAGGCCCGTTCCGCCGTACTCCCGGGTGGTGCTGTTGTCCGCCTGCTCGAAGGGCTGGAAGAGCCGCGATCGCTGCTCGGGGCTGAGGCCCACGCCGGTGTCGGCGACCTCCAGGGTGAGCGTGGGCTCCGGGGTCTCGGGCGGGTCGCAGCTCGCCACGATGCGCACGCTCCCCTCGGCGGTGAACTTCACCGCGTTGCCGACCAGGTTGAGCAGCGCCTGCCGGAAGCGGGTGGGGTCGCTGACGATGGTCTCGGGGATGGGCGTCGCGAACTCCACCTCGAAGGCGAGGCCCTTGTCCTTGGCGCGCACCCGCATGATGGAAGACACGTCGGCGATGAGCTGGCTCGGCGAGCAGGCGATGTGCTCGACGGTCATCTTGCCGGCCTCGATCTTGGAGAGGTCGAGGATGTCGTTGATGAGCGACAGCAGATGCTCGCCGTTGCGTCGGATGGTCTGCACGTGGTCGAGCCGCTCGCTGGCGGTGAGGCCCGGGTCGAGCAGCAGGTCGGCGTAGCCGATCACCGCCGTCATGGGCGTGCGGATCTCATGGGACATGTTGGCGAGGAAATCGCTCTTCGCGCGGCTGGCCTCGTTGGCCGCCGCCGTGAGCGCCGCTTCGCGCTCGAAGGCCTCCTCGGAGCGAGCGTGCCGCTCCGAGGCCTCCTCGGTGGAGGCCTGTCGCCGGGCGATCTCACACATCTCGCGCTGGCCCCGGACGCACGACCCGATCAGGAAGAGGTCCTCGAAGGCGACCCAGCCGATGAGCTCGAGGGAGCGCCCCAGGGACGGCACCGCCTCGCCGTACACGCTCCACGGGAGGAACGTGCCGCGGGTGAGGTGGTCGACCGCGACGACCGCGCTCGCGGTCAGCAGCACCCTCCAGTCGCGGTAGAACGCGAGGAAGGCGAGCGAGCCGAAGATGTGGAAGTGGGTCTCGTGGTGGCCGCGCGAGAGGTGGATGAGCAGGCCCGAGATGCCCGCCTGGCCGGCCGCGATGAGGTGGCGGGTGAGCGGCGCGCCGGGCCGAAGCAGCGCCATGGTGACGCCCGGGACGGTGAGCGCGCCGCCGAGCAGCACGGCGGTCCAGAGGAAGGAGGGCGGAGGGGGAACACCGCGCCATGCGATGGGCGACCAGAAGGCGGCCATGAGCACGGCGGTGAGCCAGCCCGAGGCCAGAAGGGCCGCGAACATGCGGTCGGTGCTGCGGAGGACGCCGCTGCGGTGCTGCCGATAGAGCTCCCTGGCCCGAGCGAGCAGAGGCCCGGAGGCCGTCACGGAGGACGCCTCCTTCGCGTCGGAGCCCTTCTCAAGACCGTCAGCTCGACCGCTGGTCACCGACTGCCCTATCGGCCGGAGTGGGGGAGAACATGAATGCGACGGCTCAGCGCGTACCGGGGAGGCGCTCGCGGTCGTCCTCCGAAGGCCCGGAGCTTCCCACCGCTGCCGCGGGGAAAGTCACCAGTCGACCGGCGCCGGGACCATGCTCCGCGTCGGCGAGAGCCCGCCCCAACACCAGACGCTGCGATCGAGGCGCAGGGCGCAGGTTCCCCAGACGCCGAGGAAGAGCTGGGCGACGTGGTCGACGCCGGGGACCACGCCAGGCCGCGTGGCGCACTCCGATGTGCTGCCGATGCCGGCGCAGGTCTGCGTCGTCGTGAACCCGAGCGCGCCAAGCTCGTTCGAGCCCCAGCACGACACGGTGCCGTCCGCGAGAATCGCGCAGGAGTGATAGGAGCCCGTCACGACGGAGCGGACGCCGCGGAGCCCCGGATCGACGGCCTCGGCGACGTCGCCGGGCCAGGCCGACGAGCCGTTTCCTACCTTGCCGTCGGCGTTGGTTCCGAGGCAACGGACGGTGCCGTCGGGCAGGCGGTAGCAGAGGTGGTCGGTCGCGGCTGCCCCCTCGAGGATCGCGTCGGAGGGGACATCGACCATGCGGCCGAACACGTTGGCCTCGTAGTGCCCGTCACGAAACCTCACGACGAAGCCGTCTCCCCGAGGCCACAGCGCGACGACGTCGCGATACCCGGGGACCACCCTCGGCGTCGGCGAGTCCGAGGACGACGCGAGCGCGGCGTTGCCCCAGCACCACACGCTGCCGTCGCGACGAACAGCGCAGTTCGTGCGGCGGCCGCCTGCGAGGAAGACCACGTCGGTCAAACCCCGAACGACCGTCGGCGCGGGGCGGCACCGGAAGGTGTTGCAGCGTTCGTCGCCGTCGTGCCCGACGCCTGCGAGGCCCAGTTCATTGGTCCCCCAGCACCGCACCGTGCCGTCGCGGTGACGGGTGCAGGTCGACGCGGAGTGACCGCTGACGACCTGCTCGACCTCGACGAGGCAGGGGACGGTCGTCGGCTCGTGGATGTCCGTGTCGCTGCGCCCGAGGCCAAGCTGGCCGAAGAGGTTGCGCCCCCGACATCGCACCGTGCCGTCGCTCATGAGCGCGCACTGCGAGAGCTGCTCGGCGACCGCGAGGTCGAGCACGGACGGCGCCTCGGCATCCCCGGGAGCCGCCGGGACCGGGCAGCCACCTGAATCCGGGGCGACGTCGCTCGGTGGAGCGTCCGAGAGGGACGCGTCTGCGGCGGTCTGGACGACCGTGGCCGCGCCGCAGCCCGCCGCTCCCAGCAGACCCAGGAGCGTGAGTGTCGTCCATGGATTCATCAGAGCGCTCCCCACGTGCATCCCGCCACGCTGCCACAGGTCGCGGTATCCCAGCGCTGTCGCGAGGAGTTCCTGGCGAGCGTCGGTGGGGAGGTCGGTGGCAACCCCTCCCTGCCCGCGAAGGGCCGTGTCTGCAAGCGCCCCCACGAGATCTCGCGCTACCCCGACCGCGCGAAGTCATGCGGATGGCCGCGGCGACGGCGCGAGGATTCGTCGTGCCGTCGCAGGTGGCGTGGGCGCAACGATCGGGGCGCCTGGTCTATCCTCATCGCCCATGGTGTTGCGCTGGCGAGACCTCGATCCGCGGCGGTGGTCGCGGGGCCTGCGGGCCCTGACGGTCTTCGTCGTGGCGTCCGTCGCGACGGCGGCCTGGGCGGCGCCGCGGGCGCTGGTGCGGTGGGAGACGCACCGCGCCGACCGACGCTTCGACGAGGTGGCGCTGCCTCGCGTGGCGGCGGACGTCTCGCCGCTCTACCCCGGCGCGCGGGTACGGGTGACCGCCGACGCCATCGACCTGGACCTGCGCGCCCGCACCGCCGCGCTGCCCGAGGCGACCCGCCGCCGCGTCTGGAACGCCACCGAACCCCTCTGGCGCGACGCGCTGCTGGTCGAGAGCCGGGGGCTCGTGCGCCTCCACTCGGGCCGCCTGCGCAACGAGGACGAACGACGACGCGCCCGTCAGGCGCTGACCGACCGGTGGCTGATGGCCTCGTGGGCGCTCGACGGCGTGGACATGCAGACGCTCGACTACCGGACCCGGTTGGTTCCCATCCTCTACTTCGACGCCCGGGTGCCGATGGCAACGTTAAGGGAAGTGTGGCTCGACCTGTCGAACGGCTTCGCCCTGGCGCTCCGCGGGCCGCGTGGGGTCACCGTGCTGTCGTTCGAATCTCGCGTCTGCGCGCCGATCGCGTCGGTCGAACTGGTCGTCTCCGCCGCGCGCTTCCTGCTCCGCGCCACGCCCGAGCGCGGCGGCTGCACCGGCGGCCCCGGCGCGCTCCAACGGCGCGAGACGGTCATCGACCGCGACGGCGGCGACCGCGGAATCCGGCAGCTCCGCGAGGCGCTCGCGTCGGGGCCCTGGATGCTCGACGCGATGCCGCCGGACGAGAGCCGCACCGTGATGGACCGCATGGATCCGGGGCCCTGGGGCGCGATCAGCATGCAGGTGGACGAGGATCTCCCCGTCGCGGACCTCGTCGCCGCCGTGATGGCTGCCCGCGAGCGATCGCCCGGGAGCTGCCACGACGAAGCGCCCTACGCTGGCTGCCTCTTCCCGTACCTCACCCTGAACATCCCGACGCGCAGCACACGCTGACACACAAGCACCGGCGTTCGTGAGAGCCGGGGATAGGCATCACGGGACGGTGGGGTCCGAGACCTCGCTACCAACCGCTGACCTGACCGCGCGTTCCGCGCGCCGGACACCCCTACCGGCGCACCGCGCGTCGATGGGCGCGCGGGGCGGTTCGCGTTCGTGGGTCGAGTTGCTCGTGACGGCGCTGATGTTCGCGCCGCTCGATGCGACCGCCGGGGACCCGATGCCCGCTCACCGCGGCCGCCGCACGCGAGCACCGCTCACGCCCTCGGGCCTCGCCTCGCCCGGGGCGACCGCGACGCTCATCCCACGCCGCGCGAGCCGCGCTGGGAAGACTCGCGGTCGCCCCGTCGCTCCGCGACGGTGAGGTGCGCTGGGCGAGCTGAGCGGTCGCCCCTGCGCAGGCAGCGCTCCCGGTTCGGGGACTGGAGCGCGCCTCGGGAAGAAGCAGCTCGTGGGGTGGTTGTGCGCCGTGAGAGAAGCACCGCAAGGGTCGCAAGGGTCGCAAGGGCTCCGATGGGATGAGCCGTGGCACGCTCGCGGTCTTCGACCGCGTCGCCCATAGCCTCGAAGGGTGCCCTGTCGCTCCGCGATGGTCGAAGGTGCGTTGGGGGTGGCGTGCTCGATGGGCGCGACGCGCGTCTGTGGCGCTACGGCGGCGGGCCGACGCAGACGCCGCCGCTGCACACCTGCGAGCCGGCGCAGCAGTTGTTGCAGCCGCAGACGCGGGTGCCCGGGGCGCAGAGCGCGACGCAGGTGCCGAAGCTGCACACCTGGCCGCAGGCGCAGCCGGTGGGGCACGAGGCGGGGGCGCAGAAGAGCCGGGTGGCGTCGATCGTGTCGCGGGTGCAGACGCGCCCCTCGGCGCAGCGGCCCACGCACTGGCCGCCGCAGCCGTCGCTGGCGCCGCACTCGGCGTCCGGGGCGCAGCGAGGGGTGCACACGCAGCGGCCGCGGGCGGGGTCGCAGACCTGGTTGGTCCCGGTGCAGCGGGTGCCGGTGCCGCAGGAGGGACCGCCCGCGCACACGTTGGCGATGGTGACCCCGCAGTCGACGGTGGCGGGGTCCGTGGCGGGGCACGCGGGCACGCAGGCGCACCTGCCGCTGGTGCAGGTCTGGCCGCTGGGGCAGCGGGTTCCGGTGCCGCAGGAGGGGCCGCCGGAGCAGGTGTTGGGGATGGCGGCGCCGCAGTCGTAGAGCGAGCCGTCGACCGCGGGGCACATGGGGGCGCACTGGCAGGCGCGGAGGGTGCTGTTGCAGAACTGCCCCGCGGGGCACTGGGTGCCCGTGCCGCAGGAGGGCGCCGTGCTGCAGAGGTTGGGGATGCTCACCCCGCATGGGACCGTCGCGGGGCTGGTCGTCGGGCACATCGAGGTGCACTCGCAGCGGCCGAAGCGGCAGAGCGAGCCCGAGGGGCAGCGCGTTCCGAAGCCGCAGACGGGAGAGCCCGGGCACACGTTGGCCACCTCCGCGCCGCAGTCGACGGTGGCCCCGTCCGGGCAGCGAGGCACGCAGGTGCACACGCCGCCGGAGCAGCTCTGGCCGCTGGGGCACACGGTGCCGGTGCCGGGGCAGGTGACGCCGGGGCAGGCGCTGGGGGGCGACTGGCCGCACGCGACGGTGGACACCGCAGGGCAGCGAGGGTCGCACTCGCACATGCCGATGGCGGTGTTGCAGCGCTGGCCCGAGGCGCACATCGTCCCGGTGCCGCAGCTCGGGCCGCCGGGGCACACGTTGGGGATGGGAGAGCCGCAGGCGATGGTGGCGGGGTTGGTGCCCGCACAGCGGGGCGAGCACACGCACGCTCCGCCGGAGCAGGTCTGGCCGCTGGGGCAGAGGGTTCCGGTGCCCGCGCAGCTCAGACCCGAGCAGCGGTTGGCGATGGGCGTGCCGCAGGTGACCGTCGAGGCCGCCGGGCAGAACGACGCGCACACGCACATCCCCCCGGAGCAGGTCTGCCCCGCGGCGCAGCGCGTCCCGGTGCCGGGGCAGGTGGCGCCGGGGCACACGTTGGGGATGGGAGAGCCGCAGTCCACGGCGCTCGCGGCGGGGCACGCCGGGACGCACTCGCAGGCGTTGCTGGCGTTGCATCGGTAGCCCGCGGGGCACTGGGTTCCGGTGCCGGTGCAGGCGACGCCGGGGCAGCGGTTGGTGATGGGCGCGCCGCAGGCCACCGAGGCCGCGCCGGGGCAGAGCGGCGAGCACTCGCAGCGGCCGTCGTTGCAGACCTGTCCGCTCGGGCACATGGTCCCGGCGCTGGGGCACGCGACGCCCGGGCACGACCCGATGACGGGCGCGCCGCAGGCCACGGTGGAGGGCGACGGGCAGGAGGAGACGCACTCGCACGCGCCCGCGGCGTTGCAGCGCTGGCCGGGAGGGCACAGGAGCCCGCGACCGCACGCGGCCTCCCCGGGGCACGCGTTGGGGATGGGGGCTCCGCAGGCGACGGAGAGCGGGTTGACCGAGGGGCAGCTCGGCGCGCAGCGGCAGGAGCCCGCGGTGCAGACCAGGCCGCCGGTGCAGCGGGTTCCGGTGCCCGCGCAGGCGGCGCCGGTGCAGCCGGTGCGGATGGGCTCGCCGCACGCGACGGCGTCCGCGGGGGGGCAGGAGACGGTGCACTCGCAGCGGCCGCCCACGCAGGCCTGGCCGGCGTCGCAGCGGGTGCCGGTGGCGCACGGGGGCTGCCCCGGGCAGACGTTGGGGATGGGAGAGCCGCAGGCGACGGTGGCGGGGTCGGTGCCGGGGCAGCGCGGGTCGCACACGCAGCGGCGCGCGTCGGGGTCGCAGCGCTCGTTGGTGCCGCAGCCGCCGCGGCACCGGCCGCCGCAGCCGTCGTCGTCGCCGCACTCGGCGCCCGCGGGGCACGAGGGGACGCACACGCACGAGCGCGTGGCGGGGTCGCAGGTCTCGCCCGCCCGGGAGCAAGAGCCGGGGCAGCGGCCGCCGCAGCCGTCCTCGGCGCCGCAGGGCGAGTCGGGCGAGCAGTCGGGCGAGCAGACGCACATGCCGAAGACGCAGCGGTCGTTGCGGCCGCGGTTGCAGGCGGGCGAGCACTGGCAGGAGTCGAGGCAGCGGCCGTTGACGCAGACCGATCCCTCCGCGCAGGTGACCGCGGCGCAGGGGTTTTCGACGCAGGCGCCGTCGACGCAGTACTGGGTGGCGGCGCACACGACGCCGTCGCAGGAGGTGCGGGGGAAGCACTGGAGGTGGCAGGCCTGGCCGTCGGGGCAGGGGGCCGAGCAGCCGCGGACGGCCTCGCAGTCGCCGGTGCCGGGGTCGCAGTACTGCCCGTCGGGGCACACGACGCCGGTGCACGGCGTGGGGAAGCAGCCCGCCACGCAGCGGCCCTCGACGCAGGTCTCGCGCGCAGCGCAGGTGACGCCCGCGCAGGGGTCGCGCACGGCGACGCACTGGGCGTAGCAGGTGGCGGTGTCGCCGCAGGTGTTCTCGGTGGAGCAGGGGTCGGCGGCGCAGCGGCCGCCGATGCAGCGGGTGCCCTGCGGGCAGAAGCGGTCGTCGGGGCAGCGCTGGCCGGTGAGGGGGGGCGCGGGGCGCTCGTCCCGGTTGGGGATCTCCACCGCCACCAGGTCGGGGTACATCCCGGCGTCGAGGTCCTTGGGGTAGCCCGCGTCAGGGACGGGGACGGCGCGCTGTGGATCGGCGCACGCGGCCAGCATCGCGAATACACAGAGCAGTAAAGCGAGGGGGCTGCGTCGCATGGGGCATCGTATCCCCGATGCCCGGGCGAGCGTCAGGGAGCTGCATCGCGCGCGCCGGGCGAGGGTGCGGAGCCGCACTGCGGCGGCGGCGGGCAGCTCGACCCTTCACATCCCCGAGGGCGAGGGACTACCCTGCGGCGGCGTGGAAGACCTCGAGCCGGGACTGATCATCGACGACCGCTACGAGGTGCGGCGGCTTCTAGGCCGCGGGGGGATGAGCGCCATCTACGAGGTGGCGCACCGCTACACGACGCGGCACCTGGCGCTGAAGGTGCTCAACGGGGCCTACGCGTCGCACTCCATCGCGCGGCGGCAGCTCCTCGACGAGGCGCGGGCGCTCGGGGCGGTGCGGCACCCCTACGTCATCGAGGTGCACGACGCGGGCTTCGACGGCTCCCGGGTCTACGTGGTGACCGAGCTGCTGGAGGGGCGCTCGCTCGACGGGCTGCTGGCGGCGCGGGGGAGGCTCGGGTGGTCGGCGGTGGCGAGGGTCGCGAGGCACGTGACCATCGCGCTGGCGGCCACGCACGGGGTCGGTGTCTTACACAGGGATGTAAAGCCGTCCAACGTGATGATCGTGCGCGGGGTGCAGGGCGAGCTCTCGAAGCTGCTCGACTTCGGCGTGGCGGCGCTGCCGAAGGGCGCGGCCGACCCGGCGATGGCGGACATGCTGGTGGGCACGCCGGAGTACATGTCCCCGGAGCAGGTGCGGGGCGACGCGCTGGACGCTCGGAGCGACCTCTACTCGCTGGGCATCGCGCTCTTCGAGTGCCTGCACGGGGAGGTGCCGATGCCTGGGGGGCTCGACGTGGCGCAGCGGCGCGCGGTGCTGCCCTCGCTGCCGTCGGTCTCGTCGGTGTGCGGCGACGTGCCGCGCTCTCTGGCGGACATCGTCGACCGGCTGCTGCACCCGGTGCCGGCGTTCAGGTTTCCGTCGGCGCGCTCGCTGCTCGACGCGCTCGACGCCTCGGGGCTGTGCCGTACGCCCACGCGCTTTCTCGACGACGACGAGGCCCAGCCCGAGGCGCGGCGGCAGACGATGTCCGGCGCCCGGGTCGGGACCCCGGCGGGGGAGGAGCCCCCGAAGCGGCGCTCGGTGCGGGCGTACTACCAGACCCCGCTGCGGGTGGTGGCCGAGGGCGGCGCGGTGATCGACGGGCGCAGCGAGGACATCTCCATCGGGGGGATGCTGGTGATCGCGGGCGCGGCGCTGCCGGAGGGCGAGCGGGTGGTGGTGCGCTTCGCGCTGCCCACCAGCGGCAACCTGGTGCAGTGCTCGGCGGTGGTGGGCTGGTCGCGGCAGCGGGCGGCGACGCAGCGGGGGAGGGCGGCCTTCGGGCTGGAGTTCGTCGACGCGCCGGAGGCCCTGATCGAGGCCATCCGGCGGTACACCGAGCTGATGCAGCGGGAGGGGTGAGCGGCGGAGGGCCCCTGACGGGCGCCCTTGCAGAACGGCCCGGGACGCGGCATCGTCGGGCTCCCACCGGGCGATTCCCAGAAGCGGCGCCCGCAGACCCGCTCAGGAGTTCATCACTCCGTCGGTCTGTTTCAGATCCATCCCTCTCTCACTCCCTTACCCCCCACCGAAATGCCACCGAGGAACATGCCGCATGGCGCGTGAACCAGGTCCCGCGAAGAAGAGCTGGCGTGACGCCGATCGCGCACGATCGTCGAGCTACCACGCCACCGAGACGCTCGCGCGTCACGAGCAGAAGGGTCATCAGACCTCCGCCACCAAGGAGTACAAGGCCGCCCTCGAGGCGCTCTTCCAGAAGAAGCCCGACGCGGTCGAGGCGATGGAGAAGCTGGCGCCCGCGATCCGGATGCCCAAGGTGGTCGAGGCCGCGGTGCCCGAGGGCGAGGTGGTCCCGAGCCGCCGGCAAGACCAGCTGAGGAAGATCCTCGCGGCCAGCAGCACCAAGGCGATCTCCGACTCCATCGAGGCCTTCCTCAACGCCGGGCACACGCTGCCCGACGACCAGGAGGTGTTTCTCCAGATGCTCGAGCACCGCAACGAGGAGCGCGTCCGCGACGCCATCGGCCAGCTCGAGCGGCTGCTCATGGGTCAGCTCCCGAAGCGCAAGCCCGTGCTGGTGCAGCGGCTGAAGCGCATCGAGGAGCACGCCGAGGAGGCCGCCACCCGAGACGCGGCCAACCAGCTCCGGCGCAAGGTCTCCTAGTCCGCCGCTTACACAACCCGGTAACCATCATGGATGATCCGCTCGCGCTGCTGGAGGGCGGCCGCGTGGACGGCGCGTTCGTGACGCCGGAGACGGGCCTCGTCGGGCTCACCGTGTGGTGCCCCGGCGGCGCCCGTCGGCTGGTGGTGGGCGTCGGCCCGCGGGTGGCGGGCGTCGGGTGGGCGCTGCGGGAGCCCGCCTACCGGGCGGCCTCGACGCACCCGCTGATCGCGGCGCTGAGGGCGCACGCGGTGGGGCGGGTGGTGCGCTCGGCCCACCGCGACGACGACGACGCCCTCTGGATCGAGCTGGGCGCCGAGCGCATCACCGCGCGGGTGCGGCTCTTCCCGGCGGTGCACGGCGAGGTGAGGGTGCTCGACGAGGCGGGCGCGGTGCTGCTCTCGTGGCGCGGCGACGCCACGGCGACGCCACGGAGCTGGGACGCCAACGCGGAGCACCCGGGCTGGGAGGCCGCGGGCGAGGGGCTGCGGGCGATGAGCGACGCCCTCGCGGGGGAGCTTCGTCGCGCGGCGCTGGCGAAGGCGCTGGGGGCGCTGGCGAAGCGGCTCTCGAAGCGGGCCGAGGCGGTGGAGGGAGACCTCGGGCGGCTCGACGACGTGGAGCGGTTGCAGCGCGTGGGGAGGCTGCTGCTGGCCCAGGGCGACCGGGTCGCGCGAGGGGCGAAGCGCGCGGTGCTGGAGGACTGGGAGCTGGGCGGGACCATCGAGGTGGTGCTCGACCCGGCGGTGGGGGCGAAGCAGCAGGCTGCGGAGTACTTCCGGAAGGCCCGTCGCATCCGGGCGGGGGAGCGGGTGATGTGGGAGCGGCTGGAGGCGACCACCCGGGCGCTGGAGGCCGTGCGCTCGCTGAAGGCGGAGGTCGACGCCGAGGGCGAGGTGGTGCCCGCGGCGCTGCGCGCGTGGAGCGAGCGGGCCGAGGCGCTGGGCGTGGCGAAGGGGCAGATGGTGGCCTCGCGGGGGAGAGCGAAGGCCGCGCCGAGGAGGCCGTACATCGAGTACGTGGGCGCGGGCGGGGGGAAGATCCTGGTGGGCCGGGGGGCGGCGGACAACGACCGGCTGACCACGAAGGTGGCGAGGATGCACGACCTCTGGATGCACGCGCGGGGCTTCACCGGGGCGCACGTGGTGGTCCCGCTGCTGAAAGGATCGCAGTGCCCGCCGGAGCTGCTGGTGGACGCCGCGACGCTGGCGGTGCACCACAGCGACGCGCGCGGGGCAGACTTCGCGGAGGTGACCTGGGCCGAGCGGCGCTACGTGAGGAAGCCCAAGGGGTCGCCCGCGGGCCGGGTGGTGGTCGATCGGGAGAAGGTGCTGGCGCTGGGCGCCGACCCGGAGCGGCTGCGCCGGCTGCTGGCCGCCCGGGTCGAGGGGTAACGATTACCTGGGTCGGTAATCAGAAGCGGTAGTTGAGGCCGACGGAGCCGTTGGTCAGGTAGTTGTGATAGTTGCCGCGGTTGATGGCGCAGGCGCCCGGGCCCGTGCCGACGCAGTCGGTGAAGGGGGTCGGGGTAACGATGGAGCCGACCGCCTGGGAGGCGTCGAGCGCCTGGAAGAGGAAGTGCCCGAAGCCGAGGTTGATGGTGAGCGCGCCCACCCGGTAGGAGACGCCGGCGTGGATGCTCGCTCCCGCGTAGGCGGGGAGGTGCACCACGGCGCGGTCGGCGGAGAGCCCCTGGGTCTCGTAGGAGAAGCCGAGGCGCACCGCGAGGCGGCCGGGGATGACGTTGTAGTCGCCGCCGAGGCGGAAGCCGAAGACGTTGCTGAGGTTGCTGTTGAGCACGATGCTGCGCGGCGCGGCCAGCGTGGACGTCATGCCCGTCGAGCCGATGGTGATGTTGCCGCTGTTGGTGAGCGACGTGACGCCGAGCGAGCTGGTGTTCTCGTAGGTGAAGTCGGCCTCGACGTCGAAGACGTCGTCGGTCATCGGGTCGTAGGTGCCGGTGCCGTCGTCCTGCGTGGGGCGGCCGGCGCGGGGGAGGGCGAAGCGGAAGCCTGCCCGGGCGTTCCACGGCAGCTCGACCTTCATCTCGTCGATGCTGAAGGTGCCGCGGGCCTGGTTGCTGACGGGGCTGGCGTAGAAGGTCGACGTCGTGTCGGCGGTGCCCGAGGCGCCGATGGGCATGTTGTAGTGCACCTGCGCGCCGAAGGAGAGGTAGCGGTTGATGAGCACCTGGGTGGAGAGCGCGCCGGCCAGGAAGAAGCCGCTGGCGTTGAGGGAGATGAGCAGGTCGGTCTCCGGCGACTGCGGCGAGGTCGCGACCGCGTTGGCCATCACGCCGAACTGGAAGCGCGCGAAGCTGGGCTGGAGGGTGAGCCCGAAGCGCACGCGCGGGTGCGGCGCCACCGCGACGCCGAGCGTGGGGTAGAGCACCAGGAGGTTCTTCTGGAAGAGCATGTTGCGCACGGGCGTCGGGGCGTACGCGCCGCTGGGGAGCCGCACCATGTCGTTGAAGGTCTGGCCCGAGCCCGGGGTGCTGGGGGTGGTGATGCCCGCGGCGAAGGCCAGCCAGCGGTTGACGCGGTAGGTGGCCATCACGTTGGCGGCGAGGGCGAGCGCGCGGTTGCTACAGACCTCGGGGTAGCGCTGGCCGGCGTAGCTGGGGAGGCCGTCGGGGCCCTCGACGAAGCGGGTGCCGGCGACGCTGAGGGGCACGTCGGCGCTGCCGTCGTAGACCCCCGAGCGCTGGAAGCAGTTGGAGGACGCGCCGATGTTGGCCGAGAAGCCGAGCTGGAAGCCCTGCAGCCCGAGGACGCCGGCCATGTTGAGGTGCGCCGCGGTCACGTCGCTGGCGCGGGCCACGAATGCGCCGCCGCGCCCGTGCGCCGTCGTGCCATTCTCCGGGACCTCAATGCCGTATGCGAAGCCTGCTGCAGGCAGGGCGACCCCCGCGAGGGCTACGACACCGATGAAACGCATCCTTCGTCCGATCCCATTGCGCATGAGCAGCCCTGTCCTCCGTGATGGTTGTCCGTCCGGGGTCACACTCCGCCGGGAGCCGTGATGGGTCGCGATCGACTGCGCATCCTCGCCCGAGCGTGGCCCGCGGCGGTGATGCTGATCGCACCTTGGGTCGCGCTGCAAGCCCCTTTCGTGCGCGCTGCGATCGTCGATCTCGCCGATCGGATGCACCAGGGACAGCCCATCGCGCTGCTGCAATACGTCCTCGGGTATTGCCTCGGCGCGATGATCCTGCTGCCCAAGGCGCTGCTCTCCGGGCTCGCGGGCTACGCGTATGGTCCGGTGAAGGGGCTCTGCGCGGCGCTGCCCTCGGCGACGCTGGGCGCCTGCTGCTCCTTCGGCCTCGGTCGGCTGCTGGCGAAGACCTCGCTCGGCCGGATGCTCACGGAGACCCCGCGCTTCAGGCTCGTCGACACGGTGGTGCGCACGGACGGGCTGCGCATCTCGATCCTGCTGCGGCTCGCGCCGGTGATGCCCCAGCCGCTGCTCTCGCTGCTGCTGGGCGCCACGGCGCTGCCGCTACGGCACCTGGTGATCTCGATGCTCGTGGGGCTGCTGCCGGCGACGGTGATCCACGTCTACGTGGGGTCGCTGGTGCGCTCGGCGCTCGAGCTTCTCGCGACCAACCGCGCCGAGGCGCTCTCCCCGCGCAACATCGCCATCGGCGTGGGCGGGCTGGTGCTGACGGCGGTCTTCCTCTGGCTCATCGGGCAGATGGCCAAGCGCGCCCTCGCCAGGGCCATCGCGCAGTCGACTACTCCGGAACACGGCGGAGCGCCGCTCGCACCGTGACCCTCCTCCCGGTGGGGACCAGCTCGGACTCCAGCGGGAGATAACCCTCGCGGGAGACCACCACCCGGTGGGTTCCGGGGCCGAGGGCGACGGCGCGCCCGGCCCAGAGGGCGCAGGGCCCGAGCTCGGTGTCGTCGATGGACACCCTCGCGTCGGCGGGCTCGCACGAGAAGACCAGCGAGCCCGCCACCGTGGCCGGGCGAGGGCGCGCGGCGCCGCAGCCCAGGGCGGCGGCGACGGCGGCGAAGAGGAGGAGGTGGTGGGGTGGGCGGCCCCCTTCCCCGCTGCCGCGCGCCCTACCCCCGCGGGGCGGGGGCAGGGCTCTGGGTGCTGTCAGCCACGCGATCGTTCTGATGACGTCGGAGCCCTGCCCCCGCCCCGCGGGGGTAGGGCGCGCGGCAGCGGGGAAGGGGGCGCCCTCCACCGTCACTCCCACTCGATGGTCGCCGGGGGCTTCGAGGAGATGTCGTAGACCACCCGGTTGATGCCCCGCACCTCGTTGATGATCCGCGAGGAGATGCGCGCCAGGATCTCGTGCGGCAGCCGGGCCCAGTCGGCGGTCATGCCGTCCTGGCTCTGCACCGCGCGGATGGCGCACACCTGGTCGTAGGTGCGGCCGTCGCCCATCACGCCGACGGTGCGCACCGGCAAGAGCACCGCGAAGGCCTGCCACACCGACTCGTAGAGCCCCGCCTCGCGGATCTCGTGGTCGACGATCGCGTCGGCCGCGCGGAGGATGTCGAGCGACTCCTCGGCCACCGGGCCGATGATGCGGATCGCGAGGCCCGGGCCCGGGAAGGGCTGCCTCCAGAGGATGGTGCGCGGGATGCCCAGCGCCTCGCCCACGGCGCGCACCTCGTCCTTGAAGAGCTCGCGCAGCGGCTCGACCAGCGCCAGCTTCATGTGCTCGGGCAGGCCGCCCACGTTGTGGTGGCTCTTGATCACCGCGCTCGGGCCCTTGAAGGACACGCTCTCGATCACGTCGGGGTAGAGCGTTCCCTGCACCAGGTGGGTGATGCCTTCGATCTTCGCGGCCTCCTCGTCGAAGACCTCGATGAAGACCCGGCCGATGATCTTGCGCTTCTGCTCCGGGTCGCTCACCCCCGCGAGGGCGTCGAGGAAGCGCTCGCGCGCGTCGATCACCCTCAGGTCGAGCCCGAAGGAGCCGAGGAACACCCGCTCGACCTGATCGCGCTCGCCCTTACGGAGCACCCCGTTGTCGACGAAGATGCACGTCAGCCGGTCGCCGAGGGCCTTCTGACAAAGGATCGCCGCCACCGAGCTGTCGACCCCGCCAGAGAGCGCGCAGAGGGCCCGCCCGCTGCCCACGGTGCTCTTCACCCTGGCGATGGCCTCCTCCGCGAAGGCCCCGGCGCTCCAGTCGGGGACGCAGCCGGAGACGTCGAAGAGGAAGCTCTTGAGCACGTCGGTGCCCCGCGGGGTGTGCGCCACCTCGGGGTGAAACTGCACCCCGTAGATGCGCTTCGCCGCGTGGCCCACCGCCGCGAAGGGAGAGTGGGGGGAGGTGCCCAGCGGCTCGAAGCCCGGGGGGAGCGCCACCACCCGGTCGCCGTGGGACATCCACACGTCGATGACCTCGCCCGGCTCGAAGCGGGAGAGGATGCCCTCGTTGCGCTGGATGGTGACCTTCGCGGCGCCGTACTCGCGAGAGTCGGAGGGCTCGACGCGGCCGCCGCCCAGGTGCGCGGTGAGCTGCTCGCCGTAGCAGATGCCGAGCACCGGGACGCCCAGCTCGAAGACGCCCGGGTCGATGGTGGGGGCGCCCTCGTCGAAGACGCTGGAGGGACCGCCCGACAGGATGATCGCCACCGGGGCGCGGCGGCGCACCTCCGAGAGGGGCATCGTGCAGGGGTGGATCTCGCAGTAGACCGACTCCTCCCGGATGCGCCGGGCGATGAGCATGGTGTACTGCGATCCGAAATCGAGGATGAGGACGTGGGCGCGCTCCATGATGGAAACGCTCCGTAGCACGGACCGGCAGCGCTACCGAAGGTAGCGGACGCGCCCAGCGCCCTGGACGATCTCCAGGCCGTAGTTGGCTCGCACGTCGGTGAAGGTCTCGACGGTGTGTTCGGCGTCGGGCCAGCGCACCTCGATGCGGTCGATGGTGCAGCTCTGGCCGAGGCCGACGTGCACCGGGAGCTCGGTGGCGAGGCCCGCGAGGCCCCAGTTGCCCTGCACGTCCCGGGTCTGGGTGACGGCCCCGGTGGTCACCCGGACGCGCGCCCCGATGGCCGCCCGGTTGGCTCCGCCGGCCCCGCGGCCCACCAGGCGGATGGTGGTCCAGTTGGCCTCGCTGGCGACGTTCTCGTAGACGCGCACGGCGCTGCGGTTCATCCACGCGGCGCCGCAGGTGCGGGCGGTGGAGGTGCCCACCACCATGTCCATGTCGCCGTCGTGGTCGAAGTCGGCCCAGGCCACGCCGAGGGGGCACATGTGCCGGATGCCCGCGGCGCGGGACACCTCGGCGAAGCGCCCGTCGGCCCCCTGCACGAAGAGCCAGCCATACTGGTTGGGGTAATCGCTGCCGCCCGCCCAGATGTCCAGGCGGCCGTCGTTGTCGAAGTCGAACATGGCGTTGCTGAGCACGCCCTCGTCGCCTCCGCCGGAGGGGGTCACCAGCCCGGTGGCCATGCGCCCGGGGCGGCTGAAGCGGGTGGGTCCGCCCGCGGCGGAGTCGTTGATCAGCAGCTCGGCGCGGTCGCTGTTGGCGCCGACGTCGGGGTGGGCGATCTCTCCGGTGTAGAGGTCGATGTCGCCGTCGTTGTCGACGTCGCCGCAGGCGATGGAGAAGGTGTTGCCGTTGAGGCGCCAGGGGCGCTCGTCGACGGCGGGGTTCCAGGTTCCGCGGGCGCCGCAGGTGAAGCCCGCGGAGACGGCGGGGACCGTGGCGGGGCAGCGGCCGGGCATCGCGGCGCAGTAGCAGCGGTAGGTCTGGTTGCTGGAGAAGTCGCGGTTGTCGTCGCCGCCCACGCCGCTCGCCGCGGACTCGTCGCGGAAGGTGTCGCCCTGGCTGGTCATCAGCAGGTTGAACTGACGCCCGTAGGCCGCGCCGATGACGTCGAGGCGTCCGTCGTTGTTGACGTCACACGCGGAGATTCCATAGAGCGGTCGGTTGTTGGTGACCGTGAGCAGCGAGCCGTTGGTCGACTCCAGGGTCATGCCGACGGCGTCGGTCACGTCGGTGAAGCGCCCGTCCCCCGCGCCGCGAAACATCTGCGACTGCTGCCCGATGGGGAGCCCGAAGACGCGGGAGTGATAGCCGACCAGGAGGTCGATGTGGCCGTCGAGGTTCTGGTCGTTGAAGACCGCGCCGATGGTCTGCGGGGAGTCGTCGGGGCCGGGCGTGGCGTCGCTCTCCGGGCCGAGGGAGAAGACCCCGTGGCCGTCGTTGAGGAGGATGGTCCCTCGGTCGCCGGGGTCGGGGTCCTGGGTGGCGGTGGGGGCCGCGGTGGGGATGGTGCCGGTGTACGCGTCGAGGTCGCCGTCGTTGTCGACGTCGGCGATGGCGACGGCGCTGACCAGCCGGCCCCGGGTGGTGGTGCCGTCGCGCAGCGCGAGGAAGTTGGACTCGCGGGTGGCCTCGACGAAGCGCCGGCCGGGGGCGCCACCCTCTCGGGGGCGGTTCATGAGCACGCGCACCAGCCACCCGGTGACCGGGCGGGAGAAGTCGGTGCGGGTGTTGACGACGTCGTTCCAGGCGATGAGGTCGGAGTAGCCGTCGTTGTCGAGGTCGGCGGTGGACATGCGCTTGGCGGTGAGCTCGGCGAGCCCCCAGTCGGCGGTGACCTCGCGGAAGGCGGGGGTGGCGCGGTCCCACGGGGTGCCCGCGCGGCAGGCCATCGGGGGCGGAGGGTCGCCCGCGTCGACGGCGATGTCGGCGGCGGTCACGGCGTCGGTCACGGCGGCGTCCGCGGGGGTCGTCGGGGTGTAGCCGTTGCTGCTGCAAGCGGCGAGGGCGAGCGCGGAGAGGGACAGGCGCAGGCGGCGGTTCATCGCGGCGGAGGATACATGAAGGGCCCGCTGGGGCTCGCAGGGGGATGAGCGCCGACCTGACGGGGCTCTGCCTCAGGTCTTCTCGCGCATCAGCGACCAGCTCTGCGAGGCGCCCACGTTGGGGTCGAAGAGGGGATCGTCGGAGTACTGGTAGTGGCCCTGGTGGTCGGTCCAGACGAAGGCGTGGCTGGCCGAGTGCTTGGACTGCTGGGCCTCCGTGTAGAAGTCGTCGTGGTAGGTGCGCTCGCCGCCGAGCGCGTCGCGAAGCTGCTCGTTGCGGTCCATGCCCGAGGAGGGCGCGTCGGCGGGGCGCGCGGCCATGCGCTCGTTGTAGCGCTGCTGGCTCTGCTCGCTCACGGCGTGCTGGTGCTGCATCCACGCCTGGTGCTCGCGCTGCGCCTGCTGGCGCTCCGCGTAGAGCGCCATCACCTGGCCCTGATGCTGCGAGTTGAGCTGCTGCTGGAGCGACTGCGCGAGCTGCAGCCAGGCGGGGTCGAGCTGCACCGTGGCGCTCACCTGCCAGAAGAGCTCGCGCGCGGCGTCGAGGCCGCCGAAGGGAGCGCGGTACGAGGCGATGCGCTCGAAGCCCCAGTTGATCTGCGTCGCGCCGCCGAGAGGGCCGCTGGTGGGGCAGGTGCGCAACACCTTCACGGCGACGAACTCCTCCTCCATGGGGACGCCGCGGTCGTACCAGGAGACGCGCGCGGTGACGCCCTCGGGGTACGCGTCCCAGACCTGCATCCCGAAGCGCTCCATCAGCTCCGGGCTCGACCGGATACCGAGCAGGGTAAAGCCCGGGTGGCGCCCGCGGACCTGCGGCAGGAGCCACTGCGCCATGAGGTCGCCCGCGGGCATCGGGGGCAGGGCGATCTGGCCGAGGCGGGCCTCGTTGGGGCGCATCAGGCCGTAGTCGGGATCGACCCAGCAGAGCGAGGCGACGGGCAGGAACTCGATGGCCCGACCGCTCTCGGGGTCATGCAGCAGGGCGTGGACGGAGACCGGGTGGGAGGTGTGGGCGAGGTTCCAGGTGACCTGGCTCCAGGCCTGCCATCCCGCGGGAGGACGGAGCGAGAAGACGGCCATGCCCTGATGGAGGGAATCGCGAACCACATAGCGCTCGGGCGACAGGATGGTCATCGGCGTCTCAGCCTCCGTCGGTCTCTGCTGCGGACCCACTGAGTCCTATAGCGCGTTGACAGGGGCGGTGAACTCGGGCACCCGTCCCGGCCCGAAGAGACCACCGCCATGAAGCCACGCCAGCCCTGCTGCCTCGACCCCGCCAACCGATGTGGAACCCGCTGGGAGGTGCTCACCAGGTGGGTCACCCGGAATACCGGCAAGGGTATTCGCATCGTGGCCCTCAAGGGCGACGAGCAGGGGAAGACCCCCTTCTTCGCGCAGCCGGTGGGCTACGACGGCCGGGCCTTCTTCGTGGCGGGCGACCGCGGGTGCGACACGGAGAAGCTGCTCCACGAGGCGTGTCACTTCCTCGTGTCCCCGCCGGAGCGGCGCAACATGGTGAACTACGGCCTGGGGCCGGGACCCTTCCGCCCGGTGGACGACTTCATCAGCGACAACGAGGAGGTCGCCGTGGGCTTCCTCCAGGCGAAGCTCGCGCCGGTGTTCGGCCTCCCGGAGCACAAGCTGGCGAAGCTCGATTACAACGTGGCCAACAAGCGACACCTCGACTGGGACGCCGCCGAGGCGCGCGCCGAGGAGGTCTACGCCAGGGTGGTCGGGACGCTCCCTCCCAAGGCATAGCCCCGACGGGCGTCGTATGCTCGGCGCCCCCCACGATGCCCAGAGAGACCAACGTCACCCGCTGCGGCAACTGCGGCGCGGCGCTCGAACGACGCCCCGGCCAGAGCTCGCTCGAGTGCGCCTACTGCCGTCAGACCACCTGGCTCGCGCCCACCACGGCGGCGGTCCCGGTCGCACCGGTGGCTCCGTCGTCCGACGGAAGCGCCTCGCTCCATCAACGGCTGCTGCAGGGCCCCGGTGGGGCGGCGCAAGGAGCGGGCGTGCGCTACTCGCCCGCGCAGATGGCGAGCCGCGATGCGTGGTCCGTCGAGCGGGGGCTCTGGCCCTCCGGGGCGCACGCGTCGAGCACCTTCGGCGGGTCGTGGTCGCCTTCGGCGCTGCTCGGTCCGCCCAGGGTGTACCCCCGCTGCGGTGACATCGGCGGAGCGTGGGCCCCGGGGCCCTCTCGCAGCGCCGTGGAGTGGGTCGAGGTGGAGTTCGCCCACGAGCTCCCGGTGACGGCGGTGAGGGTCTTCGAGACCAACCGACCGGGCTCGACCTTCGCGGTGGTCGACCTCACCCACGGAGAACAGTTGCTCTACGAGGGGATGCCTCGGACCGAGAGCGGGGCGCGGGTGCTCGAGGTGGCGGTCGATCCGCCTCGGACCGTTCGAAGGCTGCGGGTGTACGTGGTCAACCCGGGCTGGGCGGAGATCGACACCGTGGGGCTCCTCGCGGCGGCGCCCCTGCCCGAGGCGCTGCGGGTGCGCCGTCCTCCGCCGGTGCGCAACGGCTGCCTCTCCGTGGCCGCGGGGCTCTCGATCGTGGCCTTCGCGCTCGCGGTGATCGGGGCGGCGGTGTGGAAGGGATCGGCCCGAGGTCCTGCGTCGGGCAGGGCGAGCTCCAGTAGCAGGCTCGCTCCCAGGCCCAGGCCCTCGGTGACGGTCGGCCAGGCGTCGATCGTGCGGTCGCCCGTGGACGTGGACGAGCTCATGGCGAGAAGCGTGTGGTGGGCCAGCGAGGTGATCGGGTTCTCCTCGGAGTACTCGTCGACCGCCAACGCCGCCGCGGGGGTGCGCTTCGCGCCGGACGTATACCCGCGACACGGAGACATGGCCGCGGCGTGGGCGTCGAGCGAGACCGACGCGGGCGAGGAGTGGATCGAGGTGCGCTTCGCCTCGCCGGTGGCGGCGGTGTCGGTGCTGTGGCTCGAGACCTTCAACGCGGGCGCGGTGACCCGGGTCGACGACGTGACCGACCCGGCCGCCCCGGCGGTGCTCTGGGAGGGCGCGCCGACCAGGGTGGCGGGCTCCGTGGTGGCCGAGGTGCTGCTGCCCGCGCGCAGGACCATCGGCGCGGTGCGCCTGGTGCTCGACTCCCGCGCCGTCCCCGGCTGGAACGAGATCGACGCCATCGGGCTGGTTCCCGCTCCGTAGGGCGCCTCAGGGGTGGGCGGCGGTGTCCTTCGGGCTCTCGCCCGGGGCGTCGGTCACCGGGGCGCTGGTCTCCGCGGGCTCCTCGATGTCGCGGTGGACGCTCGGCATCTCGTGCTCGCCGTGGATGGGGTTGCGGGCCAGCTCGATGAAGCGGGCCATCGCCTGCACCGACATGGAGAAGTCCCCGGAGCGGAAGCGCGATCGGCCGATGAGGTAGTAGACCTCGGGGTGACGGTCGGCCCAGGCGAGCTCCTCGGTGACCAGCGACTCCAGGGCCTCGGCGGCGTCCTGGAAGCGGCTGTCGCGGTCCTGAAGGAGGGCGGCGCGGTAGAGGAGGTAGCCGTAGAGCAGACGCATCCCGGGGCCCGAGTGGTCGCGCACGCTGACGGGCAGCGCGGCCAGCGACTCCAGCGCGGCGTCGTACTGGCCGTTGTCCACCGCGCGACGGGCGCGGGTGAAGGTCTCGTCCAACAACCGGGCGCCCTCCTGCGACATGTCCGCGCCGGGCACCGGCGGCTCAAGCCGGATGGTGGGCTCTCTCGGCGTGGTGATGGCGTCCCAGATGCCTGCGGCGCGGCCCAGCTCGGGGAGTTCCATGGAGCCTCCCGGGGAGCGGGAGGCGGCGACGGCGTCGTTGAGGACGGTTCCTGCGCGGCTCGGCCGGCCGGCGGCCAGCAGCGAGACGGCCAGGTTGGCCAGGCTTCGGGCGCGGGTGGTGGCGTCGGCGTTGGGGTTGAGCTCCCGCTCGACGCGGCCGTAGGTCCAGTCCTCGGCGTACATGGTCTCGACGTAGCCGGAGAAGGCGTCGAAGCCGATGAGGTCGCGCGGCGCGGCGAACTCGATGAGCGCGTTGTCGTCGGTGTTGAGCGGCGCGGGCCGTCGTCGGCAGGTCGGCAGGGCGCACTCCCCGAGGCCGTTGGCGCGCAGGTCGGGGCGCCAGGCTCCGCGTTCGAGGCGCTCGTCGAGGTGGGCGAAGCGCAGCACCTCCTCGCGGCTGGCGAAGAGCATCCGGGCCAGCAGGTCGGAGGCGGAGGTCGCGTGCGAGGGCTCGATGGCCGCGCGGATGGTGCGGTCTTCGAGCAGGTGGTCGATGTGCACCGGGTCGATGGGGATCGGCCGGAAGGATCCCACCATGATGGTGTCGGAGCTGTACGCGTCGGCGGCGAAGACCCTCACGTAGGGGAAGGCCGTGGCGAAGGTGCGGTAGATGGTCTTGATGTTGTTGGGCGACATCTCATAGAGCTGCACCCACTGCACGAAGAGGCCATCGGGCGTCATCGACTGCTGCGCCGCGCGGAAGTGGTCGAGGGTGAAGAGGTTGGAGACCCCGGTGATCCAGGGGTTGGAGGGCTCGGAGATCACCACGTGGTAGCGGCGGTCGGTGCCCGCGAGGTAGTTGCGGCCGTCGTTGTTGATGAGGTTGAGCCGGGCCATACGCACGAAGGGAAACTCGCGCTCGCGGGTGAAGGTGAGGTGGTTGACGTCGGCGAAGTAGCGGGCGGCGTCGGGGATCCAGCGCTCGAGCTCCACGTCGTCGACGCGGCGCACGGGAAACTGGAGCGCCGTGCCGATGGTGACGCCGGAGCCGAAGCCCACGATGGCGACGTCGAGGTTCTCCGGGCCGCGGGGGTGGAGCAGAAGGGGGTAGCCCGCGACCAGCACCTGCGTGGGCATGTCGTCGCCGTTGGAGGCGTCGACCTTGCCGTTGTTCTTGAGGGCGAAGTGCACCCGGTCGGCGCCCATGGACCAGCGCTCGACGGTCACCGTGGTGGTGACGCCGTCGCGGTAGTAGATCGGGTTGTCGCCGCCGAGGTGCTGCGCCCGATCGCCGGCGCCGGATTCGATGCAGCGCCCGTCGCGCCGCTGGATCATCCCGTCGGCGAGCGAGAGGCGAAACACGCCGGTGGTCATCTCGGACTGGTCCCACGGGCGGGGGAAGATGCGGACGGTGCCGCGGGAGCGGGCGAGGCGGCCCTCGCGGCCGAGGGTGGCGCCCACGGTGGTGACCGCCAGCAGCACCGCGCAGAGCGGCACCAGCAGGAACTTCACCGGCTCCTCGCCGGGCGAGGCGAGGAGCAGCGCGAGGGCGAGCGCGAGGTTGACCGCGACGGCGATGTACATGGCCGTCTCCATCCCCACCCAGGGCATGATGACGAAGCCGGTGAGCAGCGACCCGAGGATCGAGCCCACGGTGTTCACCGTGTAGACCGAGCTGGTGTCCTTGCCGATCTTGTCGCGGTGCGTGGCGAAGGCGCGCACTCCCAGCGGGAAGGCGGCGCCCATGCCCACGGCCGCGGGGAGCGCGCAGAGCAGGGCGACCACGAAGGAGAGCCACTGGATGGCGCCGACGTGCTCGGAGAAGCGGATGGTCTCGTGGGCGTCGCAGTTGGTGGTGGTCGAGAGCGCCAGGTACACGAACATCCGCGGGACGCGGTCCTGGAAGAAGTAGGTGACGATGGCGCCGGAGGCGATGAGCAGCTGGGTCATCGCGAGCGCCAGCGTGGGGCGCCTCCAGGCCGCGGAGATGGCCGTCCCGAGGAGCACCACCAGGGTGGCGATGACCCAGATGAGCCGCGACACGCTGGTCTGGTAGACGACGAACTGGAGCAGCGCGACGGCCTCGATGGAGCCCGCGATGGCGAGCGTGGCCATGGGGGTGGGGCGCGTTCGGAGGATGGCAGAAGCGAGGGCCGAGCCTCCGCCGATGCCGATGAGGAAGCCCATCAGGATGATGGTGAAGGAGTAGATCGACGAGCCGATCACCATGTCGAGGGCGCGAGAGAGGATGACCTCGTAGGCGAGCGCGGCGAAGCCTGATCCGCCCGCGGCGAGCAGCACCACGTAGCGGGTGGCCCGGGTGGGGGTCTCCTCGATGAGGTCGTCCTCGTCGGGCACGGCGCCGGCCTCGGCGGAGTCCGGGAGGGAGTCGCCCGCGGGCTCGTCGGGGAGGGCCTCGCGCTGCGGCAGCAGGTCGCGCCAGCTCGTGGGCCAGGCGCCCCCGAGGAGCTGCTTGCGGAAGAGCACGATGAGGGCGGCGAGGGCGAGGTTGGTGCAGGCCGCGACGGCGTTGGTGAAGGAGAGCCCGACGCCGGGGAGGAGGAAGAAGCCGGCGAGGAAGGTTCCTGCCACGGCGCCGAAGGTGTTGACGGCGTAGAGGGCGCCCACGCGCTGGCCGACGCCGCCGCCCTGGCGCACGAAGTGGCGCGCGAGCAGCGGGAGGGTGGCCCCCATCAGGGTGGTCGGGGGCAGGAGCACCAGCGCGACGACGACGAAGCGCAGCAGGGTGAAGACGTCGAAGCGGTTGCCGCCGTGGTTGGTGACCCAGTGCGAGAACGGCGGATAGACACTGCGGATGACGAGGGGGATCACCAGCGCCAGGACGCCGACGCCGGCCTCCATCGCGGCGTAGGTGAGGATGGGGAACTTCAGCCGGTCGGTGAAGCGCCCGAAGATGAACGAGCCGAGCGCGAGACCCCCCATGAAGGCGCTGAGCACCGTGCTGATCGCCGGCGTCGAGGCGCCGAAGACGAGGGTGAGCATGCGGGTCCAGATGACCTCGAAGACGAGGCCAGAGGCGCCGGAGAGGAAGAAGCAGAGGAAGGGCACCACGAGGGCGCCGAGCCCGAGAGGCCGGGCGGAAGAGGAGGCAGCAGGGGGGGTCGACACGGCGCGGTGGGACTAACGCGAATGGGCGGGGAGCGCCATATCCCGGGGGCGCCGCGCACATTGTATCGCCGCCGTTGATAATACCGTTCAGTACATATCGATTCCGTGTAGTCGGCGACGGCGCTACACCGGCTCTCATGAACTCGACGCGCGCGCCCTCCCTCCTCGTGCTGACGCTCCTCGCCTCGGGCTGCGGCGCCGTCGTGACGCCCGCCCCGGCGCCCTCCGACGGGGACGCGGCGGCCGTCTCCCAGGACGTCCCCTCGACGCCGGTGTCCACGGCGAGCTGCGAGGAGGTGCGCGCGGCCTGCGGTCCTGCGCCGCAGCAGTTCGTGCGCGGCCACGCCCGGGGGCTGACGGGCCTCGACGGCGCCCGGGCGCGCTTCGCGATGCGCTACGTGCTCCGGGAGGGCGACGGGCTCAACACCGCGCACGGCGTCGTCGTGGCGGGCGCCGAGGTGCGGGGCGGCGCCTTCGAGGCCTGCGTGTGCATGCCTCGGGGAGGCTCGGGCTACCCCCAGATGGCCGCGGTGGTCTTCGCGCCGGGGACGAGCGGCGAGACGGGCCGCGAGGTCGCGCGGGCGATGTTCAGCCAGCGCTACGCCACGCTGGGCGACGAGGACGTGAGCTTCGCGCTCAACGAGGTGCCGTCGGCGCCGGAGACCGAGGCGGCGCTCGCGGCGCTGGTCGACCGCGCGCACGAGCTCCGCGTGCTGGGCCTCGACGGCGTGGCGGAGGGCGGCCGGGCCTACGCGGCCCTGGTCGCCGACGAGCGCCCGGTGGCCGCGCAGGTGATCGGCGGCGTCGTCGAGGGCGGTGCGCTCTCGCTCGACTGGATCATGCCGGGCCGGCAGTGGCCCACCGAGCGCCTCGCGCTGCTCATCGACCGCAACGGCAACCGCCGCTGCGACGACGGCGACCTCGGCGCGACGGTGCGCCTCGACGGCCGGCGTGAGCTCGACGGCGTGGGGCCGTGGGTGCAGGGCGCCGCGCTCCAGGGCGTCTGCCGGGCGCTGAGCCTGGAGTCGGGCCGGGAGCGCTGAGCGCCGCGGTCGTTGACACCGGGCGCGCCTCGCGCAACCTCCGCGGCCATGCACCTGCACCGCTGGCTCCTCCCGTGCGTCCTGCTCGTCTCTGCGTGCGCCGACGAGGCCGCCAACGCGTTCACCCCCAAGCCCGACGCGGGCGTCGATGTGCCCGAGGCCCCCGCCGACGCGGGCTTCGACGCCGCGGTCGATCGCCCGGTGGCCGACGCGCTCCCCGCGGTCGATCAGCCCCCGGTCGACGCGCGCGACGCGACCGCCTCCGCCGACGCTCCGCTCTTCGCCGACAGCGGCGCGCGCACCCCCGTCTGCAGCGCCTGCACCGGGGCCGACGACTGCGGCTCCGACGGCGTCTGCGTGCAGGTGTCGAGCGGCGCCCGCGCCTGCCTGCCGCGGTGCAACCCCGACGTGCCGGTGTGCCCGGGGAGGCTGCGCTGCGTGCGCGACGTGACCCTCGCCGACGTGGCGGTGTGCGCCCCCCTCGGCGGCGCCTGCTGCCTCGACGGAGACAGCGACGGCTACGGCCAGGGCGTCGGGTGCATGGGCCCCGACTGCGACGACGCCGACCCCGCCCGCACCGGCGCCTCGATGGAGCTGTGCAACAACGTCGACGACGACTGCGACGGGGTGGTCGACGAGGAGCTCAGCCGCGCCTGCTCGACGGCGTGCGGGGCGGGCACCGAGCGCTGCGCCCGCGGGGCGTGGAGCGGGTGCACCGCGCGCCTGCCCACCACCGAGGTGTGCAGCAACATGATGGACGACGACTGCGACGGGATGACCGACGAGGGCTGCACCACCGCGAGCTGCGACACCCCCGGCCCGGTGCGCTGGAACATCCCCATCGGCACCGTCGGCGGCCCCGCGTGCATCACCCGCGGCGGCGGCTTCTGCGAGGGCACCGCGTACTGCTCCGGGCCGAGCTGCTACACGACCCCGCCGGGCGGCTGCGGCGACTCCCACTGCGGCACGCTGCGCTGCAACGACGGGACGTACATGCGCGAGCACTATTGCAGCGTGAGGGCGAGCTGCGACGGCAGCGGCGTCACCGCCACCGGCTTCACCTGGTAGGGCTCAGCGCGCGGTGAGGCGGCGGTGCGCGATCATCCGGCCGTCCTTGCGAAACTCCACGGAGTAGGCGCCGGGCGAGGGCGGCGTGAGCACCGGGCGGCTCGACGCGTCGGTGACCTGCGCCTGATCGACCTCGACGCGGGCGTCCATGCTCAGCAGCACGACGGAGTACGACCCCGGCGGGGCCTCGTCGAGGTACTGGAAGCGCACCTCGACCGGCTGGCCCGCCGAGGGCTCGTCCGTCGAGAGCTGAAAGCTCACGCTGGAGTGGTAGCGACGGAGCTCGCTGCACGCGGCGGGGATCGCGAGCAGCAGGGAGAGCAGGGTGCGGCGCGGCATGGGCCGTGGAGGCTACCGCAGCCCGCAGGTCCCCATCTCTCCCACACCACGCGACACGGCGGGCGCTCGGCGGTGTTATGGGCCACATACGCGGGAAAATCTTCCCGCGCTCCCTACTGAGATCTTCGCAGCGTCCGTTCATGGAGGGGTGAAGTGCGGTGGCGCTGTCGTCGCCCCGCCGGAGGACACGTCCCATGCTCGGAGATCGCCCTGGAGAAGCTCACGCACACGCCGCGAAGGTCACGGTCACCCTGGCGACGATTCGCGGCGAGCTGTCGACCGGACAGATGCAGGCCTTCGCCCCGAACGCCATCGACCATCGCCTCGAGTCGGGCGAGCGCGGCGCCGCCCGGATGTTCGCCGCGGAGGGCGTCGCGTGGGTGGGCTTCCACCGGGAGCATGGAGCCCCCGAGAGCCCGATCGTACAGCGGGCCACGCAGTTGATGCGGGTGCACGCCAACGGGGGGAGGAGCTTCGAGGTGAGGGTCGACCCCGCGGCGCTCACCCACCCGCTGGGCTTCTTCGGCGCCGGCGCGGAGGAGGGGCCCTACGGGGAGATCTGGTTCTACCACCACGGCGTCAACGCGAGGGAGCTGGTCGAGCCCATCGGGGCGATCATGATGCGCAAGGGCGTGCTGTCGCCGGAGCCGCTGGCGCGCGGCCTCGAGGCGCAGGCGATGGATCGCGCGCTGCCGCTCGGGCAGATCCTCGTCGAGCAGCGGGGGCTCTCGCAGGACGCCATCGCGCAGGCGGTGGAGCTGCAGAAGCGCAGCCGGATGCGCATCGGCGAGGTGCTGGTGGAGGCCGGGCTCGCGACGGAGGAGGACATCCGGGTCGCGCTGGCGGAGCAGAAGCGCCGACAGGGGCGCAAGCTCGGCGAGGTGCTGGTGGCGCTCGGGACCATCACCGAGGCCGACCTCGCGCTCGCGCTGGCGGAGAAGTTCACGGTGCCCTTCGTCGACCTCGACCAGATGACCATCGATCCGGCGGCGGTGAAGTCCGTGCCGCGAGAGCTGCTGGAGAGGCACATGATGCTGCCGCTGGCGCTCACCGACCGCACCGTCACGCTGGCGCTCGCCGACCCGCTCAACACCGACGGCATCGACTGCGTGCGGCTGCACCTGAAGCGCCGCGTGCTGGAGGTGCTCTCGACCCCGACGCAGCTCAAGCGCTTCGTCGCGGCGGCGCTGGGAAACGTCGACAAGGGCGACGGGGAGTTCAAGAAGATCCTGGCGCAGCTCGCGAGCGAGTCGCGGGCGAGCAGCGTCGAGGGGGCGAGCGAGGGCGACGAGGCGGCCGAGGACAGCGCGGTCATCAAGCTGGTGAACCAGGTGATCGGGGACGCCTGCCGGCGCGGGGCGTCGGACATCCACATCGAGCCCTACGGCGACGAGCGCGGGGTGACGGTGCGCTTCCGCATCGACGGCGAATGCAGCGTGTTCCAGGAGCTTCCGGCGTCGGTGCGAAGCTCGCTGGTGGGGCGCATCAAGGTGATGGCCAGCCTGGACATCTCCGAGCGGCGCAAGCCGCAGGACGGGAAGATCCGCTTCCATTTCCACGACAAGATGGTCGAGCTGCGGGTGGCGACGATCCCCACGGTCAACGGCAACGAGGACGTGGTGATGCGCGTGCTCGCGTCGTCCCGGCCGCTGCCCGTCGCCCGGCTGGGCTTCAGCGAGCGCAACCTCGCGGCGGTGAAGGAGGCGGTGGTGCAGCCTCACGGGCTGATCCTGTGCGTGGGCCCGACGGGCTCGGGCAAGACCACCACGCTGCACTCGCTCCTCGGGTCGATCAACACCCCCGACGTGAAGATCTGGACCGCCGAAGACCCGGTGGAGATCACCCAGGCCGGCCTGCGTCAGGTGCAGGTGCACCCGCGCATCGGGCTCACCTTCGCCGCGGCGCTGCGGTCGTTTCTGCGCGCCGACCCGGACGTCATCATGGTCGGGGAGATGCGCGACGAGGAGACCGCCAGCATCGCCGTCGAGGCCTCGCTCACGGGTCACCTCGTGTTCTCGACGCTGCACACCAACAGCGCGCCGGAGACCGTCACCCGGCTCATCGACATGGGCGTCGACCCCTTCTCCTTCGGCGACGCGCTCGTCGGGGTGCTCGCCCAGCGGCTCGTCCGCGGGATGTGCCCGAAGTGCGCGGAGCACTACCACCCGGAGTCCCGGGAGGTGGACGACCTCGAGCGCTGGTACGGCCGTCCGCACGCGAAGATCCAGGCGCTTCGAGACGACCCCGGCGCCACGCTGGTGCGAGCGCGCGGCTGCAACGCCTGCGGGCAGACGGGCTACAAGGGCCGCATCGGGCTGCACGAGTTCCTGGTGGTGGACGACGCGCTGCGCAGGGCGATCCAGCGCAAGGCGAACATCACCGAGCTGCGCTCGCTCGCCGCGGCGGGGGGCATGACCACGCTGCTACAGGACGGCATCGAGAAGGCCCTCGACGGCCAGACCGACCTGCGCCAGGTGGTCGCGGTGTGCGGCAAGGGCTGACCCGACAACCCTCGCCGCGGCGTTGTGATATCGCCGAGGCACCGATCCCGATGCCGAAGGCCACACTGCTCCTCGTGGGATTCCTCCAGCCCTCGGCGGCTGAGGACAACCGACTCAACGGGATGCTCCGCGCGTTCAGCCGGGCGTTTCAGGAGAGCCGCTCGGGCACCGTCTCGCCCCTGGTGGTGCTGGCGGCGCTCGTCGCCGTCGGGCTGGTCGCGACCCTCGCCTGGCGCGTCTTCGACCGCTGGCAGTCCGCGCGCGCCGACGTCGAGGCCCTCGCTCAGCTCGCTCGCGAGCGGGGCCTCGACGAGGGCGACCTCGCGCTCCTCCACACGATCGCGGCGCGCGGCGACACCACGGCCCTGGCGGCGGCGAGGCACCTCGACGTGTTCGAGCGCGCGGTCGCCGCCGAGCTCGACGGCCGGGCGAGGATCACCTCCGCGGACGAGGGCGACGTCTTCGCCGCCACGCACCGCCTGCGCCTGCGGCTCGGCTTCGCGACGCTGCGCCCGCACGACGCGATCATCAGCACCCGAGAGCTCGAGCCCGGGATGCCGGTCGAGCTGGCCGGCGCGCGCACCGTCGTCGAGGAGGTCTCCGAGGCGTCCTTCTCGCTGTCCCTGCCGCAGCTCCCGGAGGTCGCCCCGGGGGCGAGGCTCGCGCTGAGCATCGTCCACCTCGACGAGGCGAAGTACTTCGTCACCTGCGAGCTCTTGTCGGTGGTGCCGACCGCGGAGGGCTGCCGGGTCTCGTTCGGCCACGACGAGCACCCCGCGCGCACCCAGCGGCGGCGGCACGCGCGGGTGCGCCCCGGCGGCGCGGCCACGGTGCAGTGCGGCGGCGACCTGGGCGCGCTCGGCAGGCCTGGCATCACCGTCGAGGGCACGCTCCTCGACGTGGGCGTCGGGGGCGCGGCGGTGGAGACCCTGTCGTGGGTGGAGGCGCGCACGCACGCGTGGGCGACCTTCTCCGTCGGGGGAGTGGCCTTCCACGACGTCGAGGCGAGGGTGCTCGGCTGCGAGGGGTCGCCCGAGGGGCCGTACCGGCTGCGGCTGGAGTTCGTGCGGCTGTCGGCGGACAACCTGCACCGACTGGGCGGGGTGATCTCCGTCGCTAGCGGCAGGTGAACGCCGGGCCGCGCCCGCTGGGCACGTCGTCGGTGTTGCCGCGCGCCGTGCAGGGCTCGTCCTCGCTCCACATGCGCCAGTCGGCGCCGCGGCCCATCGTCGCGGCGTGCTCGCGCCACCGGCGGTAGCCGTCGCTGGTCGTCGAGGCGCCCTCCGCGCGGAACACCGTCGGCGCCGCGCACATCCCCGCGGCCGCGTTGCTGCGCTGCTCGGTCGCCGCGTAGTCGAGGATCACCTCGGCCATCGCCGCGGTGCTGCTGTTCCAGCAGCAGGTGCGGGAGCGGTCGTAGGTGAGCTCGCCGAAGACCCAGTCTTCCAGCAGGCGGTGGGTGCCGTCGGTCTGCGCCCGGGAGCGGCCGGCCTCCTCCTCGATGCGATAGAGGTCCTCGAAGGCGTCTTCGCGGCGGGCCCGCGCCGAGCAGCTCGCGGGGTACATCCGCAGGTGCTGGCGGGCCGAGCGGATCTGCCCGAGCGCCGCGTTGCGCCGGTCTTCCAGGCTGGGCACCACCAGGAGCTCTCCGAAGCGCGTGGGCCTCGCCGAGATGCTCGCGAGGTCGGCCTCGTCGATGGCCTCGTCGCGGTCGCGGGTGGACACCTCGTTCATCCACTGGCCGTCGCGCAGGGCCGCGGTGCGCCACCGACGGAGCCCGCCGCCCAGCGCCGCGTAGGCCACGCCCTCGGAGGTCTGCCCCTCGCCGCCCGTGTACGCGAGGGTGAAGTACCGCCGGGCGCTCGCGGGCTCGTCCCACACCGGCTGCCGACGCGGCATCGAGCCGGAGATCACGTCCACCGCGAAGCGGCCGGTCATGGGCTCGCTCACCCGCACCACGGGGATGGTGTGCCCGATGCCCGTGCGCTGCCAGCGCTCGAGCAGCACGTCGCCGGGCGAGAGCGCCTCCGGGCGCACATGGAACATGTTGGCCCCGTCGGCGAGGTTGGCGCTCCCGAAGTACAGCAGCACCAGGCGCATGAAGTACCCGACGCGCTTGTTGAGGAACATCTCGTCGAAGTAGGCGCCCGCCCCCGGCGCTCGGCCGCCCGTCGAGGGGAGCCACGACACCGTGTCGTCGTCGCCGAGGTGGTAGTTCCGGAGCGAGGCGTCCTTCGGCCACGCGGCGCCGGCGCGCCAGGTGGTCTCGTAGTCGCGGTACTGGCTGCGGAAGAGCGGGAAGCGGGCGACGCGCTGGCCCGTGCGGTTCACGAAGCCGAAGTGGCCGGCGTAGAGCACCTGGCGCCCCTGGGAGTCCCAGCCCTGGAGGAAGAACGGCAGGTGGTAGAAGCTCGCGAAGGAGACGCGGAGGAAGACCGCCACCTCGGCGCACTCCAGCGTCGGAGCGCCGATCACCCGGTCGCCGTAGGGCGTCGGCACCTGGATCGTGTGGCCGTAGCCCCCCTCGCGCGCCACGCGGCGGAAGGCGTTGAGCCAGCGCTCGTACTTCTGCTCCCAGTCGAGCCCGGAGCCCGCGGGCCACGCGACGCCCGCGGCGCGCGCGGCGACGGTGTCCGTGTCGCTCCATCGGTTGGTGACCGACCACACCTCCGTCGAGGCCCCCGCGGCGACGCGCGGACCGCCCTGCTGGATGCGCACCTCGTCGGGCAGCACCGTGAGCGTCCCGTCGAGGCCCGTCTCCGCGGCCGCCTCGTCGAAGGCCGACGGCGGATCCGCCGCGCACCCCAGCGCCGACAGCACGACCGCCGCGGTCCAGACCCTGTAGCCAACGCTCGTTCGTGCCATCGTGGGAGCGGTATACCGCCGCGCGCTCCCCGTAAGAAGTACCCCCCCGCGCGTACGCTACGGCGCCCCGCTCCGCCTCTCCACGAAGCCCTCCAGCGCCGTGAGCTGCTCGCCCTTCACGCTCACCGAGGGCCTCGCCGCGGACACCATCGCGAGGGCCTCCGCGGCGTCCTTCGCCCGCCCGAGGGCGATGAGCACCGCCGCCGCCAGCGTCGCGCTTCGCCCCCGCCCGAAGGCGCAGTGCACGTACACCGACGCGCCCGAGGCGACCTTCGCGGCCGTCCATCGCACGGCCTCGTCGAAGACCGCCGCCGGGGGGGCGCCACGGTCCAGGGTCGGGACCCCGTAGCGCTCGAAGGGAGCCCTCGCGAAGGGCGCCGCCGTGGGCAGCTCGCTGGTCAGGTCGATCACCACGGTGACCCCGCGCGAGCGCAGCGCCTCGACCTCCCACGGAAACAGCCGAGGGCCCAGGAAGAGCCCCGGGGTCACCTGGTCGACCACCGTGGCGCGGCGCCACCAGCGGGCGCCCGCGAAGACCACGTAGCTGACCACCCGGAAGGGCCAGAACAGGGGCTGCAGCCACGGCTGGCGCTGGCCCTTGAGGAGCGGCCCGGGGTCGCCCCCGCGGGCGGCGTCGAGGTAGAGCGCGCACACCGCGAGCAGCGAGAGCGCCGCCCACAAGGCGACGGCGCCCACGAGGGTCAGCGCGAAGATACCCTGGAGGGTAAAGGAGAGCGCGACCAGGAAGGCCGCGACGTCGACGAGGAGGAGCAGCGCCACCCACCGCAGGAGGCTAGAGGACCAGGGCCTCGCCGCGGTGGGGCGCATCGGAGGGAGGAGCGGGATCAGGCCTTGGCGCTGGCGGCCGCCATCTCGGCGACCTCCGTCGCGAAGTCCTTGGCGGCGGCCTTCTCGATGCCTTCGCCGACCTCGAAGCGAACGAAGCGGACGATCTTCGTCCCGGCCACTTCCTTCGCGACGTTCGCCATCACCTTGCTGATCGGGGTGTTGTTCTCCTTCACGGAGTTCTGGTCGAGCAGCACGATCTCCGTGAGCCACTTGGCGACCTTGCCGTCGAGGATCTTCTCCTTCGCGGCGGGGGCGCGGCCCTTGGCCTTCTCGGCGGCCTTCTTGAAGCCCTCGAGGGTGGCGCGGTCCTTCTCGGACTTCTCCAGGTGGGCCTTCACCTCGGCGTCCATGTCGCCGAGCGCGCGGCCCTCCTCGGCGGCCACCTCGGTGATGATCGCCTGGATGCGCGCGAGGAAGTCCACCGGCGCGGCGACGGCCTCGGCGTCCTCCTTGTCCATCAGCGCGGAGAAGATCTCGCGCTGCTTGGCGATGTCGGCCGCCGGCACGTCCGCGCGGTCGAGGTACTTCGGGTTCATCGACGCCACCTGCAGGCAGATGTCGTCGGCGAACTCGATGACCTTGGCGTTCTTCGGGTCGGAGCTGGCGATCTCCGCGAGCACCGCGATGCGGTCGTTGGAGTGCACGTAGGTGTGCAGGTGCGAGCCCGCGCCGCCCTCGATGACCGCCACGCGCCGGACGTCGTGCTTCTCGCCCGAGCGAACCGTGAGGCCCTCGATGCGGTCCTTGAAGGTCATGCCCGAGAACGCGATGGCCTCGAGCGCCGCCTTGTCGGCGGGCTTGTGCTCGAGGGCGGCGTGCGACAGGTCGCGCAGCGCGGCCTTGAACTCCTCGCCGCGGGCCACGAAGTCGGTCTGGCAGTTGAGCTCGACGACCACGCCCACGTGGCCGTTGACGCGCGCCGTGACGGAGCCCTCCGCGGCGACCTTGCCCGCGGCCTTGTCGCCCTTCGCCTTGCCCATCTTCTGGAGGATCTCCACGGCCTTCGCCATGTCCCCCTCGGCCTGCACGAGCGCGTTCTTGCAGTCCGACATGCCGGACTGGGTGCGCTCACGGAGTTCCTTGACCATCGCTGCGGTGATTGCGGCCATCGATTCGCCTCTTTGAGTCTTTGCTGGGATTTCTGGGCCCGCGCACATCAGCCCGTCTTTACGGGCTCCGGTGAGCGGAACGAATACAGGTGAGGTGTAAAGTCAGGGGCGGAGACGGCCACCCGGGTGCGACTCGCGCGCTCCGGGTGGCCAACGGTCACCGCGAGAAGGCGCGGATCAGGTGCCCGAGGGCTCGCTGCCGCCGTGCGAGGACGTCCCGCGGGGCCCGACCTTCTCCACGATCGGGCCGGGGGCCGCGGCGGGAGCCGGGGCCGCAGACTGACCGCCGTGGGCGGTGGGCCAGCCGGGGCCGGAGCCGCCGGGGCCGCGCGGGGGGGCGTTGCCGCCGGGGCCACGACCGCCGCCGGGGCCACGACCGCCGCCGCCGCCGCCGCCGGGGCGACGATCGCCGCCGCCGCCCGGACCGCGCTCACGGCCGCGCTCGCGGTCGCGCTCGCGGGGAGACATGTCCTGGTCGCGGCCGCCGCGGTGCTCGCCGCCGGGCACGTCGCGGCGCTTCTGGACGCCCTCGATGCAGGCGTCGGCGATGCGGGCGGTGACGAGCTTGATCGCGCGGATCGCGTCGTCGTTGCCCGGGATCGGGAAGTTGATCTGGTCGGGGTCGCAGTTGGTGTCCGTGATGGCCACCAGCGGGATGCCGAGCTTCTTGGCCTCCTTCACCGCGATGTCCTCCAGCGCCGGGTCGATCAGGAACACCGCCCCGGGGAGGCCGTTCATGTTCTTGATGCCGCCGATGTACTCCTCGAGGCGGATGCGCTCCTTCTCGAGCATGAGCGTCTCCTTCTTGGGGAGGTTCTCGTAGGTGCCGTCCTCCTTCATCTTCTCGATGTCCCGCAGGCGGGCGATGCCCGTGCGGATCGTGCGGAAGTTGGTGAGGGTGCCGCCGAGCCAGCGGTTGGTGACGAAGTGCATCCCGGCGCGGGCGGCCTCCTCCTGGACGATCTCCTGCGCCTGGCGCTTGGTGCCGACGAAGAGCACGTGGCCGCCCTTGCCGACGACGTCGCTGATGAAGTTGTACGCGCGCGTGAAGAGCCGCGCCGTCTGGTCGAGGTCGATGATGTGGATGCCGTTGCGGGCGCCGTAGATGTACTGGCGCATCTTCGGGTTCCAGCGCTTGGTCTGGTGGCCGAAGTGAACGCCGGCTTCGAGCAGCGCGCGGACCGGGAGGGGGGCTTCGCCCGGGGCGGGCATCGTGACTTCCATCGTCATGGTCTGAAAACTCCTCAAGGCATTTGGGTTGGTGCCTCCCTGCCCGACCGCTGCGCGAGACCCGGGATTCTCCGGGCACCCGTTCACGCATCGCCGTGGAGCCTTCAGCCCCCCTCTGAGATGAGAGAGGGTAAAGAGCGCCACGCCATCGGGAGGTGTGGATTCTCGCGGGCGGACAACATCGCCCGACACGCGAGGGCGCGGTTGATACCACCGCCCCTCGGGGCGTTCAAGCCCACCACCGCCTCACCGTCGATCAGACCGCCCTTCGGTCGAGCTGGAGCGCGGCACAGGAGCCGCGAGGGCCTCGGAGACGTCGGCCCGACGCGTGCAATGGGCTGCTCCCACGAAGCGAGCCGTTACTCGTTGGAGAAGGGATCTGCAGCGCCATGACACACGACAACGATCAGGCACTCGAGAGGTACATCGCGTGCGTCAAAGACCTCCCCACCCTATCGCGGGAGGCCGAGCACGATCTCGCCGTGAAGGTGCGAGACCATGACGACGCGGCGGCCTCCGAGGCCCTCGTCTGCGCCAACCTCCGCTACGTGGTGGCGATCGCGATCTCGTATCGCCGCTACGACGTCCGCCTGGCCGACCTCATCGCCGAGGGCAGCGTGGGGCTGCTCACCGCGGTGAAGAAGTTCGACCCCGAGAAGGGCACGCGCTTCGTCACCTACGCGGCCTTCTGGATCCGCGCGTACATCCTCAACGCGGTGATCCGGGCGTGGTCGCTGGTGGGCTCCGGCAGCGGCCCGCTGCGCTCGAAGATGTTCTTCCGGCTGCGCCGAGAGCGGGCCCGCATGGCCTCGATGAGCTCCGGCGAGGAGGAGGCCCTCGACACCCTCGCGGCACAAATGCACACGACCCGCGATCGTGTGGCGGAGATGCTACAGCGCCTCGACGTGCGCGACGTCTCCCTCGACGCCCCGCTGCACGAGGACGGAAAGACCACCGGCCTCGAGCTGCTCGAAGACCACAGCGCCCCGCAGGACGAGGTCTACGACGCGAGGGTTCGCGCCAACCTGGTCGACGGCCGGGTGCGCGCCGCGGTGTGCACCCTCGACGCCCGCGAGCGCTTCATCGTCGAGCAGCGGATGATGGCCGACGAGGAGCTCTCCCTCGCGGAGCTCGGCCGCCGGCTGGGCGTCTCCCGGGAGCGCACCCGCCAGCTCGAGGCGCGCGCCCGCAAGAAGCTCCAGCGCACCCTCGCCGATCTTCAGCCCGCGCTCGCGAGCTGACCGCAACCTCCCCTTCCCTCAATCCGCGGCGTCGACCAGCGAGCAGCGGGTGAGGGTCCCCTCCAGGGTCTTGTCTCCGAGGGTGGCGTAGAGCGCCCCGTCGGTGCGGAGCAGCCCCAGCTTCGTGTGGCGATCGACCTTCGCCTCCAGCGCATCCAGGAAGCTCCCCTCCACCCGCCACACGGCGATGTCCTCCACCCGATGGATCGCCCTCGAGCCGGCCTCGCGGCGCAGCAGCCCGAGGTCGGTGTGGGTGTAGAGGGCCACGCGAGGCGCGGCCTTGGCGGCCTTGTGGAGGCGCTCGGCGGAGGGGGCTCCGATGTCGATCCAGGCGAGGAGCAGGCCCGTGAGGTCGCGGATGGCGATGGGGGGCTCGTCGTCCGAGGAGAGGCCGCCCTTGCTGAACGCGATGCCCTCTTCGTACTCGAGGGAGTACGCGAGGGTGCGGGTGAGCATGTAGCGCATCGACTCGGAGGGGTGCCGCGCGACCCGCAGATCGAGGGTCTCGTAGACGCTGCGGTCGACGTCCGAGAGCTCGATCTGGAAATGGAACATCGTCGCCGTCTGGGCCATCGTCGGCGCTTGTAGGCCCCTGGGGGGTTCCGGGTCTAGCGCCGCGGTAGCAGAAGAAGGTGATCGACGCGGGCTCGGGCGCTGGGGTTGTCCAACAAGATCACCACAGGGTGTGCGCCAGCGCTCAGGGGGCCCACTGCCAGTCGCAGCTCATCCCACCCGGGAGAGAGGGTCCAGCGGGCGACCCTTCGGCCGTCGATCAGGAGGGAGGCTCCCACGGCGTCGCCGGCTCCCTCTCGTCGGGCGCGCAGTATCACCATCGCCTCGCCCGACCAGCGGGTGCGCGCCGTCACCTCGGGGTGCGCGCTCGCGCTGACGCAGCCGTGCGCCCGCAGCAGGCGCCAGCCGAGGGTGTCCTCGTGGGGCTCGCAGCGCACCCAGTGCACCCCGTCGGCTGTGGCGCCCCGGGCGTCCCATCCCGCGACATCCTGCCCCACCGCCCCGAGCGCCCCGAGGGACTCGGCGGCGTAGCGCTCGGCGCGCTCCAGCCCGATCGCCTCGATCAGCCATGGAACAGCCCTTCGATCGCCCAGCATTCCGAGGGCGGCCACGGCGTTGGAGCGCACGTCGTCGGTCGGGTCGGTGCGCCAGATCTCATGGAGCAGTCCGAGGGCGCGGGGGTCTCGGCCCGCTCCGAGGGCGAGCACCGCCCGGTAGCGCACGTGGTCGTCGGGGAGGCGGGCGACCAGGGCCTCGAAGGCGGCTCCGTCGCGGATGGCTCCCAGGGCGCGGACGGCGTCGAGGGCGAGGGCCTCGTCGTCGCTCCAGAGGGCCTCGGTGAGGGCCTCGGTGGCGCGGGGGTCGCCGTCGAGGGCGAGGGCGGCCCTCCACCGTCGCGCGGGGGGATCGCTGGAGAGCAGGTCGACGAGGGCGGGTCGAGCGCGGCGGTCGCCGGCCCGGCCGAGGGCGATGGCGGCCTCGGCGCGCACGTCGGGGGAGGCGTCGCGCAGCAGCGGGGCGAGCGAGGAGATGAGCGAGGCGTCGGCGAAGCGGGCGAGGAGGGTGACCGCCTCGGCGCGGGTGTCCGAGGGGCGGGAGCGGTCGCGGGCGAGGGCGAGCAGGTCGCGGGCGACGGTGCGGTCGCCGAGGCGTCCCCGGGCGAGGGCGGCGCCTCCGCCGGACTCGGCCGCGAGGGCGGCGAGCCAGGCGTCGAGGGAGGCGCGGAGGGAGGAGCGCTCGGAGCGCAGGGCCTCGGCGAGGTTGCGGCGCTCGGTGGGGTCGCGGGTGAGGTCGTAGAGCTCTTCGACGCCGAAGGTGAGGTCGGCGATGAGCTTGAAGGGGAGGCGCACAACCATCACCCGGGTGTTCACCGACGCGAACACTGTGCGCGGTGCGGAGGGGGGCGAAGGGAGCATCCAGGGCCGGAGGTCGGTCCCTCGCATGGAGGCCGGGGGGGTGAGACCGGCGAGGCCGAGGAGGGTCGGGGCGAGGTCGATGAGCTGGGCGGGCTGGGTGACGACCCGGGGGGACATCCCTGGCGCGGCGATGATGAGCGGGACGCGCACCTGCTCTTCGTAGAGGGTGGAGCCGTGATAGACGCCGCCGTGCTCGCCGAACTCCTCGCCGTGGTCGGCGGTGACGGCGACGATGATCGGGCGGCGGAGCACCGAGCGGGCGTGGTCGAGCGCCGTGGAGAGGGCGGCGTCGATGTGCCGGATGCCGTCGTCGTACTGCGCCTCGGGGGTGGCGCCTCGGCCCTGGTAGGGGGCGTGGGCGTCGAAGAAGTGCACCCAGGCGAGGGAGGGGGGCTCTCCCCGGCGCACGATGTCGTCGAGTTCGCGCACGAGCGCGTCGGCCTGGCCTCGGGCGTCGCGGTCGACGTGGTCGGCGCGGGTGAAGCCCAGGTCGCGGTCGCGGTAGGGGGTGAGGCGCTCGCCCTCGGTGAAGAAGACCCCCCGGGTGAACACCGCCGCGGTGGCGTAACCCGCGCGGCCGAAGCTCTCGGCCATGGTGGTCAGCGGCTGTCGTTGCCCCAGCGGAACCGTCTCATGGAGGTACTCGCCCGTATGCAGTGAGGAGAGCGAGTAGCTGGAGTGCGGGGCCTGGGTGTAGGTGCGGGAGAAGACGGTTCCTCGGGCGGCGAGGGCGTCGAGGGTGGGGGTGAGCGAGCGGCCGTCGACCACGCGACCGAGGCGGTCGGCGCGCATGGCGTCGATGGTGACCAGCAGCACGTGGGCGCCCTCCCAGCGGGGGAGCGCGCTGCGATCGACGCCCGCCGAGGGGTCGATCGAGGGCGGGGCGTAGGGCCGGGCGACGGGGGCGGGGCGCAGGGCGGTGAGCGCGAGCGCGAGGTGCCGCACGAAGGGCGCGTGGACGCCGAAGACCTCGGCGCGGACGTTGGGCCAGGCGTCGAGGCGGGTGAAGGCCCACGGGGAGAGCGCGAGGGCGAGGACGGAGAGGGCGACGGCGGGGCGCGAGGGGCGGGGGCGAGCGAAGAGCGAGGCGGCGCAGGCGAAGGCGAGGAGGGTGAGCGCGCCGAGTGTGGCGTGGAGGTACTCGTAGAGGCGGGGAAGCACACGGTGGTCGAGGCCGTGGAGGAGCTGCGCGGCCGCGACGAAGAGGGCGGCGCCGAGGAGGCGGACGCGGAGGGAGCGGGCCCGGAGGGCGGCGGTGAGCTTACGGAGGAGGGTAAGGCCGAGGGCCGCGGAGGCGACGAGGGCGAGCGCGGCGAGCGGGCGCAGGAGCCACTGGGCGGGCAGGCGGCGCATGCGGCCGCCGGTGAAGAGGAGCCAGGCGACGAGGGAGAGCGGGAGGGCCGAGAGGGCGGCGTGGCGAAGGAGAGGGCGAGGGAGCGCTCGGGCGAGGAGGGCGTCGGCGAGGAGGGCCGAGGCGCCGACGAGGGCGCCGAGCGCGGCGCCGAGCGGGAGGAGCACGGCGACGAGGCGGAGCTGGTCGCGGCCGGGAGCGAGCCAGAGGATGGTGCTGGCGACGTCCGCGAGGGCGGAGAGGGCGCCGGCCGTGGCGCCGAGGGTCAGACCGCGGAGGGCGGTGAGGCTCGGCGTCGGGTTTTGAGGTGCGGATGGGATTTGAACCCACGTATCACGGTTTTGCAAACCGTTGCCTGGCCACTTGGCTACCGCACCACCTCTCACCGGGTGTGATGAGGGAGGCGGAGTTAGCACCATGGCGCGGGGGCTTGTCAACCCATTGGATGGAGCTGCCTTGCGGCATCAGCGGTCGCGGCGGAGCACCTCGTCGCGGAGGGTTCCTCGGTCGGTGTCGAGCACGTCGGCGGGGCGGACGGCCCCGACGCCGAAGCGGTTGGCGATGGCGTCGAGCGCCCCGTTGAGCTTCGTGGCCCGACGCGCGTCGGCGTCGAAGAGTCCGGGCTGCACCGTCGGCGCTTCGAGCAGCACCGCGCTCACCCCCGCGAGCCTCATCGGGACCAGCGCGCCGAGCTCGTCTTCACGCGAGAGCAGGGTCGCCACGGCGTCGTAGAGGGTCTGGCCGTCGTCGGTGGCCGCGCGGAGGGTGGTGCGCCGGGTGCGCAGCTCGAAGTCGTGGGTCTTCAGCTTGAGCACCACGCCACGAGCGACCCGACCGGAGCGGCGCAGCCGTCGCGCGACGCGCAGCGCCTGGGCGTGCAGGTGGGGGAGGAGCTCGGCGCGGGTGGAGAGGTCCTCGCCGAAGGTGTCTTCGGCGCCGATGCTCTTGGCGTCGCGGTCGGGCGTGACGGGCCGCGGGTCGATGCCGTGGGAGAGGTCGTGCAGGTGCGCCCCCAGCGGACCGAGCGAGCGCGCCAGCTCGTCGCGGTCGCGGCGGGCGATGTCGTCGATGGTCGCGAGGCCGAGCGCGGCGAGGCGCTGATGGGTGGCCGGGCCGACGCCCCAGAGGCGGGCGACGGAGAGCGGCGCGAGGAAGCCACGGGCCTCGCCGGGTCTCACCACGCGGAGGCCGTCGGGCTTGGCGAGGTCGGAGCCGATCTTGGCCACGAACTTCACCGGCGCGACGCCCGCCGAGGCGGGGAGCTGGAGCTCGTCGCGGATGCGCTGCCGTAGCGTACGGGCGATGGCCTCGGGCTCGCCGAAGAGCGCGCGGGAGCCGGTCACGTCGAGGAAGGCCTCGTCGAGCGAGAGCGGCTCGATGAGGTCGGTGACCGAGGAGAAGATCTCGTGGAGGCGCTCGCTCGCGGCGACATAGGCCTCGAAGCGAGGGCGCACCACGACGACGTCGCGGGGGGCGAGGCGCAGCGCGTGGGCCATGGGCATCGCGCTGCGGACGCCGAAGGGGCGCACCTCGTAGCTGGCGGCGAGCACCACGCCGCGGTGGCGGCCGCCGACGATCACCGGGCGACCGCGGAGGGAGGGGTCGTCGCGCTGCTCGACGGACGCGTAGAAGGCGTCCATGTCGACGTGGAGGATGGCGCGATCGGTCATCGCGGGGCGTAGCGTCGCGGCGAGCGGAGGGGTGAAGGGCGTCGGGTCAGCCGCGAGGGGGCGAGAGCCAGCGGGCGAGGGCGTCGGGGGCGAGCGAGACCAGCGCGTCGCCCACAGCCTCGGCGCCGTCGGTGTGGATCTTCTGGAGCAGCGTCTCCCGCTCGGCGTCGGTGACGGCGCGTGCGAGCCGGCTCTCCGCGACCCGCACGACGGTCGGCAGCACCAGCAGGACGCCCTCTCGCAGGCCTTCTCGCAGGCCTTCGGTGTGTTGCTGTCGCAGGTACTCTTCCGCTTCGGTGGTATCGAGCATGAGATCCTCCGTGATTCGCAGGCCACGCCGCCGCGCTGACATGAATACCTGTACCACCGTGTTGTTCAGCGAGCGCCCCCGCGGGATCACTTCCTGGCGCGCGCTCAGCGCGTAGAGCGCGGCCTTGAGCGTCGCCCCGGCGCCCATGAGCCGGAGCGGGAGCGTGTCGTCGCTGTCGTCGAGCTCGGAGAGCACGACGAGGGAGAGCGGGAGCGCCTCGCCCAGGTCGTAGAAGCCTCGCGGCCAGCCCGCGGAAGGCGCCGCGCGGAAGGCGATCAGCGCCCCGACGGGGCGACCGGCGCAGAGCAGCCACGAGCGCTCCGCGCCGCCGCGCTGGGAGAGCGATCGGGCGTGCTGATGGTTGAGGATCTTTCGCAGACAGGCGCGGACCTCCTCGACGCCCGGCGCGTCATGGAAGGGCTCGAAGAGCGCCGCCCTCTCGGCCATGCGGCCGAGCAATCCCAGCGTGCGGCGTTCGTCGTCTCGCGCGGGGTCGGGTACGAAGAGCACGTCGGCGCGCTGCGAGGGGAGCGCGGCGACCTCGACCTCGGTCTCCAACTGCCCGAGGTCGTGGAGCAGGAGATCGAGGATCTCCTTCGCCAGGCTGTCGAAGGACGTCGCCATGCGGCCGCGCTCACAGCGCGCGTCGTGCCATGCGGAAACGACGGGAATTCCCGCATCGTGAGGGATGGCGGCGGGTGGCGGCGGAGTGGCGGTGGGTGGAAAACCAGCCCTGGTATTCGCGAAAACCAGGGCTGGTATTCGTCGCCTCCCTCCCGCTTCCCGTTCACCCCCGCAGCGACACCAGCAGCGCGCCCGCTCCGCCGAGCTCGTCGGGCGCCGTGCGGAAGGCGTCGACCTCGTTGGCCGTCGGCGGCGCCGAGAGCGCCTTCACCACCGCGTCGCGCAGCACCGACACGCCATCCGGGGAGTTCTTCCCGCGGCCGCAGATCACGCCCACGCAGCGCACCCCTCGGGCCCTCCGGGAGCGCACGAACTCCTGCACCCGGGCGCTCGCCTCCACCGCCTCGAGCCGGTGCAGGTCGAGCGTCTCCGAGGGCAGCGCGAAGCGCCCCAGCGCCTCCAGCGCGAACTCATGCCCTCGGCGATAGCCCACCACCTCGCCGCTCTCGCGCCACTGCACCGTCAGCCCCGCCCCGCCCTCCGCCGCGGCGCGCTTCAGCTTCGTCTCCAGCGGAACCCGCTTGGGCTTCACCTCCCCTTGCGGGTCGCTCGCGCTCACCCGCGCGGCCTTCTCCGTCAGAGGCTTCACCCCCATCATCGCCGACGCGAAGAGGGTGTTCTCGTCCGGGCGCCACACCTCCACGTCCCCCCGCTTCGGGGGAGGCGCCTTCGCCGCGGGAGCGCTGGCCTTCGCGGGCTTCGCCTTCTCCTGCGGCAGCCCGAGCCACTTCGCGTGCTCGGCCCTCGCCTCGGCCTTCTTCTTCTCCTCCGCGGCCTTCGCGTCGGCCACCGCCTGGAGGTCGTCCTTCACCCGCTGCAGCGCCGCGAAGGGGTGGTTGGCGTCGGGCTTGTTCTTCCTGCTCATGGCGTTGCCGGAACCCGGAACCTCGCCCGCAGCGCCGTCTGCGCCGCGAGCAGGCCCGACAGGAGTCCGTCCTCGTAGTGGAAATCCGGGTCGTCGAGCTCGCGGAAATCGTGGGCGTTGCGGACGTCCTCCGCGGTGAGCCCCGGCCGCAGCCGCCGCGCCAGCGAGAGCACCTTCAGCTCCTGGTGCTCGACCATGCGCTGCAGCAGGTCTTCCATCGCCAGATACATCTCGGTCTCCATCGCTCCGATGCCCCTCCTACCGTGCGCCCAGCGCCTGCGCCAGCACCGCCGGGACATCCTCCGCGACCACCTCCACGAGGTGCTCGTTGTGCGGGTGTATCGCCACCGCGCACCCTCGGCGCGGACAATGCCCCAGACACCCCGTCGCCGTCACCCACACCCTCGACGCCACGCCCGCCGTCGCCCGCTTCATCGCCTCGAACACCGCGGGACCGCCCTCCCCGCAGCCCGATCGCAGCGGGTCGTCCGAGCGCCTCGCGTGGGTGCACACCAGCACGTGCACCCTCGGCCTCATCGTCGAGGGCCTCATCGTCTCGCCTCCCCCAGCGCCCTCAGGTGCGCCTCCGCGCGGGTCCTCCACGGGTCGTCGGGCGCCGCGCCGTCGAGGTACCGCCGCCACGCCTCCGCCGCCACCCTCCGGTGGGCCCTCACCGCCTCCGGGTCGGCCGTCGCGCCGAAGGGGTTGCCCGGCGCCACGGCCCTCGCCACCGCCTCGTGCGCCATGCCCTGGTAGTAGAAGCGGTCGTACGCGGGCACGTAGAACACCCCCTCCGCGGAGAGCGCGTCGATGAGCGCCTCCGGGTCGAAGCCCCGGGCGGTGCGAGGCGTGCGCATGCGGGCGACGACCTCGTCGGAGGCGGCGCGCACGGCCATCGCGGCGTCGGGAAGAGGGTCCATCTGAGAGCGGTCGCGGGCGATGGCGAGCCCCAGCCAGCCCAGGGCGTACTCCGGGCGCAGCGTGACGCAGGCCACGTAGCTCTCCACCGCGGAGCGCACGTCGCCGAGCGCCAGGTGCGCGTCTCCCAGGTTGCCCAGCACGATCGAGCGAGCGTAGTCGCTCATCGGAAAGCGAAGGCTGGCGAGGTAGTGGTCCCGGCAGGCGGCGTGCTCGCCTCGCCAGGTGTGGACCACCGCGAGGGTGAAGTGAGCGTCCGGGGCGGAGGGCCCGTCGGGGTCGAGCTCGAGGGCGCGGGAGGCGTCGCGGAAGGCGCCGTCGAGGTCGCCGAGGCGCTCCCGGAGGTGCGCCGCCGGGCTGAGGGAGCGCACTTCGTCGGGGGCGAGCGCGAGGGCGCGGTCGAGGTGGGCGAGGGCCTCGCGGCGGAGGGTGTCGTGAGAGAGGTCGGTGCGCTCGGGGGCGAGCCGGTCGCGGAGAAACTCCGGCAGCTCGTCGAGGAGGTAGATCCAGCTCGCCGCGCGGCGGTGGCGCAGGGCCTCGCCGGCCCCGGGCGCGGTGGCGCGGCTCCAGAGCGAGGCCGCTGGCTGGGCGAGCGCGGGGGCCGGGAGGCCGAGGGCGCCGAGGGTGAGGAGCGCGACGCGCAGCCGCTTCATGGGCGCCTCTTCCTCGGAGCGACGCCGCCCAGCAGCAGCGGCGCGGCGATGCGATGAAGCTCCTTCATGTGGAGGTCGAGACGATCGGCCTCGGCGCGCGCCTCGTCGAGCAGGCGCGCCAGCTCGTACAGCCGCTCCCGCTCTCGCCTCGGGGGCATCGGAACCTCCAGGGCCAGCAGGTCGCGCACCCCGATGCGGGGCAGGTTGGCCCCGGCGATCAATCCCACGATCGCCTCCGAGAGCTCGGCGCTGCGGAGCTGAAAGGCCAGCAGGTGCGCCGACGAGGGATCGATCGGACGCAGCGGCAGCAGGTCGGTGCTGCACACCCCGTCGCAGCGAGCCACCGCGACCTTGCGGAGGTTGGGGCGCAGCTTGCCGAAGAGGACGTCGCCGCGCTCGAAGCGGTACTTCGCCGACCGCAGGCCCGCCTCCGCCGCGGGCACCTCTCGGTGGACCCCCACCTCCGAGACGACGTGCTCCAGGCCCACGTAGAAGGCCCCCGCGGGGATGCTCTCCGGGCGGCACGGGGTGCGCTCGGCGCGGACCAGGCGGTCGAGCCGTACCCCGGGCCAGCGAGGGGCGCGAGCGCTCATCGCACCCGCTCCGCGATCGCATCGAGGAGCCTCGCGAGTCGCTGCGCCGAGGCCGCGGTGTCCGAGAGCACCGCCTGCATCGTGCGCTGCGGGCGCGCCTTCCTACCGGCGCCCGGGAGGTAGCGCCCGGGGCTCAGCGCGAAGCCCTCTCCGAGCTCGTCGACGCCCACCCGACGAGCCAGCTCGGGCCTGAGGGCGCTCGCGCCGTGGTCGCCGCGGAGGTGCGGCAGCAGCGCGTCGAGGTCGCTCTCCCCGCCAGGCTCGCGCCGGTCGTCGAGGGAGAAGCCGTCGGCGCGGGCGCGGGCCATCAGCACCTCCGCCGCAGCGTCGCCCGAGCGCCAGAGCAGCAGCGCCGAGCGCACGTCGGTGTAGGGGCGAAACACCCCCGCGGGCAGCTCGATCACGGCCCTCAAGCCGTGGCGCAGCACCAGCTCGCGGCGCACCTGCACGGACGCGCTCGCGGCGCTGCTGAGGAAGCCGGCGGGCACCACCACCCCGGCGCGCCCTCCGGGCTTGAGCCGCCGCATCATCAGCTCGACGAAGAGCACCTCGCTCCGGGTCGAGCGCGACCCGAAGGCCCTGCGCCGTGCCTCGTCGACGCTCCCTGCGAAGGGGGGGTTGGCCAGGATCACGTCGGCCTCGGGGCTCAGCTCCGAGAAGGCGTCGCGCCGACGGATCTCGGCGCCGTCGACCCCGTGAAGGATCATGTTGGCCTTCGCGATGCGCGCCATGGTCCAGTCGCACTCGTCGCCCAGGTAGCGCCCTGCTCCGCGGCCACGGTGCTCGTGCGCGGCGATCAGGAAGCCCGCGGTGCCGCACGCCGGGTCGAGCACGCTCTCTCCCTCGCGAGGATCGACCGCCCCCACCAGGAAGCGCACGATGTGCCTGGGGGTGCGAAACTGCCCGAAGTGCCCCGCGGTGCTCAGCCTCCGCAGCACGTACTCGAAGCAGTCGCCGAGGATGTCTCGGTTGCGCTCTCCCGGGGCGATGCTCCCGGCGAGCCCGGCCGCGAGGTGGAGCAGGGCGGCGTCCTGCCAGAGCGCCGGGTCGGGGGTGCTGAGCCCGAGCGACTCCATGGCCCCGGTCATGAGGGCCACGCAGCGAGGGGAGTCCCCCGAGGCCGCGGCCTCGCGCACCGCCGAGCCGCCGCCGCGAGACAGGACGAAGAGCCCGGTGAGGTAGTCCACCACCGCCAGCGGGTTGGTGATGCCGGAGGACCAGATCAGGTCCCATAGCTGGTCGACCGTCTTGCGGACGCTGGGATCAAGCACGGCTACGCCAGGGACAGGTGCCTAGCCGATCGGCGCGCTCCCCGCCAGTGCATGCGCCCCTGTCGCGTTGTGGACCGACTCCCCCGCGCGAACCTAGAGTGCCCCCTCGCATGAGCTACCTCGTCCTCGCTCGCAAGTGGCGGCCGCAGACCTTCGCCGACCTCGTCGGCCAGGAGCACGTCGTCCAGACGCTGCACAACGCCATCACCCAGGATCGCCTGTCGCACGCCTTCCTCTTCACCGGCGCCCGCGGCGTGGGCAAGACCACCATCGCCCGCATCCTCGCCCGCTCGCTCAACTGCCTCGCCAGCGACCGGGTCACCGCCACGCCCTGCCTCAAGTGCTCGGCCTGCCTGGAGATCGCCGACGGCCGCGACCCCGACGTGCAGGAGATCGACGGCGCCTCGAACAACGGCGTCGACGACGTGCGGCGCCTGCAGGAGACGCTGCCCTACCGCCCGCTGCGCGACCGCTACAAGGTCGTGATCATCGACGAGTGTCACATGGTCTCCACCAACGGGTGGAACGCCCTGCTCAAGACCCTCGAAGAGCCTCCCCCCCATGTGAAGTTCATCTTCGCGACGACGGAGGTGCACAAGGTCATCCCGACGATCCTGTCGCGGGTGCAGCGCTACGACTTCCGGCTGCTGCCGACGAAGCAGATCCGCGACCGCGTGGCGTACATCCTTACCCAGGAGGGTATCCGCTTCGACGAGGACGCGGTCATGCTGGTGGCCCGCGAGGCTGCCGGGTCGCTGCGAGACGCGCTCACCTTCCTCGACCAGGTGCTGGCGGGCGTCGAGGGAGAGCTCACCGGCGTGGCCGCCTCGCGGCTGCTGGGCATCGCCAACCGGGGGCTGCTCGACACGCTGGTGCGCGCGATGCTCACCGGCGACGCGGGCGCGGCGCTCGAGACCGTGGGGATGTTCGCTCGGGAGGGCTTCGACCTGCCCAACGCCGCGCGCCGGGTGCTGGGCGTGCTGCGAGACCTGGTGGTGGCCCGCGTCGCCAGGGACCCTGACTCCATGCTCGACCTCGTGGACGAGGAGCGGGCGCAGGCGATGGACCTCGCGAAGCAGCACGACCCGGCGGACCTCCAGCGGCTCTTCACCGCGTGGGCCAAGGTGACCGAGGACGTGAGCCGGGCGCGGGAGCCCCGCTGGGTGATGGAGATGGCCGCGGTGAGGCTGGCCCATCGGCCCACGCTGGTTCCGGTCGAGGAGCTGATGGCGAAGCTGGTGGAGATGGAGCGTCGGGTGGCGGCGGGCGCCGCGGCTCCGGGCTCCGCGCCGGCGCGTCCCTCGTCCGGGGGCGCCGGCCCGACCGGCGGAGGAGCGCCCACGCCGACGGTGCAGCGCCCTGCGCCGACGGTCGGAGCGCCCGCCGGGGGAGCGCCGAAGTTCAGCCCGCCGCGGATGTCGACGGCCGCGGCTGCGGCGGCGCCGGAGATGGCGCCCGCCCCGGTGACGACCGCGGTGAGGCCGGTGCCTGCGCCTCCGCCGCCGAAGGTGCTCATCCAGAACACCCCGAGGGTGTCGCAGGCCCCGCGCCCGACGGAGGCCGCGGAGTCGGCGCCGGTGGTCGCCTCGGCGCCGGTGGTGACCGTGGACGTCTCCGGCGCCATGGGCGCGATGGACGCCTGGAGGCGCGTGGTCGACGCGGTCGACAAGACCCTGGTGCCGGTGCTGAAGGGCGCCGTGCCGCTGGAGGTGTCGGGCGAGGCGGTGCGGCTGGCGATCGACCTGAGGGACAGCTTCTTCCGCAAGAAGCTGGCGACCGAGGAGGCGCAGGCGGTGATCCTGGAGGCGGCGAGCCGGGTCTTCGGCACGCGCCCGACGATGGAGCTGGTGCAGGGCACGCTGCCCGACGACGCGCCGTCCATCGCCCGGCTGGAGGAGCTCGCGAGGCAGGCCGAGCGCGCCGCGAAGGAGGCCGTGCTGCGAGCGCACCCGCTGGTGCAGATCGTGGTGGAGATGCTCCACGGCGAGGTCGCGAAGGTGAAGCTCGAAGGCGACCCGGACTGAGAGCCGCGCACCGGGTGACGTGACGCTTGCGCGAGGGCGACCGATCGCGCCAAGGTGATTTCCATGCCGACCCCCACCCGGAGCAGGCGTTCGACGAAGACCACCACCGCCGCGAAGAAGCCCGCGGCCGCGAAGCCGAAGAAGCCCAGCCCGACGACGGCGAAGAAGAAGCCCGCGGCCCCCGCGAAGAAGCCCGCCCCGGCGGTGAAGCTGGTGAAGAAGCCCACGCTGCGCATGAGCGAGAGCGAGCGCTGCGCCTCGGTGGCCAGGGCCCTTCAGCGCGCCCTGCGGCGGCACCCCAAGCTCAAGGGCGTGCGGGTGGTGGCCCGGGGGGTGCGGCTGTCCTTCTTCGAGATCCCCGAGGAGAGCGTCGAGCCCTTCGCGAAGATCCTCGAGCGGATGTGGTCGAAGATCCGCCGGTACGTGGAGTGAGCGACGAGCTCGGCGCCCTGCGCGACCGGCTGCGCGCCAACCTCGCGCCGGTGGGCGCGGCGGCGTCGGGTCGGCTGGTGGGGGTGCGGGGCCTGGCGCTGGAGGCCGAGGTCCCCGGGGCGCGCGTCGGCGAGGTGGTGGAGGTGGCCCGCTCGGAGGGCCCGGTGCTGCGGGCGGAGGTGGTGGGCTTCGACGCGTCGCGCTCGGTGCTGCTGCCGCTCGGGCACGCGCGGGGCCTCGGGGCCGACGACCGGGTGAGGCGCACCGGCGAGGCGCTCTCCGTGGCCTGCGGCGAGGGGCTGCGGGGCAGGGTGCTCGACGGGCTGGGCGATCCCCGCGACGGCCTCGGGGCGGTGGAGGGCGAGACGACCCGGAGGGAGCTGGACGCCGCGCCGCCCGAGGCGCTCACCCGGAGGAGGGTGAGGGAGGCGCTGCCGCTGGGGCTGAGGGTGATCGACGGGCTGCTCACCGTGGGGGCGGGGCAGCGGGTGGGGCTCTTCGCGGGATCGGGCGTGGGCAAGAGCGCGCTGCTGGGCCAGGTGGTGAAGCGCGCCTCGGCGGACGTGGTGGTGGTGGCGCTGGTGGGAGAGCGCGGCCGGGAGGTGCGGGAGTTCTGGGAGGACCACGTCGGCGAGGCGCAGCGCCGCTCGGTGCTGGTGGTGGCCACGAGCGACGAGCCCGCGCTGGTGCGGCTGCGCGCGGCCTTCACGGCGACCACGGTGGCGGAGCACTTCCGCGACCAGGGCGCCCGGGTGCTGCTGGTGATGGACTCGCTCACCCGCGTGGCCAGGGCGCAGCGGGAGGTGGGGCTCGCGGCGGGCGAGCCGGGGGTGCGCCGGGGATTACCGCCCAGCGTATTCGCGCTGCTCCCCAGGCTGCTGGAGCGGGCGGGCCCCGGCGCCGGGGAGGGGACCATCACGGCGCTCTACACGGTGCTGGTGGAGGGTGGGGACATGGACGAGCCCATCGCCGACGAGGCGCGCGGCCTGCTCGACGGGCACGTGGTGCTCGACCGGGCGATCGCGGCGAGGGGGAGGTACCCCGCGGTGGACGTGCTGGCCTCGGTGTCGAGGGTGATGGACGCCGTGGTGGACGCCGGGCATCGGGCGGCGGCGCAGCGGGTGAGGGCGCTGCTCTCGGCCTACGAGCAGCGGCGCGACCTCATCGCCCTCGGCGCCTACCGCGCGGGCACGGAGCCCACGACGGACGCGGCCATCGCTCGCATGGAGGCCCTGGAGGGCTTCCTGCGGCAGGGTCGGGGGGAGCTGTCGGGGTGGGAGGAGACCGTGGCCGCGGTGCGAGCGCTGGGTCGTTGAGCGCGCGCTCGCCCGCGGTCGGGTCTCAGCGGGTCAGAAGAGCGGGAGGCAGTTGGCCACCGGGCGACCCTCGTAGCCGCGGGTGATGCACCCGCCGAAGGCGACCAGCGAGGTGCCGCTGCTGCTGTCGGTGAAGCACTGGCGCGTGGTCTGGTTGCACCACATGGCGTTGGCGCAGCAGCCGCCGGCGCTGACGGTGTAGCCGAACGAGGCAGTCGCCTGGGCCATGGTCGTCGGGTTCCACGGAGTGGGGATCGTTTGCGGGCCCAGGGTGAGGCCCACGCGCGCGCAGGCCGCGGCGTCGGTGTCGGAGCACGACGCCCACACCACGAGGCAGTGCCCCGCGAACTCACCGCTGCCGGGCGGGCAGCGGCTGCTCAGCGCGATGCAGACGCCCCCGCGGCAGGCCTGGGAGCTGGTGCAATCGTGCCCGCAGGTTCCGCAGTCGGAGGGGTTCGACTGGAGGTCGACGCAGGACCCGCCGCAGTTGGTGGTGCCCGCGCCGCAGGACACCTGGCAGGTGCCCGCGGAGCAGACCGTGCCCGCCGCGCAGACGCGGCCGCAGAGGCCGCAGTTGTTGTTGTCCGACTGCAGATCGCGGCAGGTGCCGCTGCACGCGGTCTGGCCCGACACGCAGGAGATCACGCAGGTGCCGCCGGTGCAGACCTGCCCGCTCGCGCAGACGCGGCCGCAGAGGCCGCAGTTGTTGTTGTCCGTCTGCAGGTCGCGGCAATTGCCCGAGCAGTTGGTCTGCGTGCCGGGGCACGAGACCACGCACGCGCCGCCGGTGCACGCCTCGCCCGAGGCGCAGACGCGGCCGCAGGTGCCGCAGTTGTTGCGGTCGGTCTGGAGGTCGCGGCAGGTGCTCCCGCAGGCGGTCTGCGAGGGCGGGCACGACACGGCGCAGACGCTGCCCTGGCAGAGCGTTCCGCTGGAGCAGACGCGCCCGCACATGCCGCAGTTGTTGTTGTCCGTGGTGAGGTCGCGGCAGGTGCCCGAGCAGTTGGTCGTGCCGCTGCCGCAGGACACCTGGCAGGAGCCCGCGGAGCAGACCTGGCCCGCCGCGCACGCGACGCCGCAGGCCCCGCAGTTGAGGTTGTTCGACTGCAGGTCGCGGCAGACGCCGGAGCAGTTGGTGAGCTGGCTGCTGCACGACACCACGCAGGCGCCGGCGGTGCACACCTGGCCGGAGACGCAGACGCGTCCGCACAGGCCGCAGTTGTTGTTGTCCGTCGCGAGGTCACGGCACGCGCCGGAGCAGTTCGAGGTGCCCGTCGCGCAGGACACCTGGCAGGTGCCCGCGGAGCAGACCTGGCCCGCCGCGCAGACGGTGCCGCAGGCGCCGCAGTTGAGCCGGTCGGTCTGCGTGTCACGGCAGACGCCCGAGCAGTTGGTCGTGCCGCCGCCGCACGACACCGCGCACGCCCCGGCCAGGCAGATCTCGCCGGCGCCGCAGGCGCGCCCGCAGGTGCCGCAGTTGGCGCGGTCGGTCTGGAGGTCGCGGCACGATCCGCCGCAGCTCGTGGTGCCGGTGGCGCAGGAGAGCGCGCAGGTGCCGGCGCTGCAGACCTGGCCCGCCGGGCAGGCGGTGCCGCAGGCGCCGCAGTTGCCGTTGTCGGTCTGGAGGTCGCGGCAGGCGGTGCCGCAGGCGACCTGGCCGCTGGCGCAGCTCGGGACGCACGCGCTCGCGGCGCACACCTGGCCCGTGGGGCAGGTGCGGCCGCAGGCGCCGCAGTGCCCGCGGTCGGTGGTGAGGTCACGGCAGGTGCCGTCGCAGTTGTCGAGGCCGGTGCCGCAGGTGACCTCGCAGACGCCCGCCGAGCAGAGCCGGCCGGCCGGGCAGACGCGGCCGCAGGCGCCGCAGTTCTGGTTGTCGCTCTGCACGTCGCGGCAGGCGCCGGTGCAGTTGGTGAAGCCCGCCGAGCAGCTCAGGGTGCAGACGCCCGCGGCGCACACCTGGCCCGCGCCGCACGCGGTGCCGCAGGTGCCGCAGTTGGCGTTGTCGGCCTGCAGGTCGCGGCACGAGCCCGAGCAGCTCGTGAGGCCCGCCTGGCAGCTCAGCACGCAGCTGCCGGTGCTGCACACCTGCCCGGGGGGGCAGCTCGTGCCGCAGGCGCCGCAGTGGTTGCGGTCGCTCTGGGTGTCACGGCAGACGCCCGAGCACTCGACGAGCCCGCCGCCGCAGGACACCTGGCAGACGCCGCCGGTGCAGGTCTGGCCGGCGCCGCACGCGCGGCCGCAGGCGCCGCAGTTGGCGTTGTCGGTCTGCAGGTCGCGGCAGGCGCCGGTGCAGTCGGTGTAGCCGGTGAGGCAGCTCACGGCGCAGACGCCGTTGGCGCAGACCTGACCCGCGCCGCAGGTGCGGCCGCAGGCGCCGCAGTGGGCGCGGTCGGTGGTGAGGTCTCGGCAGGTGCCGCTGCAGTTGTCGAGGCCCGCCGCGCAGGAGACCTGGCAGACGCCCGCGGAGCACACCCGGCCGGCGACGCACGCCGTGCCGCAGGCGCCGCAGTTGGCGTTGTCGGTCTGGAGGTCGCGGCAGACGCCGGAGCACTCGGTGGTGGCCGCGCCGCAGGTCACCCGGCACATCCCGCCGGAGCAGAGCTGGCCGGAGGGGCAGGCGGTGCCGCAGGCGCCGCAGTTGGCGTTGTCGGTCTGCGGATCACGGCAGACGCCGCCGCACACGATCAGGCCCGCGCCGCAGGAGACCCGGCAGGTGCCCGCCGAGCAGACCTGGCCGCCGGGGCAGGCGGTGCCGCAGGTGCCGCAGTTGTTGTTGTCGCTCTGCAGGTCGACGCAGCGGTCGGAGCAGGTGGTGAGGCCCGCCGCGCACGAGGTGACGCAGGTGGCGCCCTCGCAGATCTGGCCCGCCGGGCAGACGTTGCCGCAGGAGCCGCAGTTGAGGCGGTCGGTGCGGGTGTTGGCGCAGTAGCGCCCCGCGCCGGCGTCGGTGCCGGCGTCGCCGCCGCTCATGCAGGTCGCCAGCGAGGCGCCGCACTCCAGGCCGCACTGGCCGCCGGAGCAGACGAGGCCGGTGCCGCAGGCGGTGCCGCAGGTGCCGCAGTTGGCGCGGTCGGTGCCGAGGTCGACGCAGCGTCCGTTGCAGGCCGTCTGGCCGCCCGGGCAGGCGAGCGCGCATCGGCCCGCCACGCAGGCCTCGATGCGCTGGCAGCGCGTGCCGCAGGCGCCGCAGTTGTCAGGGTCGCTCTGGTTGTCGACGCAGCGTCCGCCGCAGGCGCGCTGTCCGGTCGTGCAGCTCACGTCGATGGCGGCGTCCATGCCGCCGCCGTCGCCAAGACCGCCGACCACCGCTGCGCCGCTGGTACAGCCCGTGACTGCCAGCGCGAGGGTCACCATCGTGACCCGGAACCATGGAGGAAATAGACTCATGCAATGCTCCTTCAGCGAGCGATGAGAACACAGTTCGAGTCGTGAATTGAGGCCGAATCGAGCCTCCTGGGGAGGTCGCTGCTGCAGGTTGTGCGGCTTCGGAGGTTCCTCACCCAAGGCTTCGCTCCCGCACCTGTACCTCCCGGGAACAAACCCCTCCCGTTGACGTTGCCCCATTCGCCGTGGTGTCACCGCCCAACCTCATGCGTCGCGTCTCCGCCCTCCTCGCCGTGCTCCTCGCTGCTCCGGCCGCCGGGGCCCAGCTCGTCCCCCTGGCCTTCGTGTCCCGCGCCGGGAGCCCTCGGGGGGCCACCACCCTCTCCGCGCGCATCAACCGCGTCGACTGCGCGGCCGACGAGGTGATCACGGTCACCGCCTCGCTCCCGGCGCCCGCCGCCGGGGTGGCCGAGCTCTGGGTGAGCGAGACCACGAGCTGCGACCCGAGCGTCCGCGAGCCCAACCTCGGGGCCACCTGCTTCCCCATCTGCAGCCCCTCGACGCGCCGCGCCTGCACCCTCCCGTACGCCGAGGGAGAGCGCGAATACACCTTCCGCGTCCCGGCCCGCTGGATCATCGACCCGCGGCTCGGGCTCTGCTCCGCCGTCACGGGTCGGCGCTACCTCCAGGTCGTCGTGGGCGACACCGTGGTCGCCCGCAGCTCGCCCTCGATGCGCGTCGACCTGGTGCTCCCTCAGGCGCCGCAGTCCGTGGTCGCCTCGCTGGGAGGCCCCGAGCAGACCGCCACCATCACCTGGGGCTACGCCACCCCCGACGCGGGCACCGTCACTGTCGACTCGGGCGCCGTCGACTCGGGCGCCGTCGACTCGGGCACTGACGCAGGCGTCGAGGATGTTCCGACGGCGGTCGATGTGCCGGTGGACACGGGCAGCGGGCCCAGCGCCGACCCGGAGGTGGAGACCCTCTCGCGCTTCTACGTGCTGTGCAGCCCTCCGCCGGGCGCTCCCCCGGCGCCTGCCATCGACGGCGGAACCTGTCCCTCGGTCCCCTTCGCGGGCCTCGACGTGAACGACGACGCGCAGCTCCAGCGCTGGAGCTGCACCCGCACCTCCGTCGAGCCCACGGCCCGTACGGTGATGATCGCCGGGCTCCCGGCGGCGACCCCTCACCGCTTCGCCGTGGTGGCGGAGGACCTCGCGGGCAACCGCAGCGCCGTCACCTACGCGGGCGACTGCGTGAGCCCGAGGGCGATCAACGACTTCTGGGAGGAGTACCGCCGCCAGGGGGGCCAGGCCGAGCCCGGGGCCTGCGCGGTGGGCGGGGCGGGGATGGGCCGCGGGGCGGGCGGAGGAGGGCTGCTGCTCGGGCTGCTCGGCCTCGGGTGGGCGCTGCGCCGTCGTCGCTCCCGGTAAGGGCTCAGCGCGCGGGAAGCGCCGGTCTCGCGGGCGCCGGTCTCGCGGGCGCCGGTCGCGAGGGCAGCGCAGGCGGCGGGCGCTCTCCCGGCCGGGGCGGACCGCAGGCCTCCACCACCACTGCGACGCGCTCCTCGGACAGCGACCGCCGCAGCGTGGGGAGCGAGCTGCGCACGAACACGCAGCTCTCGTAGACCTCGTCGACGCCGCCGTCCCAGCGGTCGGAGGTGTGCACCTCGACCTGGCGATCGGGGCGCACCACCACGCGGATGCCGGGGCCCTCGAAGGTGCTCGTCGAGCCCGCGTCCGAGGGGAAGGTCTGCGCGTCGACGTCCGACGTGGAGGCCGGAAGGCTCGGGAGGCGCACCCGGGGGACGTCCCCCCGGAGCGGCAGCGGGATCTCGGTCGGAGACGACGGGGGGTGTCCGGGGGGTGGGCTCTTGCGGCCGCAGCCGGAGAGCAGCGCGAGGAGGAGGAGGGGAGGGAGCGATCGGTTCATGGCGTCGCGTCCATTCGCTGCGATCAGGCGTCGCCGGGCTTCGCCGCGGAGCGCGCCTTCCAGTACTCGAAGGCCATCGGGAGCACGGACACCAGCACGATCAGGATGACCACCTTCTCGAAGTGCTTCTGGACGATCTCCAGGCCCCCGAAGAAGACCCCGGAGCCCATCATCAGGGTGACCCAGGCGACGGCGCCGACGATGTTGAAGGTGATGAACTTCGGGTAGCTCATCGCCCCGGCGCCCGCGACGAAGGGCGCGAAGGTGCGGACGATGGGGACGAAGCGGGCGAGGATGATGGTCTTGCCGCCGTACTTCTCGAAGTACGCGTGGGTCTTGGCGAGGTACTTCTTGTTGAAGAAGCGCGAGTCCTCGCTGGACATCACCCGGGGGCCGATGGCCTGGCCCACGTGGTAGTTCACCGTGTCGCCGACGATGGCCGCCGCGATGAGGGCGCCGCCCAGCAGGAAGACGTTGAGCTCGCCGGTGCTGCTGGCCACGAAGCCGGCGGTGAAGAGCAGCGAGTCACCCGGGAGGAAGGGCGTCACCACCAGGCCCGTCTCCGCGAAGACGATCACGATCAGGAGCCAGTACATGGCCGTGCCGTACTGGTGCGTGAGCGCCGTGAGCCCGGGGATGCTCACGAGCTGCTTGATGAAGTGCCATGCTTCCATGATTTTGCCCGACTAGACGAAGCGTCCGGTGAAGGGAAGTAAAGAACGAGGACCCGGATGGGCTCCGTCAGAACTCGCAGCGGGCCATGAGCGAGGCGAGGGCGCCGGGCTGCTCGGGCGACCAGCCCTCGAGCAGGGCGTCGGTGACCGAGCGGTCGTCGGCGACCAGCGGGAGCAGCGGGTCGAGGTAGCGGCGCTCGTCCTGGCCGTCGGCGTCGAGGAGGGCGCGCCGGCCGAGGGCCTCGACGGCCACCGGGAGCACCGACCGGAGCAGGGCGCCGACCGTTGTCTTACCGATGGGGGTATGCAGCCCCTCGGCGGCGATGCGGGGGCGCAGCGCGTGCCAGGCGTCGTGGCCGAAGGGGACGAAGGCCTCCTCCACGGCGGTGAGGGCGGCGTCGTCGTAGAGGACGGCGGTCCAGAGGGCGGCGAGCGCGACGGCGTAGGGGAGGGGCACCGAGTCGGCCCCTCGCACCTCCAGCGTGCGGGCGAGGCGCACCTCCGGGAACATCGTCTTCAGGTGCGTCTCCCAGTCGTACGCGGTGGCGCGGTGGCCGTTGAAGCCTTCGGCCATGAAGCGCCGGAAGGAGTGCGTCGTGGCCTGCGTCGCCACCCCGTCGCGCTTCACCAGGAACATCGGCGCGTCGAGCGCCCACTGCACATAGTCCGAGAGCGGGCAGTCCTTCTTCCAGGCGAAGGGGAGGAGCCCGGTGCGATCGGGGTCCATGCCCAGCCAGACGAGGGCCCGCTCGCTCTTCACGGGCTGCCGCACGCCGTCCTTCATGGGGCTGTTGGCGAAGAGGCCCGACACCGCCGAGGAGAGCCCGAGGGCCGCGCGCAGCTTGCGCATGGCGTCGCGCTCGTCGCCGAAGTCGAAGTTGGCCTGCACCGTGGCGGTGCGCCGCATCATGTCGAGGGCGCGAGGGCCGCGGGTGGGAAGGTACTCCCGCATGATGGGGTAGCGGGACTTCGGGACCCAGTCGAGGTCGCCCTGCCGGGCGTAGGGCTGGAAGCCGAGGCCCAGCATGTGGAGCTTCGGCGAGAGCGAGAGCGAGCGCATCTCCTCGCGGTGCTGGCTGAGCTCGGCCTGGAGCCCGTGGAGGCTGTCGTGCGGCGCGCCGGAGAGCTCGAACTGCGAGCCGGGCTCCAGGGTGATGTTGGCCCTCGCGCGCTCGAGGCCGAGCACCGGGCCGCCCTCGGACTCCGGGGCGGTGGGGGTCCAGCCGTGGCGCTCGATGAGCTGGGCGAAGATGGCGTCGACGCCGGGGCGGGCGGGGTCGGAGTGGTAGTGAAGGGGCGCGCCGTCGTCGAAGAGCGCGACGCGCTCGGACTCGATGCCCACCGCGCGCTTGGAGGGACGGAACGATTGCTCGAACACCGCGAGCAGGTCGCCCTCGCCCTGGAGGAGGTCATCTTGGCTGGTGGCAGTCATCGCGCGCGAACATACCTTGCGAGGGCTCCAGGGCAACGCAGACTCGCGCGCCGCAGGTGCGAGACGCCGCGGGGGCAATGGGAGTAGTGTCCCGCGCCCAATGAGCAGCAGGATCGAATCGGGACTGACGATCGAGGGCAGCGTGCGGGGCGAAGGGGAGCTCGTGGTGGCCGGCCGGCTGCGCGGCGCGCTGGTGCTGAACGGCACGCTCGTGGTCGAGGAGGGCGGCATCGTCGAGGCGGAGGTCGAGGCGAACGGGGTCGTGGTGGCGGGCGTGCTCTCGGGCAGCGTCACCGCGCACGACGAGATGCGCATCCAGCCGGGAGGGTATGTCGACGCGAGGGTGCGCGCGGCGCGGCTGGCCGTGGCCGAGGGCGCGGTGTTTCGCGGCGACCTGCAGGCGGTGGTCACCCCGTCGACCCCGTCGACCCCGCCGCTCCCGCCGCCGGGCGGAGCGCGAGAGCGGCTGATCGCTCCTGCCTCCTCGCCGGCTCCCCGGGCGCTGGAGCCCACCGCCCCCGCGGTCGCCGCTCCTCCTCCCGCTCCGAAGATGCGGGCCTTCGCGGCGCCGACGGCGGCTCCCGCTGCGCCGACGCCTCCAGCCCCGAAGAAGCCCGCGGCGCCCGTCGGTCCGCCGAGGATGCCCTCGCTCCCGAAGGGGCGCACCAGCTTCCAGGGTCGGTGATTTCGGGCCCGTGACGTGGTAGGCGCGGGCCAACCATGGCCCAGAAGATCGTCGACCGTCGCAAGCGCAACGCAACCCCCTCCGTCACCGAGTGGATCGGCGGACAGCTCACCACCGTCGACGGCCACGCCGTGGCGATCTGGGTACACCGCGGCCGCCCGGTGGCGCAGCGCGCGATGGACGGGCTCACCCTCGGCGAGGCGCTCTCCTCGCTGCTGGAGGGCGCCCCGGAAGACCGTCGCCCCACCCGGGCGCGCGTCGAGGCGGGCGTCGCGCTGACGCCGGTCGCGGGCGTGGAGCTGGCGACGGGCGAGGTGCCCGAGGTGGCTCGGCTGCAGGCGGTGATCGACGATGACGCGTCGCTGCCCACCACCGGCGAGCCCTCGCTGACGCGCGGCGGGAGAATCCCGGTGGGCGTCCTGGCGGGCCTCTTCGAGGCGGCCGCGAGGATGCAACTGGCGTCGCCGTGGAGAAACCTCGGCGAGGCCGACCTGGTGAGGGTGCGCTGCCCCGCGCTGGGCGTCGACGGCCTGGTGGCCTCGGTGTTCAACCTGCCGGAGCCCGGCGACGGGACGCGCGGCGTGGCGTGCTTCGAGAGCCTGGAGGTGTTCCAGGCCTTTCAGCAGGAGGTGCTGGAGCACGGGGACAAGGCCACGGAGCACCTGCCGCGCTTCGTGGTCAACCTGCTCACGCCGCGCACGCTCTCCCCGGGGGTGGTGCGCGAGGTGGCGCAGCACGGGCTGCCGGTGGTCGAGGGCCGCGCGGTCTTCGTGACCGGGCCGGAGCTGGAGGAGGGCCCCGGGCAGGCGTCGCCGAGGCAGATCCTTCAGGCGTGGGCGGTGGTCGAGGCCGTCACCTGGGTGTCGGGCCGAGAGGAGGATGGGAAGACCCTGCGCTTCGACGCGCTGGCCGAGCGCGACGCGTCGGTGACCTTCGTGGCCGCGATGATCCCGGGCCTGCCACGGGTGGAGGTCGAGCCCGTGCTGGTCGACGAGATCGTGGGCGCGGAGGCGGACGAGACTCCTCCGACGGAGGCGGAGTCCTACGCCGAGGAGGTGTGGCTCTCGACGGAGACCTGGTTCGAGGAGCAGCTCACGGCGGGGCGCGACCGTCGCTCGCTGCGCGGGTTCAACGTGCTGGCCGACGTGCTGTGCGGGGGCCTGGAGGACAGCGAGAGCGTGAAGTTGAGCGTCTGGGACGAGGCCGACGTGGGCGCGTGGGTGCGCGAGGTGGCGGAGCAGGTTCCGGTGGTGCCAGACGAGCTGGCGCCGGCGCTGGACGACGTGGCCGGGTGGCTGCGCTGGTGCGAGAGCACCGGGCGCTGGTGGGGCGGGACGGCGCTGGCGGAGGTGGTGCTCGCGGCGAGGGAGGCGCTGCGCGCGGCGCTGGCGGAGAAGCCCGCGGAGGAGCAGCGGGGCCTGGACGCGTACTACGAGATGGTCTTCGGCCCGGACGACGCCGAGGGCGACGCGGAGGGCTGAGCGCGGGCGGGCAGCGGGTGAATCGGTACGACCGCGAGGCTGTCGGTGGAGAGTCCCCGGTACGACCGCGAGGCTGTCGGTGGAGAGTCCCCGGTACGACCGCGAGGCCGTCGGAACGCGCTTCTTCGGTACGACCGCGAGGCCGTCGGTGGGCGCTTCCCCGGTACGACCGCGAGGCCGTCGGAACGCGCTTCTTCGGTACGACCGCGAGGCCGTCGGCGACCAGAGCCAGACCCTGAGCG
>Ga0208882_1000066_pt1 | contig 71402 bp, 65 predicted proteins | sample LakWasMet14_LOW5_2_FD_183862 | JGI IMG/M metagenome (GOLD analysis project Ga0208882, IMG submission 183862) | Freshwater sediment methanotrophic microbial communities from Lake Washington under simulated oxygen tension - Sediment Metagenome... | ecosystem: Environmental > Aquatic > Freshwater >...
CGTCGGTTTCCTTGTCAGCGATGCGTTTTAGCCATTCGACCAGCTCGTAGACATTTTTCAGTTTGCGGTCGGCGGAGTCCTTGGTTTTACTTTCTTCCTGCAAATGCTGCGGATAGCCGATCTGGTCAATAAACTGTTCGATGACCGCAAAGGTATCGCCGCGCTCGATGCGGTCTGCGGTATCGATGACCCAGTCGCGGAATTTTGTCAGCCGATGCATGGCTTTTTCGGATAGCCGTTGGCTCAAGCCGAACTCGGCGCTGGCCGCAAACAGGCTGATATGCCGCTCGTTGGCATAGGCGCCGAGCTTTTCCAAAGTGCTCGGGCCGATTTCGCGTTTGGGGGTGTTGATCACGCGCAAAAACGCCGCATCGTCGTCCTGGTTAACGAACAGGCGCAGGTAGCCGAGGATGTCCTTGATTTCCGAATAAGCAAAAAACGAGGTGCTGCCGCTGATGAAATACGGGATGTTGTTTTCCCGAAGGCCTTTTTCAAACAAGCGGGATTGGTGGTTACCGCGATATAAAATCGCATAATCCTGGTAATTGCTGCCGGTCTTGAACTTGTGATGGATGATCTCGGACACGATCTGCTGGGCTTCGATCTGCTCGTCTTTATGGCTTAACACCCGCAACGGATCGCCGTAACCCAGCTCGCTCCACAGGCGTTTTTCAAAAGCATGGGGATTGTTCGCGATCAGCTGGTTGGCGACTTTCAGGATGCGTCCGGTGGAGCGGTAGTTCTGCTCCAGCTTGATGACTTGCAGGCGGGCGTAGTCTTTTTGCAATTGCGCCAGATTTTCCGGCTGCGCACCGCGCCAAGCGTAAATGGACTGGTCGTCATCACCGACCACGGTAAACCGGCCCAAGTTGCCGGCGATCAGGCGCACCAGCTGGTATTGGGTAATATTGGTATCCTGGTATTCGTCGACCAGCAAATAGCGGATTTTGTTTTGCCATTTTTCCAGGATGGCCGGATGTTGTTGAAACAGCAGCACCGGCAACAGAATCAGGTCGTCGAAATCGACCGCATTGTAGGCTTTCAGGCTGCGGGTGTAGTCGATGTACAGATTGGCAGCCGGGTATTCGTTGGCTTTTGCAATGGACACGGATTGTTCCGGCGTAACAAAAGCGTTTTTCCATTGGCCGATTTGCCGGGAATAGTTATCGATGTTGTCGATGTCGCAATCTTTCGCGCCGTGACTGATCAAGTTGCGCAGCAGCGTGTATTTGTCCTGCTCGTCAAACAGCGTAATCCCGGCTTTATAGCCCAGCGTCTTGGATTCCGCCCGCAAGATATCCAGGCCCAAAGAGTGGAAAGTCGATACCCTCAGGCCGCGCTGCTGCTTGTCATCCAGCAGTTTGGACACTCGGCTTTTCATTTCCCGCGCGGCTTTGTTGGTGAAGGTCACCGCCGCAATATGCCGCGCAGGCAGGCCTTGCTTGACCAGATACGCTATTTTTTCGGTAATCACCCGCGTCTTGCCGCTGCCGGCTCCGGCCAGCACCAATAACGGATGATCTATCGCTTTAACAGCGGCTTGTTGTTGGGGGTTTAGTTTGGACATTGATACTTAAAACTTATGTCGGCTAGTTCCCAAGCTCAAGCTTGGGAATTCGGTAAGGGAAGCTCTCGGCAACCGCTCCTGCGTCGCCTAGAGGCGCCTACTTTTGGTGCTCTACCTCCTGCATCCATGCAGTCGCAGCTTCCCGTCTCGCGAAGCTGGAGCTTCGCCTTCCGGGTTCCCAATCTGGAGATTGGGAACCCGCGTAATCTATATTTTACACAGCTAAGCGTATTAAATTTTACGATCCAGCTTACGATAGCTGATCGCTTCGCTTAAATGCGCGGTTTCTATATGTTCCGATTGGGCAAGATCGGCAATGGTGCGTGCCAGTTTTAATATCCGGTGATAAGCCCGGTTGGACAGGCCGAACTTGTCCATCGCCTGTTCCAAAATCCGGTGACTTTGTTCAGACAGTACGCATAGCTGTTTGACTTCTTTCGCGGTCAGCGCCGAGTTGGCTTTGCCGCTGCGCGCGACGGCCAGATTGCGGGCCGCAACCACGCGCGCCCTGATTTGCTCGCTGCTTTCTTCGCCTTCAGGCGAGCCTTTACGCAACACTTCATGCGAAACCCTGGGCACTTCCAGATGCATATCGATACGGTCCAGTAATGGCCCGGACACCCTGGCCCGATAGCGTATCACTTGCTCGGACGTGCAATGGCAGCGGCCCGACGCATCGCCCAAAAAGCCGCAAGGGCATGGGTTCATTGCTAATGTACTATTAAGAAAAATGCCAAAAAATGAACTTAGCATATCAACTTTTATTTGTTGTGCTTCATTTGAAGCCAAGTCATTTTATAAGACATTGTTTACATTGATAATATTTTTTAAAGATTGTTAATAAAGCCAAGCATAGACATCTCAACCCTAACCTAAAGAATCAAGGAAATCTTATGCTCCGAAAAATCTCTAATTCAGAACCAATTATAAACGGTAGGTAGTAAATATCATATTTTAGAAGCGCCCTGTAATGCTCCCGACCAGCGCCTGCTGCAAAATGAATTAAAACATCGTTTTTAAGATCATTTTTCATACCTGAGTTTACGCTCTCCCTATAGCTCAACTTACACCAACATCGAGTCATTTAACGATTGACCTTGGGTGGTTTGTGAAAAGATTCATTTCAACCCGGCAGACGAGCATCCGTCCAAGACACCGAAAACATCAAGAAAAAGATTTCAAACCCCAGCACTATCCCAAACTGAAAAAACGATTCATTGGCATCAAATTGAATTTTTAACCAGCATGTTAATTTAGTTTAATTATTTCTAATTCATGAAGATTAATTATATATGGTATTTGTTAATGTTTTAATCAATCTGAATTATTTAAAATATATTGAGTTTATATTACAGCTGGCAATACCAAAACGTTTAAATTACAACATAACCATGCACTTAAGCCGCCAAAAAACAGTTATAAATAATGGCAATATGACGCAAGATAAATAAATATAATTCTATTCTTGACGAACTATAGTTGATTCCTATCATCCTACTATAATAGAGCTTAAGTAAATTATTCGAATCAAATAAACTTATTTAGACTATGAATACCACACCATTAGTTTCAGCAGTGCAATCCGGCGACAACAATGGAATTAAATCCTTGTTAAAAACTGGGATTAATATCAATCAATATTGTAATGACTTAACCGCTTTACAATATGCAATAAAAACTAGACGTATAAAAGTTATTAAGTTATTAATCGAAAATGGCGCCAACCTTGGTATTTATAACTCGATAAACAAATCATCACTAGAGCATATATTTGAAAGATTTAAACAAAGATCAGCATTATCAATTTTAAAAATAATGCCTAACGTACACATAGTCGATGACTATGACAAATGCACAGCTTTGCACTTTGCCGCCAAATATAATTATTGTGAATGTATTGAGTATCTACTTCAGCGCGGAATTAATGTGAATGGTATGAACAGCCGTGGACAGACGCCAATGATCTATGCTGCCATCTCTGGCTCACTCGAAAGTATCGAATTATTAGTAAGCCATGGTGGAGATATTGATCGCCCCGATAAAATTGATAACCAGCGTTGGAGCCCAATTTTCTATGCCATTCGCAATTCTCATGGGCGCTGTGTTGATTCACTGATAAAGCGTAATGCCGATCTTAATGCCATCAATAGCAATGGGCTTACGCCAATTTATCATGCTCTGCACAATCACGACTGCATTAAATTGCTTGCCAATAATGGCGCAGATGTTAATTTTCCGGATAAATCTGGCAGAACTCCAATTTTCCATGCAGTGTTCAAGCGCGACGCACAGCTGATTGAATTACTGATAAATCTTGGAGCCAATGTCGATCATGTGGATATCAGGGGATGGACACCGCTGTTCTATGCCATTGAAAAGGGCGATGATCAGGTTATCCAGCCTTTACTGAATAATTGTCTTGATGTTGGATACGTAAATACAACAAGTTTTTCAGCATTAGATTTAGCAAAACAAATCAGGGAGCCTGTAATGCGTGATTTGATTTCCTGCCGCATTGAAAGAAAAATCATGAGCCAAGGAATTATTGCTTGCCAAGAAGAAGCGGGGGCGATGCTGTCGTTTTAGTGAGCAGTTGCTAGCGGAGTGCGAGGTCCATAATCCACTAGCAATTTGGCCTAACCGTCAATCAAAAACTCTTCTTTGTTTCGCCCTTCATCTATCAGTGCCTGCAACCATTTAGGGGGCAGTCCTCGTCCAGACCATACTTGCGTTGGGTTGCTTGGATTGGCATATTTCGCGGCCACACCTGATGAACTACGCTTCGATTTTTTATCATCAATAATGTCGACAGTCACGCCTATTGATGTGGCAAGCTCTTTGATTTGTGCAATGATATCTTTGCGCATAGAGTTTTGCTTTTGCTCCAGTTTGGCTTGAGCTTCTTTAATGAGATTTTGAAGTTCGTCTGGTGATAGATCGTCGAGATTTGTCATTGATTTATTGAAGTAGTTTAAAAACGTTTAGTGCAGCAATATAGGAAAGAGATTATACGCCAAGCTGTTCATAAAGACATTGTCTGCTTACTTTATATGTTAGATAGATGTGAAAACATTTATAGCTTTTCACACAAATATATAAAATTTTAAATTCACTGTATCTTTCATGCTTACATATGACCTCATCGACACAACAAACCATCTACAATCAGTATGTTGCATGTCATTAATGAGCACAAAATAATCTTAGGCTACGATTGCCGGTTCTTACGAGCATCCGAGATCACCAAAAAAGATAACTAGAGCGTGGTATCAGTTCGGCCCATAATGAACTATTTAATAGATATTTGAATAATTTACTATTTTCAAAAAAAATAATAGTAAATATGTTAAGTGTAACGAAGTATCAACGGTGAAAAATACCGCATTTTTTATAAAAACCTAGTCCTCAGGCTTTATCTCGTCATCGACTAATGCAAGTAACTCAGCTGTTGTAACTCCTAAGCCGATCGCTAATTTACAAATATTACGTAAAGATAGATTGCGCTTTCCTCGTTCTACCTCGCCAACAAAGCTTCTGGCCAAGTCACATTTCAGCGCTAATTTATCTTGTGCAATGCCTTTTTCCTTGCGAATTTCGGCTAAACGTTTGCCGAAAAGCACGCAATACTCATCCATCAGTAGATCCTAGGTTAACTAATTTGTTGTGAAAGGATAGTCAAATAACCTGTTAGAAGACACGCGAAATAAAGAGACCCGAACTAAGATGACTCGAAATAAGTGGAGTTTTTGCCGGACTCACTTTATACTGTCGTTCACAATTTTTTGATCTTGGCGATGAAGCCCATACAGCCTGCCTGAGCAATGCTGAAAGCACTTGCGCTTATAGCCTCTAGGCCCATAAACCACATGGACAACACGTCGGAAAGGTTGCTGATAGTCAAACGGTTGCAAGCAAGACTCCGCTGGCGCTCATGAAGTTATTTTTAAACACGAGCAGCAGACACCGCATCGATTAATCGGATGCCTGCCAGGCAAGACAATAAGATTCGTTTCCGAACCAGCCTTTTATAGGGGCAGAAAAAATTACTCTTAAGTACTGGGAAATAAATCAACAAGTATTTTGATAATTAAAGTATCCATAAGCAAATAACCAATGACAACAAAATAACTGACAACTTGTTTTATTGCATTTAACAGACGCATAACTATTAGTATAGGTATTATATTATGAATGATGGCACTATTATTTCTCAATTCCTGAAAGCCAAGGATATTAACCATCATTTGCAAACAATTGATGAATTATCTTTGAGAGACGCGTTATATTTAATAACACTAATTCGATCTTCAGTTGTAATATCCAGTGAAGCCTATATTGGTCCATTTACAAGTGTACCACCAATATTTCCTGACATTAGACCCCATAATGATGGTATCGGTGTAAATCACTTAATTGACAGAAATTTAATTACACTCAGTCAATATGCATTTATAGATAAAAATAGTGAAGTAAAAGAATTATATTTCAACGATACAAAATGGAAGGTTAATATTGAAGACTTTGAAGAAGCGCTATTACAGATAAATGAAATAATCACAAGTGCTGTTTGGCCAGTTAAATGGCGATACGATATAAAAATAGTTTGGTTGGAAATTGCTATTTTGGAGTGCAGACAATATCTAGAATATCTAGCCAATGAAAGAGACCTTAATATTGAAATCACAGATGATATACAAAATATATTTTTAACTCTATTACGAAATAATTCAGTATCTCAGTGTTTTTCTTTAATGCATGATGCTGTATGTGAAGCATCTGACAATTTTTTCAGAAAAATAATTTCAATTGACGATATCGGCAATAACTTTATTCAATGCCTATTTAATAATCGGAACAAAACACACGGGTCTAAAGAAAACAACAGGCCTGTCAATATTCCGCAATCGCAATTGAGCTACATATTTCATTATGAATTTTTGAAAATTGGAGAGGCTGGTTTTACAGCTATTCCCCATGACATGACATGCCCGAAGAAAATTTGAGGTGTGAAGCGAATCAGATTTTATTCTGTGGCGACCCTAACGGTTGCTGAGCAAATATTATTAGCCCTCATACACAAGTATCGGCCAGAGGCGATTGTCATGCTGGGTGATTACAACTTAGAAGTGCCACTCGAAAATTTCTTGCCAGCCATGCTTGGGATGACACCACTCTATCGGATTTTGGGCAATTCTGATTTTGGCTCAACAAGGGAAACCAAAAATTGATATCACTCAGCGGCGTTACCAATCTTGCCGGTCAACAATTAATATAAAAATAGAAGAGAAAGATGATTTACAGCATTCCGAATCCCAAAAGTGGGGTTTTAACAGTGATTACAAGCTGGTCGATTAAAGAAGTGAATTGGGGAGCCAACGAACTCCCTACCCGCCATTTGATTGGCTTCGTACTGCAAGAAAGTGCTGGTCGCACGACATCAGCGATTCAATCTTTCGATAATGAAAACCGGTTAATCCAAACACGGTCTGGTCGCTTATATCAATTAACGGACGGACCAGGGCAAGACGGCGATGCAGACTATGTTTGGGACCAGTGGAAAAATATCAACGGCGTACGAGATGAAAAAGATGTGACCCATGAGTATTGGAATGGCAAGTAATGCCATTATTTTTAACTTTAGTCTGGCTACCGGTTAACTGGACCATATAGTTAAATCTATTTTTATTTAGAGAAGATCATGCAAATACATGAAATAAATGTTCAACATAAACAGGAATCACAACTGACAACCAACAGCATGCGCTTAGTCTGTATGTCTGATCTGCACAGTCGTACTTATGCATTCCCTGTTCCGGATGGCGACGTCCTGATCATAGCCGGCGATATTTGCGGTTATGGTTCTCATGATGAACTCAAAGTGTTCGATGATTTCTTAAGCAGTTTGCCGCATCCGCATAAGCTGTTGATTGCGGGCAATCACGATTGGCCGTTTGCACGCGTTGATCCTAGCGAAGCCAAGTTACTGGTGAAAAATGCGATTTACTTGATGGACTCAGGCATTGAAATTGAGGGCATAAAATTCTGGGGCTCGCCCTGGCAACCCTTTTTTTGCAACTGGGCATTCAACCTGCCTAGAGGTCCCGAGCTCGCCAAGGTATGGGCCAACATTCCTGACAATATCGATGTCTTGATTACCCATGGGCCGCCATACGGCATTTTAGATGAAATCTATAACGGGGAAAGAGTAGGTTGTCAGGATTTGTCAGATGCACTGGAACGCGTCAAACCTAAAGTGCATGTGTTTGGCCACATCCATGAAGGCTATGGCATGCTTGAGCATAAGGGTACTACATACATTAATGCATCGTTGTGTAATGAGTATTATCAAAGGGTTAATTCGCCCATCGTTATTGATCTCTAGAAGAAACTAAAAACTTAGCCAATAGAGTGCCGCCCATATTCATCAAGAACCCGCACAATTTTACGACATTAAAGCCATGTATTTTTCAAAAAAAGACAACAAACTCCGACATTATCTTAAACGTAAGGCCGAATCGGACAATGATAGTTCGACCGAACAAAATGCAATTGATTTTGATCGCCTACCTGAAGTCGTTGAAATTTTCAATGTTATAAAAATGCACGCGATGCTGATAGAAAACGGACAAAGAAGCAATTTGTATCGCAATCACCAGCGCTATCTTGATTTTTTAAAAGACACTGCCGGCTATTTGCCATTCTCAAATTTATCAGAGGATATTTTTGAAAAGCTTGATGATCTTGAATCGCGGTTTCCTAACTTTGCTTCAACCATCGATTTTTATCGCGAGCAGTTTGCGCTCGCACGGCTGACAGATCAGGCAACATTTTGTGCGAGCCCGGTTTTATTAATCGGTCCTGCTGGCGTCGGTAAATCTGCTTTTTGCTATGAGCTCGCAAAAATAGTTAATACGCATTTTTCACTGATCAATTTAGCATCGACGACAGGCGGTTTTGTTTTGAGCGGATTGTCGTCGGGGTGGGCCGATGGGAAACCCGGTATGGTGGTTCAATCGTTGGCTCGAGGGCGCCGTGCTGATCCGCTGATTGTACTGGACGAAATAGACAAAGTAGGGGGCGACCACCGGTACGACCCTTTAGGTAGTCTTTATCAATTACTTGAAAAACAATCTGCCGCGTCATTTGTTGATGAAGCATTAGAAATCGCAACAGATTGTTCGCATATCAACTGGATAGCAACGGCTAATTATGCGTATAAAATCCCGGAACCGATTTTGTCACGTTTCACGGTTATTGAAATCAGTCGGCCATCGAAACAGCAAATGGAAAAAGTGGTCGGGTCGATTTATCAAACGGTTCGGAACAACCATAAGTGGGGCTCGAAGTTCAGCGACACGTTGCCTGAATCCGTTGTGAATAAAATTATTGAAAGCGAACTGGAGCCTCGACTGGTTCAGAAAGAACTGATTGCGGCCTGTGGCAAAGTAGCGGTTAGACGCTCAAAAAACAGAACGACAGAAAACGGTCTCTGTGAAATATTGCCTGAGGATTTTAAACCACGAACGCCTGTTCAACCAAAAATGAGCGTTGTTCTACCTGTTCATAACATTGTCCCTGCTCAGGAACAATCCGAGGAAGTCATTATTTTATGGTCGATTAAAGAAGTACTTTTCAACGATCTCAGTGAAAACACTCGCCATTTAGTGGGCCACATTCCGCGCATGGGTTCTGAGCGGGTCACATCCGCTATTAAATCGTTTGATCGAAATAACATGCAAATTCGAACGATGAGCGGTCGGACTTATTACTTGAGGGGACAGCCGGGGGGTAACTCCGCTGGCGATGAGGCTTGGGACATTTGGAAAGCGGCCAACAATGTCAAAGAGGACCTTGATGTAACCAGCCAATACTGTTTAGTTCACTAAAATCGCTTGGCAAAATGAAAGACTTAATAGAGTTATTAGTCAGTTGCTTCGTTGATACAGAATAAGGGAAACACCATGAATAAAGCATTAGATGAGCAATTGTGCCGCAGCTATCCTGGATTATATCGCGGCCGACATAGTAATTCCGAGCCCACTTTAATGGGCCGAGGGTTTGAGTGCGGCGATGGCTGGTACACCTTGATTAATGTCATCTCCGAATTACTGACAAAGCATAGTCCTGATATTTACGCGGTCCAGGTCAAGGAAAAGTTTGGCGGTTTGCGCTTCTACCACAGCGGTGGCGATGACTACAGCCTGGGCGTGGAGATGGCCGCAGGCACGTTATCAAGTTACATCTGCGAAATCTGTGGCGCTCCAGGCTTTCTTCATGACGAGGATGGCTGGTGGTCGACGCGTTGCGACGCGCATGCGAGTGGGTATCTGGACACTGATAATCATGATGTCGATATTTCCGGTGTGGCTGATCTTGGTCTTGGCGCTGCTTGGTCGTGTCTTGCTGCCATTCTTAAAAATTCAGCCGATTGGCATACTGAAAAAAACGGCATGCCCGAAGCGGAGCTTCACATTGCGAAGGAAAACGGCCGCCTGACGATTAGATTCGTAGGCGGCAACCGTATGACGGCTGGCATGGTCGACCTGATTGCGCAGTATGCCAACCGAATTGATGAGCATAGTGGGTTTATCATTACAGGGTAAAGTAAGTTGTAAAAATACGAATTGCTTCTGATAGTTTCAAATCATTCGTTTGGGTTGAGCTTGACTTTGAAAGTCTTGGTTGGGCCAATACCTGCCAATCGAGAAATCTCTTTAAATGACCGGTATAGTTCACTAACTGCTCACTCTTAACGTAAAGCTAACCGGGCGCGGCCTGAAGCTGAAAAACAAAACGCAATATAGTCGCGCTCCGGTTGAGCGCCATGTTAGCTGAGTTCGCGATATTTGCGAACAGCTTCATTGTAAGATTTCAATAGCTCACTTATGAGTTTTTCAGTATCAATGTCGGGGGACGAGGTATTCAAAAAACGGTCAAAAAACTCACGGACGGACGGCTCAAGAGTTTCATCAGAATCTGCTAGCAGGTCTTCAAGAGTGTCTTTTGAAAATGACGTAAATTTTTTTTCCGTATCTTCAATGGCTTCATTGACGGCTGATTTCTTCTGTTTTTCCTTTGCTCTTCCAAATGCCTGGAATATTTTCTCTAAGTGCTCTGCTCCAGCTTGATTTTGTAGTGTGCTGATTTTCTTTTGATGTGCTGGCTCAGTAGGCACATATAGAACTACATTATTTACAGAGTTGCCAAGTACACGTTCTTTCCATCGACCATAGGTTTCCCCTTCAACAGGAGCCGGAACCCTTACCATAGTAGGAATGCCATCAAAATCTATGATCAAGGAGTATTTTTTAAGTATCCGGTAGCAGTAATTTTCTTTCGATGGCATATATACTCATATCCTAAGGTAACTAACGTAGAGCTAACCGGGCGCGGCCCGGAAAGCCAAATAAACAAAACTGCATTACTTCCACGCTCCTGTTGAGCGCCATGTTAGACAGACGCTGAAATGTAAGGACTGACTCCTTACCCCGTTTGGCAACATTTCCCCGCTCCGTTTATGACGGTTTGCTAGCGTGAAATCGTCTTACGAATTGATATGGAAAATGCTATAGGCGTTTAATCTCGACTACATCCACATCCTTACTTTTGTAAGTGGAATTACTATTCTTGAATTTATTAATGGCAAGCTGCATGGCTGTGGATTCGCTTTCAGCATCGACCTCAACAGTTTGAGAGCTGCTCTTAGATTTTCCAGGGTCGCCATATTTCACTTTGACTTTGAATTTTGCCATTTCTATATTCCTGACGGTTAATGTTGAACAAACGATAAGCCTAACGATTGAACTCAGACAACCGCTGGCGCATAGCAACGCGGCAGTGGGTCGGCTGGAGTGATTTATTATGCATTTTTATATTTTTGGACCTAAACAATATACTTGAGATCAGTTTATGAACAGTTTACAAAATAGATATCTACGTGCTGATCGCTATTTGGCTGGTTATTATTATTGATTGGGCAATCATCTTTTTTACATTCAGACTCAAACGAAGGCGCATCAAAGTCATACGGATCACTTGTGATTGCTACTTCAACACACTTTCCACAATGCCCACATTTTTCTTCTATTGGATGCATAATAATATTCTCGCTCATTGACTTTCCTCTGCCTTGATATAAAGGGCTCTATTTTCATACATAACAAGTTATTATCCAGGTAGGGCTAATATACTTTCTTTTCCATTTTACTATCAAGAATGAGTTTGAGCGATAGACTTTCTAAACGGTATAATTTGCATTTTTATGCATGATAAACAGACCAGGATAATTCCAAAGCCAAATTTTGAATGACCGGAATATTGCCCTGAAACGACATTTAAAAAACATTATCCATAGACTGCCGCATAGGGTCGGTTTTTGTCTGTTGACTGACTGATAAAAGCTGGCCAAAAAGAGACGAACAGGTATTGGTTGTTAACGCAAGTAGTTAACATAAAGCTGTCATTTAACGTTCTTCATAACTGGACGCAAAAAGCAGAGCAACGTAGCACTTTTTGCGGTCCAAGTTAATGGCCTCGTTATAAATTGAAACTTGAACGCTTCAGCGCCATTTGAACTATTGCACAAAGTGAATAGTAACTCATTAGATTGGATGACCTGTTAGATGGATGCCAAAAGCTTATATAAATTACCCCATCTGAAATATATGCGCGATCAGAAATTTTGCTTTTATTCTCAAGGTTCTTGCTGATAAGTGACCAAGTATTACCACACACAACAATATTTGGACTTATATCTTTAATTTGAGATGAAAGCAGACTCCAATCTTCGTTTACATACTTTTCAAGATCTTTCGTTGTAGAACTCTTCTTCCCACAGCTTTTTTTAATATTTACTACAGCTGAAGAAAAGAGAGCTTGTCTAACATCTTCACTGTTTTGAACATAAGGTGAAACCTCACCATCCTTTAGAATTTTATGAATACCATACGCCCATTGAGCCATTGGCTTAAAGGTTCTACCAGATACGCCACGACTTTTTATTAATGTTGGTAAGTCCCATGTTCCTTCTGAATTTTTAGAGTCGTAGGCTTCTTTGAGTAGAAACATAACTTTCTCACTTGATTTATCCCAGAGGTCTTGGTCAATAACTCCATCAGTAATAAACAGCTGATCTTTGTGTATATCTTTAGCCTTCCAATTATCAAAATAGCTAATCACTGATTCCTCATTCTCCTAAGATTTTAATGTTCGCCATAACCGACAAGCAAAAGCGACGCTTATGCTTGCCGGTGTTGATGACGATGATGATCGGCGCTCCACTTCCCTTTACGTTGAATGACAGCTTATGATTTGCGGCAACCGATTCGTTTTTTATTGATGACGTTCTGTTTTCCTTTGGTAAATCTTCTGTTGGCTTGCATCGTGAAGTATATCCCGCCGTTATAATTCATGAGCCAGTAGGTCACTTTATTATTCTGAGTTTTGATTAATAGCTCACCAATATTTGCATGATTGGCAATGCTTAAATATGAGTTCCATACCGCTTTGTAGTGCGAATCAACAGAGCCAAAGACCAGATCCCTTTCCTCTTGAAACGATAGATTGCTAAACATCAACACAGTCGCAAGTTCGATATTCTGATGGTCTGGTAGTGACCACCTTGCCCCGCTATACCAATAGCTCAATGCTTGAAAAACACCACGAGAACTTTTTCCGTGAAACCCTTTTCCCGATACCGGATTCAAATATTTGACTTCAATACCAATAAATTGATCAGTAAATCCATGATCAATAAGCTCTTGTTTGGCTTTGAGCAAAAAATCTATCCTTATGCTTTTCTTCTCCCTATCTACATAACCCACCCCTGAAACTTCGGGATAGATTTCGAACCATTTGGAGAATTCACTGATGAACCATCGCTTGAGCTCATCTTCGCTTCCCCATTGATCTTGGTAGTGATTTGTAATGTACCACTCTCGCTGAATATGAAACAAAAGCCCTGGTTCAACGTTATTTTTGGCGCAGAAATCAAGTATGATGTTTTCTAGCTCTGCCGCCTTTTCCTGTATGCTTTTTAGACCGGATATCGGTGTTATTACCTCTTTAATTTGCGGGTTTTCTGTCCTGAATAATTCCGACACCCTCTTTTCATATATTTCTCTGAGTTCAGTATTCTCAAGGGGTGGGGATGTAGGTATGGATTTTTTTCCTACCTCTTGACCTTTAAACTCTCCGCAAAATTGGCATTGATTGGCATAAGCCGTTCCGGCGCCCTTTTTTCGCGTCCTCAGTTGCAGATAATCGTTGCAATCATGGTAAAGATCCTCAGATGAGAGGGCTGTTTCAATATGGGAATAGCTCATGATCTTGTTCTTACGCATTAGCAAGAATATCCGCCGCAATCTGAGTACGCCCAGACTGGACCAGATGAAAGAAAGCCCGTTCGATATCCACAACGCGTAGCTGTAACTCATAGGCTTGATTGATGATCTCCAAGCGATCGCACCACGCCTCATAGGCCCTGGAGTTGTTTGAGGTGACGGGGATGGTCGTTCCATTAATCTTTACGGCGGCCAGCACTGTTGTCGCTCGCTTCTCATGAATTTTCATGATTTGCTTGTCCAGTACGGCTGACTTGTCCGGATCAAGAAACATACGCACTTTGCTGACGAAGGAGACCATAGAGAGCTGCGGCAGGCCAATCCGAGCAATCGCCTTAAGGTCTGGACGAGGTGATTCTGAAAATAGCCGCGATGCCGCCAGGAGATTTTTTTCGGTGACTTGGGTACGGAAGATTTCGGTACGCACCGGACCCAGACCGCCCATCTGGGAAAAACCCCAATACAGCACATTGGACAGACCATCTTTTACCTTTAATAGATCATCGCTTAAAAGATCGTTTCGAATACCCTCTTCGACCAGTCGCATAGTGAGTCCATCAACAGGCTCGCTTTTCGAAAAATCGAAATAGGCAGCTGGAAAGGCGTAATTTGAAGCGGCTAGTTTTAGGGTGTCTACTTGAGATTGATTGAGTGGCATAGTGAACATCTTAGATTTTTAATTTAGGTAACCCCCGGCTCAGCCGGGGAACTCTCAAGGGTTTGAACTATAAGGTGATCAATTGGATTTTCAGCAACTTGATCAATAGCTTGGAGAATCCAAGCGGCCACCCATGGTAGGCGGCCGGATTCATCTTTCCCTTGGGCAAGCTACTCTCGTGCTTTTCAAATGCGCCCGTCACATAACGCCAAACTAAACTTTGAAAACGATCAAGCAATACTTAAACCCTCATAACTCAAGCCATTCAAATTAATTTGAATTCGGATAAACTTCTCTTCGTTCTATAGCTCACTGAATATTTTGTTTACGCCAATTATCGACAGCCGTCGAAAGCCGCTTAGCTTTTGTCGGCTTTTGCCATTCATCCCAAAAATCTACAGTGCCACTGTTGGGCCGATTTTTTGGCTCATCAATCCTTATACGACTCGGTAACAGACTTGCGTCACCGACAATTAATGCTTCACCAGTATCTAGAGTTGGAAGAATATCGCTGAACCCACCGAGGCTATCTGGCAGTAACCTTTTTATAACCCCTTGATCTTCGGCATTTGTAAGTCTCATTGATACAAAATTACTACACTGACTTAACATCGTCTTATTCACTTCAGACGGGCGCTGACTGATAACAACTAGGCTAACTCCATATTTTCTGCCTTCTTTAGCTATTCGTTCGAATATATCGATCGATACATTGTCCGCAGAATCTGCCATGTTTCTTTGTGGGATATAAAGATGAGCTTCATCGCATAATAATGCTATGGGATGGCGCAACTCGAATGGGGTCCATTGCTGAACAGAAAAAGAAAGCCTAGCTACCAAAGACACGATCAAAGGTAGCACATCAGAAGGGACTTCCGAAAAATCGATTATCTTTATCCCGGCCTTACCGTTTTCAGTAGAACTTCCAAGAATTCGACTTGTGAGCTTTTCAAGCCAAGAGAAATCCAATACATCTTTACCGCCATTAAATAAAAAGCCTAATCGCCTGTCGGAAATTTTGTTTTCCAGACGCGAAATCATTCTGGCCAACTTGCCGAAGAACTCACCCTGCTTTTCTGCTCCAGCCCTTGCTCCAGGAACCATCTCAATATTTATGTTATTTAATCTTTCGAGCAGAACTTCAAGATCAAAAGGAACAGGACTATCTACGGTAAAATGAGCCAGTACGTCGGCGTGCTTTCCATCCTCTAAATATTTTCTTTTTGCCTGATTTATTTCACGTGCCATTATCATGGCTTGGTTCGGTGCATTTTGATCGCTACGATCAACAAACATCGAAACTAAAGCTTCGTAAGAAAGCAGCCAATATGGTAAGTAGAGAACGCCATCATCTAAAGTGCGCATGGCTTCCACATCGGCAGGCCCTGCAATTTTTAATTGCTGAATCTCATCACCAGCTAAAGGGGAGTATTCGCCATGAAGATCAAACACGATGGCATTTACAGTAGATAGACCAGCCATTTGCTCAATGATTTTAGCTGTTGTCCAGGATTTCCCAGATCCCGTGCTACCACCTATAAAGGCATGTCTTTGAAAAAATTTATTTCCGTTTAAATAGGCAACTGCGTGTTCATCTAATGTGTATTTTCCAAGAGTGAGCGCATTCCCGCCAGCAGAAATACTGGACAATGTCCGCATGAATTCAGTTAGGTTGTCTCCTTCCAATGAGAAACAATTAGCGTCTATTTCAGGAACTGTCTCTAAGGTACGGCGAAATACATTTTCTTTGGAGCCATCCCTATCCAAGAGCGTTCCTATTAATGCTATTCGGCAAAGATTCAGCCCCAATGGTTGATCGTTAATTCCGTCCTCTAAAATTTCTTCCGGATCCCTTTTTCGAGTCACTTGGATGATTAACCCGATGAGATGCTGACCTGGCCTACTGCTTTGCAATACTGCTAGATGGTTTACCTGTAAACGTTTTAGTTGATCTACATTCTTCACATCAACAACCACATTGGTTGTGTCAACTGAGGCAACCTTTCCAAGAGCGTCGTTATCCTTAAAGTTAAAAATTGGCATTTTTCATCCTACATGATTAGTTTCAGGTACCCGTTAAGGCTCCATATATTTTTGTCTACCGTAATTGGCGTATCTTGTAGCGAAGAGTAAACAACAGATTGATCGTCAGTTATCCCTCTCTCAATCGCCAGATAGTTTTGTGCGTTGCCATCCAAAATATGCTTCCTTGTAGCTTCAGAAAGCGCATAAGTAATAATAGTAATGGGGGAATTCTGGCGAACGCATTTTGCTATAAGCTTGGGCTGTATGTGTTCATCATTAAAACCATAGCCAATACATAGATAGGAGCCGGCAGCCGTTATGGCTTGATCTGCGTTGTTTATGATTGAGCGGTATGGTTCTAGATGTGTTCGATGATATTTCTGCGCTCCAGGCGTCACTATTTGCGGCTCATAGTTGTTGGGAATATCATCGATATTTGACAGCGCTACGATATCTTCCAGCGGTGACTTGAACCAATCGAGAGAACCATGCACCTTCCAGATATTTACCTTTCGGCTTATTGTTATTTCATCTGCCGGAGCAAGCTGCCGGAAAAAACCATGACTAAAGCCAGTGTAGTGATGAAGCCTTTCTTGTTCGCAGGCATACTCAGCTAATCTATCGTAGTTCGTCGTAACAATATTGATCTTTTTTAGACTTGATCTGAACATATGGGTAATCAACCTACCCAACGGAAATATTGTTCTATCTTGCAGACAATTTCTAAATGTCTGAATATCTTCAGAGTTTATTAGTGACCAAGTTGCCTTAATAACTCTTACAGTAAGCTCTTCGGAGACAGAAACTTGATGAAGAGCTGACTCTAAATCAACACCATAGGTAAGGAGTTGGCAAAACTGATCCCAGCTCACTTCATCAACCGGGGACAATCCGAGTATATCGGTATGCTTAATCAGGTGTGCCGCAAGAGCTCCCATTCCAGATAAACCATGGGCCGCTGATGCACCACTCCCAAGAACTATCAAAGGGGCCTTGCCATAGTAGTTTTGCGCCTGCTTCTCATAATCCGTTTTCGACACAATCATATCCTTATATTTAAAATTATTATTTGCTTAACCAATTATTATATTGATCTGCATATTTTCACTCTACATCTATGCACACTGGAAATATCTTTTTACGAGGCTGAATATATATTTTATATATTCAATTATTGACCACGCCAACGCCTAATTTTTTTACGATTTACCTTATAAATCAATAAATGTCAGTTTTGTGGCAATAAGTTGTCATTCGAAAAATTTGGTTGATCGACAACAAAGGGTCGAACTGCGTTCACCTTTCGCTCGAAAAGCGCTCAATATGCCTGCACCCCAAACTTCAGTAGCAACCTCGGCAGCACATCATCAAGATTTAGCACTTCCTTATCGGTGAGCTCGATCAAATTGAAATTGTATTTTTGGTAAATAGCGAGTTTTTCCTGTTTACGGGCCAGGTATTTTTCATCGTTATCATAGCCCCAGAATTCAATGTAAACCTTTCCGGTGGGGATATAAAAATCGCAATACATCGCTTCTTCGATGGGCAGTTTTCGTTCATAGGCGTGAACAATTTCAGCCATGTATAGCCAATTATCGATCAGCATTTCCGCTTTCGACCGCACAAAATGACCATCGGTAGCACGATGGGTGGCTTCAAATTTATGCCGGAAACTATCCATTTTGTCGTTATCAGTTTTGGGCTTATCCACGCCTTTGATATTATCGACGCTGTCTTTAAGTGCCCTGATTTGAGTGATGTTTTCAGGCCATTTAGCATAAGGAATACCGGAACGGTGATCTTCGCCCTGTTCAGCACCTATTTTTGCGCCTTGATCAGTAACAACCCACCCTTTGAGTCCTTTTTTGATCCAGCCCAATTCTGAAAGAAGATAGTTCATTTTAGTGGCTGACATATCGAAATGCTGGCCTAACGACGTTGCCGTCAGAAACTTAGAAGCAGGTTCTGTTTTGGATACCGGTATCGCTAGGTCAAAGCTCTCTGGCCAGGCCACATAGGGCCCAAATCTACCGGATAACGAGATACCCCCCGCCTTTCCGCCGGCGTCAGTCAGTATCCATTTGTCATCTTTTTTCTCAATTAGACCCTGTTGATTCAATTGTGCGAATAACTGATCCTGTGGAATGCCACGTTGCTTGGCCAACTGTGTGGTTGAAAGTCTCTTTTCTTCAGTCATAACTTTTAATTTATGGAATAGTCAACCAAGTATAGCTGTTAATTGCTAAGGTTGAAAACGGGCTTTCATGAGTCATCTACGTTTAGCCGCCTGCAAATCAATAAACTTTTCGGTATGAGAACAGGAAAATTCCGCATCTTTACGATAATTCGAGCAGCCCCAAAACTGACTATAAGGTCCCTTGCGCAAACTGAGTGCACCGCTGCATTCTGGACAGACGGGTTCAACAAAATCACATCGCGGATTTTCGCAGACCCTAAATTGACCTTTATTTTGAAGTCCCCCACCGCACCGCTGACATGCGTGTTGCGTATGATTGCAAAGTGGATATTGGCTACAACCGAAAAAGCTGCCATATTGGCTATCCCTCGATACCATGTAGCCTGTCTGACAGCGACTGCACGGAATGTTTGCCAGCTGGTCCTGAAAACCCTCGCCTTGGAATTCGTCAGTCAGAATGGGGTAGCGATTGTCGATCAATTCCCTGACAAAGGGCGATGGGTTGTTGCCATTGGTAATCAAATAAACGTGGTGCCTAGCTCGGGTTAGCGCAACATAAAACAACCGGCGCTCTTCCGCATAGTTATAAGCTTCGGCTTTCGGTAATAATAACTCCAGCAGCGGATGAGTCGCTTTTTCAGACGGAAAGCCATGCTTGCCTTTCTCTAGTCCGACGACCACCACATAATCAGCTTCCTTGCCTTTAGAAGCATGCACGCTCATGAATTGAATTTTAAAGTGCGGATACTGGCGTTTTAAAGTAGCCATATCGGGCTTTTTAAAATGAAACCGGGCCAGCAACAAGACACTGGCCGCTTGGGTGGACTTCGCACTGATCGCTGACAAGGCCGCATGAATGCCGATTGCATCTTGGTTGGTTTTGATCAGTGATACGGCGGTATGCTCAATATTTCTATGGCTACTTATCTGCTTTTTGATTTGGCTGGGATTCTGTGTGACAAAGCGAGAAGCCACTTCGCCAATTTTATTATTAAAGCGAAACGTCTTGTCCAAAATGCTGATAGCCGTGGCGCCAAAATACGCTTCAAAATCTTTAGTCAGCGATACGTCGCTACCGGAAAAACGATAAATCGACTGCCAATCATCGCCGACGCAGAACAAGCTGCTTTCCGGCTGCTGGGCCATCAAGGCTTTAAGCAGCCTCGCTCGACTGGTTGAAATATCCTGAAACTCATCCACCAATAGATAAATGTAGGGTGATCGATAACGACCGGATTCCACATAGCCAATGGCCCGGCCAATCATATCTTCAAAATCGATGCTGGCCGTATCACGTAACCGTTGCTGGTAAGCTTCGTAGATGGGTTCGAACAAATAGGCGGCGGCCAACATGCGCTCATGGTCTTCATGTCCTTTAGCCAGTTCAACAAGATTTTTGAGATCGAGATAGGCGGATTTGAATAAGGTCAGGATGTCAGCCATCAATTTGCTAAATTCCGATACTCGGCCTAGCTGTTTGAGGTTGTTTAGCAATTCGTTGGCCGGCATGGGCTTGAACGCTACACCGGTCGCCAGCAATTTCTCGCTTAACGTATCGGTGAGCCGACCCTGCTGCTTCAAGTAACTGTAGGTTTCGATCAGCGGCGTTTTATACTTTTGGTGCAATTCCCTTTTCCAGGCCATACCCGCCAAGTAACTACTCTGATCAATAAAGGGCGGTGTTTGATTTTGTTCATTGACCGCAAAATGCTCGATGTATATGCCGTAGTCAGGCAGATAAAAATCGGGCTGGTACACCTTGTAATCAGGACCCGAGGTGTTGACCTGATAATTAGCTTCATATTCATAGGCGACGCCTTGCCGATACAGAAAATTGGCAATCTCGCATTCCTCATAACTTTTGACCCGCTCGCCTTGTAAAGTGCGAATGTCATTCTCCAGAATGTAAGCGTTATAGGCGCCCAGGCTTTTAAAATCGTATTGGCTTTTGTAAGGATGGGTAAAGCGGACGAAGTAAGTCACCAAACGGGATTTATAGCGGTCATCCTCAAGCAGTAACTGAATCTGCTCATCGACAAATCGAGTCCGTAGCTCAGGATCTTCTGCCATTTTGTCGATTAAAGGTACTTCGCCTTCAACCTGAGTGATGATATGTTTACCCAGACTATGAAACGTTTTGACCGTCAAATTCTGGATGGCGAGTTTATCTTTGATACGCTCATCCATCTCTTCTGCCGCTTTGCGGGCATAGGCCAGCATCAAAATCTGATCCGGTTTAGCAAGGCCGGCATTCACCAGATAGCCGGCCCGGCCGATCATCGTGCTGGTCTTGCCGGTGCCGGCGCCGGCAAGCACTAAATTATTTTGTTCATCAATGACGCACGCTTTGCGCTGCTGCTCGGTCAGAGGATTGGTTTCAACTTGATCAAAAAATGCCTGGTATCGGCTGATCTGTTGCTGAATGAAGGTCTGATTTAAACAATCGATTTGAAGATGGCCCCGTTCAAACAGTGGCAGTATCTGTTGATACTGTTGTAAGGCGTCCGATTTCAGATAACGATGACTGTCTTTGCGTTTAAGGCCTAACGCCAGCCATTGATGTGAAGCCAGCCATTGATGGGCTATGGCATGACGTATGTAATGATGACCCGAGAATAGGAGCTTGGCTTCCTGAGCCGCTTGCGCTAAAGCGGGATTAAACTGCTGATAAAAGCGCTGAATAGCCCGTTGAATATGACTACTGAGGTTGGACTGAAGTGGCTTGGATAGCGCTTTGCTCACACCGCCCAACCGGAGAATTTGCCCATCGTCTTGCTGAATGACAAGGACATCCCAGAACCAGCCGGACTCAATGGCTATATCGTGGTCAACAGCTAGACATTCGATGTGTTGCTGCTGACCGTTTCCATCGATAAACGCAAGACGATCATCAGAACATTTGAATGCATGGAATCGACTATTTGATGCAAACCACCTAGCCCAGAAGCTGAGTCGGTAGCTGGAGAGGTTTGTTGTCGGCGTGGCTGGCATTTATTCTTATTGCGCTATTTTGAGGTAAGTAAGCATTTTACTCTAAAGTTGTCACACAAAATTATGCTAAACAGCAGCCTGTTTCGATTTCAAAGCGAACATTAATATCAGTAGGTGGGTGGCGGATATCGACCCCTAACAGCCGCTGACGAACAGCTGTTAAATAGTTGGTTAGCACTACATGGCACTGTCTCTAAGATAAATAGAAATAATTTATTTTCAGACAGATAAAAATATACAGTTAAAATACCTAGAAAACTCCAAAACTTATCTATTGTTTGAAAATCGAATATGACATTCTGCAACTATATAATTACTTATTATACTTATTCAATATGAAATGCCTTCCGAACGAGGAACAGCTCAAATGTGGATTCATTGATTTCGCTCAACTGGCAGTTGAGTTGATTGAACGATCAGAAAGTAATACGAAATATCTTAAATTTGCCGCTGTAAATGCGCAGGTGGCTCTCGAACTATTTTTAAAATATATCTACACAAGAAACGGTAAAGTCACTGAAATTCAGAGGCATAAGAAAGCTCTGCCACAAAATGATTTCGTTGAGTTTGCACAAATCTTGAATCACTACTATTCGCAAAGACGTTGGTCTTACGGGGCTAGACGTGAGTTTGTTTCCTTGATGGAAACTAGGAACTCGATAATACACAGAGCTCAGAAGACTGAATGGGACATTGAACTCGCAACTAGTGTTGTTAGAACGCTATTCTTTATCCATAGCACGTGGAATTCAGAATTTGGTGAATCCTTATTTGAGCGAAGCTATGGCCTTCCCAATTCACTGGCTTATAACAAAGTATGGAGACAAGGAGTTGACAGCTTTGTAGATCGACTTGCAGGTGATCATGACACAGAAGTATGGACCTGCTTGGATTGCAGTCAATATACTGTGGTTACCGGAGAATTTTTTGGGCTCAATGGTGCAGAAGGGCCAGAATATCTGATCTGCCTCAATTGCTTCAAGTCGATTAATACTGAAGGTGAGGCTAGACTGATCAAATGTTTCGAGTGTCACGAAGAATCATTTATCGTTGATGCTTATAACGAACAGGATTTGCAATTTTACGTAGGCAAGTGCTCTGAATGTGGAGTAAATGGCAGGGTACGTCTTTGCCGAAACTGTGACGAATTTTATCATCCGATAAATGGCGAAGTGTTCATTGAAGGTAACTACTGTTGCTCAAACGAATGTGCGGAATGTTTATCTGACGAAGTCGTATAATCTTTCTCAACTGAGTATGCACGAAAGCCACATAGTCAGATTAGCTTTACACTAACTATCCAATACCACCCACAATTAAGATCATTTTTTGGCTTTCTTATAATTACGTTTCTCCGAGTGTACCTTTTCAGTATTGATTGAGTCTTCAAGCATCTTGCCTAAGTTTATACCTATTCCCATAAAATTGGGCTCTAGCTTTATGTATTTAGCCATTGAGGTTATAGCTTTAAGAATGTTACGTGCCTTTTGGTTTGCAGCATTCGAGGTTCCTTCGCGGATTGTGTCAATCAAATTCAACAACAAATCATCTCTACGTGCCCTGAAAAAAAGGGAAGATATACTTAATTCTCGCAACATTTCTTCACAAGTAGCCAGCATTTTTTTGTCACCACTTTCAATAGCGATTACCGCGAAAGTGAATGCATAATCCATATACTCGGATTGCTCAAGTTCGGCTGGATCAATTGTAAAAATTAAGTCAGCAGCATCAGACCATCCATTTTTATGGAGTAGGCATTCAGAAAGAAAGACTTTATAAATTGGTATTGGATGAATTGAAAATGCGCGTTTATAAGCTTCATACGCTGAATTCCATTCAGATTTGGTGCGATATATATCGCCAATTTCTCGAAAAATAGATGCTTTCCCTATTTCTGTCCAATCGTCGCTTTCAAGAAAATTATTGTTGAGATGAATTGCTTCGTCAAGAAGCTGATTATCATTCCTGAGTTTTCCAAGCAATGCAAGAACCATAGCATAACGATATGTTTCATAAGCTGTGTTACCGTCAACGCTCCTAGAGTATGTATAGGAGTTAATTGCAGTTTCTAGTTGCTGTTCTGCACCGGCCTGATCTCCAACCATCAGGTATTCCACTCCTTTTAGACAACTATATTGTAGCTTGTCAGAATGTTTGTCGGTGAGATCAAGTATCCTATCAATTAGTTCTTGTTTTTCTGAAAACCCCAGTTCGACATTAAAAATGTCAATATATAACTGAAGTGTTTCAATATCAATTTCAGCCTTAATAGGCCTAAGTTTTTTAAGTTCTCTTCTGCCCGCCATTACATCCCATTCGGGGCCTAAAGCATTTATCGCTTGGAAGTAAATAATTTTTCTTTGCCACCGTTGACAATCTATATTTGAACGGAGTCGTTCTAGAGTTGCTGAAAATTTATCAGATAAACCAGAATTTAAATAACAAATGTACAATAAATAAACTAATTCAGAGAGGGCATTAATATCAATGTCCAAAAGAAACTCTACCACCTCAACTTTTTTTTTAATTAAAGGTGCGGTATTTGTTTTATGCCAGATAGTATATTGAGTAATGTCTGCACGGCATTCTAGTAGTGCCTGATGATAATTTTTAAGTTCAAGTTCTGCACGAACTTTTTCTCCTGGTCGTCTCCCATCATAACGATCTGAACAACATCGTTTAAACTTTTCACCTGACCCACATAAACATGGTTCGTTTCTAGAGGGCATAAATGTTTGACGATGAATACTGTGGCTTATATTTTTCAATTTTGCCCCGCAATATAATATAAAGAATGACCTAGATAAACTTAGGCTCAAAGTATGCTGTTCTTGAACGTATTGCACAACAGCGATTTTAAAGAGTGAAGCTTCCTACAAAATATATCATCGTCTGCTCTTGGCCGATTTAAGCTAGTCATGACTATCTCAAATCGACCCGAAGGAGTCCGTTCTCGGTACAATCTAAAAAGAGATTTGTTATTCTTCTTTAAGCAATATGCAAAGGGTATCTTCTAATCGTAATGTTAGGTCTATAAATATTAGAAGCTTGGTTGCGTTCTCTCGCGTCCATAAATCAGATGAGACCGAGGCACCGTGTAAAATTGCATGCCGATTAAGTTCTGTCGTCCCTTTGTCTTTTCTAAACCAAGAATAATAAATACCTGCAAAATCTAAAAAAGAGCCTAAACCAATCCCTACAAGTCGTAAATCGGTTCGACTAGCCTCATCAGCTGACATCCCTTGTTCTTTAGCGACATCCCAAGCAATATGGCCGGGCTTCATGTTTCTTGAAGTAATTCCGGCTGCTTTAAAAGTTGAAATCATAGCGCTTATGTCTTTTTCAAGCTTGTTAGAATTAAAATATTTCCTACATAACAAATCTAATAATGGAAAAGAAGCAACTATGCACGCATACCATAGCTCTTTCTTATAACAAGTTCTTATATTATCAATAAGATAATCTTTATTTTGAAAGATATGATTGCTTTGCCAGCTATTGAAAATTTTATTTTCATGTAACCAAAAATACAGATTCATGAAATCATTGATTGCCTTCTCATCATTAAGCAATATATAAGATGGTCGTGATTTTGATGGTAAACCAAAAGAAAGAAGAAATTTCTTTGTTCTTATCAAAAGAATAATAGTGATGAAAGCCAAATATGATCTGGATTTGCCCCATTTTTCACTTGAAAACTCCAGAATATATGCGGGAAAAGGCCACTTAAATTCTAATAGCAACTCACTAAATGACAATATTAAATGTACAGTACTGTTTCTAGTATATTTAGTAAAACTATCAGAAAATTTAATGGCGAATTCAGTATCTGCTTCATATCTTTCTGGTTTTTTTGCTATTTCTTTTCGAAGCAGTTCAAGATTCTTTTTAAGTTTTTCTGGCGTCATGTGTGAATAAAATTAAACTGTATGACTATTTAAAAATGCGAAAATGTAATTTAAGTGACAGCAATTGGCCGAACTGAGCCAATCAAAACCGCCTCGAATCTATCTAGCCCCTAAGATCAGGCTAGCGTAGCATACTCCGAAATTCATTGTGGATCACTGTTGAAGCCTAACCCAATATGGTGCTAAATATTAATGGTCAACAGCTCTCGCCAATTGGTGGTATAAGACGGTGACTTAAACTGTTGGCGCATATGCCAGCGTTTGCTGATCATTTCACTAGCATAACGAATGGTTCTCTTGCCGTGAACGCGATTAATGTTATCCAGCGTGGCCATCAGCTGTTCCGATCGGCCTGAATTTTCGACGATATCAAATAGTGAGGTTTGGGCAACACCAGCCGGTAATAAATCGGGCAGCAAAATACCGGCTCGTTGATAGCTAAACCCGGTTTTAAAAATTTGCTGTAAACCACGATGAGCTGCTGCAATCAATTGTGCTGAATTATCGGTTGGCCGATCAAATTCCGTTGTAGCACTGTTGGCATACTGCGGATGCTGGGTGTCGAACGGACTAGTTTGGATAAACACAGTTAATGCCTGAGCTGACAGTTGTTGATGACGTAATTTTTCACCTGACCGTGCGGCAAAATGGGTGACCGCTGAACGCAAGTCATCAATGCTGGTCAATTTCTCGCCAAAGCTGCGTGATGTCATTATCTGCTTTTTTGGTGGTGGCATTTCCTCTAGCGGTATACAAGATATGCCGCGTAGCTCCAGGACAATGCGCTCCATCACTACACCAAAATGCTGCCGAATATATTTCGGATCAGCGTTATGGAGTGCCAAAGCATGATCAATACCTATGGCTTGCAGTTTTTCACTCAAGCGTCTTGAAATACCCCAGATATCTTCGAGAGGAGTACTTTCTAATATCGCATCGGGCGAAGCCAGTGTTTGCCAATCTAAAACGGCACCGTGTGCAGAATAACCTTTTTTTGCTAGACGATTGGCTAGTTTTGCCAATGTTTTAGTGGGAGCGATGCCGATGGAAATTGGAATGCCGGTCCATTGCTTAACGGTTTTGCACATAGTCTGGCAATACGACATCAAGTCTTGTGGCAGCCCAGATAAGTCTAAAAAACATTCATCAATCGAATACATTTCGACCCGTGAAGCATAACGGGATAGGCAGAGCATGACCCGCTGGGACATGTCACCGTATAAGGCATAATTTGAAGATAAAACCGTGATGCCTTCTTGCATGGCAAACTTTTTAATCTGGAAATAAGGGGCACCCATTTTCACCCCTAATAATTTAGCCTCGTTGCTGCGGGCAATCACGCAGCCGTCATTGTTTGACAGAACAATAACCGGTTTACCGTCTAAGTGCGGCTGGAATACACGCTCACAGGACGGATAAAAATTGTTTGCGTCCGCAATCGCGAATACGTTCACCGGGCACTAACCCGAGAAAGAATGAATCACATGCGCTACGACACCCCAGATATGCAATTCCATGCCATCCTTGATCTGCATGGGTTCAAATTCCGGGTTTTCCGGCCTCAGCCATACTTCATCGCCGTCAATGACTAATTTTTTAACCGTTAATTCACCATTAACGACAGCAATAACAATCGAGCCGGATTGGGCTTCCAATGAGCGATCAACGACCAGCATATCGCCATTGTGAATGCCGGCCTCAATCATCGAGTGCCCTTGGACTCGGATAAAGAAAGTGGCCGCCGGATGGCGAATGTATTGCCGGTTCAAATCAATGGTTGCTTCAAGATGATCATCAGCAGGCGAAGGAAAGCCTGCCGGAATTTTGGAAGCAAACAAGGGCAAGTCAACAAATGTAGGAAACTGACTTAATTCCAAAATAGGCAGCAGCACATTGTCAGGCGCCCATCGGCTGTGGTGTTGGTGCTGTGTTTGAATCGATGCACTGTTCATTGGCTTATGGCATGTATTGATGAGTTCGAGATGATACACCAAAAACCGCTCTTGTTCTCTATTTGTTCTTATTGCTTAACAGAGCTTGATAGATAGCAAATCAGGAGTTAATAATCCATACAGCCCAATGCCATCGCATATCAATGCAGTGGAAAAATACCATTGGAACCTAAAAACTCCTAATCAGCTAGCTGATTAATTTTCGATACTGTTTACTGGTCAAATTTGCAGGCTGATTGCCAAACACTTACTATACTCGTACTTATAAACCCTATTAAAACACCATGTCAGAAGAACAGCGTCGCCAGTTACAACAACAACTTTGGAATATTGCCAATACCCTACGCGGCAAGATGAATGCCGATGAATTTCGGGATTACATTTTGGGCTTTATCTTCTTCAAATACCTTTCTGAAAAAATCGAACGCTATGCCGATTCAGTACTGGAAGAAGACAATCTTAAGTTTGCCGAATTAAAAGAAAACACTCCTGAAGGTAAAGAGTATGTGCAGGCGGTGCATGATGCAGCAGTGGCCGAGTTGGGCTACTTCTTAAAACCATCCGAGTTATTTCATGCCATTGCCATGAAAGGCAGCAACCAGTTAGATACCGATAACTTGGGTGACAGTCATAACTTTATCTTGGCTGACCTAACCAAAATTCTTAAGAACATCGAACAAAGCACACTGGGTACTGACAGTGCCGATGACTTCAGCAACCTGTTTGAAGATTTAGATCTTACCTCATCCAAATTGGGAGCGACCGAAAAAGCCAAAAACGATTTAGTGGCTAAAGTACTGGTACATCTAGATAAGATCGACTTCAACCTATCCGATACCACCGCCGATGTGTTGGGCGATGCTTACGAGTATCTTATTGGTGAATTTGCCAGTGGTGCCGGTAAAAAAGCCGGTGAGTTTTATACCCCACAACCCGTATCGACTTTGCTTGCCAAACTGGTCACCAGTCAGAATAATAACCTTAAAAACGTTTATGACCCCACCTGTGGCAGTGGTTCATTATTGCTGCGCGTTAAGCGTGAAGCCAATAAAGTCGATAAGATTTACGGGCAAGAGCTGAACCGCACGACCTTCAACTTGGCACGAATGAACATGATTCTGCATGACGTACATTATGCAGACTTTGATATACGCCAAGAAGACACGTTAGAGCATCCGCAGCATCGGGAGTTGCGCTTTGATGCCATTGTTGCCAATCCGCCTTTTTCCGCCAACTGGAGCGCCAACCAGCTGTTTATGAGTGATGATCGCTTTAGTGTCTATGGCAAACTGGCCCCTAGCAGTAAAGCGGATATGGCGTTTGTGCAGCACATGGTCTATCAGTTAGCCGAAGATGGCGTGATGGCCGTAGTGTTACCGCATGGTGTGTTATTTCGTGGTGCGGCGGAAGGTCATATCCGTCAGTACCTGATTGAACAAATGAACTGTCTGGATGCGGTCATCGGTTTACCCGCCAATATCTTTTATGGCACCAGTATTCCCACTTGTGTGCTGGTGTTTAAAAAGTGCCGTAAATCTCCCGATGATGTTTTGTTCATTGATGCCAGCCAGTATTTCGAGAAAGCTAAAACCCAAAACAAGTTATTACCTGAACATATCGACAACATTGTTACGGCTTATATCAATCGCACTAATACGCCCAAATATAGCCACCTTGCCTCGTTAGCTGACATTAAAGCCAATGACTATAACCTCAACATTCCGCGTTATGTGGATACTTTTGAGGCTGAGGATGTTATTGATTTAAATGCCATTGCCGCACAACTGACTGAACTGGAACTAGCCAGTAAAAACACCGATGCCACCATTGCAGCGTTTTGCTTGGAGCTGGGCATTAAGCCACCGTTTGCCGTACAAGGTGAAAGTGCATGAATGCGCCACGGTTAAGGTTTAACGAATTTAGTGGGGATTGGGTTGCGAACAAATTAGGAGAAATAACTCTTAAAGTTGGGAGTGGCAGTACTCCGCGAGGTGGAGATAAAGTATATCAATCTCATGGCATTCCATTCATTAGAAGCCAAAATGTAAACAATGAATGCTTGAGTTTAGATAATTTGATTTATATACCCGAAAATATAAATGCTCAGATGCAAGGAAGTGTTGTTCAATCAGATGATATTTTACTAAACATAACTGGGGCTTCAATTGGAAGAAGTTGTGTTGTCCCATCTAATTTTATGATTGGTAATGTTAATCAGCATGTTTGCATTATTAGATTAAAAGCTGATTATTATTCTCGATTTTTCCAGCCATATTTAAGCTCATCGCGAGGTCAAAGGTCAGTTTTAAGTTTCCAAGTTGGTAGTGGTCGAGAGGGGTTAAATTTTCAGGCTATCCGGTCATTTAAAATTTATGTGCCTGTTCTCGAAGAGCAAACAAAAATCGCTAACTTCCTCACGGCTGTCGATGAAAAAATCGCCCAACTCACGCAAAAATGTGACTTGTTAGCGCAATATAAAAAAGGCGTGATGCAGAAGATTTTTAGTCAAGAGCTGCGGTTTAAAGATGATGATGGGAAGGAGTTTCCAGAGTGGGACGTTATCGATTTAGAGCAGATTGCTTTTAAGGTTAATTTAAAAAATCGTAACCTTGAAATCAGTAATGTCCTAACAAATTCAGCTACTCAGGGAATCATTAGCCAAAATGATTACTTCGATAGAGATATAGCAAATAAAAATAATTTAGATGGTTATTATGTAGTCGAAAGAGACGATTTTGTTTACAACCCTAGAATTTCAAATAATGCTCCTGTGGGACCAATTAAAAGAAATAAGCTTATCAGAGGCGTTATGTCACCTCTTTATACCGTGTTTCGCTTTAAAAAAGGTGAGCTTACTTTCTTTGAGTATTTCTTTGAGACTACTTGTTGGCACGATTATATGAAAAGCATTTCTAATTCCGGTGCTCGTCATGATCGTATGAACATCACAAATGAAAGCTTTTTTGCTTTGCCAATTGCGCTTCCCTCAGTTAAAGAACAAACCAAAATCGCTGACTTCCTCATCGCCATCGATGACAAAATTACCCAAGCCCAAGCCCAGTTAGCTGCCGTGAAGCAATACAAGCGTAGCTTATTACAGCAGATGTTTGTCTAAAAATTTTCACTCATGTCCACGCAATCAGAATACGCTTTAGAAGAAGCCTTACTCGCCCAGCTTGAGAGCATGGAATACGCCCGTGTGCGTATTGATAACGAAGCGGCGATGCTGGCTAATCTCAAACGCCAGTTAGAAATCCATAACCCCGGTATTACTCTGACGCAATCCGAGTTTGAGCGGGTGCTGAATCACCTGAATACGGGGACCGTGGTAGAGCGTGCTAGGATATTACGCGATAAGTTTGCTCTCAAGCGTGATGCGATCGATGGCCAAGCAGCCGAAACGCTATACCTCAGTTTTTTAAATTGTGATGACTGGTGCATGAATGAGTTTCAGGTGACCAATCAAGTCACCATGGAAGGCAAGCGTAAAAACCGTTATGACGTGACGATTCTGATAAACGGCTTGCCGCTGGTGCAGATCGAGTTAAAACGCAGGGGTGCCGAGCTTAAAGTGGCGTTTCATCAGGTCAATCGCTATCAACATGAATCTTATGATGCCGGGGCGGGACTGTTTCAGTATGTGCAGCTGTTCATTATCAGCAATGGCGTCAATACCAAGTATTTTTCAAACAATAAAACCCAAGCCTTTCAACAGTCTTTCTTCTGGACTGATAAAGACAACAACCGCATTTCGGATTTAAGCGAGTTCACCGCCGAATTTCTCAAAGTTTGCCATGTCGCCAAGATGATTACCCATTACACGGTAATTACCGAGAGCGGCGTATTAAAGATATTACGACCCTACCAGTTTTATGCCACTGAAGCCTTGGTGGATAGGGTCAAGCACAGCAACGATAATGCCTATATCTGGCACACCACTGGCTCAGGCAAAACACTGACTTCATTCAAGGCCAGCCATATTATCATGCGCTTACCAAAAGTGCATAAAGTGCTGTTTGTGGTGGATAGAAAAGACCTGGACTATCAAACGGCACGCGAATTCAACGGCTTTTCCAAAGGTAGTGTGGACAGCACCACCAATACCCATAATCTGGTGAAGCAACTGACAGATGACAGTACTCAGTTGATTGTAACGACCATCCAGAAGCTCAATAACGCGATTATGAAGGAGCGTTACCTGGAGAAAATTGGGCATCTGCAAGATAAGAAATTTGTGTTTATCTTTGACGAATGCCACCGCAGCCAGTTTGGTGACACCCATCAAAACATTAAGAAGTTTTTTAGCAATGCTCAGATGTTTGGTTTTACCGGTACGCCGATTTTTGCCGATAATGCCAATGCAGGCACCGGCCAGAATAAAACCACTAAAGACCTATTCAACGAGTGCTTGCATAAATATGTGATTGTCGATGCCATCAAAGACGAGAACGTGCTGCGCTTTGCCGTGGAATATGTGGGTAAATATCAATACAAAGACAGTGCGAACAAGCTGGATATTGAAGTCGAAGATATTGATACCAAGGAGCTACTGGAAAGTCCACAGAGGTTGGAAAAAATTACCGATTATATTCTGGCTCATCATAGGCAAAAAACCAAGGCGCCTGACTTTACCGCAATGTTTTGCGTTAGCAGTATCGATACCCTGACCAAATATTACGCGTTATTCAAGCAAAAGCAGCTTGATGCGGTTCTTCCACTGAGAATAGCTACTATCTTCAGCTACGCCGCCAATGAAGAAAACCCGTTGGCAAATGGTTTGATTGAAGAAGAGTCGCCTGATGTGCCTAGCGATGCGCGTATTAATCAAAACAACCGTGATAAGCTGGATGGCTATATCGCCGATTACAACGCGATGTTTGGTACAAAATACAGCACCAACGACAGCCAATCGTTCTACAGCTATTATCAGGATATTGCCAAGCGTGTGCGTAATGCGGAAGTTGATATTCTGCTGGTAGTGAATATGTTCTTAACCGGCTTTGATAGTCCCCGATTGAATACTCTGTATGTAGATAAGAACCTCAAGTTTCATGGCTTGGTCCAAGCCTTCTCACGCACCAATCGCATACTGAATGATAAGAAGTCACAGGGCAATATTGTTTGTTTTAGAAACCTGAAAGCGGCTACCGATGAAGCCATTGCGCTTTTCTCAAATAAAGACGCTAAGGAAACGGTGTTGCTGGAGCCATACGATGATTATGTTAAGCAGTTTAATGAAGCGGCTTTAGAGCTGCTAAAAATAGCGCCAACGGTTAAGAGTGTTGATACCTTACCCGATGAAAAAGCACAGCTGGCCTTTGTCATTAAGTTTAGAGAACTGCTACGAATTAAAAATATCCTAACCACTTTTGCCGATTTTGATGATGCCGATTTAACCCTAGAACCACAAAAATTTGAAGATTACAAAAGCAAATATCTGGATGTACATGACAAGGTGAAGAAAGATCACGAGAGCGATAAAACATCTATACTAGATGATGTTGACTTTGAGCTGAGCTTGATTCACCGTGATGAGATTAATGTAGCGTACATTCTCAATTTGCTAATGGGGCTGATTAAACTCAAGCCAGAAGAAGCCAAGAAACGCCAGAAAGAAATCATTGATATGCTGGCGGGTGAAATCCAGTTACGTAGCAAGCGTGATTTGATTCAAGCGTTTATTGAAGAGAACCTGCCAAAACTGAAACCGAATGACAATGTGATCAATACGTTTGAAAACTACTGGGATACCAAGAAAACCGAAGCATTTAATGAACTTTGTGCGGAAGAAAATATCGTGCCTCAAGAACTGGAAAAGCTACTGAATACCTATGCATTTGCCAACCGCTTACCACGAGAGCAGGAAATAGTCAGTGCGTTAGACTTTAAACCTAAGATATTAGAGCGCAAGACAATTATGCAGCGTGTCGCCGATAAGATCAGGTTATTTATTGAAACGTATGTAGAGGGGATGGGGGGAAGTGTTTAAGCACATATGCGCAAACTTTAGTGAGCTTAACTTAAATGCCATCCGAGGCTTCGCCATTTTCAAGCCATTGACATGCGGTTTGGAAATCAAGATCGTTAAGAAAAATGACATTTTTTATGAAAACTAGACGAAAATATTAACAAGGTTAGGCAATAATCATATGGCACGTAGCAAAGAAAAATTTCAAGGGATAGTATGAAAAAAACAGAACGATTGGTTTTCTATTACGATTTATCGATTTCCGCCAGTTCCAGAGGCTTTGAGGCTCCAAAACCTATCTCCGTCAAAAAAGCATTTGAGCTAATGCAGCTTGTGCCCCTAAATCAACGGGTCAAAGAGCTATCTAAAGGGAATGAGCATCTTTATGTGTCAGATTGGGAGTGGACAGGTGACATCATTAGTATCCTTATCAATAAATCAGACAAAGGAATATCTGATCCAGTATTCACTGTTCCTAAAGAGAACAAGCGGCGCACCGCAGAAAAACAGGAAGAGGAAGGGCAAGACTTTTCCGTACATATGGTAATTCAGTTACCCGAGAATGATCTTAAGTCAGCGCTTATTATTGTCGAGCATTGTGCTGGGTTAGGTGCATCCACCGTTAAGAAACTACTAAACAACCTTCTTATTGATGCGAAAAAAATATCCCCTGATGATTTTGAGCAAATGCATCCTGACGGGGCGGTAGATAATAATGGGAAGCCAAAGAAATACAATGTTATTTTTAAATGTGAACTTGATGGTCACATCTCAGATGATCTTAAATATGATTTGGATCATGGGAAAGTACAATCCATTGAGTTGATAACTGAAAAGGAGCAGTATACTAATTTTGATGAGGACGGCTATATTAAAGAGAAATGCAAAACTCTTGTACTAACTCTCAAGGACGATGAGCATCCGGTTAAAAATAAATTTAATCGCATTCTGAACGTATTCAACAATAAAAAAGACGATTACAGTAGGGCAAAGGTAAAGTTCAAGACGTCAACTGGTCTTGATAGAACAGTGGAGATAAATACAGCAGAAGGATTGGCACAGGCTTATGTAAAAAAAGAAAAGCTGGATGGGTTTGAGTTAGACTTAAAATCGTCTTATGAGAAATTTAACATTCCTATCCTTTCGAAAATGAAAGAATTGCTACTTCCCGATGCCTAATGCATAGACATCTTTTACGCCCTCTATCCTATCTTTCCATTGAGCACAGACTTAAATGGAAAGTGGATTGGCTTTACCCATTTTTGCTTGCCATTTTATCCACTGCACTAGTATTCTGTTTGAAGCAATTTGGTCCAGTATCTTTGTACGCAGATGGTGGAATAATTGCAAAGATCCTTGGTTTCGTACAAGCACTTCCTGGTTTCTACATTGCGGCTCTTGCGGCAATTGCAACGTTCAATAAAACCGACATCGACAAAACAATGCCAGCTCCGGCCCCAAAAATAGATATTATGGTACAGGGGCGAAGCGTTGCAATTGAACTGACAAGAAGGCGTTTTTTATGTTCAATGTTTGCTTTCCTCACGGCAGAGAGTCTACTTCTGATTGTGCTGGCTATTTTCGCATCATCAACCTATATACCGCTTAAAGCAATTATTCGTGAATCATGGCAAATATGGGTATCTGGTCTATTCACACTGACGTACTTTTTACTCTTCTGGCAAATGATCGTAGCCAGTTTCTGGGGGTTATATTATCTGGGTGACAGACTACATCAGCCAGACAATTAGTACGGAAACAGCTTAGTCGTTGAGTACGGAGACGGCTGACGCCCCTTCAGAATAAATCATTCAACAGTAATCGAAAAAAATTTAATGAAAAACTATAACCTGAGTTTATGGGCTTGGATTGCTGCTTTAATATTGGTAATACCTACGTATCCAGCAAGCGCTCATCCTGGTGCAACGAATGCTGAAGGCTGCCACACGAACCGGAAAACCGGCGAATACCATTGCCACCAGTCTCATTCCAAAAAAGACGCAAAAGAAGCAATCGTATCTCCAAAACCGGCTGATAGTGCGATAAACCATACCTCAGCAGACATCGCAAGAACCAGCGACCTTTTAAAATTGGACTACGAGGGCTTTACCGTCTGGCTGGATTGCTCCAAGCGCGGAGCGGTTAAATTTAGATACAACGCCCAACACGATTCAGGGAGTTTTAAGCGTTACCAGGATTTCTTCCTTGACCCGAACGTACCAGCCGAATGCCAGCAAAAATCCACTAAAGGATACGGCCATGGCTATGATCGGGGACACCAAGTCCCTGCCAATCATCTGGACAGCTCAGATTTGGCGATCAGACAATCCAACACTATGGCCAACGTGTTGCCGCAGACCTCGCAAATGAATCGAGGCGCCTGGCTGTTAACCGAGGAAATCATCGAATGCTACCGGGACATTGACGAGTTGCTGGTTATCGGTGGCGTGATCTGGGGCAACAATCCAGCAGATGATTATTTTGTTGCCAGCCATGGCGTCAAAACCCCGGATGCTTTCTGGAAAGTCATTATACGAGGGGCTGGACAAGATGAACGCGCGATCGCTTGGATCGTGCCGAATAGCACGGATGCCAGCAAGAAAAATCTGGATCATTATTTGGTGACAATTGATGAAATTGAAGCCATTTCAGGGGAAAAAATTCCGGTGGCGGATTACGCGAAACACGAAAAGCCAAGCGCATCATGGATTATTCCGCGCGGGTGTAATAAGGGCTAATGAAAGTACACTCTTTAGAATGATAAAGATTTGTACACTTGACCTGTGCCACCCCATACTCTAGTTTTAGTTGAGCGCGCCATAAAATAAATATCATCGATTTGGTAATACAGGTTAATCAGTGGCTATAGAAAATCATAAAAAAGGTAAATTGGCTCGCTGGAATGAAGACAGAGGGTTTGGCTTCATAAAGCCTGATCATGACACCCCTGATATTTTTATTCACATTTCGGCATTAAAGAACATGAGCCGGGCACCGATTGTGGGTGATATTATCCACTATGAAACTGGCTTCGATGATAACGGCAAAATTCGCGCCATCAATGCCAAAATTGAAGGGGTACCTCAAGTGCTGGCTTTGGTCCCCATAGCCAGAACAGCCAAACCGGAGAGGGCAAATCATCCGGCACGGAATGCATATATCTACAGAACCACTCGGTCAACGCGCGCAAAAAAAGGTAGTAAGATTATTCCGATCATGCTGATCGTCATGATTGTGGCTGCGGTTTATAGCAAAATAATCCATCAGCAATCCTATCCAGATAGCTCTAAGTCAGAAATAGCAGAGGTAGCAGATATCGCCGAACCACCCAAATTGACGGAAGCGTTTCAATGTCAAGGCAAGGTGTATTGTTCGGAAATGAGTTCTTACGATGAAGCGTTATTTTATTTACGCAATTGTCCAGGTACCAAAATGGATGGTGACCATGATGGTGATCCCTGTGAAAGCCAGTTTTAACTTTTTAATGAAGGTCACCTAAGATCGAGGTCGCTCATTAATGAGCGACGCAGTTCGACCCTTTTCGATCTGTCGTCCAAAGTGATGCAATGGCGGTTATCGGGCCATTACCGACTCCCCAAGTTTTACTTATGAAACCAATTTCTAAAGAACGATTTGAAGCATTTATCGCTTACACAAGGCAACCACCTGCGGCAGGTGTGTTCTCTAGTGAATTAGAATGGTACGCGAGTGATAATGAAGTATTGCTTGCAACTATTATTCTCGACCTTGATGGTGAGTTTTCAACAATTATTCTTGGGAGAGATGCGGATTTAAAATTCCGTTGCATTAATTTTCCGATGATTTTTGAAAAAATAGAGGAAGCAAGAGAATATATGTTTTCTGAAGCCAAAAAAATTCTTGTTGAAGATAAATATATCTTTCCTCGGGGCGAGGAAAGCAATAAAAAACAAGATTTATTCTATTCAATATGTGACCCAAAAAATATTAATCGACATTTTGAAGCTGTGCGCACGTCAAAAGAGTATTCATCAGCAAGAGAACTTATTGCTGAAATAATGGCACATTTCAAAGATATTGATGGAAATTTTATTGAACAATTTCAATCAACGGGATTTGATTCTCGGATTTGGGAACTGTATCTATTTGCTTATTTGAGCGAAGAAAGGCTATTTATTAATAGGGAATACGAAGCCCCCGATTTTCTTGTTACAGATGGTAGGCAAAAAGTAGCGATTGAAGCGGTTACTGTAAATGCCTCAGAGGAAAATAAGGACATAGAAAATCTTACGCCCGAAAAAATAGTGGAGCTTTTAAAAAACGATATGCCCTTAAAGTTTGGCAGTGCTTTATTCTCAAAAATGAATAGAAAAAACAAAAAGGGAAAGCCTATTGAAAAATATTTGGAGCTAGAACATGTTAAAGGTTGTCCACTGGTTTTTGCAATTGCCGATTTTTCTTCAGAAGGCTCAATGTGTTGGTCATCTAATGCCATAATAGATTACTTATATGGTACAAAACGGAATTGGCAGGTTTCCGATGATGGACAGCTCATTATCGATTCAACGGAGATTGATTTTACAAAACATAATGGAACCAAAGTATCTGGATTTTTCTCTTCAAAAGATGCCGAAAATATTAGTGCTGTTTTATCTTCATCCGCAGGAACAATATCAAAATTTGTCAGAATGGGAAAATCAGCAGGTTTTGGTGATTCTTCGGTTAGCGTTAAATATGGTGGTGTTTGTCATAATCACGAAGGCTTATTACATCCTAATAAATTCTTTTTTGAGGTTGATAGTAATTACAAAGAATCATGGGGAGCTGGTATTTCAATTTTTCATAATCCAAATGCACTTCATCCTCTGCCTCAAGAATTATTTCCTTCGGTTGCTCATTTTTTCCCGATGGAAGATGGTGTTATCGGTTGTCGTCCACCTGCTTTTCACCCCTACACTGGACTAACTTTCATGCACCCTGTTACTGAAAATGTAACCGAAGAAGATTTTGAGTTGTTACTTACCCGTTTTTCTACAATTACGGGGAAAACGATAAAGTTATAGGGTCATAGGATGCGCTGAACAGCGTGAAGCGCATCGTTCGCGAACGGTGCGGCTCGTAAACTCACCACTCCCTATGGCTGCTTTGGTCTGGACATTTACCATTGGCATTTTGGTTTCGTCTGGCGGGTTTTGGCCGATCCAAAACGATCGGCCGTATTTAACCAGTGTAAGTCGAGCTTGAAGCTTATTGCTGAAATGTCCGATTGAGTTCGGATTTCTATCATTTTTAGATACTTATCATTATGACGACTGCCATTCAATTGGTCCTCGCATCGAGTTCGCCGTACCGCCGCGAATTATTGAAAAAACTCGGTCTTACTTTTGATACGGCGAACCCGGATATCGATGAGACGCCGCTGCCCGATGAAGCTCCGATGCAGACCGCAATGCGTTTATCACTGCAAAAGGCCGCCACGCTGGCACCTAAATTTCCGCAACACCTGATTATCGGCTCGGATCAAGTGGCGATGCTGGAAGGCCAACCGCTCACCAAACCCGGCTCCCGCGACAACACGATGGCGCAATTGGCGGCTGCCTCGGGTAAAACGGTGCACTTTTATACCGGTGTCTGTGTTTACGACAGTCGTAACAGGCAACATCGAGTCGACTGTGATCATGGTGCCGTCACGTTTAGAGTGTTAACACGACAGCAAATCGAGCACTATGTCGATCTTGACGAGCCTTTTAACTGCGCGGGCGGATTCAAAGCGGAAAGTTTAGGTATTGCCTTGTTTGAGCGAATCGAGGGTGACGATCCGAATGCGTTGATCGGTTTACCGTTGATCAAGCTGATCAGATTGCTGGAAGCCTTCGGAGTCAAGGTGATTTAACTTCGACGCCGGTGCCTTATACACACGTCCTTCATTCCGGCAGAGCCTGTCCCGGCAGGGATTGCCGGAAACATCCGCCGGGAGCGGGTTTGTATTTACCCCATCGAGGTGCGGGGCAGGATAGCCCCAGCATGGCGGTCGTACGGCGGATCAATGTAAGGCGGATTCGCGACTAGCTTTACGTAAAACGACTGCTTTCGGTTTTACTGCCGCCATACGCTAAAGTCTTTGAATGTCGCATAATTGGCAGATTGAAGGCATTTTTTGTCAAAATTAATTCTGATTAATTTTTAATATTGTCGGGTTAAATCTGAACTACTATAAATTTTGCTCGGTCATTCACTCTTCTGACACTCGTTGTCGCTTGGCTACACGTTTTTGCACCAGCGTTTTGGCGGCATCCGCACCGATATGAGCTTCGCCGCGCTTTTTGGCTAATTCCATCTGCTTTTCACGCTCCTTGAAACGGGTTTTCCGCTCAGCTGTGATTTTATCGTAACAATGAGGACAGCTAACGCCTTGCTGATAGTGTTCGCTGGCTTTATCGGCTTCAGTGATGGGCAGGCGGCAGGCGTTGCATTGGTCGTAAATGCCTTTTTCAAGCTGGAGATTAACCGTTACTCGATCATCAAAAACAAAACATTCACCTTCCCAAAGCGTTTCCTGTGCGGGGACTTCTTCCAGATACTTTAATATGCCGCCTTTGAGATGATAAACCTCTTCAAAACCCTGTTCTTTTAAGAAGGCCGTGGATTTTTCGCAGCGGATTCCGCCGGTGCAGAACATCGCCACTTTTTTGTGTTTTTCGGGGTCGAGATTGTCTTTAACGTACTCGGGAAACTCGCGAAAGCTTGCTGTATTCGGGTTTATGGCGTTTTTAAAGGTGCCGACTTTAAATTCGTAGTCGTTGCGGGTGTCCACCAGTATCACATCAGGGTCGGAAATCAGTTTGTTCCAATCTTTAGGGCTGACATAAGTGCCCACTACGCGTTTAGGGTCGATGCCTTCCACGCCCATCGTCACGATCTCTTTTTTGAGTTTAACTTTGGTGCGGTTGAAAGGCGGTTTGTCGGTCAACGATTCCTTGTGATCGATATCCGCCAGACGAGGATCGTTGCGCAACCAATCCAGCACTGTGTCGATGGCTTGGCGTGATCCGGCTATCGTGCCATTGATGCCCTCGCCAGCTAGCAATAAGGTGCCGCGAACCTGATTGGCTTCCATGACATCGTGCAGCGGTTGACGCAAAGCCTGATAATTTTCCAGGGTGACAAATTTGTACAGCGCACAAACGACAATGTGAGACATGATTATTCCTTGTTGCGGGCCGAAACGTAAATCCGGTGCAGATAAAATTGATAGGCAGACTCTCAGGAAATTAATTTCCCGAGATAAAAGAAAAAATTTCTTATATTGTCCGCCTAAATCTGATTTTTTAAAACTGATCACACTGTTTATCCCCATGAGATATTTGAAAATGTCGTGTATTCACTTTTAATACGGAATAGATTTCGCGCTGATCATCAACGGGGATTGCCTGGATGATGACCTGGTATCCGTTGATGACATAGAACGAAGGGCTGGCGAAAAGAATCCTGTGGCAGATTATGCCAAGCACGACAAGTTAAGCCGGTCCTGGCTGATCCCGATGGGCCGCAACAAAAGTTAAGGCAAAGCAAACGTGTTGGCTTGAGTTCACATGAGTTTGCCGTCTTCATCCTGTAAAGTGAAGTAGGGGTACCCGATGAAACGGACAATAATGCCAGAAACGCTGAGCTGTTGCAGGTCATTAGCACCGGTATGCCCATTGTCAGAGGCAGTTAAGGTGGCGGCCATGATGACGGGGAATGCCTCGGTTTTCTGCTGGGCAAGCTCTTCCTGATGGGCTGTTTTAATGTGTTCGCTTTGAGAGCTTGCTGTTTTTTCAAGCAGTGGTTTTCTCGCCTGAGTAGCGCTCTCATTGTACCCTTGAGGTTCCGGGTTGAAGAAACGATGTGCCCACATACCGGAATAGGCTCCTAAAATCACGATGCCCATCATAAGGCCGGCAGATAAAATAAGTTGAACCGATTGGCCAGCTCCGGAATGGGCAGGCAAAGAACTATTAGCATGGTTTTGCATTGGAATATTTATAATAACTGTTTAAAGTGAAGCCCATATCTAATGGCGAAAAGGTAGTCATCACACCTATTATTCATTTTTGATGAATCATGAACAATAGCCAGCCCTAACCTGTGGCATTTCATAGAATGCCGGTATTGATGACTGAAAAATTTGCATCTCATAAATAAGTTGATGGTACCGCTATTGAATAATAACGTCAGCCCACAAAGCAAACTCTGTTCAGAATGCCAGACTGTTTTGGTCTGTGGCTCACCTCAAGCCGGAGAGTCGTGCTGGTGCGTTGCTTATCCCGCTATAATGCCCGCTGATTTTCAACAGGATTGTCTGTGTGAACATTGTCTTAGCAAAGCTGTGCAAGAGAAGATTGCTGAATTTATTAACACATCGGGGCGGCAGGAACAAATAGCGGTTGCACGTCAATACCGAGGCAATGATAAATTGATTCAAGGCATCGACTATTTAATTGAAAACGATCAAACTGTTTTTACCCGGTGGTATCATTTAAAACGTGGCTCATGTTGTGGAAATGGCTGTAAAAATTGCCCTTATTGAACAGGTAAAAATTACAGCCCACAGCCATCCTGTCAGAAAGAGTAGGCTATGGACTTAAGTCGTGCCCAATCAGGATGCAGGCTTCGCAAGCAGAGCCCGCGCTCCACATACTGTTGTTTTTACCTTTCCAACTGGGTAGCCGAAGGTTACCCATAAAGCTCTGAGAATGACTTCTGCTGAGTGCTGGAGCACTTACGGATAAATTCCCCCATGCTTATTGACACCTTTATCGATAACAGCCTCTATGAAACCATTGATTATCATCAAAGCGGGATCTACTCTCCCGACACTTCGACAAAAGTTAGGTGATTTCGAGGATTGGATCATCCGCACCCTTGGATCGTCTAACGCAGCGATAACAGTAGTCAACGTCATGGCAGGCGAAGCCTTGCCGTCTGTTAATGCAATATCGGGCGTGATCATATCGGGCTCTCCTGCGATGGTAACGGATCAGGCTGACTGGATGCAGGGGCTGGCCAACTGGATACCACACGTATTGGGCCATAATATCCCGCTACTGGGCATTTGTTTTGGTCATCAATTGCTGGCGAAGGCGATGGGGGGACATGCGGATTATCATCCTAAAGGCCGCGAGATAGGTACTGTCTCTATTAAGCTGACCCTTGAAGGCAAACAGGACAGGTTGTTAAGCGCTTTGCCCGATGATTTTCTTGCTCATACGACCCATGCCCAAACGGTTATCAAGTTACCCCCGAATGCGCTAAGGCTTGCAGAAAACTCGTTTGAAATTCATCATGCATTCCGCCTGGGTGACAATGCCTGGGGCGTACAATTTCACCCGGAATTTTCAGCGGACATTATGAGCGCTTACGTGAGCGAGCAATCCGCCGCATTGCTTAAGGAAGGGCATAATGTCGACGAGTTAAAAGCGGCAATTTGCCACACCGATGCGGCGAACAGGCTACTCAAGCGATTTATGATGATTGTGCAAGAACAAGCCTGCACTTAAATTCCAATGGCTTGGCATTTGGTCCGCTCTGCGTGCAAAATGCTTTACCGTTTTTTGCATGGCTGTTCAGCTATAATTGGGCCTATCCATTTTAATAACACGAGGTACAGCGATGAATCCCGATGCCATCAAAGTGCTTTTGCTTTACAGTCTCGTTTTCAATTACGTAATCCTCATCATCTGGTTCGGCGTATTCAGTCTTGCCCATGATTCACTCTACCGACTCCACAGCCGATGGTTCAGCCTATCGGTTGAAACGTTTGACGGGATTCACTAGCCAGCATGGCATTCTACAAGATTGGCATCCTGTTGCTGAATATCGCGCCTCTCGTTGCACTCTGGCTTGTCTAGCTAAACTGTATTAGCTCGATGACTTCATTTTCAGCAGCGTCCTTGTTCCCATGTAATTTTAAAATTCAGCAGCAGATACCGGATTAACAGGATCTACGAACTGAGCGAGCGTGGATTGTTTGAGGCCATCCACTATGCCGAAAGCATTGACGAAGAAACCGGCGCAAAAATCATACAACAGTTCCAGCTCGAACAAACCGCCGGAGCGGAAACCCTATTCAGTATCTTTTCCGCTTTTATTTCTGAACAGAATCAGGAGATGGCCTATCTGTTCATGGACCTGTGCTTTGATGTGCTGTGTGTCTTCCAGTATGCCTTCGGCCCTTTGCCTGCTTATATTGTATTGTTTTAGTAATGATATTTGTATATTTTAACTAATAAGACGGACGCTGAAACTGGAGAATTTTGAATGCTAGTTGACAGCTCTTTGACGTCTCAGGTCAAAATTGAAGGCAAAAATGCGTGCCTTTTTGTTATCAACTTTACTGAAAATTAAAGGGTTGCTATGAAAAAGGATAAAACCATAAAAAAACATGTTTATTGCAAACTTAATTACCATACTTTTCTACAAGCGGTAGGGCTAATCAGATTAGGTCAGGCAGGCAGGTTCAGAACCTTCAAACCGAAACAAACCAGGAGTTATAGCGCGATCACTGACCCGACGTATTGCGTCCTTGCTTTCGAATATGAAACCGAAGACACCATAAAAACAATCTTTGAGCCAGTTTATGTGGGGCAGATTATGGATTGGTTTATTAGGCTAGATTTTGATTTTTACCAAATACACTTAGTGTACATATCCGGCATGAGCTTGGACGACAGAGAGCTTTTTAAATTCTCAGAAGGCTACTATCTTGCTCGAAAGGAAAAAGCCGAACTTCTTACTAAGATATCCGAAGAAGATTTTTGTCAGGAACAACCAACGCTGTATTTTTAATGTTGGAATCCCAATACCTAGTATTTTTGGCTTGATATAAGCAAGGTTCAGAGTGGCAATACTCAACATGCCATTTGAAGAACGCGCTAGTTACCTACCTCAGCTTGCACCGAGCTACATCAAAGTCAGTCAATTTCTATAGATTTAGCTAATTGGGGCTAAGGCCGGTGTCGTTTCCCAGCTTACATTAAACACTGAGAGGGGACGGCTCAACAAAGAACGGCTTCCCATTAACTTGGTTTAAAGTTGTTGTAAGTGATCCTGCTCAAGCATAACTACTATAATATCAACAAGGTTTTGGCATGAAGCTAGCCTTTTCTTCCCAAAAATCAGAGATATAGTCAATACTGGATTCTTTGGATAGTTAGCAGATGACTAAGATGTTGAAAGGTAACTCTCATGGCCGAACTTTGCCCTCGTGAAAGACCGAGTCCGACCCTTAAAAGACGTTCGCTCAAGGATGTAGGTGTAAACAGCTTCCAATTTTTTCCACCCTACACGCGGTTATTCCCGCCGACACAAACTGCTTATGCCCTAAAACAGAGCGATAGCGATTGGCAACTTTTGACGCTTTTTTCCGAGACGGCGTTAATTGATGAGTCTTTGAGCGTCCTTCTATGGTTATCAAAGGGGTTAATACGGTATACCTATAAAGTCATCATTTCCTGCCAGCGGCGTTGGTGGTTTCCAAAGCGGCTGGCCACCCACTTCTCGCCGGTGAGAGACCACCAGCACTCACTTTGCCTGGGATCGAGGCGAGAGATGTTGGGACTGGTCCGGCCGGCCGCGAGGGACTAATCCCTGCCCCCTTGCCAGAGAGCTTGGCCGCAAGCCCTCGGAAAGCCCTTCGGCCGGCCTATCGAGCACTGAACAACGCAACACGCTACAAGACCCGGTGTGCAGCAGCTGGGCCGCCGACTTTACTCATCAATCGCTGATGGAGATGCATATGCATAAGCTAGGGCTTAAACTGATACTGCCGTTGACGCTGGGGCTTCCGACTCTTTGCTGGGCCGGGCCGTTTGATAATTCGCTGTGGCTGGGCACGGACGCCACCACGACCTTGCCGGTCCTGAACACGGACCGGTCCGGCACGGAACTGCGCCGCGTGGCCGCGACCGAAGCGACCGGCATCGCCATCGATCCGGCCAGAAGCCGCCTTTACTTCGGGATTCCGGACGGGACCATCACGGCCCGGGACCTGGCCAATCCCTCGGTGCCGGTCGCCACGATCACCCCGGCGACCAGCTTTGCCGAGGATCTGGCGTTCGATGGCACGTTCCTGTGGCAGGCTGACCTGGGCGCCGGCCTGGTCAAGCAAATCCGTCCCAGTGATGGTGAAGTCATGTTCTCGTTCGATCCGGGCTTTACGCCCATGGGGGTGGCCTGGGACGGCAGCCGCTTGTGGGTCAGCCAATATACCGGCTTTACCGGCGGCGAGCGCATCCAGCAGTTCACGCCGGACGGCCAGCCGACCGGCCAGCAGTTTACCTTTACGGCCACGCTGGATGGCAGCCAGGCGGCCGCGGCCGGCGGTCTGGCGTTCGATAGCACCGACCAGACCCTGTGGGTCGGCAGCTTCGGGCAGGTCTTCCACGTCAGCACGGCCGGTACCGTGCTGGAGTCGTTCCGGGCGCCGGTCGACGATAACCGCTTCATCGACGGCCTGGAGTTCCAGGGGGCAGCGGTCAGTGCCACCGGCCTCGTCAGCAGCGGCGTGGCCGTGCCGGGCGGCAGCGGCGTGTTCACGACGTTTCCGCAGAGCCCGACGTTCGCGGCCGGCCATACCGCCTTCCTGGGACAGGGCAGCGCCGGTAGTTTCGGTCTTTACTTTATGCCCCAGGATCCCGTACTCCCGCAAGATCCCATCCGCCCGCTCGCCGACCTGAACACCGCCATCCCGGGCGGCACCGGCACCTTTACCGGCTTTACCGCCTTGGCCGCGGCCGACACCTTTGTCAGCTTCATCGGCACCGGCACGGGCCAGATGGGCCTCTACGCGACTCCAACTGAGCCCATCCAGCCCGGCGAGCCCGTCCGGCCGCTCGCCGACCTGGGCACGGCCATTCCGAATGGCACCGGCACGTTCACCGGCTTTACCGATCTGGCTGCGGCCGACAGCTTCATCAGCTTCATCGGCACCGGCGCGGGCCAGGCCGGGATCTACGCGGCTCCCACTGAACCCATTCAACCCAGCGAGCCCCTACGCCCGCTCGCCGACCTGAGCACGGCCATCCCGGGCGGCACCGGCACCTTCACCGGCTTTTCCGATCTGGCTGCGGCCGACAGCTTCATCAGTTTCATCGGCACCGGCACGGGCCAGATTGGCATCTACGCGATTCCCACTGATCCCATCACCCCCAGCGAGCCCATACGGCTGCTCGCCGACCTGGGCACGGTCATCCCGGGCAGCACCGGCACCTTTACCGGCTTTACCGATCTGGCTGCGGCTGACAGCTTCATCAGCTTCATCGGCACCGGCACGGGCCAGATCGGCATCTACGCGATGCCCTCTGATCCCATCACCCCCAGCGATCCCATCCGCCCGATCGCCGACCTGGGCACGGCCATCCCGGGCGGCACCGGCAGTTTTACGGGCTTTACCAGCCTCAGCGCCAGCGGCCAGCACACGGCTTTCTTGGGTCTGGGCAACGGTGGCCAGGCCGGCATTTATCTGGCCAGCACGTTGAGCAAGGTCATCGCGGTCGGCGACCAACTGGCCGGCAAGACCGTGACCGGGCTGCGCTTGGGTCCTGACGGCCTGGACGGCATCACGCTGGCTTTCACCGCGGCCTTCGCCGACGGCACGGAAAGCGTGTTCAAGGCCCAAGTGGCGACCTATGAGTACACGGGCTTTTTGGCGCCGGTCGACAATCTGCCGGTGTTGAATCAGGTCAATGCCGGCAAAAGCGTGCCGGTGAAGTTCAGCCTGCACGGCAACCAGGGGCTGGCGATCCTGGCGGCGGGCTACCCCCAGTCGCTGCCGATCGCCTGCGAGGCGGGCGTCCCAGTCGACAGTATCGAGGAGACCGTGAGCGCGGGCGGCGGCAGCCTGACTTATGATCCGGCCACGAACCAGTACAGCTACATCTGGAAAACACAAAAAGCCTGGGCCAACACCTGCCGCCAGTTTCAGCTCCAACTCAATGACGGCTCGCTGCACAAGGCGAACTTCCGCTTCAGGTAAGCAGCCGGTTGAGACGAGCCCACGTCATCGGCATTAGCCAGTCCCATGCTCAGGGCATGGGGCCGGCTTAAGGTGGTGATCGAAACGCCTCGTCTGGCATTTTTCCTCGCCAGTTGATCGCAATCGAGGCGCTCTATGAACTCGAGGCGTCTTATGTCATGCACTCAGCCGCTGGCATTACCTGCAACTGTATTCTCAAGATGACCATCCTGGCATGCCCTGCGGCTTTAAGCGACAGGATTCTCGTCAACTCATTAAAGCAGCTCTCTGTGTAACGGCTCATTAGTCGCTGAACACAGCCGCCCGAATCAGAGCAGACAATGGCAGCGTCTTTTGTCTGGTTCAAAAACCGGTCGGTCAATAATTCCAGATTAATATCCGGTGAAGGTTCGAGATCAGCCATTCAACATCGTAAAGTACCGGCCAGCGAAGCGAGGGTCAAGTTGGTTGGCAGTGTCGGCTTTGTTGAAACCAGCCCAACTGTCCCGGCCTCTTTCTTAGCTTTGCTCAGATGCAACTAATTCCTCGTAATCAAAGCCAAGCCTTGAGCAAAGCATTGGTAAAAACCCTCTCTGACCTTTTAAGATCTTTCTTGATGCCATTGCAATAGAAAACCAATCAGCTCTATCAACTTCCGGAAATTCACGAATAACACCCGACTTAGGGGGCCATTCTAGAGAAAAGGTGTTACTAATAAGCTGGGAAGGATCGCAGTTCCCTTCAGCGGCATAGGCGATAATTACTTTTCCGCTGGGCTGCTTGATGGAGCCCAGTTCCCTCAGGTTGCCAGTAACTTGCAGTCCCGTTTCCTCTAAAAATTCTCTTTTCGCAGCCTCAAGCGGCGATTCATCATCCTCGTACTCGCCTTTGGGTATAGTCCATACGCCGTCATCCATATGTTTCCAATAGGGTCCGCCTGGATGTGCCAACAATACCTCAAGCGTCTGATCAATATTCCGAAACATTAAAATGCCCGCGCTCTTTTTTGTCATACTCATTCACTATTTTGTTCATCAGCGTCTAAATTTTGCCAGCTCATTTTAAGTTTGAGAGTGCCTAGATCAAGAAGCTTATTTTGATGGATAGCCATAGTCTAGCCCGTCATGGCCGGTTTCATCAGCGCTTCCCGAAGAGTCTAAAAAAATTGATTTAGATCAGTTAATGTCCAACTGATCTAGGGCATGATCCTAGCGCGGTAAATCATCACTAACATCCATTAGGAGAAACGCGATCATGGCTTTAATTACTTGGACAGCTGCTCAATTCGGTACCAATGTTGGCTTTGCTGATGACGAGCATAAAATTTTATTTGATAAGCTCAATAAACTCTACGACTTAGCAACCTCTGGCGCAGCACGTACGGCAATCGGCGCACAACTGGACGATTTGATTGCGTATGTCGTCGATCATTTTGCCCATGAAGAAAAAGAAATGCAGGCTAAGAATTTTGGCGGCTATTCCCGACATAAAGAAGAACATGAGGCTTTGGTCGGTATTTGCGCGGATCTTCAGAAAAAGTTTCATGCAGGCGATGCCGAAATTGACGACGGCGTCGGCCAGTTGGTCAAAGGCTGGTTAGAAAATCATATCCCCAACTTTGATATGGCGTATGCGGATGCATTAAACAGCTGATTAGCGATTGAATAACCACAACCTATATGTAAAACCCTGAGCTCGATCTGACCATGGCTCAAATGAGTCTCAACGGCCTCAAAACCGGCGGGTTTTCTTAAATGCCGGGGTTCGGAAGATAACGTAGCGCTTATGTGCGTGAGGATCTGCTTACATGTTGCAATATCAATCGATTTAAATTATGAGATTAAGCGGTAGATCTGCTAAGTTAGAAATTGAGTGCTATATTTAAAGTGTTACCGGTTCAGGCGCCAAAGTCTTGGTTGGCATGGCGACAATAGCCGGGCCGGTAGCACTACTTCAATCCCCACCTTACCGCGTGTTCTTGCTGACCTTTTTTTGCCAGTCATAATTGTCTCAGTTCGACCTAAGCCGTCTTTTACAGCAGCTATTTGGATGTCCGCTGAACGTGAGACAGCAGCCATATATCATCCGTTACTGAGATTTTACTGGTAGCCTACGGAATTACCTATTTAAGCTATGCTTGGCATTGACGATAACAGTAAATTTTAGGATTAGCATGATATACAAACTTATTTTAGTTATAGCGTTACAGTTGTTTGCCTATTCTGCTTTTGCAATTCAAATTCCAAACACCCCATTTATTTATTCAGAAGGCGAGGCTGAAAGAGAGGTGCAACCAAACATGGTTGACTTTACATTTTACATTAAAACTTTTGATGAAAATCCAGATAAGGCTTTTAAAGACTTACAAAAACAAAGTCTTGAGCTAAAAAAGCTATTCAAAGAAATCGATATTTCTGATGAAAATATTGAATCATACGAAATTGATAAAACTACCATTCGCGAAACTGATGATGATGGGAAGCAGTTAAAGATATTAGGTTATGATCTTCAACAGAAATTTAATCTTAGATTGAGCGATTTAAATAAATATACATTATTGATGAACAAACTATTCAGTATCAAAAATGTGTCTGATTTTAATTCACAGTTTGATGTTGCAGAACGCAAAGATATTGAAAAGCAATTAACCATAGATGCTTGTGCTGATGCCAAAACCAAAGCGGAAGTGATGGCAAATAGTACAGGCGGACAATTGGGTTCAGTGTTTGCCGTATCGGAAAGAATTTTTGGTTCAATAGAGGATGCATTTGGTCTGTCTAATTCAAATGATAAACTGGACAGATTATTTAAGAAATCCAACTACAATGGCGATTCAATTACTTTTATTCCTTCTTCTATAAATATTAAAAAAAGAGTCAATGCTATTTACAAATTAAGCGAAAAATAAACGCTATTGCCGTAAGGAGCGCTTAACTAAGCATAATCAAAGCATGGGCGCAGACGTTGTTCTAGTAGTCATAGCTAAGTTGACAGGCAGGTATACATTCAATTACTGTCACTTATGGCGAGAACGCAGTCGTCTGCGATTGGCCGGTCTGCGGACAGTCCGCAAAAATAAATTCTGATAATTTCCATGAGCTGCTTTCCGGGCCGGAATAGCTATGGTAGCCATTCAACTGCTATTTTTATTAAGCGGGGAAACTTTACCCTCTTTGATATTAATCATGTAGGCCTGACCAAAGCCCATGATATACCGGCCACTTTCCGGACATAAAGCAAATAGGTGAAAATCGGTTAACGTCTGCAATAAACTGACGACTTCGCCAAACTTATCCTGAAGTGCTTTTAACTGAATCGTATAGAGGGGCTCACTGCGTTCTATTTTTCTGGCTTTACAATTAAACACCGCGCGTTCACGCGCAAAAAGATTGTTCGACTCGGATTCCGGGCGAATAAACATCACCGAGGCCTGAGGATTATTCAGCAAATTGACCGTATGCGTTGCAAGTTCGCTGATGAAGATATAAAAGCAGCCTGCTTGGTCGCGCACAAAAGGAGCGACACTCAGATCAGGAACACTGTTTCCTGAAGCCGTCGACAGCAATATTGTTTGTTGTGAGGCCAGCAGTTCCTGTAAGGATGTTGTTTTATCGGATAGGTTGTTATCTGTGTTGTTCATTTTAAACATACCCATTGTGTATCAAGAACATCATCTGAATTAAAGGCCGCCGCGTTTAATATAGTGTGTGAAACAAGTTAGCGGATCGGATTCAGTAGGGTGAATTACAAAGCTGTTGAATGAATGATAGCTATCGTCGGCTAGCAGGGCAATTTGCGAGAGGAGAATCAGTCTTTCCAGGCGTACTGACCTTTATGCCGTGATCCGACATTGGTCACGCGCAGCATCCACTCTGGCCCTCATTTGAATGCCGGGTTTGAAGTGAACCACTGCTTTAGCGGGTAAATTAACGGCTTCACCCGTTTTAGGGTTACGCCCAATGCGGGGAGCCCGATGCCGTCTACTAAAACTACCAAACCCCCTGATCTCAATGCGTTCGCCCTCAGCCAATGCATCACTCATCTGCCCAATAATACAGTTTAGCGCCAACTCCACATCTTTTGCCTGAAGTTCAGGTAACTTCTCATTTAGCACACGTATCAGCTCTGATTTGACCACCGTTTAACTCTCTTAGACATAAAATGCTTATTTTAGCAGGTTACAGCCCTTGGTTCTGTTGATATTTGAATAATAGACATTAAAAAGCAACTACTTACTAAAATCCATCAAAAGGGTAGGTTACTGATATGATGAGCTTCTTTGTTAAATATCGGCAAAACCCAGTGTACTTGATTTGAGCCTCATGAACTCTCAACCTAATCAACCGCATTCCGCTGATAACCCACTGGAAAAGTTACAAGGCTCCATAGAGCGGGTGACTTTTCACAGTGAATCATCCGGGTTTTGTGTGCTGCGCGTCAAAGTAAGAGGGTATAGGGAACTCATCACGGTGATCGGTTCGGCCTCGAGCGTGACTGCGGGTGAATATATTGAATGCTTGGGCTTCTGGGTAAATGATCGGCAGCATGGCCAGCAGTTTAAATCGGTTTCATTAACAATCGTATTGCCGACCACATTAGAGGGGATCGAGAAATACCTGGGCTCAGGCATGGTCAAAGGCATCGGCCCGCATTTTGCCAAGAAATTAGTGGCTGCCTTTGGCGAGCTGGTTTTTGATGTGATTGAACAATTCCCGGAACGGTTGCTGGACTTGCCTGGTATCGGCAAAAAACGTCAGGAGCGCGTCACGAGTGCCTGGGCTGAGCAAAAGGTTATTCGTGACATCATGGTTTTCTTACAGTCACACGGCGTCGGTACGTCCCGCTCGGTACGGATTTACAAAACCTACGGCGAAGAATCTATCGAAAAAGTCAGGGAGAACCCCTATCGGTTGGCACTGGATATTCACGGCATCGGCTTCAAAACCGCCGATACACTGGCACAAAAGCTGGGTATTGCGCCGGACTCGCTGATTCGAGCTCAGGCCGGTGTGCGCCACGTGCTTCAGGAGTGGTCCGGTGAAGGCCATTGTGCGGCGATCCGGCAAACGTTATGCGACATGGCGGTTAAGCTGTTGGAAATACCAGAACCCATCATTGATAAGGCCATTACGGCGGAACTGATTGAAGGCAATTTAATGGCCGAGCTCATCGACCAACAGGTAGTCCTCTTTCTGACGCCGATTTATCGGGCTGAAGTGGGTTGTGCAACCCATCTTCTGCGTCTGAATCAGGGTGAGCCACCCTGGGGTTCTATTGATGCGAACAAGGCTATTCCCTGGGTTGAAGAGCAAACCGGTTTAACCCTGTCAATCTCTCAACGGGCAGCCATTGAACTGGTGCTCCAGCATAAAGTGGCGGTTATCACCGGTGGTCCCGGTGTGGGCAAAACTACGCTGGTAAACAGTATCCTGAAAATCCTCAGTGCCAAACGCATGAATATCGGCCTCTGTGCACCCACGGGACGCGCTGCCAAGCGGCTTGCAGAATCCACGGGGTTTGAAGCTAAAACTGTGCATCGATTGCTGGAGTTTGATCCTGCCGTCTTTGCCTTTAAACACAACGAAGAATACCCACTGGATGTAGACTGCCTGGTCCTTGACGAATCATCCATGATGGATGTCGTGTTAATGAACCAACTATTAAAAGCCGTGCCCTCGTCGGCGGCCTTGTTGATTATCGGCGATGTGGATCAATTACCCTCGGTCGGCCCAGGTGCCGTGCTCGCCGATATTATTGACTCGGGACGCATTGCGACAGTCCGATTAACGGAGATTTTCAGGCAGGCCAGCACATCAAAGATCATCACTAATGCGCACCGGATCAATCATGGTCAATTGCCAGAGGTAGACAATGCTCAAGGAGTAACTGACTTTTATTGTATTTATGCGGAAACACCCGAAGAGATCTTTTCCAAGCTGATGCAGGTGGTAATCGAGCGGATACCTCAGCGGTTTAAGCTAGATCCGGTGAATGACGTGCAGATCCTGACCCCGATGAACCGTGGCGGCTTGGGAGCTCGTTCACTGAATATCGAGCTACAAGCCCGGTTGAATGGGCAGAGTGAACCCAAGGTCACGCGCTATGGCTCCACTTATGCGCCAGGCGATAAAGTCATCCAACGCATTAACAATTATGACAAGGATGTCTTTAACGGGGATATTGGTGTTATTAACAGCATTGACCTGGAAGATAGCCTACTCAAGATTCAGTTTGACGATCGGATTGTGGACTATGAGTTTAACGAGCTGGATGAGATTGCGTTGGCCTATGCCACCAGCATTCACAAAGCCCAAGGGTCGGAGTACCCGGCTGTGGTGATTCCGCTGGCAATGCAGCATTACCTGCTATTAGAACGGAATTTACTCTATACCGGGGTCACTCGTGGCAAACAACTGGTCGTCGTCATTGCCCAGCCTAAAGCGTTGGCCATGGCGGTCAAAAATCAGCGATCTCAACGCCGAATGACTTATTTAATTTTCCGGCTTAACCAAAGCTGATAAGGAATCAGCACAGAATGCTGCAATCTTATACAGGCAATTATACAGGGCGTGCTGATTGCACATGCGTCGTTAATGTAAACGCCGTTTTCAAGATATAACTCTATACCCTATACCCTATTCGCTTATGTTATTCTGAGCGTGAAACTAAAGGGAAAAATAGTGACGTACCTTCCAACTAACTTTAACGGTTAATGCCATAGAAGAGCCCATACATGGAAAATTTCAATTACTTTGTCTTTGCTCGCGCTTTCCATGTCATGGGCGTAGTGCTCTGGATCGGTGGAGTAGCCTTTGTTACGATGGTGCTAATTCCATCGCTTAAAAACATCAACGATTCTTCAAATAAACTGGAGTTATTTGAGCAACTTGAAGGCAAATTTTCATTTCAAGCAAAGCTGGCCACATTAGTCACTGGAGTGTCCGGCTTCTACATGGTGGAAGTTATGAATGCCTGGGATCGTTATCAGCACTTGCAATTCTGGTGGATGCACTTGATGACCTTAATTTGGTTTATATTTACTCTGGTTTTATTTGTGCTGGAGCCATTATTTCTTCATCAATGGTTCCATGAGCAAGCAATAAAAGACAGCGTCAAAACTTTTTCCCTGATTCACTTAATACACAAGATATTACTGGCACTCAGTTTGCTTGCTGTATTCGGAGCGGTAGCAGGGGCTCATGGGCTTCTTTAGCCAGAAAAAAGATGGCGTTGTTTACGGTATAAGATTAAAAATTAACCTTATACCGTAATTACGACTTAATTAAATTTCAACAATCTCAGGTGCTTTTCTCGTCTCGCCTTTGCCTATCGTTAATAAATCCCAGACCAACAGAATAAATCCAGCAAAAGTCATACCACCAAAAAACAAACGCCAGACCATCGCACTTTGAAATGATGGGTGGTTTTGAGCGGTAAAATAACCGCCCCAGGTTGAGCCTTCTACCGCACGTTCAATAAAAGATTGCTCATAACCTGCTATCAATAACGCTATGGTCATACCCAAAACACCGCCATTGAGCAAGCCTAAAGCCCATTTCCAACGCCAAGCATTGTGAGTGCCGCCGCCCATCCATACATTGCCACGCCATTGCTGTATAGCCAGATAAAAGAATGCAATATTAATCGTTGCGTAAGCGCCAAAAAACGCTAAATGACCATGAGAAGCCGACCATTGGGTACCATGGGTAAATATGTTGATTTGCGGCAAGGTATGCATGAAGCCCCATACGCCGGCACCGAAAAAGTTGCCGAAAGCTTGAGCAATAATCCAGGCTAAAGCTGGATGATTGCCGTTTTTAAACGCATGTGCACCGGAATCGTAAACCGCGTGAACCACCATGGCGACCAGAGGAATAGGTTCAAGAGCAGAGAAAAAACCGCCGACGGTCAACCAGTATTCCGGCGTTCCGATCCAAAAATAATGATGACCTAAGCCTAAAATACCCGAGCCAAACATCAAGGCAACTTCAATATAGAGCCAAGTTTGTACGATTTTACGTCTGACCGCTAATAGCTTCATCAGTGACCAGGCCATAATCACGCCGACCAGCACTTCCCATGTGGCTTCGACCCACAAATGAACGACCCACCACCACCAGTATTGCTCATGGGTAATATTGGTCATATAAAACATACCGGCCGTATAGAGACCCGCTAATGCCACCAAATCCAGGGTTAAAACCCCTGCAATGCCGGACCATTTGCCTTTACTAAACGTAGCGACCACGTTATAGAAAAAGATCAACATAACCACCACAATGCCGATATCCGCCCAACGCGGCGCTTCAATATATTCGCGACCTTCGTTAATCAACCAAAGACTGGAATCTTTACCAGGGCCAATCTGTACTAACAAATAAACCAGCACCACTAAGGTAACAGCTCCAGTCAGTACCCAAAAGGCGATATTACCCAGTTTTAGACCCACGATTTCAGTGCCGCTCTCATCTTCAATAAACCAATAAACACAGCCTATAAAGCCATACAGCATCCACACGATCATCGCATTAATATGGATCATGCGGTTGACACTAAAATCCAGGATTTCATAAAGAAAGCCAGGAAAAATAAACTGTGTCGCCGCCAATAGGCCAAACAGGATTTGCGCGAAAAACAAAATAATAGCAACGGTAAAATATTTGACAGCCAGTTGCCGCCCATCGCTTAAATGAGTGCTATCTAATTGCACCCATGCTTTGAAATTATTGAGATAGACACGCGACTTCTCACCTAAAGCGGTCACATTTTGAATGACTCCATTTAATCCACTTGTATTCATGCTCATTCTTCCGCTTCAATGGTTTTAAAATTATAGGGAAAGCCATTGGTATCAATACTCGACATCCACTTTAGAAAAGCGATGATGCCTTTTGCTTCCTGTTCGGTAATATTCAAATTCGGCATTTTTCGGTTACTGCCAAAAGTACGCGCATTTTTTTCAGGGTCCATTAAGAATTTCACCATCATGTCTTCGCGCATTTCCTTGGAAATCCAGCCTTTATCTAACCAAGCTTTGGTTAAATCAGGCGCATAGTAAGCACCATTGCCTAGCAGGGTATGGCAATTCATACAGTTTTTAGCTTGGGTTGTCTTTTTACCTAAATCAACCAATTGCCGCGCTTCTTCTTCGGTGTACTCTTTACCAAATAGAAACTCATTTTCACCAATAACCGGCATCGATTTACGCAATTCTTTATTTAACTGGTAATCGATTTTTTTGTTAATGACGCTGTAGGCAGGTACGCGTTGACTGCCTGCGCTGGTTTTGCTTAATGAATCCATGGTCAACACGACAAGAATCAAAAATGATCCCGCCGTTACCCAGATTGCCGTTTTCTTCCAGAATGATTCCGAAGCCCACAAGGGTGTTTCATTCATAGCTTATCCTCTGTTGTTATTGTTATTAGATCAGGGGGCAGACTTAGCATGTGTCTTAACGCACAAATGCCAAATGCCTATGGGGGCAAAAAAATAGCCGATTACCATCACAATGGAAATAATCAGCCAGTAGCCTTGAAAGTGAGCGACCCGCGTTAATTCAGCTACGGAAAGAACCAACACGGCATAAGAAGTGTAAGCTGCAATTTTAATGCGAGAATTTGAATTGACTTTAGACCAAGCAAACAGCAATGCATAACTTGCACCGGCTAGTATGATCAAAGCGGATGAGAAGAAAGTGATAAAAAAATCTTGTAGTGCAATGGGTTCGATCATGAATGATTAACTTGGTTATTTGTTCACAAACCCCAGCCAATGAAAAATGCGCTGTTAAAGTCATTGAACTATAGCACAGTAAGAAAGGGTTACTATAAAAGAAGCAGCTACGGATGAATTGGATTAGGTAAGCCATTACGTCAAAAATGATTACCAATGCTCATCGGATCAAACAAGAAATGAGGCCCAATACCCTTGTCCATTTCCGAGCCGAGCCTAGGTATTTTTCAATGCATTCCAACATCGTCGGTGGCATTGATTTCAACGTGCAGACAGGTATATAAAAAAGGTAAATTTGAGGACATAGCCTTTCCAGGAATGCGGCCAAGATTAACACAAGCATTACAGGCTTTAGGTGCCTTAAAAGTGCATGAAACAGTAGACGAAAAGATCAATGATCCTCACTCTAATGTAGAATTCGGCTCGTTAATTCGTTGTAGTGATGTGCCAACACTTTTTCGGACACATGGTTAAGCAGCTTTTTGCTGCAATTCATAGTCTACAGGCGACCTATAGCCATTGGCGGAATGGAGTTGCTCACGATTGTAAAACACTTCAATATATTCAATTATATCCAGCAATAGCTGATTTAGCATTACATTGTGCTATTGCCTCTGCCAGCTGTAATTCATTCAATTGATGTTTAATAGCTTCAGTGCCATTGAAGTCAAACACTTGATAATCCTTTTTGGCAAAGGTACCGATTTGGCACTTCTTAAATGGCATATTTTCAAACGGCATTTTTGTAGAATCCACATTCAGTGGTGCTACCCCTTCCAAACTGGGCGCATAAATCAAAAATTCACCCTTCATCGTGAGTACTGCGCGATATTGATTCACAGTAGTCAAATATAAGTAGCCTTTTCAACCTCTTTTTCTTTCAATCTCATCCTGTTAAATTCCTTGATTGATTTCATTTCAAATTAAACCCAATACACGTTTTTTGTCTTAACAATCGTCCGTTCCATATCATTTTGACCAAGCGGCTAACTTGCCTATCTTCATTACAAGCAGATCAATTTTTTCTCATCAAAAGAGGGCGACAACCCCATTGGTGTAGGATAACCCCTGGCATTACACACTATTCTTACGCCGGCAACATCATAATCCGCTGATTTATGAATATGGCCGTGGCACCATAGATCTATTTTACTGGAATTCTTTTTTATAAATTTTGTCAGGTCAGAACCGTAAGCCGCATTTGTAGTTGATCTTAATGTCGGCGCATGGTGTGTCACAACTACTGTCGGACCATCATGCTGTTGATCAAGTTGTTGTTGCAGCCATTCTAATGACTGTTTGTGTAATATATAAGCGACGGTCGGCGAAAAATATTCGGGATCGAATCCGAACAATGAATCCGGTTGCATCAACTGTAACGCTTCTTCTCTGTTTTTTTCATTTGCCCACCACGCTCGGCAATAAATATACTTGTAATCGTTCATGGCCGGCCAAGCGCGATTTACTTCTTCAGGTGAATAACAATCAAAATCTGTCCATAAGGTACATCCAAGAAATCTAACGCCATTGATGATAACCGAATCATTCTCAAGAAAATGGATGTCGAGTTCTTTGGCTTTGGCTTGTAACTCGTCAAGAATCGCTAAATCACTGTCGTAATATTCATGATTGCCCGCAACATAGACAATTTCTTGGTGTTCGAAGCGATTGCGTGCCCACTCGAGACCATTCACCCACTCGCCAATGTCTCCGGCTAGGATTATGACATCCGCTTTGTCTGCCACATTAGGTTCATCTGATTTATTGTGATTTTCGGGGTTAATTGGGTGGCTAAGGTTTTCTGAGTTTTCTTGGTTGCCAGAGGTGGTAGGGCATCCTTGGTTATCAGAGATGCTAGAACATCCTGAGTTGCCAGAAATGCTAGCGCATCTGGGGTAATCAAAGCGTAAACATTCGTAGTCAAACGTGGGATCAAATCTTCGGTGGGCGACTTCCGTGTGAATGTCTGAAATTAGGAAGATTTTCATGGTTTTGCTTGGTGATGTTTATGGGTAGCAGACCAAGTAATGAGTCACTTTTATCTTTAAATGTGGGTTTCGAAAAGACCATTTCGGTATGTCTGTTGGCTTTAGGTAGTCTTGCCAACTGTAAATCCTAAACACTATATCTTCTCAAGCATGCGGCGTAACTCAGCATTTTCAATAGCTAACCTGTCGTTTTTATCTCTTTCTACTTGTAACTCTGCACCTAAGCGTGAGGTCGCTGCCCCTTTTCTTCTGCGTTTTAACTCACGTATATAAGCTTCTTGAGAATTTATTGAGTTATGGCCAAGCTTTTCAGCAGTCCGTAGCCCTATCCCCTCAATTGAGGTATCTAACCCAAGTTCTATCGAGCTATCAATGTCGCTTTCAATTGTTTCACAGGCAAAAAGGCGTCGCCAACAGTGAGGACCAACACCTTTTTTATTCCAACCAATAGCTCTTGCAGCATCGTTAAATAGTTGACTAATGCGCTTGGATTCAAGTGGAATGCCTTTTGTTGTGCTTAAAAATAGTCGGTCAGATTGATCTCCATATTTATTGATAATTTCCTGCCTTTCCTTATCAATATAGCTTACTATTTGATAAGCCAACGTTAATGGCACTTCAAACTCTTTACTGTAACCATTTTTCTGTACTGAGGGACGAACAAAAATGTTACCAGTAGATTTATCAATTTCATTTTCATTGAACTGCTCTATTGTTAGGCTGGCGAGCGAACCGACACGTAAACCAGTTTGGCGAAGAATCCTTAACATTAAGGTATTTCTGATGCCAACATCTGAACGCAACTGAAGGAAGTAGTCAAATAGGTCAGTGTAATCTTCGTGCGATGGCACAAAATTAACAGTATGTTTACTGCCTTCTCCTACTCTCTGATAACACTTAGGGTATTTGTTTTTCTTCCTATCTTCATTTTGACTTTCGAGCAAAGTGCTGTAGATCTGATGCCCACTTATTCCTAGTATACGTTTCATTGATTCTTGTTCCTGAACCCATTTATAAAAATCGTAAACTCGTCTTAAATAGACATTAATAGTGCGTTTGCGTATGTTAATATGGCTTTGAGCATTAGGCGCGGCAGTTTTAAGAAGACTATCTCTAAACTCTTCAAGCACCACATCATCAACATCCAAATAGCCAATATTATTATCTGATAGGTATTGTAAAAACACTTTCAGTGTATTTGCGCGATCTTCTACCGTGCTATTTGCGGCTATTCGATTATCAGCCATGTCCATTAAATAGTCACCTGGCGGATAAAAAAGACGTCCATTGGCATCAAAAAAAGAGTAATAGCTCCTGCCTTGAATTTCGCGTCTGATAGACTTTATAAGGTACTTAGGTGATCTTCCCATCTAAAGAATCCTCAAGCAATATAGGCAATGCTATGTAGCGGTTAAATGCTGTAGGTGGTTCACAGCAATGATCATAAAAAGTCTGGATGTCACCAATGATTATGGCTTGTTTTTTGGAACGAGTGATGGCTGTGTATATCCATGAATTATCGAGAAGTGTTGAGTCTGGTAGCGCTATGATGACACGCTCAAACTCCAGCCCTTGGGCTTTGTTACAAGGTATGCAATACCCTAATTTGATGTTAGCAAAGTCTGAAGCGCTAAGGCTAATCTTTTGACCATCAAATTCTGCAATAGCATAGTAGAGCTCGATCTCACCATCTGGAGACTTCTCTGCTACAGCTGATTCGAATACCTGAGTGATTTGACCTAGTGAGCCGTTGCTTAAACCTTTATTATGTAGATTGCTCGTACAAAGGATCATATCACCCAGGCCAATTGATTTAGTACATCTCACCAATGGTTTGATATTACCTTCGTTATCAGATCGATAACTATTATGAAGCTGAATGTTAATGTCATCGCAGAGAGAAATTGTAGGCGCAATAATCTGTACCTTACCCCAGTTTCTGATAAAGTAGCGTAACCCAACTGCGGTACGAGAGATATCATGCGGACTCGCGGGTATATGATATAACCCTATCTGTTCATCTATTGAAAGGGTTTTATCAAAGGGAGCGACGACTGGTTTCTGTTCCAGCGCAATCGATTGTGCTGCACTTGGAATACCAGAATAATGCACCTGCGTAAGTGTGACAGTAGGAATAATATTAGGGATACAACTCAAAGTATGAAAAATCAGACCTGGACCTACGGGCGGTAGTTGCCGAGAGTCACCAACCAATACCATACTTCCTGTGTCAGGGAGAACTCTCAAGAGTTTTACCATCGTTGGCACATCAATCATACTCGCTTCAGCAACAACGAGTTTTACGTGGTCAGGCAATGGCTCTTCCGATACCTTCAAGAAAAACGCGTCAATAGTGATTGTTTGTGTGAGAGTAACTTCTGTTATTCGTTTGGTTACATGTGCGGACAGCGCCACTTGCACTGTTATTCCATTATCAGAATTGATTTGGTGATGTAGTGCTAATAAGCAAGTCGCCTTACCAACACCCTTTGTACCCTGAATAAGAGCAAATCTGTGGGTCAATGCTATTTTAACGGCTTGTATCTGCTGTTTATTTAATGTGAAATCATTTAATTGTTCAAATTCAGCGAGTAAATCAGTTCTTAGTTTTTGATTATGATATGCCGGTTGTTTTGTAGCTGTAATACAAAGGAGACGCACAATTTTCCTGGCAATAAACTTTTCCATAGAGGCTTGTCCTCGTCCCTGATAATGATTTTCACCAGATACAACAACAGTCTGATCGGCCACTGCTTGGTTTATTGCTTGTTGAGCCTCTTGTTTGCTCAATTCAGAGAAAAGTTTTACCGATTGAATTAAGTCCTTTTCTGTTATTGCGGTGTGCCCTGCATCATAAGCTTTATAAACTGCGGCAGAAACAGCTGCATTCATTCGCCTAGAGTCGTGCATCGAAATTTGAAAGCATTCTCTCGCACGTTTATCAATAACTTGAAAAGAGGCAAAGGCCAGCAGTCGGTAAGGATTTTCCTGTATCTTTGGAATGGTATCTTTGCCATAAAATTTCAGTGATTTTATAGCTAGTGATGTGGATAGCTTGGCTTGTTGGAAAAAACGAACTGTTTCCGTTTCAATCTTATTGTTTCGCCATTTCTCAACGGCCATATTTGCAATATCTAAAGGCAGGTTGCCAAGTTTTTTATCTATCAAAGCGTCAACATCACCCTCATCCAAAACATGATAGAGTTTTTCATCAAACACAGTCCAGAGTCGTCTAGCTTTAGTAATACCAAGACCAGGAATGTGATAGTGGATATACTTGATAAGTAATATACCGCTGGGATGCTGGCGGAAACTTTCACTGATAATTAACTGCTCTCCATATTTCTCATGTGTTTCATCTTGCCCCGTGAATGTCCAAATTTCGCCTATTTGCGGTGCTTCGGCTTCAGGCGCCGAATGGTAAGCTAGCACTGCTTTTACATTTTCTCGGCCAAGAGATACTTTCATTACCGCAATTGCATCATTAGCATAATATTTTGATTCAATTAGTCCGGTAATTGTTCGGCTCTGCTCTTGCTCATTAGAAAATGCAGGATGATTAAGCATCAATCATTCTTCCTGTTTCAAGCAGATAATCATTGATTGCAATTCTATTTTTTAATACGTTTATTTCTTTTTTGGCAAGTGCCAATTGCTTTTCAAGACTATCAACTTTTTTTTGCAACTGACGTTCTCTTTCTCCCTTAATATCCTGAACCTTATAAGATGTAATATTTGATTCAAGGTCGTTGAACATCGCTTTAAGTTTCTTGTTACTGCCAATAGAAGATTTAGATATGTTAAGTTTTTGGCAGATAACTGTTTTGTTTATTCGACCTTTGTAAACTGGCACTTGAGGTTGACTGTCAATCCATTCCTGTAAACGTTTAACAGCCTGCTGGGCTATCTGTTGATTACTTATCGCCATGAATTGATAAAGGATAAATTTTAGAGAGCGTTTTTGTTAATTCACTTACTTTAGCTTTTAGTCGCTCAATTTCCTGCTCCATACTCTGATAAGTTTTCGCAAAGTTTTGCTCATGACCTTGAGTTGAGCACAGCAATTCCTTATATTTTTTTTCGATAGCTTTAAAGTCGCGGCGCAAAATAAGATTCTCATCAATCCCATTACAAAGATTAATTTTCATTTCACATTGGGCGGTTTTATAGCGTTTTATTTCACTCGTTGAAGTTCGTTGCTGCTGGAGCTTAACTTTTTCATTGAGAGCAGCTGCAAGCTTTTCCACTTCCATGCGGTGGCGTTTGTGTTGAGCAAGCGTTGAATTATTCAGTGTCCGGATAGACGGAAAGCTTTTTCTATTAAATTCACAATTTTGGGTCCCGTTCCAGCCGCAGAATTGGCGTACCGATACAGGTACATAATCTATGATTTTATTACCCTTATCATCTAGTAATTGATGACCTTCTTCATCGCATCGAAACGGAATCTCGTTATTTAGCCATGATTTAAGAATGTTAATTTTTACCTCTATATTTTTTAGAGCTTCTTCTTTTGAATTATTCATAAAGCTCCTGTATTGTTTTCATCATCAATTGTAGATTTTTCTCCATGGTCTTTTTATTTAATTCGATTATCTTAATTAAATTCTCATAGTCATCCTTAGACTTTTTCTGTTGCATAGGGGGAAGCATGAAATTATCCATGTCCATCTTCAATTGTTTAGCATCGTCTTTCAGATTTTGCAAAAAACCTTCGTTGTTGTAGTGGTATTGACAATCCTCGCATAAGTCCGCGCAGGCTAGCTCAATATTGGTTTGATTTTTCTCATCTCGGCATTTTGCATTTAAGGCTCCTCTAGGCTTGGGAGCGTTACATTGACCATGGGGCATGGAGTTAGGCTTATATCCTTGGGCTTGTAGCCGTTTACTAATAATTTTTCCTTGCTCGCTAGAAGAAGACTCGGAGAACTCTATGTCTTTAGCAAATCGTTTATATAACTTACGTATGAAGCGGGGAAATCCACCAGCAGATGCCTCTCCACTAATAATGCGAGTAATGATATCTGTAAATCGCTCTCTACCTGCGGCTTCAACTTCATCTTTTAAATCTCTAATTTCCAGTTCAAGACTCTCATAGAGTTTTTTCTCAACTAAAGTCACGTCTTTACGCTTACCTATGGTTGACGCAATGTTTTTTGCATCATCTCTAAAATCGGGGTCTGTTATATAAACCTTGGTCATTATGATATCGAAATGCCGAAACTGCTGCCTAAGACTCAATAAGGTAGCATTGTCATAACGATACTGGTAAAGCAACCCAAAGAAGCGCCGGCCCATGTGTGGTTTAAGGTTAGGTGCATTTCCATCAGGATATAGATAACTCATTAGAGGTCCGATGGATAATGTGTGTAAGCCAGAAAAATCAAATGAACGATTCTTTAAATTCCTAGAAATATTTATTGGTACTGGGGTGCAAAGAGAAAATAAGTGCTCATCGTCGGTTCTTCCTGTAACCTCGGACATTAACTCCTTCATACCAGTAAGAAGCAGTATTGCACTGGCAGTCGATCGGTTAACGTAGAAGGGATGGCGATCCTGGTAAGTTTTCTCGATATAAAAATTGCATCGGTAAATACCCAGTTCATCATTGAACTGAAAAAGATCAGTTGTTCTTAATCCAGTATACTTATCGAGCACTTCACCATTCCGCCTGCCGTTTAAAAATATAATAACAATGGCACATGCCCCCTGAACTATAGCAATAAGATGGAGCAATGTTATTGTAGTTTTATCAGATAATTTCGACGAAGGGCTCCAATTTCTGATGGCTGGCAAGCCCATCGTATTGGTTAAATCATCAAATGGTTTTTCATTTTTCAAAAATTGTTTTACCTGATGTGAAGAAAAATCCTTGAAGCGCAAAGACTTGCATTTTTGAGGATCTTTATTACTTGATGTAATAAAAAATTGCTGTTGATTAATCTTTTTCAAGATTTCAAGAAAATTGGGACCATGGTCAAACACGATCTCTAGTGAACGCTTAAGAAGATAAGTACCATCAGATAAAGAGATATTTTCTGTCCTTCCATCAGGACGTTTGCAATATTTGCGAGAAAGATCTGAAATGTTAAAAAAAGGGGTCTTTTCTAAACAATCTACCCCTTCTTGTCTAATAGCTAATCGATTTATATCAGAAAAAATATTTTTGAGAGCAGCTTGGGAATAAAATGATTCGTTAGTTTCTTCTGCAAGCCACTGCTTAAACAGTCTTTTATACAAGTAGCCTCGATCTTCACAATACTGAAATATCCGTTGTTTGGTTTCATAACTGTAATTATCACAGGCACCGTAGCCAATTTTTTCTTCCCAGAAGCTCTTATTTAAAGAATCTATATGACCTGTCTTGCTGACTCGGAACAATACGTGAATAGGAATATCTATCGATTCTACATCAGCAAGTGTTTGATGCCAGAGATGTTCCCTGTTTAGTATAAGGTGCCAATTTTTTTCTCCTAACTCTCTTGCTAAGTTCATCATGTCATCTTCGCGAGCGGCTTTAAGAGTATAAATGCCTCTGTTACGCAGATAAGTCAGCACATACATAAACGTACGGATTGGAACAGATACTGCTTTTGTCCGGTCTTTCGATTTTTCGCCGACAATGGCTACAGATTTATCAATTTGAAATAATAATGTATTGATATATAGATCATCTAAAGCAGCAACCGGTAGTGATACTGGCGATCCTATGGTAAGCGGGAAAAAAAATGTATGGAAATCGTAGTCCCATTTGTTTCCCCTAGGATCACGAAGTGTTAATGTTTTATTTGCTTCATCCCATCCCAAAAGAGAGCATTTAAGTTTATAGCGATTATGAGTACCTGCTGACTCACTAGAGCTAGCGTCTTGATTCAGTGAAACTGATTGCTTCTCTCTTTGAACTTTATGCATAACCGAGATTCATTAGGCTGGGGCGGACTTGTTTTATATGTGCTAAAAACACATGAATAAAAATTATTTTCAGTATGTGGACTTGAGCGAAAGCCTTAGGGTTTTTCTCATATAGATCTAGCCATCTTGATTGATAATATTTTCGTGTTCTCTGTGCCAGCTCAACGTCCTCGCTGCTAACCTGAATAACATTGTTTCTGCAACCGCCATTAACATGGCAATATGATCCATCACATCTATCACCTTTTCGTACTCTAGGGTCAGGGCTATTAAATGGATCAAGACAGCGAGTTCCATCTCCGACATGTTCTGGTGCAATAATATTGATATCGACATGGCGCTTTTTAAATTTGCGCAAGGTTACTAGCTCTTCACCTCTATCGATAAATGAGATAGTTGCTTCAATCCGTCGTTGGAACTCTAAAATAAGAGCTTCGTTGAGCTGAAAGTAAAGCGTGTTATCAAGGTATCCTGATGTTGTCGTAATACTGTTATGGCCAAGCAATTCTCTGACGGCTTCAAGATCTCTTGTTGTAAGCATAGTGAGACCTGCACGCGTTGCTCGTAAGTCTTTTGCTGAAAAGTCATTTAGGCCATGGGGCGCAATAAAATTGTTGTATAAATTGCTCTTGTGTAGAGGAAGAAATACGTCGAATTTCTTCCTGTAGATGCCGATAAAAAGTCGAGATTCCTTTAAATCGAAAGTAGTGACTACCTGTTTGTGATGCCACAATAACAATTCAACAGCTCTAAACAGTAATGGCTCTGAAGATCTTCTGAGTTCATAAAGGGGAGTTTTATCATCAGTTTTGCTTTTTAAGCTTTGTAGTAAATAGCGAGTTGAACTTAATTGTTCAATGTCACTCTTTGATAGAGCATGAACGCTACCTGGGTTCCATCCAGTCTTCTGGCAAATTAATACTGCAATAGCAATCAGCACATGATTTGGTAAAAAGTATCCTGCAAAGAAAAAACTGTAATAACTGGCCCCATCTTTCCATATTGTTTTTCCTTTAAGTACTTTTGGAAGCTGCGATAATCCAGGAAGTTTTATTTTTGAATCTAAGATGAAGTTAGACGCTGACTGGATTATAAAAGCAAGTAGGTCTTGTTCAGTGCTCCCTTGTGGTTGTTTGAGATATCGATTGTCCCATGGTTCTGATTGCTTCAATCTGTAAGTGTAATATTCCGCGAACTCTGGTTTAAGACGGTATTTTTCTAATTCTTTATGCTCGCTAGTTACTTTCAGATAGTCATCAATAATGGTCTGGCATGCCTGTTCAATTGAATCTAAAGAGGACTCGATATTTTCTATTGCTTGTGATTCAAGTGCCGCAATATCAAAATGTTCAGTAGTCGAGATGTCGCCAAGTACGACGTGTGACTTAACGTTCTTTCTAGGCTGAGTAAATCGTGACTTAAACTGTCTCAGTTCTTCCCAGATAAGTCTCCCTTCCTGCAATTCAAGATTTGTATTTGCGAAGTGACGTCTTACAGCAGAGCTGTAGTTATATCTAGTATGCTCAGAAGCTGTCGCATTTATTAGATATGTTTCAAATTGGCTTAACGCCAGCCTGAATTGATCAGCATTTATATTACAGGCAGGTTTGGAGAGAATATTGAATGCGTCTGGACACTCTTGCAATGAATCAAACGCTGCTTTAGCGGTAATTGCACAATCGTAGCTGGGTGTCTTCGCATCAAATTTTCTTTTTAATAAATGGAACGTTTCCGTCAGAAGGCCTGCATTATCAGCATTCAGTATGAATGTGACGTCAATTTTTCCTTTTTTCGTTGATTTAGCGACAGTGATAGTGAAACTGGTAGTGGCTAAAGCATTAGCATTTAAATTGCCGGTCAGTTCTAATGAATTTAGATAAGCACTCATGAAATTCTCCCTACAAAATCTAACGAACAATTTCGTCTCTGCTCAGAATTCTAAGAATGCTCTAGCCGTATGTCAAGGGCAAAATAAATGTATCTTTTTGATTATAAAGGAAATTATGTGATTATAGATAAGCGTTTTCACATAAAGTTAGCTATTCTGATGTTATCGAGCAGTTGATTTTGTCTAAATTTCACAAACTCTGAGCAAAAGAGTTACCTCTTAGCATGAAGAATGCTATTAAAATCAACAAGTAAAAAACTGCCTCACATCAAACCGAAACGCAATCAATGTTTGCCTTAATTCAAGAGTAAGCTTTGGAAAAATCAACGCGGGACAGAGCACTCAAGACCGGTCAAGTATTAGGTATAGTCTAAGTTTTATAGCTGATAAGCCAAAAGCTGCCAAACCTAGCTTTTTCGCAATTATTGACGAGAAGATAGCTTGGTCTTTCTGTACTTATAGTAGAAATGCGACTGGACAAGGCGCCACGGTAAGCCGATCGAAATTATAAGCAGGATATATAGAAATTATCATTTCGTTATCCATCAACTTGGCAATCTCACGCCATTATAAGATTCAACTACTTGAAAAAATGACTAAAAAACAGTCCGTTCAGTCAGTTCAATTTTTTCTCAGTATATTATCGTTCCGCAATCAATTGAAAGCGTGCCGGAAAATCGACTTGCCTTGCGGCACGGGAAATGGTGATGTGTCCTGTCTCCAGTGGTTCTCTTAATACTTCCAGAACCTTGCGATCGAATTCCGGCAATTCGTCCAAAAATAACGTGCCGTTATGCGCCAGCGATATTTCACCGGGTCTTGGATTACTGCCGCCGCCAACTAAGGCTGCGGCTGAGGCGGTATGGTGCGGCGCACGGTAGGGTGGCTTTAACCAGTTGGCGACATCCAGGCCCTGATCGCTGATCGATGCGATCGCGGCGGTTTCCTGTGCCTGTTGCTCGGTTAATTGCGGCAGGATGGTCGGCAAGCGCGATGCGATCATCGATTTGCCGGTTCCGGGCGGTCCCAGCATGATCAGATTATGTGCGCCGGCCGCGGCAATCTCGAAAGCCCGCTTGACGTGATATTGACCGTGCACATCGGCAAAGTCTACGTCGATGGCCTTTACTGCCTGCTGTTCCTGCTGAAACTCGGTCTGTATCAGATGTTGTCCGGTCAGATGGGAGCACACTTCCAGCAAATGCCTGGCCGGAACGATTTCAATATCCTTGACCAGCGCCGCTTCGGCGGTGTTTTCCTTGGGCAGGATCAGTTTGCGGTCATTGTTTCGGGCTTGTATCGCAATCGGCAATACGCCGTTGATCGCCCGCAGTTCGCCGCCCAATGACAGCTCGCCGACACATTCGTAATGATGCAAGTGAGCTACCGGAATCTGGCCGGACGCCGCCAGTATGCCCAAAGCGATAGCCAGATCGAATCGTCCGCCTTCCTTGGGCAAGTCGGCAGGCGCCAGATTGATAGTAATGCGCTGCATCGGAAACTCAAACTTGGAGTTTAATATCGCGCCCCGGACGCGATCCTTGCTTTCCTTAACCGCAGCTTCCGGCAAACCGACAATATTAAGCGTCGGCAGGCCGTTGGAAATATGGACTTCAACGGTCACCAACGGCGCTTCTATGCCGGAGCGACCGCGGCTGTAGACGACGGCTAACGACATGGCGATTTACCGACAGCGCGATCAGTCGTCAATCGGTTCTTCTTTGCTTGGAGGAAACACTTCTTCCTTGTTCAACAGCTGCTGTTCCATCGCGGCGACACGTTTTTCGAGGTCTTCGAGCTTCGAGCGGGTTTTTGCCAAAACCATCTTTTGTACTTCAAACTCTTCGCGAGTCACCAGGTCCAGCTTGTCTAATGCGCCTTGCAAAATGGCATGGAAGCTTTTTTCAAGATCGTCTTTCAGGCCGCTCAAGCCGGGAGGTATCGCGCCAGCCAGACGGCTGGCAATATCATCAAAGGATTTAGGATCAAACATTATCGCAATCTCATATTATGGTTGGTCGGGTAACCTAATAAAAGCATCACCACGAAGGCACGAAGAACACGGAGAAAAGCAAAGTAAAAACCTTCGTGTTCTCTGTGTCCTTCGTGGTGAAAATCACTTATAAATTAAACGCTTTTTTAACAAACTCAGGCTGGGCCAAAGCCGCTTTGTGTATATCGACGTTGTAGTAAGTCGTGTCGAACGGCTTGTTCGCGCTATCGGCTTCCCTGAACTTGCTCAGATCGCCTTTGCTCGCGATCGTTGCGCTCCACCAGCCGGACGGGTACAAACATTGCGGGAAGAACAACGTTTGCAAGTTGCTTAAACCGGCGTTGCTCATTGCATCACGCATTTCGCCGATCAGTTTCATGTGGTACAACGCCGACTCGCTTTGCTGTACGACCATGCCGTTTTCCGACAGGCAGGCAAAGCAGTCGCGGTAAAACTCTTCGCTGAACAAGCCTAAAGCCGGGCCGACGGGATCGGTGCTGTCGACGATAATAATATCGACCGAGTTCGGCGCCGCATCTTTGACCCATTTAATGCCGTCGATAAACTTCAAATCGGCCCTGGGATCGTTATTGGATTCGCACAATTCGGGGAAATAGATTTCCGCAAGGCGCGTGACCCGTTCATCAATATCAATCTGCACGGCTTGTTCCACCGAAGGGTGCTTCAACACCTCTCTTAATGTGCCGCAGTCGCCGCCGCCGATAATCCATACTCTTTTTGGATCGGGATGAGTGAACAGAGCCGGATGGCTCATCATTTCATGGTAAAAAAAGTTGTCGCGGGTCGATACCATCGTGCAACCATCAATGATCATCAAGTTGCCGAAAGTTTCGGTTTCATAGATCTCAAGGTGTTGGAACTCGGATTGCTCCTCGTGTAACTTCTTTTTAATTTTTAGGGAAAAGGCCGAGCCGGCGTCTGCGTGTTGCTCGGTAAACCATTCGGATGGGTTCATAGTATGATTCCTGGAAAATAAACGCATAAAGATTCGATCATTATATTAGAATTCGGCATCTCACGGCACAACGGAGTTAATAAAGTTGAATTTAAGTCAAAGCAAAACCTGGACGACTGGGCAATCCGCCCAAACCTACGCGATAGACAGTTGGGGACAAGGCTATTTTTCGATCAATGCCGAAGGGCATGTCAGCGTAAAGCCCAGTTCCGATAAAGACGTGGAACTGGATTTGTACGAAATCGCCCAATCGCTGAATGACAAAAAGCTGTCCTTGCCGGTGCTGGTGCGCTTTACCGATATTTTAAAAGACCGCGTTAGCCAGCTGTCC
>Ga0208882_1000067_pt1 | contig 71279 bp, 58 predicted proteins | sample LakWasMet14_LOW5_2_FD_183862 | JGI IMG/M metagenome (GOLD analysis project Ga0208882, IMG submission 183862) | Freshwater sediment methanotrophic microbial communities from Lake Washington under simulated oxygen tension - Sediment Metagenome... | ecosystem: Environmental > Aquatic > Freshwater >...
TCCCCGGTACGACCGCGAGGCCGTCGGCGAGCGCTTCCCCGGTACGACCGCGAGGCCGTCAGCGAGCGCTTCCCCGGTACGACCGCGAGGCCGTCAGCGACCAGAGCCAGACCCTGAGCGTTAGCGAGGGAGAGCGACCTACCACGCTGCCAGTCGTCGTCTGGGAACGTGGTCGGCTTCCGGGCAGAGGCGGCGTCGGAGTTCCGCGCTGGCAGCGTGGTAGGTCGCGCCCCCTCGCTAACGCTCAGGGTCTGGCTCTGGTCGCTGATGGCCTCGCGGTCGTACCGGGGAAGCGCTCGCTGATGGCCTCGCGGTCGTACCGGGGAAGCGCTCGCCGACGGCCTCGCGGTCGTACCGGGGAGATCCCCGCCGACGACCTCGCGGTCGTACCGGGGAAGCGCTCGCCGACGGCCTCGCGGTCGTACCGGGGAAGCGCTCGCTGGCGGCCTCGCGGTCGTACCGGGGATATCCCCGCTGACGGCCTCGCGGTCGTACCGGGGAGAGTCCCGTCGACCGCGCCCTGACCGCCGAAAAGGCAGAGCCCCCGCCGGAGCGGTGGTAGGCGTCGGGGCGCATGGCCACGCCCTCCGAACGAACGCTCACCGTCGCTCCCACCGCTGATCCGACCCGGGTGCGCGCCTCCGACGGCGCGGTGCTCTCGGCCCCCGAAGGGTGGGCGCTGCTGCCTCCTGGAGACGCCGGGCTCACCCGTCGCGTGAAGGCCGCCGGTCCCACCTGGACGGTCATCGAGCGCAGGGGCAACAAGAACTTCTCCCGCGGCGTGTGGGCTCCGGCCGCGCACATCGACACCGCCCGGGGCGCGCTGGAGGCCGAGCGGGCGACCCCCGCCTACGCCCGCCGCCTCGCCTCCGACGCGAAGCGACGCGACGCCGCGCAGGGCGAGTACGTGCGCGCGTTCGAGGAGGAGGTGCTCGGCTTCCTCCGCTTCGCGCCCACCTGGGCGGAGCAGGGGAGGGCGCTCGCCTCGGCGGTCACCGCGCACGCCACGCCGGTGGGCAGCGGAACCGTCGCCCGCACGCAGCGCATCCCGGTGGAGCAGCGCGCGGAGTCGGCGGTGATCGCGTGGATGCGCCACCAGACGACGGCCTACGACTCGATGAAGATCGCGAGGGTGAAGGGAGAGCGCCGCGCCGTGCGAAGGGAGCTCGCGGAGATCGCCAGGAGGATGCTCGACGCGCACCGCCGCGACCTCGCCCACGCGGCCTCGGGGTGCTCGCTCTGCGGCGCCCTCACGGCCTGAGCGTCGCTACCCCTCGGCGCGAAACGGCGGAGCCTTCAGCGCCGAGCGGACCATCATCAGCTCGCTCACGTTGTCGGGCGTGAGCATCCCGACCACGCGCCCGTCGGCGACCACCGGGAGCGAGCGGCACTCGCGGTCCTCGAGGCGGGCGAGGGCCACGTCGAGCATCTCGTAGGGGTGCGCGATGACGAAGCGGCGGTCCATCACCTCGGCGACGCGGTGCTCGGTTCCCTTCTCGGCGAGGCCCTTGATGAGCCCGGAGCGGGTGAGCACCCCGAGCACCTGGCCGTCGAGGCCGACGACGGGGAAGTCGACCTGCGAGCCCGCGAGCAGCGTGCGCACCGCGTCGCCGAGCGTGTCGTCCGCCGAGAGGATGTGAAACTCCGTCTGCATGGCCGTCCTCGTGGGGATGCCGTGCAGCGCGGCCTTCATCTGCACCCCGGCGGCCTCGCTGGCGGCGCCGATCCAGACGAAGAGCGCGATGAAGACCAGGATCGGGTTGTAGAGCACCCCGAGCACGCCGAAGAGGAGCGCGATGCCCTGGCCGAGCTGCGCCGCGAGCTGCGTGGCCGCCACGTAGTCGCCGCGCAGCGCGAGCAGCGCGCGTAGGGCGCGCCCGCCGTCCATCGGGAAGGCCGGGACCAGGTTGAAGATCGCCAGGGCCACGTTGACCCAGAGCAGCCGTGGGATGAACGAGCCCATCCCCCGGGCGTTGGCGAGGTCGGGCACCAGGGCGGCGCCCGCGACGGTCAGGCCGAGGAGCAGCACCGCCGCGATGACCACGTTGACCGCGGGGCCCGCGAGGGCCACCAGAAACTCCTGCCAGGGCTTCTCGGGCATCCGCTCCATGCGGGCGACGCCGCCGATGGGGAGCAGGGTGATGTCCCGGGTCTTGATGCCGAAGCGCCTCGCGGTGAGCGCGTGGCCGAGCTCATGGAGCACCACGCTGCCGAAGACCGCGAGCATCGAGAGCACCCCGACGACCATCTCGGCAGACTCCCGGGTGCGGAGGTAGGTCGAGAGGGCCACCCAGCCCAGGAAGACCGCGAAGGTCACGTGGACGTAGACGTCGATCCCGAACACCCGACCCAGCTTCCACGACCAGCCCATGCGCTCACCTCCCCCGAAGCGTGCGCTCTCTCCGCGACGACGGCCATGGACTCTCCTCGGGCTCTCCTCCTGCTCTACGATCGCGCCCGATGCCGCCCCGTCGACTCCGCTGGTTGCTCCCGCTCTCCTCGCTGCTCCTCGTCGCCTGCGACGGAGGAGAGCCCGCGGCCCCGATGGACGCCGCCGTCGACGTGGCGCCCTCGGACGTCGCCCCCTCGGACGTCGCTCCCGTGGAGTCCGCGCCCGAGGGCTTCCGGGTGACGCTCGGCCCCGACGCCCGGCTGCGCGTGGAGTCGACCCGCGTCGCCCTCTCGGGCATCGAGCTGGTGCTGCGCCTCGGCGACGGCAGCGAGCGGGCCCTCTCGTCCATGACGCTCAGCCCCGGGCCCACGCCGTCGAGCCTCGTCGGGCAGAGCCCCGATGGATGGTCGGTCACCCTCGACGCCTCTCCCGTCGCTGGCTCCGCGGCCCATGCGGTGCGCGTCGCGTGGCAGGTGAGGGGCGCAGGATCGCTCCTCGGGGTCGAGCTCCGATCGCCCCCGGTGACGCTCCCGACGGACGCCCACGCGATGCTCGATGGCGCGCAGAGCTGGTCGTTCACCGGCGCCCTCGCCATCGCCCCGGGAACCCTCCGCGCTCGCGACGCGATGGGGCGCGTGGCCTGGCCCACGGCCGCGGGGGAGGTCACCCAGGACACCGCCACCACCGGCTTCTTCCGAGGGGACCTCGCCTGGGGCGCGGGCGGTCTCTCGCTCTGCGCCGACGCGCCCTACGACCGCTGGACCGCCGTGCTCGCCGAGCGCCCTACGACGCAGTGGAGCCTTCGCATCGCCACCGGCATCGAGCGCGACGAGGCCGTGACGCTCAGCCCCGGCCCGAGGGGAGCGACGCTCCGAGGCTCGTGGGTGCTCTCCCCGGCGCAGTCGGGGCGTCCCTTCGCGTGCAGCGACGACGCCCCTCCGCCCGCGAGGACCCGGCCCCCCTCCGCCTTCCCCCGCGGCTGGTGGAGCTGGAACACCCTCTTCGAGGCCGTCACCCTCGCCCGCGCCGAGGCCCAGGTGGAGCCCATGAGGGCGCTCGATCCGGGCGCCCGCCACATCACCATCGACGACGGCTGGGAGCGCGCCTGGGGCGACTGGAGGGAGCGCGACGCCTTCGGAGGAACCCTCGCCGAGCTCGCCACCTCCCTGCGCGCCCGCAGCGTCTCGCTGGGGCTCTGGCTCGCTCCCTTCGCGGTCGACCCCACGGCCCCCCTCGCCATGGAGCACCCCGAGTGGATGGTGCGCGACGAGCGGGGCGCGGCGCTGCTGGCGGAGCTCGTCCCGGGGCGGCGCTTCCAGGTGCTCGACATGACCGTCGCCGCCGCGAGGGAGCACCTCCGGGCGCTCTTCGCGAGCCTGCGCGCCAGGGGCGTCTCGCTCTTCAAGATCGACTTCCTCTTCGCGGCGGCGCTCCCCGCGGTGCGCTCCGACCCTTCGGTGACCAGCCTCCAGGCCTACCGCCTCGGGCTCGCGGCCATCGCCGAGGGGGCCGGCGACGCGCACATCAACGGCTGCGGCGCGGTGATCCTCCCGGCGGTCCCGTATGTGGACTCGATGCGCGTCGGGGCCGACCTCACCTTCACCGGGACGCCCCCCTTCTGGGCCGCCGTCGCGGCCTCGGCGCGCAACCTCGCGGCGCGTCGCGAGTCCATCCGCTGGGGCGTGCTGGCCGACCCCGACCAGCCCGTGCTGCGCGGGTACACCCCCGACGAGGGCCGCGCCGCGCTCGCCGTGGCGGCCCTCTCCGGCGGCGCCTTCGGCTACGGCGACGACCTCACCGCGCTCACCGAGGCGCAGTCCGCCGTGTACCGCGAGGCGTGGTTCACCCGGCTCCGCGACGGGCTCACCGGGCCCGCCACGCCGCTCGATCAGGGCGTCGGGTCGCGCTTCGCGCTGAGCCCGATCCTCGACGGGGCCCTCAACCGCTTCCGCTCGACGAGCGCGAGGCCGCCGTCGGTGTGGCGCGCGACGCTCTCCTCGGGAGAGTCCTGGGCGGTGCTCTTCAACTGGGGCGACGAGGAGGCGACGATCGCCGTTCCGCCGGGCGTGCTGGGCGCTCGCTCGGAGGAGCTGGTGGCGCGCTCGACCGTGACGGCGACGGCGAACGGGGGCGCGTCGGTGGTGGTCCCGCCGCACGCGGTGAGGGCGCTGCGGACGATGCCCTGAGCTGAGGGCGGAGAGCCCCTCAGCGGGTGATGTCGAAGGAGCCCGGGAACACCGCGTAGTCGCGGGTGGTGACGCCGTTGCGGGTGTCGCCCTCGTAGTGCGCGCGGCCGGGCTTGGGCCGCAGCCTCACCACGCCGCCCTCCTCGAAGGTGATCCTCCCCGCGAACACGGCCGCCGTGCAGATGCTGGAGTCATCCGTGAAGGGGCCGCGTCCCCAGACCGTTCCGGGCCTTCCGCCGGGGGGGCACCACACCTGCTGCCGGGCGCGCCCCGCCGTGCGGAAGCGCGTCGCGCTCGCCGCCCAGGTGATGGCCTCGACCCCCTCCGGCGCCCTCACCGTCGGCGCGATGCTCGACGTGAACGCGAAGCTGCCCGGGAAGGACGCGAAGGACATCGAGGTCACGCCGCTACGGGCGCTGCCCGCGTAGCTGGGCTGACCCGGGTGCACGAAGACCGTCACCCTGCCGCCCTGGGCCAGCGTGATCTGGCCGACGTGCACCGCCGCCGAGCAGATGGACGAGTCATCGGTGTAGACGTCCGTGCCCCAGACCGACGCCAGCGTGCCGTTGGGAGGACACTCCTGGGTGAAGCTGCTGCCGTTGTTGCCGCGGTGGCTGGTGGCCTTCGCGCTCCAGGGATTCGGCGCCCCGGCGTCGCCGCCGCCGATGCGGATCTGCACGCCGCCGATGTTCACCCCGCCGCCGTTGAGCTGCGGAACGGGCACCGCCACGAGGCCCGGCTGCGGCCCGCCGACGATGGTGAAGCTGCCCGGGAAGGCGCCGAAATGCCGCGTCGTCTCCCCGGCCCGTATGGTGCCCGGGTACGAGGGCTGCCCCGGCGCGATCTGGATCTGCACCACGCCTCCCGCGGCGCGGGTGATGCGGCCCGAGTGCGCCGCGGCGGTGCAGATGCTCGAGTCGTCGGAGTAGGTGTCCGAGCCCCACACCGTCCCGGGCTCGCCGTTGGGAGGACACTGGAAGGTCAACACCGCGCCGGCCTGCGGCCTGAAGCGCGTCGCGTTCGCCGCCCAGGTGATGGGCGCCGCGGGAGGCTGCATCGGAAGCTGCGGCGGTGTCGGCGCTGCAACAGGCGCCGCTGTCGCGGTCCCCTCCCGCTTGCACCCGGCGCCCGCTCCCGTCAGCGAGAGCACCACCAGGACCACCAGCTTCTCCGTCGATCGTCGCATCGCGTCACCGTAGACCGCACCCGTTGCGGCTCCTTCTCCGCGCACGTTACGCCGACCGCGCCTCGCTCCTCCCGCACGATATTCAAAACGAAAATTATGCAGCGGTCGCGCGGCGTTTCCGGCGCCTCTCCGAAGGTCAGCATAAACCGTCGCGAGCACCCCGAGGCGAGGGAGGCCGCGCGAGACATACGCGGGGTATTTCGAGCGCGGCCGACCGCTGCATCGGGGGGCGCAGCAGGTTTATGCTGACCTTCTCAGCGCGGCGCGGGCATCCCGAGCTGGTCGAAGAGGAAGGCCCACACGTCGGTCTGCTCGGCGATCACCTCGCTCCGCGAGCTGCCCATCCCGTGGCCCGCGCGGGAGCTCACCCGCAGCAGCACCGGTCGCCCGGGAGCGCTCGCGGCCTGGAGCCGGGCGGTCATCTTGCGGGAGTGCGCGGGGTTCACCCGGCCGTCGTGCTCGCCGGTGGTGAGCAGCACCGCGGGGTAACGCCCGCCGTCGGTGACCCGGTGGTAGGGCGAGTAGGCGAAGAGGGCGCGAAACTGCTCGGCGTCGCTCACGCTGCCGAACTCGGTGACGTTGAAGGCCCCGTTGGGGTCGCGCTCGACGCGCAGCATGTCGTAGATGCCGACGCCGGAGTACACGGCGCGAAACAGCTCCGGCCGCTGGGTGAGCGCCGCGCCCATGAGCAGCCCCCCGTTGCTGCGACCGCGGATCGCGAGCTGCGCGGGGGTGGTGTAGCCCAGCGCGATCAATCGCTCGGCGGAGGCGATGAAGTCGTCGAAGACGTTCTGCTTGTGGGTGAGGTTGCCTCCGCGGTGCCAGTCCTCGCCGAACTCCCCTCCGCCCCGGAGGATCGCCACCGCCACCACGCCCCCGCGGTCGAGCCAGAGCCGGTTGGTGAGCGAGTACGAGGGCGTCATGCTCACGCCGTAGCCTCCGTATCCGCCGAGCAGCGTGGGGTTGCGCCCGTCGAGCGCCGTCCCCCGCCGGCGGATCACCATCACCGGCACCCTCGTCCCGTCGCGCGAGGTGGCGGTCTCCTGCACCACCTCGGCGTCGTCGTAGCGCACCGGGGCCTCGTCTCTCAGCGAGGTCAGCGCCGGGGCGCTCGCCTCGGGCGAGGCGCGGTACCACGCGGGCGGGGTGAGGTAGGTCTCCGCGCGGAAGAGCACCGCGTCGCCGCCGGCGCCCACCATCGAGCGCACGGACGAGACCGGAGCCAGGGAGAGCGTCCCGCGGGCGTGGCCCTGCTGGTCGAAGACTCGCACCTGCGAGGGCCCTCCGACGAGGTCGACCACGTAGAGCAGGGTGCGCGTCGGGACCACCTGCTCGATCACCGCGTCGCTCTGGGGCACCACCACCGTGGCCTCGGCGAGGCTGGCGGCGGTGAGCGGGAGGCGCAGCACGGCCCCTCGGGCAGCGCCGCGGTGCGAGGTGAGGAAGAGCGCGTCGGGGCCGAACTCCACCGCGGTGACGCCGTCCTCGAAGCGGGTGAGCTGACGCCACGCGCCGGACGGTCCTCGGAGGTAGTGGGCGAACTCGCCGCCGTCTCCGTTGGCCACCGCCGCGAGGATCCACCGGCCGTCCTCCGAGGTGCTGAGCTCCGTCTCGGCGATGCGCGGCGACTCCCGGCCGAGCTCGTAGCGGTCCGTCGCCGGGTCCGTTCCGAGGGCGTGGAAGTACACCTGCTGGTAGAAGGCCATGTCCTCCGCGGGCCGCTCTCCGGCGCGGGGGTAGCGGGTGTAGTAGACGCCCGCGTTGTCGGCCGCCCACGCGAGGCTGCCTCCCCCGGTGGGGTTGCTCACCCGCTCGATGGTGTCGCCGAGCTCCCTGCCGGTCTCGACGTCGTAGACGTGCAGCTCGCCCACCTCGCTGCCGTTGCGGGCGAGGGCGACGGCCACGCGGCGCCCGTCGTGCGAGGGGGAGAAGAGGTCGATGGCGGTCTGCCCGCTGGGGTCGAGGGCGTTGGGGTCGAGCACCACGCGCTCGGCGGAGCGCTCGTCCGCGGAGGGCATCACCACCAGGAAGGGCTGCTGCCCCCCGGGGCGGGTGCGCATCGCGAAGAGCCTGCCCCCGCGGTGCACGGCGCGGCTGTAGCTCGCGACCTCGGCGTTGTAGATCGTCGTGAGCTGCCGCTCGATGGCCTCGCGCCCTGGGAGGGCGTCGAGGGCGGCGCGGGTGCGGCGGTTCTGCGCGGCGACCCAGGAGCGCACGGCGGGGGCGTCGGTGTCCTCGAGCCACTGGTAGTCGTCGGTGACCGCGACGCCGTGATAGCGGTCGACCACCGGGCGTCGGGGGGTGAGCTCGGCGGTCGCCGCGGGGGTGGTCGGCCGCGAGGGCGAGCGATGACACGAGGCGAGGGCGAGGGCGGCGAGCAGCAGGGAGCTTCGGGATGCGAGCATGGCGGCGGACGCTATCACCGCGATGGCCGACGGGGGCCTTGCCGTCCCGGGCTCACCTTCGGGCGGAGGCCGCGGCGACCGCGCTCGTCGTCGCCGGCGGAGCGCCGGGCGGGAGCGGCGCCCCCAGCCGGACGCGCACCCAGTCGTGGTAGCCGAGCTGACGGCCGCGCACGACCCAGCGGGAGGGGTCGTGCTGCACCATCGCGTCGTAGTCGGCGAGCTCGGCGTTGCGGGGCCGGGTGACCGCGCCGCGGCGGAGGAGCATCGGGCGGAAGTTGCGAAACCCGCCGCCCTGGCGCGACGAGCCGAGGGTGAGCTGCGAGGAGAAGCGCCGCGCGGTGAAGCTCCCTCCGGGGTGCCCGTCGATGAGCCGGATCTCCCCGTCGGGGCGCACCTCGTAGACGGTCAGCACATGGCCGTCGGGGTCATAGAAGGCCGTGCCGGGGTGGATGGCCCCGCGGTCGACGCAGACGGGGTAGGTGTCGCTGTCGTCGAGCTCCGGGCGCATCCGGAAGAAGCCCGAGTGCACCGAGGAGCCGATGTCGTGCAGCAGCCTGCGAGGGGTGGCGTAGTCGCTCCAGCGTCGGGTGGAGGCAGGGCGGTTGGTGTACGAGTAGCGGCCGTCGCGGCTGGCTCTCTCACCGCGCACCGAGGCGGTGTGAAGGAAGGGGAGCTGTCTCCGCCAGGCGAAGTACGCGCGGAGGATGTACGGCACGTCGCCGCAGTCGGCCCGGAAGGTGGAGCGACGCCCGGAGACGTAGAGGGGATTGATCGCGGGGCTGTCGAGGCAGGAGGCGAGGGTGCGGCAGCGGCGGGCCTCGACGGCGCGGCCGATGGTCTGCACCCAGCGACCGAACTCGGCCTCGGCGGCGGAGTCCCAGGAGCGGGTGACGGGCCACGACTCGTCCATGGGACGATCGCTGGCGCCAGGGGGGCGGCGCTGCGCGTGGGCGGAGTGGCTGAGAGACGCCGCGGCGAGCGCGACGAGGCCTGAGAAGAGTGGGCCTTTCATCGAAGGCCATGCATAAGTCCCGAATCGGGCCGTGTCTCAAGTGGCGCGGCCGTGGACTCTTCTCCCTACCTGACGCCGAGCACCGGGCGGGGGTCGACGTCGGGCGGGGTCTCGGGGCCGAAGGTGATGGGCGTGGCGACGCCGTAGACGCGGTCGACGCGGTTGCGAAGGCGCTGCTCGGCGCGGAACCACGCGCGCCGGGTCGGGTCGTCGACGCAGGCGGCCCGCTCGGGCGATCCCTCGGGCGCTCCCCAGCGGATTTCGGGGCAGTGGTAGGGGTCGAAGCTCATGGCGAAGAGCCGGTCGAGGACGTCGTCGACGGTGATCCCGACCGGTGCTCCCGCGGAGTTGATGTACCGGAACTGGCACCCGGGCTTCGCGAGCTCCTCGGACCAGGCGCGCGCGAAGGCCGCTCTCAGCGGGCTGCCCGGGGGCTGCGCCGCGGCGGTGTCGCGCAGGTCGCGCAGCACGACCTTGAGGGCCGCGTCGCGCGAGGGGGTCGACCAGGTCTCCCAGTCGCCGTTGGTGCCGTAGATGTTCCACGGGAGGTGGTTGGGGTGCGGGCGGAGGTGGAGGCCCGCGGTGCGAGCGAGGTCCACGGCGTCGACGCGGTCGACGATGTCGCGGCACAGCGACGCGACCATCTCGCGGTAGTCGCTCTCCGGGTCTCTCGGCGCCCCGGGGACGGAGAGCGCGGCGCGCACCCAGTCGTGGAAGCTCACCGGCTGGCCGTTGGCCACCCAGGCCGACGGGTCCCACTGCGAGCGCGAGTCGATGTCGGCGAGCTCGCTGTCGCGGGCGCGCACCACGTAGCGGCCGTCGATGCGCTGCGGGCGGAAGTTCTTGAAGCCGCCGCCGACGCGCGCGGTGCCGATGGCGTAGCGCGGGCCGAAGCGCTTCCAGGTGAGGCCGCCGTCGGGGTGGCCGTCGATGAGGTGCACCACGCCGTCGTCGCGCACCTCGGCGACCACCAGCACGTGGCCGTTGGGGTCGTAGTAGATCGACCCCGGGCGCAGCGCTCCGGGGCGCACCGCCACGGGGTAGAAGTCCCCGTCCTGCACCTCGGCGGTGGTGCGGTACATCCCCGAGTGCACCAGCTCGACGACCTTGTGGAACACCGCGCGCGGCGTCCGGTAGTCGCGCCACGACGACCAGCGCGAGGGCCGCAGCCCGAGGGCGTAGCGGGTGTCGGTCTGCTGCGCCGATCGCACGTTGGAGACGAAGCCGAAGGGCAGCCGGCGCTTGTACGAGTAGTAGGCGCGGAGGATGTACGGCAGGTCGGCGCAGTCGATGTCGTCGAGCCGCAGTCTGGCGTCGGTCTGGGCGTCCCAGAGGCTGTTGGCCTCCGGGTCGCGGAGGCATCGGTCGAGGCGGTTGCAGCGGCGAGACTCCACCGCGCGGCCGAGGCGGGCGACGAAGGTGGACCAGTCGCGCTCCATGCGGTCGTCCCAGCGAACGACCGCGGGCCACGCGGAGGAGGTCGGGTCGTCGAGCCCGCTGCCGCGAGGCGCGGCGGCAGCGTCCGTGGGAATCGTGGGAAGCTCCGCTTCGGGAGCGACGGGAGCGGCGACAGGAGCGGCAGGAGCGGCGACGGGAGCGACGGCGGCGACGGGAGCGACGGCGCTGGCGTCACGGACCAGGGCGCCTGCGTCGAGGAAGGAGGGCGCTTCGTCGCGCACGCTGCTCGCGGGCTCACGGCCGAAGACGACGTAGGCCGCGGCCGACGCGGTGATCGCCAGACCACCACGTCGCGCCCAGGACCATAGTCGCTCGTTCATCCTTCGTAGTTGTACCGCGGCGCTGCCACGCGAGCCCGTGGGGGTCCATTGCGCTCCAGCGTCGGGGGGGGGCGTGTGGGTTTGCCTCGGCGCGATGGACGCGGCTAAGGTGATCCATCGCATCGGAGTGACACGCACGTCGAACGGGTGGTGTGCGTCTCTCGCTCCAAAGGAGCCCGAACATGGTCAGCGACCACCGCGGTAACGGCCTTCAGCGCAGCGTCCCGGTGCCCTTCACGGCGGTGCGGCTCGACACCTGGGTGCTGCGCCTCCTCGAGGCTGACCTCGACGAGCAGGGCGACGTGCTGCTGGAGGTCGGGCCCGATCAGCCCGGCGGGTCGTGCGTCGTGCTGCGCTCCGACGGCGGTCTCTGGGTCGCCACGGGCAACAGCTCCTTCTGGAACATCTTCAGCGTCCCCCCGAGGGCCTGGCGCCCGGCCGCGAGCATCTCCGGCGTGATGCCGAAGGTCGACGCTCCGGTGCGCAAGGTCGGCTGAGCGTCATCGGAGGGGGGGGCCATCGCCCCTCAGTCCTCGCCCTGGCGCGCTGCGAGGGCTGCTTGCTCCTCCTGGGCGAGCGCCGCGCCGATCACCCGCATCACATCGAAGCGATACGGCCCCGGGGTGTAGCCGACGACCTCCACGAGGTTCCACATGATCTCCTCGCGGCTGGCCTGCTTGGGGATGGCGACCATCGCCCATCGCGCGTCGCCCGCGGACCACAGCCTGCCCTGCTCGATCACGAACTCCGTCATCCCGTCGCGCAGCAGCACCCGCACCCCGCGGGGCTTGAGCACATCGAGCACCCGCCGCGCGAAGTCGACCCGGTCGAACTCCTCGGTGCACCAGCTCTGCGGCGCCCTTCGCTCCTCCTCGCGGACCCACCCCTCCGTCGGCTCATCGGGTCGGCGTCGTGGCGGCATCGGTGGCCCAGCGTAGCGCACCCGGCGAGCTCCGACTGGGCTACGCTGGCCGCACGTCTGGCGACGACGCACGTCGCCTCGACAGGAGACCCAACCCCACGATGGAACGCGTATTGATCCTAGGCGCCACCTCGGCCATCGCGACGGAGGTCGGGCTGCGCCACGCCGCCCGCGGAGACCGGCTCCACCTCGTGGCCAGAGACCCCTCGAAGCTCGCCGAGGTCGCCCGCCGCTGCGCCCTCGGGGAGGTGACCACCGCGCAGGCCGACTTCTCCGAGCTCGGCGCCAACGAGGCCGTGATCGCCGACGCCATCGCCGCGCTCGACCACGTCGACCGGGTGCTCATCGCCCACGGAGACCTCGGCGATCAGCTGCGGAGCGAGCGATCCTTCGAGGAGGCCGACGCCATCCTCCGCACCAACTTCACCAGCGTGGTGTCGCTGCTGATCCCGCTGGCCAACCACATGGAGGCGCGTCGCAGCGGGCGCATCGGGGTCATCACCTCGGTGGCCGGCGACCGGGGACGACCGCGCAACTACACCTACGGCGCGGCCAAGGGGGGGCTCAACATCTACCTCCAGGGGCTCCGCTCTCGGCTCCACGCCTCGGGGGTGAAGGTCACCACGCTCAAGCTCGGTCCGGTCGACACCCCGATGACCCGCGACCACGCCAAGAACCTCCTCTTCGGTCAGCCCGCGCCCGTCGCCCGGGGCATCGTCGCGGCCATCGACCGGGGCGTCCCGGAGGCCTATGTGCCCGCGGTGTGGGCTGCCATCATGCCCCTGGTGAAGCGCACGCCCGAGCGGGTCTTCCAGTGGCTGCCCTTCCTGTCGGGGCGCTGAGGCCCTGAAGCCCCGATCGCCGAGGAGGAGACCCGATGACCATGGCCCCTGACCCACGCGACCTCGACCTCGTCGCCCGCCACGCCCTGAGGATGGTGGCCGACGGCATGACGCTCGGGCTCGGCACCGGGCGCGCCGCGGAGGCCTTCATCCACGCGCTCGGCGCGCGGGCGAGGGCGGGGCTGCGGGTGCGGGTCGTGGTCACCTCCACGCGCTCCGACGAGCTCGCTCGAAGGCTCAACCTCGACGTGGCCTCGCTCGCGGACATCGACCGCCTCGACGTGGCCTTCGACGGGGCCGACGAGGTGACGCCCTCGCTCGCGCTCACCAAGGGCCTCGGAGGGGCGCTGCTGCGGGAGCGGGTGGTGGCCTTCGAGGCCGAGCGCTTCGTGGTGCTGGTGACGCCCGAGAAGCTCGTCGACCGGCTCGCCACGCGAACGCCCATCCCGGTCGAGGTGGTCCCCTTCGCCAACCTGCTGGTGTTGAGGCTGCTGGCGGAGCTGGGCGCCCGGCCGGTGCTGCGACGCCGACCCGAAGGGGGGCCCTTCGTGACCGACAACCAGAACTGGATCATCGACGCCGCCTTCGATCCCCTCGACGACCCGGCCGCGGTCGACGCGCAGGTGAGGAAGATCCCCGGGGTGGTCGACACGGGCATCTTCCTCGACATGGCCAGCCTGGTGCTGGTGGGCGACGGCGGCGTGGTGCGCGAACTCCGGCCCCCGCGGGTGTAGACCGACGCATCGACTTCGGCGCCGGGTTTCTTGGTAGCGTAGCTCCCCGTGTCGATGACCGACGATCGCTGGAACGCCCTCTCTGCCGTGGTCGACTCGCTCGCCTCGCTGGCTGACAGCGCGGGCGTCAGCCACGAGCGCCGTCGACGCATCCGCGCCCTGGAGCGCGCCGTGGAGCAGCGCAACCCCGACCTCTTCCAGGTCGCGCTCGACGGCTCCGCGACGGCGGCGCCCACGGAGGTCGACGACGAGCTCCCCGACATCGCGATCTGGTCGGTGGCCGAGGCCGCGTGCTCCCTCGCCGAGGGGGAGGGCGTGGAGGTCCTGGAGGGGGCCACGCTCACGCTGGAGGCGTGGGCGGCGGAGGTACGGGACTGAGCGTCGGCGGGCGCTTGTGGGTGGCGGGCGGGGGCTCCATGCAGGCGCGCATGGGCAACACCTCCGGGGTGAAGCGAGACGATGGCGATGGCGACGGCGACGGCGATGGGAGCGCCGACGGGGCGCACGCGGGCAACGACAACGACCCCGTCGCCCCGAGCCCGGCCTCCTCGCTGGGCGATGACAACGACGAGATGTTCGAGGCCGTGGCGCGGCTGAGCAACCCCGACCTCATGCGGCGTGAGCCCGAGGCCCGCATCTCCCCGCAGGGCTGGCAGACGCTCTCCGAGCTGGTCGACGTGCTGGCCTCCGTGGCCGCTCGCGTGGGCATCGACGAAGAGCTGCGCTGGCGGGTGGCGGCGCTCCGACGCGCGGTCGACTCCCGCGACCCGTCGCCCCTTCCCCTGGCGCTGGGAAGCACCGGGCGCAACCCGCCGCCCTCGGTCATCGCCTGGAGCCACGAGCGAGCGACCGACGACGAGCTGCCCGAGGTGGCGGTGTGGTTCCTGGCGGAGGGGGCGTGCTCGCTCGCCGAGGGAGCGGGCATCGACGAGCTGAGGGCCGCCTGGGCGGCGATCGAAGCGTGGTCGATGAGGGTCGCCCGCTAGGCGGGCGGTCGGGCGGGGCCTACCGATCGAGGATGGCGATGCGCACCGCGACGTTGTCCGAGGCGTCGCGGTAGTTGCTCACCATGAAGGTCACGACCGCGTCCGAGTCGCCCCGGGCGAGGATCGCCGCGGCGCAGTCGAAGGCCGCGTCGCGCGACTGGTCATAGGCGTCGGGATAGGCGTCTGCGATCGCCCGGCAGACCGCCGCGCAGCGCTCCCGCTCCGCCCGCACCGCCGCTGCTATCAAGGCCGTCGTCGTGTGGTTCATCGCTCTGCTCCTCCGTGGACGAAGGTGGCGCCTCCCGCCGCCGCATGCCGCGGGCCGTGACGTCACTCGCAGAACCTTAGGGCCGCCGACCGGGCGGTCGACACCCCCCACGACCAGGCGCTACCGGGCCGGGGAGGGCGGGTGCTTCGCGCGCTCGAACTGCACCGGCCACGCGACGTCGACCCCCAGCGCCTCGGCGGCGTGCAGCGCCCAGTTGGGGTCGCGCAGCATCGCTCGCGCGATGAACACCGCGTCGGCGCTCCCGGAGGCGATGATCTCCTCGGCCTGCGAGGCTTCGGTGATGAGTCCGACGGCTCCGGTGGCGACGCCGGCCTCGCGCTTGATGGCCTCGGCGAAGGGCACCTGGTAGCCCGGCGCGAGCGGGGGCGTCACCCCGGCGACGAGGCCTCCGCTCGAGCAGTCGACGAGGTCGACGCCGAGCGCCTGGAGCATGGCCGCGAAGCGGATGCTCTGCGGGAGGTCCCACCCCCCGTCGGCCCAGTCGGTGGCGGAGAGGCGGACGAAGAGCGGGAGGTGCGCGGGCCAGGCGTCGCGCACCGCGGCGACCACCGCGAGCGGGAGCGTGGTGCGGTGGGTGAAGTCCCCTCCCCAGGAGTCTTCCCGCTGGTTGGAGAGCGGCGACAAGAACTGGTGCAGCAGGTAGCCGTGCGCGAGGTGCAGCTCGATGACCTCGAAGCCCGCGTCGTGGGCGCGAGCGGTCGCGGCCACGAACTGGTTGACCACCTCGCCGATGCCCATGGCGTCGAGGGCCGCGGGCCGGGGGTGCGTGGGCGAGAAGGCCAGCGGGCTCGGCGCGACGGGCTCCCAGCCTCCGTGCTCGGCGTCGACCCGGTGAGCGCCCACCCACGGGGCGGGCGTGCTGGCCTTGCGCCCCGCGTGAGCGAGCTGGATGCCCGGCACCGCGCCGTGGGCCTTGAGGAAGTGGGCGATGGGCCGGAGCGCCTTCGTGTGCGCGTCGGACCAGAGCCCCAGGTCGTTGGGGGAGATGCGCCCCTCGGGGGAGACCGCCGTGGCCTCGGTGAAGACCAGCGCCGCGCCGCCGAGGGCGAAGCGGCCGAGGTGCACCTGGTGCCACGGGGCCGCGAGCCCGTCGTGGTCGCAGGAGTACTGGCACATGGGCGAGACGAAGACCCGGTTCTTGAAGGTCACCGAGCGCAGTCGGAGGGGAGAGAAGAGGTGGCTCTCGGACGAGGGAGCGTCCTTGCTGCGGTGGGCGTGGCTCATCGTCGCTCAGGCCGCCGCGATCGACTTCGGGGAGCGCCGGGGCGTGAGGAGGGGCAGGGACTCCAGCGTCGCCAGCGCCTGCCTCGCCGCCGGGCGCCCGGGGAGCTGCTGCACGCACTGCTCCACCATCGCCCGGAAGCGCGACCGCACATCGGGCCATGGGAAGCGAGAGGCGTTGGCCACCACCGAGTCCATCAGCCCCTCGTAGAGCGCCGCGGCGTGGGCCCGCTCTCCCTGGCGGTTGAAGTCGTCGCCCAGGCTGCGCACCGACTCGAGCTCTCGGACGAGGCCGGCCACGGCGGTCCAGTCGTCGCCGTGGCGGCGGAAGACGTCGTCGGCCACGGTGCGCCAGCGGGTCACCGAGGGAGCCTCCCGGTGCCCGCCGGGGACGGGCGCCAGCGTGAGCGCCTCCAGCTCGGGGTGGGTGCGCACCATCAGCGCCACCATCGAGACCAGCTCTTCATAGGAGCGCCGATGGAGCCTCGCCTCGATGCCTGTGAGCACCGTGAAGCGCCCCGGGGTGGTCGCCCAGGCCAGGCCCAGCGCGGGGACGTGCTTGCAGCGCCCGTCGGCTCCTGCCGGGCAGGTGCAGCGGGCTCGCCTGGGCGCCTCGCCGGTCTCGTCGAGCTCCAGCTCGATGGCGTACCAGGCCTGGCGCACCCCTCGGGCCGCGCCCCGGAGGGTCGATGCCTCGACGCGCAGGTCGAAGAGCCGGTCACCCGAGAGGAGGGCCCTGCCACGGTCGAAGGCCGCCCCGGACCATCGCTTCAACGCTTCGATCAGTGCCGTTTTCATACCCGGTAGTATAAACGCCGAGGTCCCATATCGCAGCCCCGGGGGGCCCAGGGAAAACACACGAATTCGATGACGCCCGCCGTGCTCGGGGTGCCCTCCCTCGGAGCGTGGGTCACGATGCCCGGCGTGCCAGGGTACCGTCCGCCGCCCATGCGGCTCCGCCTCCGACCCCTCCACGTCGCCCTCGGCTCCCTGCTGGCGCTCGTCGGCACCGCGCTCGCGCAGGAGCCCGGTCCCCCCGCTGCCCGGGTCGCCCCGGCGCCGGTCGACCGCTCCCGCTTCGTGCAGGTCGAGGGGAGGCGCTTCGTCCTGGAGGGGAGGGGCTTCCGCTTCATCGGGGCCAACGCCTCGATCATGCACGGGGCGCCTCACCGGGCGGCGGTGGAGTCGACGCTCGACGCCGTCGCCGCCGACGGGCTGAAGGTGGTGAGGGTGTGGGCCCTCGGCGAGCAGCCCGAGGGCTCCGAGCCCTGGACCCGCGACTACGCCTTCCGCATCGGCCGCGACGGCTGGGTGGAGGGGAGCTTCGCGCACCTCGACCGGGTGCTGGACGCCGCGCGCTCCCGGGGGCTGAAGGTGATCGTGGTGCTGGCCAACCGCTGGGGCGACTACGGCGGCATCCCCCGCTACCTCGACTGGGCGGGCGTCTCGCTGCCCCTCACCCGCGGGGCGCTCCCGGAGACGGTGCTGCGCAGCTTCTTCGGCGAGGCCTCGGCCAACGAGCTCTACCGAGCCCACGTCGAGCGCGTGGTCACCCGGGTCAACCCCCGCACTGGGCTCGCCTACCGCGACGACCCGACGATCCTCTCCTGGGAGCTCATCAACGAGTCCGACGCCTCGCGCCACGGCCGCGACGCGCTCCTCGGGTGGACCCGCTCCATGGCCCGCTACGTGCGCTCGCTCGACCCGTCGCACCTCGTGGCGGCGGGGCACATCGGGTACACGCGCCAGGAGCAGCGCGACACCTGGCTGGCGGTGCAGCGGCTGCCGGAGGTCGACTACGCCGACGCCCACGCGTACCCGACGCTGCTGCGGAGCGTGCGCACGCTCCCGGCCCTCGACGACTTCATCGACGACCACGTGCAGCTCGCCCACCACGTGGTGGGAAAGCCCTTCGTGTGGGGCGAGTTCGGCTTCAGCACCAACGAGCGCATCCACCACGGGCAGCGCCGCGCCCGGTGGTTCGAGCGCTTCCTCGCTCGCTCCGAGGCGGACGGCGTCGACGGCGCGCTGGCGTGGATCTACACCGTCGCCGGCGATCACCCGCAGGAGCACGGGCTCTACGTCGACGGCCTCGCGGCCGCCCGGACCCGCGACGTGCGCGACGTCCTGGCGCGCTCCGCGTCCCGCTGGAACTCAGGGCTTCTCGCGCCGCCCAACCCCAGGCTCGGCGAGGCGACGGGCGAGGCTCCGCTCTGGGCGACGCGGCGCAGGGTCGCGGGCCCGGGCAGGGTGGGCGCGGCCACGGTGGGGGGAGCGGGGGCGCGGTGGTCCATGCGGCCGGAGGGCTACGCGGCCATCGAGGCGGAGAGCGTCGGGCGCTGGGACGGCTTCTCGGTGATGCACGTCTATGGCAGCGGGGCGGCGCGGGTGACGTACCGCTTCCGGGTGTCCCCGGCGGCGAGGCGGGTGGCGCTCGACGCTCGCAGGGTGAGGGTGCGGCTGAGGGCGAGCTCGGAGCTGCCGGGGCGGGGCGAGGGGAGCACCGCGGAGGACGAGTCGAGGCTGCGCATCACGGTGGACGGCGTGGCGCTCGGGGAGATCGGGGTGCCCACGGACGACGGCGCAGGGCGATGGATCGAGCTGGCCAGCGACGCCCCCGAGGTGCTCGCCACGATGCGTCGCCCGGGGGTGCACACGCTGGGTCTGGAGGTGCCCGCCGGGCCGCTCGCCAACGGGCTCTGCGTGTACGGTCAGGCGACCGGGACGGAGCCGGTGCCGGAGGGCTCCGGAGCACTGCCGGGGCGGGTGGAGATCGCGCTCGGGCGGTGAACGCAAGAACCGCCACCGGGTGGTGCAAAGTGCGCGCGGCCGGCGGAGGGAGGGGGGCCGCTCGGGCGCGCGAGGCCTCGCGGAAACCCATCGGGCATGGCCGCTGCACGGACTGCGGACATGTCCAAGTCCATCCCTGCCATCCAGAAGTTCATGACGACGACGCCGCACTCGATCGGCGCCGATCAGACGCTCGCGCACGCCCATGCGGTGATGAGGGAGTTCCGGATCAGGCACCTGCCGGTGCTGGTCGGGGGCAAGCTCGTCGGCATGGTCACCGACCGCGACCTGCGCTTCATCGAGACGCTGCGCGACGTCGATCCCGCGAAGGTTCCGGTCGAGGACGCGATGGTGACGGACGTCTACTCCGTCGAACCGGAGACGCCCGTCGACGAGGTGGTGCGCGAGATGGCGCAGCACAAGTACGGCTCCGTGGTGGTGATGCAGAACCAGAAGGTCGTCGGCATCTTCACCACCGTCGACGTGTGCACCGCCTTCGCGGACATGCTCCACACCCGGCTGGCGAAGTAGGGGTCCCCTACGCCCGCAGGTCGAGCAGCACCGCCCCGGAGCGCAGGTCCACCGAGAGCACCCTCCCCCGGTCGTCGCAGGCCGTGAGCACGTCGCCGTAGATCCGCGCCCTCGCCGAGGTGGCGCCCTCCAGCCGAAGCTCCGCCAGCGAGCGCCCCAGCGAGAGGCTCCAGAGCAGCACCGTCACCGCGTCGGGGGAGCGCCGGGCCACCACCACCCGGTCGCTCGTCAGGTGCGTCACCTCGGACTGCGTCCCTGCGGGGTGCGGCAGCTCCACCAGCGGCAGCGACTTCCCACGGTCGACCTCCACGGCCCCGGAGGCGCTGCGCCGCGCGGTGGTCCCCGACGGGTGCACCGCGACGGCCTCCCGGTCCGCCGGGCGCAGCGGCTCCAGGGGCTTCTCCTGAAGCGTCCAGCCCGGCAGCGACCAGCGCCAGCGCTCGATCACCGACAGCACCCGCACCGCCGCCACGCCCGCGCGGTCTCGCCCCACGCAGCGCACCCTCGCGTGGTCGGTGCGCGGCGTGCGCCCCGGGCCCGCCATGGCGCGCATCTCCCCCGCGGTCGCGTCGAGCGCCAGCACCTCGCCCTCCTGCCCCACCACCCACGAGTCGCCGTCGTAGTCCTGGGCGAAGCAGTCCAGCGTGCACTCCCCCCACGGGGAGCTCGTCGCCCTCGCCACGTCGAGCCTCGCCACCCGCCAGCTCGTCCCTCTCGCTCCCAGCAGCAGCGCGCTGTTCTCGTGGTCGGACCACACGATCCGGTGCGTCGGCTCGTCGAGCCTCGCCCGCTCCCTGCCGTCGCGGTCTCGCAGCGACGCCCCGGCCTCGCCAAGCGCCAGCAGCGCCCCGCCGTCCCTCAGCGCCACCGCGTCGTACACCGCGCGAGGGCCCGTGTCGGCCGCGGTGACGGTGCGCCTCCACGCCGCGGGGCCAGACGCGGGCGGCACCCTCGCGAAGGTCGGCCAGGTCGGGACATCCTCGCTCAGCACCGCATCCCTGGAGAGGGAGACGAGGGTGCGCAGCGTCTGGAGGTCCTCCTGCTCGCCGTGGCGCGCGGCGTCCCTGGCCTGCGCTCTCGCCAGCATCCTCGCCGCCATCGCCAGCGCCTCGTTGGGCTTCGCCTCGGAGGCCGCCCTGGCGAACACCGCGCGCTCGGCCCGGGCGCCGACGCCCTCCTCCCCGGCCAGCGCCTCGAGGCGTGAGCGCAGCGCCTCGAAGCGCTCCGGTCGATCGGCGAGGCGGCGCACCATCACCCTCACCGCCGCGGGGCCTCCCAGGGCGAGCAGCGCGTCGGTCCACGCCTCGACCTCGTCCGCGAGGTCGGCCACGGAGGAGCCCACCGCCACCGCGGCCGCGTGGTCGCCCACCGACGCGAGGTGCCTCGCCCACAGCCGCCGCAGCGCCGCCGAGTGCGCCGGGTCGTCGGCCAGCTTCGTCAGCGCCGCGTCGAAGACCCCGTGTCGCCGCACCACCCCCAGCGCCCTCGCGGGCTCGCCCGCCAGCAGCCACTGCCGCACCCGCAGCTCCGGGGCGAGGGCAGCCGTGTCCGCGAGCTCGGCCGCGAGGCGCAGCCTCCCGTGGCGTTCGAGCAGCGCCACGGCCTCGCCCGGCTCCCTCAGCAGCTCGGCCAGCGTGAAGGCCGCCTCGTCGATGCGCCCCTCGGCCTCCAGGGCCGTCACCGCCTCGCGGTAGAGCGATCGCAGCAGCGCGTGAAGGGTGCTCCCTCCCGTCGCGGTGCTGTGCGTGGAGGGCTGCAGCCTGATCGTCAGCGCGTCGCGGGCCTGCGGCGGCGCCCAGGTCACCGGCTTCGGCGGGGCGCCCGGAGGCGCGGCTCCGCCCAGGGGGAGCGCGTGGCGCAGCGCCTCGTCGAGGTCTCCCTTGCGAAACATCTCGATCATCCGCTCGAGGTAGCGGGACTGCGCGTCGCCCTGCACCCGCTGCGCCGCGGGCTGCGCCACCCGCTGCTGAAACCACCCTCGCAGACGATCCCACCAGTGGCTCTTCGGGGGCGCCGCCGCGACCTTCGCCTGGGCGCCCGCGGCCTCCGGGGGAGGCGGCAGCGCTCGGACGAGCCCGTCGGAGGGAGCGCTCCTTCGCCGGGGAGAGAGCAGCGACGACCAGAGGGCCTTCAGCGTCGCGCCCAGGCCGCGAGGGCTGGGAGCCGGCGCGACCGTCGAGGAGCCTTCGAGGGCGCCGAGGTGGCTGAGCGCGCTGGCCGGGAGCTCGCCTCGGGCCACCATCGCCCCGAGCGCATGGGAGAGCGCCGAGGCCATCGCGGCAGGGTCCCTGGGGCGCAGCGCCGCGGGGGCGGGGCGGGCGCCCTCCTCGGGGGGAGCGACCACCACCCGAGGCGGCGCTCCCAGGGAGGTGACCTCGACGAGCGTGACGGCGGCGAGGTCGATCCAGGCGCCGGGGTCGACGAGGCTGGCGGTGGAGAGCGAGAGGGTCTCCACGAGCCCGCCGCGCACGATCGCCAGCTGGTCCGGGCGGGCTCCGTCTTCGAGGAGGGCGTCGACCTCCGCGCGAGAGAGGGCGGCGGTCGAGGAGAGCGACGCGCCCGATCCGCTGCCGGGGCAGCGCACCAGGGGGGCGCCCTCGCACTGCTCCGCCCTCACCCGGCGGGTGCCCGCGAAGATCACCGCGTAGCGGCCGCCGAGGGCGTAGACGGCGGTGCCCGGGGTCCACCGGGAGAGCACCCGGGCGCGGGCGTCGCGCTCGCCGGAGGCGCGGTCGACCAGCAGGCCGACGGCGTCGACGAAGCCGCGGTGGGCCAGGCGTCGGGGGCGATGGATCATGTCGGCGCCACCACGCGCAGGAGGCACTGCGCGGCGGGCAGCGACCAGACCTCCAGGGTTCCGTCGTCGGAGACGAGGGCCACCCGGTCGCCTCGCGGCGTGGCGGTGGCGTAGCGCACCGGGCGGTCGACGACGAAGAGCCGATCAACCGAGGCGCCGGTGACCCTCCGCAGGGTGCAGCGGTCGGCCGCGAGGGTGAGCAGCCCGAGCCGGAGAGCGGGGTGCGTGCCGACGGTGAAGCCCAGCACCGTGTCACCGGCCGGAGGCATGCCGGGAGGGCCCGAGCGAGGGGGGGGCGGGGCGAGGGTTCGGGACATGCGGTCGAGCACGATGCGCAGCGGGGTGGAGGCGGAGACGAGGGACTGGAGGGCGGCGAGCGGATCAGCCGCCAGCACCGTCGCCCGAAGGGGCTGCAGGCCGATGAGGCGAGAGGCGCCGTCGAGGAAGGCCAGCGTGGGGGACTGAAGGGCGTCGCCCGAGGAGGTCACCTCGGCGCGGGCGAGCAGCGCGGGGCGCGTCGAGGGCTGCCACGCCGAGGGGTCGTCGAAGGGTCGCCGCGAGGCGCCGGCGCGGAAGACGTCGCCGTGGGTGTCGTGCACATGGAGCTCGCCGGCGCGCTCGGAGACGATCACCAGGCGACGGCGGGTCCAGGCGAGGGCGATCGGGTGGCTGCCGCGCTCGAGGGCATAGCGGAGGTAGCGCCCGCGCTTGGGCGAGGGGGTGTCGGGGACCGTGTAGACGGTGATGCTCTCGCCCGCGTCGACGAAGGCCACCTTGCGCCCATCGGCCAGCAGGATCGGCGGGCTCACCGGGCGAGCGACGCCGGGGGTGCGGGCGAGGCGCTCCGGGGGCACGGGCTTCGGCGGAGGCGCGACGCCGCCGCGAAGGAGCTGGAGGCACTCGGGCTCGGGAGGGAGGTCGAGGCGCAGCGAGCGACGGTGGGCGCCTCGGACGATGGTGAGGTCGAGCGCTCGGGCGCCGGGCTCGAAGACGTCGCTGAGCTCGATGCGCCCCACCGGGGTCTTCACCCCGGCGATGCGTCGACCGGGCGCGACGGTGCCGGGCGGACCGACGATCCAGAGGTCTTCCCAGTCGGCCCGGCGGGCGCGCTCGAACCAGGCATCGAGGTCCGCCGACGAGGGCGCGAGGGCCGTGCGTCCCAGGAGGAAGCTCCGCAGCCCCGGTGCGTCGAGCCCGAGGTGCAGCCCGGCCTTCGCGTCGCCCTTCTCGGGCGGCTGCTGGAGGGTCGCCCAGGCGAAGGTCGCTCCTGCCTCGCGAGCCCGGCGCGCGAGCACCAGCAGCGCCGCGAACTGTCCGATGCGAGGGCCTCCGAGCTGCATCGGCCCCGGGTCGAAGAGGGCCACGGAGGTCTTCGCCCTGGCCTCCTCCCGCCGGGCGAGCTGGTAGAACGCGTGCTCCCCCTGCGCCGCCCTCCGGATGAACTCCTCGGGCAGCACGTCGGCCAGGGCCCACTCGGAGAGCACCAGGCGGTCGTAGGGGCCTCGGAGCGAGAGGCCCTCGAAGCCGTCGGGCACGCCGCTCCCGGTGCGGGCCCGGGCTCGCAGCGGACCGACGGCCAGCGCGAGCCTGTCGAGCCACGGACCGAGCGTGGGCCCGAGCTCCGGGGGGAGCAGGCCCAGCAGCGGGGCCCACGGCGAGTCGGGGGCGATCACGGCGAGGGGCTCCGGGCGAGGAGGGCCCGTTCGAGGGGGCGGGCCTCGGCGAGGGAGCACGCGAGGGTCTCGCCGCGGAGCGAGGGCCAGAGGGCGAAGGGCGGGGCGAGGGGGGCGAGCCTGGCGGCGAGGGCGCGCTCCAGCAGCCCGATCGGCACGGTGGCGTCGAGGGCCGTGGGGAGGAGCAGCGTGGGCGCCTCGGGGCAGCGGCCCAGGTAGATCAATCCGTCGATCCACGGGAGCTTCGGGGCCGCGCCGAGGAGGATGATCCGGTCGGCCGAGGCGACGCCCCGCAGCTCGGAGAGGGACCCGTCGGGGAGCGAGAGCAGGCGGAGGCGCAGCGCGGCGGCGACGGGGCCTTCGGCGGCGAGGGCGGTGACGGCGCGGGGCGCGGCGCGGGGCTTCCAGCCGAGGGCGACGGCGTCGCGGTCGGCGGGGGGCGCGTCGGGGGCCGCGCGGTAGGGCGACACGTCAGCTGCGCCAGGTGTCGAGGGCCGCGACCAGCCTCGGTCGCACCGCCGCCAGCTCCGACGGAACCGACCCCGGCGCGAAGCCCGCGTCGATCTCCCGGAGCATCCCTTCGACCCGGAGGCGGAAGCCCTCTCGGGGGTCGGGGGGGCTCACCTGCGGGTCGCTCGCGAGGTCGGCGGGGGGGGAGTCCGGGCCGCGGGCGAGGAGGGTCTCGGCGTCCGCGGCGAGGCGTCGGGCGCGGGCGAGGGGGCCCGCGGAGGCGTCCTCGGCGGCGGCGCGCAGGGCGCCGTTGCGGCTGCGGGCGAGCACGTCGCGGAGGACATCGCGGGCGGTGGCCTGCTCCTCCCGGGTGGGGACGGCGGTGAGCAGCGGCCAGAGGTCCTCCTCGGTGGCGACGGTGCGACCGGCGAGGACGGCCGCGGCGGCGACGAGGTGCTGCACCCGGGCGGCGCGTCGGTCGGAGAGGTTCACCTGGGCGCGGCGCAGGAGGCGGATGGCGTGGGCGAGGGCGGGGCGCACCGGGGCGAGGTCGAGGCCGCGGGCGGCGACGGCGAGGAGGTCGACGTCGGCCATGCTGGCGGGCGCGGCGGCGGTGGAGGCGGCGTCGGTGCGCAGGCCCCAGGCTCCGGCGAGGAGGTCTTCGAGGCGGGCGTCGGCGACCGGGTCGAGGAAGGCGCGCACCAGGAAGCGGTCGGCGAAGGGGGCCAGGGCGTCGTCTTCGGGGAGGGCGTTGCTGGCGCCGACGCAGACGCGGAGGGGGCAGGCGCGGCGGGTGGACCCGCGGCGGAAGGTGCGCTCGTTGAGGATGGTGAGGAGGGTGTTGAGGATGGCGGTCGAGCCGAGGAAGACCTCGTCGAGGAAGGCCACCTCGGCCTCGGGGAGCATGCCCGCGGTCTCGATCTCGATGACGCCCTCTCGGAGGCGCCGCAGGTCGACCGGACCGAAGAGCTCGCCGGGCTCGGTGAAGCGCCCGAGGAGGTACTCGAAGTACTGGCCTCCGAGGCAGCGTGCGGCGCGTCGCACGGCCTCGGACTTGGCGGTGCCGGGCGGGCCGATGACCAGGACGTGCTCGCCTGCGACGGCGGCGAGGGCGACGAGCTCGACGAGGGCCTCGCGCTCGACGAGCCCGCGGCTGGCGAGGGAGAGGGCGTCGCGGAGACGCGCGGCGGCTTCGGGTACGGTGGTGCTCATTGGGGACGGAGCGAGAGTCCAGCACAGGAAGCGCGCGGACGCGATGGGTGGGGCGCCCAAGCCCACCACCGCGCGGCTCTTCGCGCTCCGTCGGGCGCTGACGTAGGAACCACCCTGCCTCGGTCCCGCTCCCACGTCGGCGGGTGGTACGGTGGGGCACGATGGTGCGATCAGGCGCGCGAACGATGGAGCTGGTGGTTCCGGTCCCGGCGAGCGATGACCGCTGGGTTCTGGAGGAGGAGAACATGCCCGAGACGCCGCTCCATCAGCGGATCATCGACCTGCTGGTGATGGTGCTCTCGGCGTGGATCGCGAGGTCGGGGCGAGACGCGATGGCGGGCAGCAACATCGCGCTGCGGTGGGACCGCTCGAAGCCCTCCACGGGCGTCGACCCGGACGTGTACCTCGTGGAGCCCGCGCCGCCGAAGGGGGAGGCGGAGAAGAGCCTGTGCCTCTGGAAGGAAGGGCACCACGCGCCGCGCGTCGCGATCGAGGTGGTGAGCGCGGAGACCGCCGACAAGGACTACCACGACGGCCCCGCCCGCTACGCCGCGAGCGGCGTGCGCGAGCTGTGGGTGTTCGACCCGCTGCGCCTCGGGCCCGCCGACGGGGGCGGCCCGTGGGCGCTCCAGGTGTGGCGTCGGGTGAAGGGTCGGCAGTTCGTCCGGGTGCACGCGGGCGAGGCGTCGGCCTTCTCGCGCGAGCTCGGCGCGTGGATCGTCGCCACCGACGACGGCGCGCGGCTGCGCATCGCCGACGACGCCGCGGGTGCGAAGCTCTGGCCGACGGCGGATGAAGCGGAGCGTCGCGCCCGGGAGGCCGCCGAGGTCGTCGCGTCCGAAGAGCGCCGCGCCCGGCAGGCGGCGGAGCAGGAGGTCGCGCGCCTCCGGTCCGAGCTCAAGCAGGCTCGCGCGAAGCGAGCACCGCGCAAGTCGTAGCGCTCCCTGCGGGGGCGTTGGGCAGGTGCCACCCGGCGATGCGCTCCGTACGATGGCTCGCCCCCCATCGGCGTTGTCCGTCTCTCGCTGCCCAGGGGCGAGACAAGCCCCGCCCGCGCTGCTGAGGTTCGGGGTACGGGTTGGCGCAACCGCAGTCCCTCGGGATGTCGTTCAGCCTGCTGTGAGGACGGGGCTCGGGTGTCGGCCCCCACCGCCGGGGTCCCTTTGCCGCGTTGGGATGATCCGCCGCCCCCGTGGACAGTCGTAGCGCCGCCACCCGCCGCCACCCGCCGCCACCCTCGCGCGGCGCTGAGATGCCTGCAAACGCAGTGTCTTCGTGATGGCACACGCGTCGCTCTGCCGCGGTCCCTGCGATGGCCGATGGCGGTGTCCATGCCCACGTCGGAGCGCGCGACCCCGTCCGCGACGGGGTGGTCCACGGGCTGGTGCGCGAGCACTTCGCCGCGTTCGTCGAGCGCGTCCAGGAGGGCGGGCGCTCGCTGCCGCGGTACGTCGAGGCGGAGTTCGAGGCCTTCCTGCGCTGCGGGGTGCTCGCGTGCGGGTTCATGCGAGCGCGGTGCGCGAGGTGCGGGCACGACCGGCTGGTGGCGTTCTCGTGCAAGCACCGGGGCGTGTGCTCGAGCTGCGGGGGGAGGCGGATGAGCGAGACCGCCGCGCGGCAGTGCGATCGGGTACTGCCCGCGGTGCCGTACCGCCAGTGGGTGCTGTCGCTGCCGTGGGAGCTGCGGCTGCCGGTGGCGCGTGACCCGGCGCTGCTCAATGCGGTGTCGAGGGTGTTCTTCGAGGAGGTGCGAGAGTGGCTACGGGCGAGTGCGGGGCCGGTCCCTGGCGCGCGGGTCGAGTCCGCCGCCGTCACGAACGTACAGAGATTCGGCGGGAGCTTGAACCTCAACCCTCACCTTCATGTGCTGGTGGCCGACGGAGTGTTCGTCTGCCGCGACGATGGGAGCTCGCCGGAGTTCATGGCGACGCCCGCGCCGACACGCGAGGACCTGCGCGGGGTGATCGCGCGGGTGATCGCGCGGCTGGAGACGATCGCGCGACGTCGGGGGCAGCGCGAAGCGGTGGATGCCGACGACGAGGACGGGATGGAGGGGCTGCGACGGACGGCGAGGGGGCGAGGAACCTTCGCGCGGGTCGACGAGAAGGGCGCTCGCGAGGACGAGGAGAAGCACGCCGCGGTGTCGCCGGGGCTGTCGTCGCGGGGGCTCGTGGCGGAGATGGGCGGGTTCAACCTGCACGCGGGGGTGCGCGTCGAGGCGGACGATCGCGATGCGCTGGAGCGGTTGTGCAGGTACATGGCGCGGCCTGCGGTGGCGGCGGGGCGGGTGAGCGTGCTGCCCGACGGCAACGTGGCGTACCGGGTGAAGGCACCGCGCAGCGGGGCAGCGACCCACCGTGTGATGACGCCGATGGAGTTCATGGCGCGGCTGGCGGCGCTGGTCGCGCCACCGCGGACGCCGTTGGTTCGTTACCATGGGGTGCTCGCGCCGAACTCGCCGTGGCGGGTGGCGGTGGTTCCGCTCCCGCCGGTCGCAGAGAAGTGCGGCGAGGGAGCCGGGAAGACGGCCGCCGAGCCAGCGGGAGGCGGCGAGAAGCGGGAGGCGCCGACGAAGCGGGCGCGCATCGACTGGGCACGCCTGCTGTGGCGGGTGTGGGGCGTCGACGCGCTGAAGTGCCCGGCGTGCGATGGACGGATGAAGATGATCGCGGCGGTCACCGAGCGCGTGGGCATCGTGCGCATCCTGGAGCACCTGGGCGTCTCGACCGAGGTGCCGCGGATGAGGCGAGCGCGCGACGGACCTTGATCGGCGGCGGTGGGCAGTGACGGAGGGGGTCGGCTCGACACCGCCAGCGAAAGGTTGGACGGTCAGGGCCGTGGTGCGTCGGACGACAGGGAGAGCGGCGTGGATGGGGCGTTGGATTCGGTCAAGACGGCGTCCCGGGAGCTCCCGCCAACGCTCGCGGGAGCGCGTTGTACTTCGTGGCTTGGGTCTTTCGTCAACCGAGCGAACTCGTACCACATCCAGCGCGCTCCGCGTTGGACCGCTTATCTCCCTAACGAGATCCGCAGCCGCAATAGCTGCTAGGGCTACAGCCGCAACGGCAGTAGGCATCAGGTTCGTCAGACGAGCAGCTGGCCGAACACGCTGCAACCGTGTACGTCCCGGACCCAAGAGAAGCCCTACAGTTCATCTCAGGGCAGTTGCAACTCGTCGCCGCCTCCGCGATCGCCGGGTAGTGAATCATGATGTGCGCGGCAGCTGCCGTCGTGTTGGCTTGGAGAGTCAACGCGCTCGTCGGAGCTGTGCGGCGGTCGATATGCACCGACAGCCCGAATGCGAACAGGAAGGCAATGAACATCAGTGGGACGAGGAGACTGGTCTTCATCGGGTCACTCCCATGGATCGGTCGAGATGTTGAGACTTGGCGGCCGAGACACTCCCGCCCACCTGGAAGAAAACACCACCAGATGACAGTGGATGCAAGTCACCCATTTGGGGTAGGTCGCTGCGGCCGCTGGGAGCGAGCGACCAGCATCACAGACGCCTGCGGGCGTCCTGGTCGCCTGGGAGGCCACAGGCAACATGCCCCAAATGTCGTCCTTCACCTGTCTTCCGGCGATGTTTGATACGGCTCGGTCGTATGCGGACCACTTGATCTGCGATCTCTAGCCTCACACTCAAAGCAGCTTCCCTCAATACCCCATATGGGTGACGCGTAGCCTCGGGGGAAGTATGGCGACCGTGCTTCGTCGCCCGCTGCTACAGGACGGCTTCATGCATCCGATTCGCAGGTGATCGATCGGTGCATCCGAGCGTGCGCCCCGTAGTAGCGGCAATGCTCTCCACGGCACCTGAACTGCGCGGCCACGCAACCGCATGTTGGCGACCACAGGGAAAATTTCAGTGGACATCCCGCGTCGGCGACACTCGTCGGTCGCTCGCAGCAAGCGCAGCGCGCCTACCCCAAATGGGTGACTTGCATCCACTGCATATCCGACTGTTTACTTCCAGGGGAGGGCCAGAGGGCCTCGGCTACCTGGTTCCAACGCCTCGATCGACCTATGGGAGTCACTAGATGAAAACCAAGCTCCTCGTCCCCTCGATGCTCGTCGCGTTCATCTTTGCGTACGGAGTGTCGGTGCGAGTCGAACGACAGAAGTCAATAGACGCCAACAGTCCCCATTCGTCACCGACTCCCTCGCAGATCGACGATCTCGGTTCAGTGGCTCGGGTACAGTGGCTGCCGGCAGCCGAAGCTGTGTGTCCAGGCGGGTGGAGCCGTTGGTATGATTGCACGACCCGCTGCTACCCCGCTCTTTATGAGGTTTGTCTGCCAAGTTGTGATCGTCCGGGCGTACAGTTGCCGTGTCGAAATTCTTGCATCGCCGTTTTTGATGCATGCATCAGCCGGTGTGGGCCGTGTGATGAGCAGGGAGCACGGTGAGAGGTCGCCTCGTGCGACAACTACGGCGCGAGGCCGGGCGAGCACCAGCATATCGTCGGTGAGTTTCTTGTCTCTCCGAGAACGCGAGGTGACTACGCGCGGCGTAACCGACTACAACGCCGCAGTCTTGGAGATACTCCTCGAATACAACCCGACAGTGCGAAAAACGAAACGAGAGAATCGGAGACCATGTATCAATCTCCTCGCAATAGGATCCTGGCAGCACTCCTCACGATTCCGATTGCCTCATCAGGGCAAGTCGCCACCCCTTCCACAATGGGCAGCGTCGAGGTCGGCATCGTAAGCGCCAACGACAATGCAGTCGGTGGATCCGTCACCCTTCGACAAGGAGGCACTTCACGCGATTGTTCCTTGGGAGCTCTCGGGAGATGGAGCCCCGATGGGTCGCCACCGGCGAACTCGTGCGTCTTTGGAGGAGTCTCAACGCAGAGTCGCTTCACGCTGCACTACTCAGAGTATGAATACAGCATTGATGACATGCTCACGGCTCAATCACGAAGCGGCGTCTACCTGCTAACGGTGACACGAGAGGAGAGCGGCGCTCGATTGGTCGGAAAGATGGTTCTCGGGTTACTTGGAATCATTGCCTCCACCGTCGGCATCGCCGGTGCGATCTTCGAGAACCGGGACGACACACCGACCTCCGATGCTGCCATCGCGTCGTACATCACGATTGGAGCTGGGGCGTCGCTCATCCTTTCCGCGTTCCTCGTGGATGTCCGCGGTGTCAGTGGGATCACCTGGGATCGACAGGACGTTTCATCTCGGGAACGCCGATAGGGGGGATCAGCGATGAAACCGATCGGCACTCTCATGACTGAGTCTCTTGATGCGGGACGGTTGCAGCGCAACCGCGGCCAAGCAGTGGGCAACGTACGATACACTGCGAATTCGCCTCCCAAACCGGCTGAGATTGCGAATCTGGGTTCACTGGCGGCGCAGAGGTGGGCCTCGAGATGGGCCGGCTCCGTAGGCCCTCGTGCTGGGTCTCGGTCACGTTTGAGTCGCCTTCGAGGCACATTCGACCTCCCGATTGCGATGGGCGCAGATGGCCTGAGTCGCGATCAGCGGCTTGAACGGCGCTCGACGAACGTACCCCGAGGCCACTGGTTAGCGTTGCTGATGTTCGGGCCGATGGCCTGCCAGGACCATTCCGTGACGCGCCGAACCACGACCTGGGGTGAGGTCGCTCAGCAGTCACAAGAAGACCATGATAGGGCGGAGCGTAGGCGGGACTTCGAAGAGCGATGGGCTGAACAGGTGCGAAATCGAGAACTAGCCGAGGTGTACCGTCAAAGTCATCGCCGCGATTGTGGCCGCCTAGGAATTAGGATGCAGGAGGAGTCACCGGTAGAAAGAGCCGTGTACGTACTCCTGTCGACCATTCGGCATCTGAGCTCCGACACCTATGACTGCCGGGACGTTGGTGGCTGCTCGGCTGGGGTAATCTCGGTGGGAATGATGAATGAGCGCTATGTCAACGTGGGGCTGAGCGACCCGGATTGCTTAAACGTACGGAATGACATCGTGAATGTTTGCAGATTTGTAGATTATCGCGCGCAACTCGCGGCGCAATTTGGCGAGGACAATTTCGGTCATAGTCCTACTGATATGGCTCGGTACGAAGAGACTATCAATGCAGCGTGTCGGGCTCACCCGTAAGGGTCTGTAACGAAACAAGGTGGGGGTGGGGCTCTTTCGCGGCGCGAGGCGGCGTAGTGCCGGGCGCGTGCGCTGGCGCCGCTGGATGACGGCGCGTGCGGGCTTCGGGTAGTTGGGAAGTACCATCTGCCCCACAGCCCAAAACACGCATGCCCATGCAACCACACCTCGGCTCGTCCGACGACCCCTTTGCCGCTGCCCTCGCTCACTTCTCGACCACCTGCGACTGGCTCCGCACAGAGCCAAGACGGCGTCCCGGGAGCTACCGCCAACGCTCGCGGGAGCGCGTACTTCGTACACTGGATGTTCTGTCGCCTCGAGCGGATCCGTGCCAAGGAGGGTGCCGCGTTGGAGCACCTATCCACTTCAGCCCGACGAGCGCGTGGACGTGCTCCTCCACGCCACCGATGGCCACGGCCACGCAGCCGAGGGCGACGCAGCGCCCGGCGATCATCCCGTGCAGCCGCGGTGCGACGTCGAGGGTGATCCACGGCTCCCGCCCCTTCGTCGCCCAGACCAGATGAACGTAGAGTCGGGCGTAGGTGGACGACATCGCGAGGCTCGATCGTAGACCACGATCGACCCGGTCCAGGCGACGTCCGACCGGAGCCCCGGGCCGATGCCCGGGGCGTCCATCCTGTTATTGCCTGGGGTGACGCGCCATCGCGCGGAACCCCAGCCTGCAAGCGGGTTGAGCCACTTGGGACCAACGCTCAGCCTTGCAACTCTACACGTGTAGACCCGCCCCCAGCCCTCCCGCTTCTACCCAACGCCCCTCCGGGCGTGCGACGCATCCCTCCCGCCGTGTCGACCGAGCCCGCAGCATCCCCCGAAGACGAGTGGCTCTTCGGCTGGGACTCCACCCCCGCCATCGTCTCCGTCTGGGCCGACCCCGACGGCCTCGCCTACGTCTGGCGCCGCACCCCCGCCGGCCTCGTCCGCGACGAGACCCGCTTCCGCCCGTGGGTCCTCCTCGCCTCGCTCTCCGACCTCGCCCACCTCGGCCCCGCGCTCGTCCCCGATTCGCCCGAGGCCCCGCCCGAGGCCATCACCTTCCGCGCCCTCCACGGACCCGGCGCCCTGCGCTTCGTCGTCTCCGCCCCCGACACCCGCACCCTCACGGCCGCCGTCCTCCACGGCCACGCCCGCCGCACCGGCCGCCGCCTCCAGCGCCTCTCCGAGCTCGACGAGCGCTCGGTGCTCTCCCTCCCCCCGGAGGAGCAGTACCTCGTCGCCACCGGGCGCAACTACTTCCGCGACCTCGCCTTCGACGACCTCCACCGGCTCCAGTTCGACCTCGAGACCACCGGGCTCGACCCGGTCCATCACCGCGTCTTCCTCGTCGCCGTGCGCGACAACCGCGGCCTCGCCACGACCCTCGAAGCCCGCGGCGACACCGACGCCGACGAGGCCGAGCTCCTCCGCGCGCTGCTCTCCCTGGTCCGCGCCACCGACCCCGACGTCCTCGAGAACCACAACCTCCACGGCTTCGACCTGCCCTTCCTCGCGCAGCGGGCGAAGACACTGCGCGTCCCGCTGCTCCTCGGCCGCCTCGACGGCATTCCCCTCCGCCCCCGCCCCGGGCCTCGCGGGCGCACCCGCTACGTCGCCCCCGGCCGTGAGCTCATCGACACCCTCGACGCCGTGCGCCGCCACGACTTCTCCGCGAGAGACCTCCCCGGCCACGGGCTCAAGGCCGTCGCCCGCCACTTCGGCCTCGCCGGACCCGATCGCGAATACGTCCCTGGCGCCGAGATCCACGCGACCTTCCTCACCGACCCGGAGCGCGTCCGCCGCTACGCCCTCGACGACGTCGCCGAGGCCGCCGGGCTCGCTCGCCTCCTCGGCGGCGCGGCCTTCGCGCTGGCCCGCATGGCCCCTCGCCGCTACGAGCGCCTCGCCGACGCCGGTCCCGCCACCGGGGTGCTCGACCCGCTGCTGGTGCGGGCCTACCTGCGCTCCGGGGCCGCGCTCCCCGCCCGCTCCGGCGGAGACGGGACGGTGCACACCGGCGCGGCGCTCTACCTCTTCGCCGCGGGCGTGGCGCATCGCGTGGTGAAGGCCGACGTGGCGAGCCTCTACCCCTCGCTGATGCGCGAGTACCGCATCGGCCCCAGCAGCGACCGCCTCGGCGCCCTGCTCGCCCTCGTCGACCGCCTGGTCGACCAGCGCCTCGCCGCCAAGGCCCTCGGCCGCTCGTCGCCTCCCGGATCTCCAGAGCGCTACACCGCCGAGGCGCTCTCCGCGGCGATGAAGATCCTGGTGAACTCGGCCTACGGCTACCTGGGCGCGGTGGGGCTCACCCGCTGCGCCGACGTGCACGCGGCCAACGAGGTGACCCGCCGGGGTCGGGAGGTGCTCGACCAGATCTGCCGTGCGCTCGCCGAGCGAGGCGTGACCCTGCTCGAGGGCGACACCGACGGCGTGTACTTCGCCGTCCCCGAAGGCTGGAGCGAGGACGACGAGCGGCGCGTGGTGCGCGAGGTCGGGGCGCTGTTACCCGCCCAGGTAAGGTTGGAGTTCGACGGGCGCTACGCCGCGATGCTCTCGCACGAGCCCAAGAACTACGCGCTCCTCGGCTACGACGGGGCGCTCACGCTGCGGGGCGTGGCCTTCCGGTCGAGCCGCGCGGAGCCCTTCGGGGAGCGCTTCCTCCGTGAGGCCATCGGCCGGCTGCTGGTGGGCGACGTGGCGGGCGTGCGCTCGGCCTACTCCTCGATGGCGCGCTCGCTGCGACGGAGGGAGCTCGCGACCGCGGAGGTCACCACGAGGGTGCGCCTCACCCGCAGCCCCGAGCAGTACCTCGCGACGCGCGAGAAGCGGAGGGAACTCCCCTACGAGGCGCTGCTCTCGCACGGCCGCACGGAGTGGTCGGTGGGCGAGCGGGTGAGGGTGTACCGCGCCTCGGGCAGGCGCGCGGGGCTGCTTGCCGACGACCCCGAGGGCGAGCGGGTGGAGGGCGACGACCCGCGCGACTACGACGGCGAGCACTACGCGAGGCTGCTGAGGGAGAGCTACGCCGCGAGGCTCGCGAGGGCCTTCAGCGAGGAGGGCTTCCGCGCGCTCTTCGACGACCCCGATCAGCCCTCGCTCTTCTCCCGCATCGACGAGCTCGCACGCCCCCGGCTGACGTCGCTGCTGTCGCCTCCATAGAGGCCGTGATTGCCGACACTCAACCGACAAGGGAGTGCCCGATGGGCGCCGGGCAATGCATCCGCAGGCCACACTGTCCGCGACGCGGACACTGCTCCCGGCGTTCATGGATCGATATCGGATTCCTTTCCGACAACCGCGTTTGAAGTCCCGTGAAGATGGCGGTGATGGCGGGCTCCGCGATGCAGACATCCCGAGGGAGGGGTGATAGGGTGGTCTACGCTCTGGGGAGCGGTCAGGGCCTCCGGGGCGGGGATGCGGCGGACTGCTGCCGTTGGATGGGAGAAGAGCGATGGACGCGAAGAGACGGGAGTCACTCCCGATCGCGAAGCCTACGAACCTCGCTGCGCGCGTGAGGGCGTTCTCCGAGCGGCTGCGCGAGACGCCGGTCCCTCCCGACGAGGGGGGCGCCGCGACGGCCATCGCATCGCTGAGCGCCGAGGCGATGGAGAGCCTGAGCCTGCGGCGCGAGGGGCTGCTGGTGGTCGACGACGACGGCGCGGGCCTGCTGGAGGAGGAGCGACGGCGCCGCCGGGTGGTGTTCGACCTCGCGCCCGAGGCGCGCTTCGTCGCCGACGCCAACGTCGCCGCGACCGTGCCCGCCGACGCGCTCCGGCGAGCGTTGCAGGAGCGTGAGCGGATGCTCGAAGACAGCCGGCGGCAGTGCAGCGAGCTCGCCACCGCGCAGCGCGAGCGCGATGTCACGATGGCGGTGCTGGCGCACGAGCTGAGGGGGCCCATGAGCGCGATCCTGGGGTGGACGAGGCTGCTGAGGCACCCTCGCATCGACCCTGAGCAGCGAGAGCGGGCGCTGGAGGTCATCGAGCAGAACGCGCTCCTGCAGCGGGCGCTGGTCGACGACCTGATGGACGCCTCGCGCCTCCTGGCGCAGCGGGTGGAGATCGAGCGCCTGCCGCTCAACCTGTCGCAGGTGGTCGGGTGGGTGACGGACGGCGCGCAGCCGAGGGCGGCGGAGAAGGGGATCACGCTCTCCTGCGAGGTGGCCGTCGGCTGCGTGGTGCAGGGTGACGGGTGGCGGCTCTCCCAGGTGGTCACCAACCTGCTGGCCAACTCGCTGAAGTTCACTCCCACGGGCGGATCGGTCTCCGTGACGTTGAGCGCGTCCGACGGGGTGGCGACGCTGCGGGTGGCCGACACCGGGGTGGGCATCGCGCCGGAGCACCTGCCGCGCATCTTCGATCGCTTCCACCAGGCGAACCAGTCCCACAACTCCGCGGGGGGCCTCGGGCTGGGCCTCTTCCTGGTGCGGGAGATCGTGGAGATGCACGGAGGGACGGTCATCGGCGAGAGCCCGGGCGAGGGCCGGGGGCAGGGATCGGTCTTCACCGTGACCCTCCCGCTCTCGACGGACGAAGGGTAGATCGCGCCGACGACGTCGACGAACGGACGCGGCTTGGTTCCCGCGGTGATCGTCGTCTCGTAGGGTGCACCCTCGGGCTGAAGAGTCTCGGACGCCGACGATCGGGCCCATGTAGATTCGAGCCTTGGAGAGCGCTGCGCGCGGTGCGCGGAAGTCTCCCCGGGCGGACCATCATGCGCAGACCATCCCCTCCCTTCCTCGCGCTCCTCGCGATCGCACTGACGGGCTGTTCCTTCCTGGTGGACGCCGACGAGGCGAGGCTGCAACCGGGGCCTCGACCCGACGCCGCGGTCCCCTCCGACACGCCCCGGGCGGACGTGCCCGCGGTGGACGTGCCCGCGGTGGATGTCCCCGCGGTGGATGTCCCCGCCGTCGACGTCCCCACGCTCGATGTCCCCGCGATGGATGTCCCAGCGCTCGATGTCCCCGCGATGGATGTCCCTGCGCCCGACGTCCCCACGCTCGACGTCCCCTCGCTCGATGTCCCCTCGCTCGACGTCCCTGCGCTCGACGTGCCCATGAGTGACGCTCCCTCGCCGGACGCGGCGTGCCCCTCGGGCTCGCTTCGCTGCGGCGACAGGTGCGTCGACCCGCAGACCGACGGCGCCCACTGCGGGCGCTGCAACAACCCCTGCGCCTCCGACCGCTCGTGCTCCGCCGGAACCTGCGTTCGGGTGTGCATCGGCTCTCAGCGCCTCTGCGGCGACGCGTGCATCGACGTGCTCAGCGACGCGGCCCACTGCGGCGGCTGCGGCCGCGCCTGCGCCTCGGGGGAGGTGTGCTCCGCCGGGGAGTGCGCCGCCACCTGCCCGCCCCCCAACCTGCTGTGCTCCGGGGCGTGCGTCGACGTGGGCACGAGCGCGGCGCACTGCGGGTCGTGCGGCCGCGCCTGCGCCTCGGGCGAGGTCTGCTCGGGCGGGGCGTGCCGATCGGTGTGCGCGACCGGAGAGACCTTCTGCAGCGGCGCGTGCGTCGACACCCGGGTCGATCCGAGAAACTGCGGCGCCTGCGGGGCCGCGTGCACGGGCACCCAGGTCTGCGAGGCCGGCGCGTGCCGGGCCGTGTGCCCGCTCGGGCAGACGCTCTGCGGCGGCGCGTGCGTCAGCGTGCAGGCCGACAGCGCCCACTGCGGGGCCTGCGGCAACGCCTGCGCCGCGGGCCTGGTCTGCTCGGCCGGGGCGTGCACCTGCGCCTGCGCTCCCGGCAGCTCGTGCTGCCCGAGCGGGGCGTCGCTGGTGTGCGCGGCGACGCAGACCGACCCGGCGCACTGCGGCGGCTGCGGCCGGGCCTGCGCGGCGGGGCAGCAGTGCGTCGACGGCGCCTGCATGACGGTGAGCTCGTGCGTCGCGCCTCGCATCACCTGCGGCGGGGCCTGCGTCGACCCTCGGACGGACCCGAGCAACTGCGGCGGCTGCGGCCGCGGATGCACGGGGGGCCAGGCGTGCGCGGCCGGGGTGTGCGTGTGCCCGGCGGGGCAGACCTACTGCGGCGGTCGCTGCGTGTCGACGGTCACGGACCCGAGCCATTGCGGCGCGTGCGGGGTGGGCTGCGCCCCGGGCCAGTCCTGCGCGTCGAGCCTCTGCGTGTGCGCGGCGCCTCGCATCACCTGCGGCGGGCAGTGCGTGAACCCGCAGAGCGACGCCTCCCACTGCGGCGCCTGCGGGCGCGTGTGCCCGGAGAGCGCGACCTGCTCCAGCGGGAGCTGCGTGTGCCCGGCGGGGTCGGTCTCCGACGGTCGGGTGTGCCGCAGCCTGCGCTACGACCCGCTGAACTGCGGCCGGGTGGGAAACGCCTGCCGCGCCGACCAGGTGTGCACCGCGGGCGCCTGCGTCTGCCGCCCGGGGCTCACCTCCGGAGGCGGCGGAACCTACTGCACCGACCTGCAATCGAGCCCCAACAACTGCGGCGTGCTGGGGCGGCGCTGCAACAGCAACCAGGCCTGCGTGCGGGGGGTCTGCATGAGCGATCGCTCGTGCACGTCGCCCAGCACCGAGTGCAGCGGGTGGTGCGTCGACCTCCGGACGCACCCCTTCCACTGCGGAAGCTGCGGCCGCGCCTGCGCTCGAAACGAGGTCTGCGTCGCCGGGAGCTGCGAGCCCTACTACGCGGTCAACCCCTGCCTCACCTGCCCCTGCACGGGCTGCCGCTCGATCGAGACCTGCTGCGCCACGCCCGACCGCCGCGCCACCACCTGCGTCGACGGCACCCGCTGCCCGTAGCGGGCAGCCCGACCCTACGGAGAGCTCCCATGGCGACCCCACGAAGTGCCGATGTCCGAGACCCGCTGCTCACCGAGGCGCTGCTGCGTCACGAGGGGCAGTGGGTGCCGATGTTCCTGGCGAGGGCGGCGCTGGGGCTGACCTCCGTGGTGTGGGTCTCGGCCGCGCCCGACGGAGCGGGGAGCGTCGCGCTGCTGTCCCCGGTCGAGGCCAGCGCGTGGCTGCGCTCTCGCGGCGACACCAAAGGCTCCGCGCGCGTCTCCGGGACCCCTTCCCCGGGCTCGGCGTGGGCCGTGGGCCTCGGGGCAGGCGGCGCCTCGGTGTGGTCCCTCGCGATGACCCCCATCCTCACCCGGGGCGGCTGAGCGCTCCCGCTCAGGGAAGCAGCGCCGCGTCGATCAGGAACACATCCGGCACGATGCGTCGCAGCCTCGCCCTCGACACGGGTCGTCGCTCGTCCTGCGCGGCCTCGTCACGGGGGACCTTCGTCTCCGCGCCTCCCATGGCCATCAGCTCCGCGCGCAGGGCGTCGGCCTCCCTCGCCTCGCCCAGCGCCCCGAGCACCCGCGCCCGGAGCAGCAGCAGCTTCGCCCGGCGGAAGGCCCCGGCCTCCAGGGTGAGCGCCACGCGGAGGTGATCGCTGGCGGCCGCGAGGTCGTCGGTCATCAGCGCGAAGTGCGCGGCCAGGGTGCGGAAGCCGGGCTCCCGAGGGGCGCGGCGGACGAGGTCCTCGATGCGGGGTCGCACCTCGCGGGGCGAGGCTCCCTCCAGGTGCGCGTGGGTGGCCTCGGTGTAGGCGCGGATGGTCTCTCGCTCTCCGACGCTCAGCGGTTGGCCCCGGTGGGTGCGCCCGGTGGGGCTCCCCGGCGCTCCGTCGAAGGGCACCTCTCCCACCGCTCCGTCCCACGACCAGGGGACCGTCACATAGGGTCCGATGCCCGTCGGCGCCCTGCCCACGGAGACCCGGACGCAGCGGGCGTCGGCCTCGGTCACGATGCTCTGCACCGACATCGCCGAGACCACGCAGTCGCCCGAGAGCCGCTCCACGCCGTCGTGCAGGTCGTCCGAGACGGGCGAGCGGAAGTCCCCGAGGAGGTTCTCCAGGTCGTCGGCGGAGAGGCCCCCGGCGGCCTCGCGAACCCGCTCGTGCAGTCGTCGGTAGCGCGCGTCGGAGTCCACCGCGAAGGCCGGGCTGGACGTGACCTCGCCCTCTCGCAGCGACGCGGAGAGGTAGCGGTTGGTGCACGCGAGGTGGCTCGCTCCGGGCGACGGGCGACTCGCCTCGACGGCTCGGCCGGTGGTCTCGATCACCACGGCCGAGCGCTCCTCGGCGGAGGACACCAGCAGGCCCCAGGTGGAGGCCGAGCCCACCTCGCGGGCGACGGCGACGGCGTCGTCGAGGGTGCGCGCCCGGCGCACGATCTCGTGGCCCAGGTCGGCGATGGACGCGGCCTGCCAGGCCACGTCGCGGTGAAAGCGGGTGTGGGCGGTGATGGTGATCCCGGCCTCGTTGAAGCCGGTGACGCCGGGGAGGTCGGCGCCGCGGCTGGTGACGTAGCCGTAGCGCAGCCCCTCGTCGGGATCGCAGAAGGCGACCACGGGGCTGTGGTCCCAGATGGTGGCGCCGGGGAAGTCGAAGTTGCGGGCGTGGCGCAGCGCCCCGTCGGAGGAGGACGCGCCCCACACCGCGAGGCTGGAGCACGCGGGGATGGCCGCGAAGGCGCCGACGTGCGCCGGGAAGGCGCCCGCCCGACCGAGGAGCCCGACGGTGTTCTGGAGCACGTCCATGGTGAGCATCGCCGCGGCCACGCCCCGGGGCACGTCGGCCGCCGCGAGCATGGCCTCGATGCGGGCCAGGTACTCCGGGAAGCGCCGGCGTCGGTAGGCGTGGAGCACCCGGGCGTTGGCGGAGAGCAGCGGCCCGACGAGCAGCTCCATCGGTCGCCTCGCGGCGTGAGGGACCGCGAGCGCCAGCATCCGGGCCGCCATGGTGGGGTAGAACGCGCTCAGGCGCTCGTAGCCGCCGAGGCGCCGCAGGACGGCGCCGTGCTGGGCGCCCATCTCGGCCTGCGAGCCGCGGAGGCGCAACACGAGGAGGGGGTTCGGGGCGAGCTCGGGCTTCATGGCGATGCGAGGAGGGTACCTCGCCGAGAGGGGGGGCAGGTCAGAGCAGCTTGAGGAGGTTCTCCTTCGTGGTGAGCCCGACGCGCTGCGCCCTGCGCTCGCCGCCCTCGAAGACCATCACCGTGGGCGCCCCCCGCACCCCGTAGCGCGCCGACACCTCCGGCGCGTCGTCGATGTCGACGGTCACCACCTTCACCCGCCCGACGTTCTCGTCGGCGATGCGGTCGATGATGGGGTCGAGCGCCCGGCAGGGCCCGCACCACCTCGCGCCGAAGTCCACGAGCACCGGGCCCTCGGCCCGCAACACCTCCGCCTCGAAGCTGCCGTCGTCCGCCGCCGTCACGTTGCTGCTCTTGCTGGTCATCAGGGGATCTCCTCCGTTCGAGGGCGCGCTCTCGCGCCGCTCAGGTCGTCTCATCGGAGGAAGAGGTGCTGACCCGTCGCCGCTCTAACACCCTTCGCCCTCGCTGTAAGATCGCTCCTCGTCGGCACCCTCATCCGCTCGTGGACCACGCCATCACCGCTCCTCCGTCTGCCTTCGACGCGCTCGACGCGCTGGGCCACCTCGTCCCCGCGCACCGCCGGGCGCTCACCCTCGTCGCCCGTCGCGAGGGCGTCTCCGCCGAGGACGCGGTCGACTGCGTGCAGGATGCTCTCTGCACCTTCCTCCAGCTCGCCCAGCGCGGCGGGCTCCCTGCCGAGCAGGGGCGCATCCCGGCCTTCCTCGCGGGGGTCGTGCGCAACGCCGCGCGCAACCGCCGACGACGCCACGAGGTCGCCCGCCCCCACGAGGAGCTCACCGCGTCGCCCGAGACCGGGGAGCCCTCCTCCGAGGAGCTCGTCGCCCAGGCCGAGGAGCACGTCCGGCTGCGCGCCTGCGTCGACCGGCTCTGCGACACCCAGAAGGCCGTGGTGCTGCTGCGGCTGCTCGACGAGCGCCCCGGAGAGGACGTCGCCGACGCGCTGGGCATCACCCGGGGCTATGTGGACGTGCTGCTGCACCGCGCGAAGGTCTCGCTGCGGGTGTGCATGACCGACGGACGCTGAGGCGCCTCAGCCCTCGCGGATGAGCGTCTTCGGGCTGCGGTAGAGCGGAAACCACCACGCGCGGTCGTTCTTGAAGTGGATCCAGAGGATGTCGATGCGCTTCTTGCCGTCGGGCGACTCGATGAACAGCCCGGGGGCGCTGAGCTCCTCCCAGATGTCTGCCCACTCGGCGTTCTCCTGCTCGCTGTCGACGTCGAGGAGCGCCGTCTCCCGCTCGAAGAGACGGCGCACTGACTCGAACGCAGGGGTGAGCTCGTAGCGACCCTCGACGGCCTGTTGATCGGTCATCAACGCCTGTCCGTCGGGCCGCAGCACGGCGAGCAGTTCGCCGCCTCTCGTCAGTCGCCACTCGGTGTCCATGGTCGGGTTCGCGACCCTACCACGCACCCCGGGGTCGGGTGGAAGGGCCCAGCGCCTCCTCCTCGGGGAGACCGTCGGCTTCTGGCCCGCCGCGCTCCCCCGCTGCTATCCCCTCGCGCGATGGCCACCATGCTCACGAAGCGCACCGTCTCCGCCCCGCGCCGCCCCGCGCCCGCCGCCGCCGCGCCCGCTCGCGCCCACGTGCTCGACGTGCCCTTCGCCATGCGCTCCGTCGCCACCGCCGGGGGCGCCCGCTGGGACGCCGACCACGGCGTCTTCGTCTATCGCGGCGCCACCCTCCCGGGCTCGCTCCACGCCTTCCGAGCGGCCCCCTACTCCTGGGAGCGCCGGGTGGAGCGCGAGCTCAACGACGACGCGCCCGCGGCCCCCTCGAAGCCCGCCGCGGACATCACCCTGCGGGAGCACCAGCGCGCCGCGGTGAAGGCCATCGGGCTCGCGGTGAAGAGCAGCCGGCCGGGCTTCCTGCTGGCCGACGACGTGGGCCTCGGCAAGACCATCAGCGCGTGGGAGGCGGTGCGCGCGATGCCCTCGGCGGAGACCGTGCTGGTGGTGTGTCCGCTCGCGGTGATCGCCCACTGGCGGCGCACCATCGAGGCCCTCGGGGACGCCGGCCGCTCGGTGGTGCTCATGAACTACGAGCGCCTGGGCAAGCTCTTCGAGGTGAGCGCCGAGGCGCGCCGCAAGGTGCGCTCGAAGAAGGGCCTCGCCCGCGCCGGGAGCGCCCTCGCCTTCGACGTGGTGATCTGGGACGAGAGCCACCGCTGCAAGAACCCCGCGGCGGCGCGGTCGAAGTTCGCGGCCAAGCTCAACGCGAGCGCGGGCTTCTCGCTCTGGCTCTCGGCCACGGCGGGGCAGAACCCGCTCGAGCTCTCCTACCTCGCGCCGCTGCTGGCGAGCCTCACCGGCAGCCGGGCGAGCGACCTCAAGGACTTCGAGCGCTGGTGCCTCGACCAGGGCCTCGGCGTCACCCGCGGCACCTTCGGACGCTGGGACTGGCGGGGCGGCCGAGAGGACTGCGAGAAGGTGCGGGCGCTGCTCTTCGACGGGCGCTCCCCCGGAGGGCTGCGACGGCGGCCCGAGGACATCGCCGGGTGGCCGGAGATCAACCGCATCCTCACGCCCATCGGGCTCGATGCGTCGGCGAGGGAGCGCTACACGCAGGCCTGGACGGAGTTTCGCGCCGCCATGGACCTCGCGCCTGGCGGGAGGGACCCTCGCGGCGCCCTCGCGGCGGCGCTGCGGCTGCGCCAGAAGGGCTCCCTCATCCGCGTCGACGGGACCCTCGAGCTGGTGCTGGAGCTGCTGGAGAACGGCCATCAGGTGGCGGTGTCGGTGGCCTTCATGGAGACGCTCGAGGCGCTGCGGGAGGGGCTCGCGAAGGAGGGCGTCGCCTGCGCGGCGCTGCACGGCGGCACCCCCATGGTGGAGCGCGAGGCCGAGCGGATGCGCTTCCAGCGGGGCGAGGCGAGGGTGGTGCTCTTCACCGTGGAGGAGGGCATCTCGCTGCACCAGGGGGAGCACAACGAGGTGCCCCGCTCGGAGGTGATCCACGACCTGCGGTGGTCGGCGATCCAGATGGCGCAGATCGAGGGGCGGTGCCACCGCGACGGCCGCTTCGCGCAGGTCTACTGGGCCTACGCCGACGACACCATCGAGGAGCGCATCGCGGCCATCGTGTGCAGGCGCATCCAGTCGATGAAGGCGATGGTGGGCGACGACGTGGAGACGCTGCGGGAGATCGAGCGGCTGCTGGCCGACGCGCGCGCCGCGGAGGGATGAGGGGGGAGCCCGGCGGCTACGCCGGAGGGGGTCGCTTCACCCCGACCAGCAGCCCGTCGGGCGTGGTGACGCAGGCCGTGTCGAACTGCTCCCGCGCGTCCTCGTGGAAGCGCCGCATCGCCACCGCGTCGTCGCCGTCCTCCAGCAGCCTCCCGAACAGGAACACGTTGTCGCCGATGAGCAGCCCCCCCGGGCGGAGGTTTCTCGCGGCCCAGCGCCCGTAGCGGTCGTAGTTCACCTTGTCGGCGTCGATGAACACCGCGTCGAAGGGCCCGTGCTCCTCCAGCGTCGGGAGCATCTCCACCCCCGCCCCCTCGACCACCGTCACCCGGTCGTCGACCCCAGCGCTCCTCAGCACGTCGCGCGCGACGCCCGCGTGCTTGGTGTCGTACTCCACGCTCCACACGTGCCCCTCGGGGCCCACCGCGCGCGCCAGGTGGATCGTCGAGTAGCCCGCGAGCGTCCCCACCTCGACGACCTTCTTCGCGTTGGCGAGGCGCAGCAGCATCGCGATCAGGGCGCCCTCCGCGCGGCCCACCTGGATGGCGGGCATCCCGTGGATGCCCGGCGCCGCGAAGGCGTACTCCAGGCCCGCGTCGTGGGGGTGATGCACCCCGTCGACCCATTCGAGGATCAACTTGTCGAAGTAGGTTCTACCGCCGCGAGAGTCGATGTCTGCCATGAGTCCCAGCTCCTCCTCCTGCGCTCTCCGCAGGCTGAACCCCTTACCTCGCGCCCGAGGGCTCGCAGCGCAACGCGCCATCGAAGCGGTCGCCCGCGAGCGCCGTCAGCCGTCGCCCGGAGAGCGAGAGCGAGCGCACGCAGACTGACCCCTCGGGCAGCACCTCGAGCTCGGCGCGAGAGACCACCGTCGCCCCGCCCGCGGGGCCCACCCCCTCGAGGGCGATGGGCGGATAGGCCATCGAAAGCGTCGGACCGTCCCCCGGGCCCGAGGCGCAGGCGGCGATGTGCTCCCAGCGTATCGAGGGCAGCGCAGGGTTCTTGCCGTCCTCGACGGACAGCATGCGCCACCGCGGCGGCTCGCTGTTGTCTCGCACCACCGGGCCGACCGAGGCGCCGTCGCGGCCGATCATCGTCAGCCCCGGGTCGTCGCCGACGTAGCCCCGGCGCCCGCGCACCGCGCCGTCGGGGCCCAGCGAGAGCCCTACGCCCACCTGCGGCCCTCGCTCGGCGTAGCGCGTCGACCAGGTCTCGCGACCCCCCTCGAAGAGGGGACTGGAGAACACCGCCATCACCCCGCCATCGGGGGAGGGAACGAAGAACGACCGCATCCCCGAGAGCCCCAGCTCGACGAAGGCCTCGCGCACTCGCACGAAGGGCCGAGAGCCGGTGCCCCAGGCCAGTACCGGGCCCGACGAAGGGTCGTGCGACGACACCAGCACGCCGCGACGCGAGGAGGCCTCCACGCGAATCGGTCCTCGCTGCTCGATGGGCCAGCGGACCCCGAGGCCCCGGCCGGAGGGGTGCGTCGCGCCGTGGAAGGCCCCGAGCTCGTCGACGCCCATCCAGCTCATGCGCACCAGGGTCTCCCCGGTGCGGTCGGGGCGCGGTCGCCAGAAGCGCCCTCGCACGGGCCCGGACTCGGTGCCCGTCAGCAGGTCGGTGGCGTCGACGTTGCGCTGAAACGCCAGCGGGAGGAGCACGAGCGAGCGCAGCGGGCGATCGGCGCGGCAGGTGTACCGCCGCTGCTCGGTGGCCAGCGAGGGCTCCGGCGACACGCCCGACCGACCGCAGCGCGCGACCGAGCCGGAGGACTGGAAGAGCTCGTAGCGCCCGTTGATGAAGGGCCGCAGGCGTCCCTCAGACTCGCGCGTCTCCTGCGTGCGCCGGGGGCTCGCGGCGCCCGGACGAGCGGGCTCCGGCGGGGCGTCCCAGCGGAGCGTCAGCCTCCCCCCGGTGGTCTCGATGGCGACGCCGCCCGGCTCGGGCGAGGCGCTCCACGCGACGTCGGGGGCGATGGGGCGGGGCTCCCAGCGCTGCCCGCCGTCGTCGGTGAGCATCACCCGGCCGTCGCGCAGCACCGCGGCGCCGTGAAGGCCGTCGATGAAGGTCGCCGCGCGCACCTCGCCGGGGAGGGGGCTGCGGGAGAGCGGGCTCGATCCGCTGGTGGTCCAGAGCGAGCCGTCCTCGCCGAGGAGCGCCGCGCGCCCGACGGTGTCCCGAGCAACCTTGAAGTCGCAGGGAAAGCGCCCCATCGGCCGCGGGGCTCCCAGGAAGGTCTCGCTCGCCGCGACCGCTCCGTCGGCCGCGACGAACACCCAGCCCGTCGTCACCGGCACCGCGGCCACGAGCGAGGCCTCGAAGCGCACCGGAGCCACCTCGACCACGAGCCCGGCCCTCTCCTCGAAGCGCAGCGGCCCGTAGATGATCTGCCGCGACCCGTCGCTCGCGCGATGCACCATCCACGCGCGCGCCTGCGTCGGCCACGGGAGGGGACGGAGCGTCCTGACGGGCTCGTCGCTCGTCGGCGGTGCCACGCGCATCCTCCACGCCGCGAAGGCCGCGCCCACGACCGCCGCCGCGAGGAGCCCGGCGCCCAGGCCCCGCCGCCGCCCTCGGGGGGAGGTCGGCGAGCTCAGCGTCGGCGCGCGGTAGGGCATCGCGCGCCAGGGTGGTGCATCGCCGAGCGCATCGTCAATGATCGTCGAGGGCGCGCTGGAGCTCGCGCAGGTCTTCGAGGCGCGAGGGCCAGATGCGCTCGGCGATGGGCGCCGCGACGGGCGTCCCGGGGTCGTCGGGCTCCCCCTCGGAGGGCGCCTCGGCCTGCACCCGGGCCAGCACCTCGGGCCAGTACTCCGCGTTCTCCAGCTCCGGAGCCTCCGCCCCGTCCCCGTGCTGAGCGCGCATCACCGAGAGTTCTTCCTCGGTGGAGCGGGCGCGCAGCGTCGCCGCGGCGTCGGCCACCTCGGCCTCGAACTGCGCCGCCGAGGTCACCGTCTGACGGATCACCACGCCTCGGGAGTCCCAGGTCGCCACCAGCACCGCGGGTCGATCGCCCGTCAGCACGCACGGCACCAGCATCACGTGAGGCGCCCGCCACGGCATCCAGAGGCTCATCTCCACGAAGCGCTTCGCCTCGTGGAAGCTCGGCTGCGCGCAGCCCGTGACGGCCACCGAGTGCCCGCGGCACCAGAGCGCGTCGAGGGCGGGGGCGAGTCCATCGGCCAGGGCGCGGGCGCGTGCAAAGGTCGCTTCGTTCATGGGCTCTCCGAGGCTCCTGCTCAGGGGGAGGATCAGTGCCCCGGCGGGATACCAGGGTCGGTAATGTACGCCCTTCGGGGGAGCGCGTGGAGGAGGAGGGGGGGCGCCCTTGGAGGTCCTCGCGGATCAGCCCGCGTCCGGCGAGCGCGCCTCGATGGCGCGGATGGCCGAAGGGACCGCCGCGCCCAGGCAGGGGTTGCAGGTGCCGAGGCCCAGGAAGCCGCAGCCCGAGCCGATGGGGATGCGCCGCAGGGGAGCGAGGGCCCTCGCGTCTCCCTCTCGGCCGAGGGCCTCGACGACCGTGCGCTTCGCCTCGCAGGAGCGCGCCTCGGCGAGGGCGATGAGCCCCCGCTGGGTCGGGTCGAGCCTCCCCGAGAGGGGCGCCTCGCCCAGCAGGGCCGCCACCCTCGACCGCCCCGATCCGCCGCGGAGCAGCACCTCCACCAGCGGGTCGAGCGCTCGGGCGGCGAGGGGCCCTCTCAGCAGCTCGCCCGCCGCGGTGGCGTGCGCCGCGCTGGCCGCGAAGATGCGCACCACGTCGTCGACGAGGGCCTCCCTGGCGCCGAGCCCGGGAGCGAGGCGCAGCGCGTCCCCGTAGGAGCCGAGCGCCTGCGCGTGCGTCGAGCGGTCGCGGGCGTAGATCGAGCCCAGCACGAAGGCGAGCGCCGCGTCGTTGGGCGACTGCGCCCGCAGCGCCTCGAGCGATCGCGCGGCGGCCTGGCGCTGCCTCGCGGTGGCGACGGTGAACTCCGGTCCGTCGCGGAGCGCGTCGATGCGGTCGTCGAGGTCGTCGTCCCCCGCGGGGCCGGCGCCCTCCGGGCTCGAGGGCGCCGGGGAGCGGGGCGGGGCGGTGAGCGTCGGGCGCTCGCCCGCCTCGTCGGGATCGCCCCGAAGCGCCATCGACAGCGCCCCCCCGGCGAGCGCGAGGGCCACGGCGCCGAGCAGCATGCGCCCGCTCTTCGAGAGCCCGTACCCCGCCCGCAGCGCCGGGGGCCTCGCTCCCTCGTCGGCCCTGGCGGGCTCAGGCTTCGCGGGCTCGTCGGGCGGCACCGGCTCGGGCGCGGGCTCGTCGGGCGGCACCGGCACCGTCGGGGTCTTCACCACGACGGGCGCGTGAAGGGCCGCGTCGAGCTGCTCCACCAGCTCCGCCGCTCGCTGCGGACGGGCGGCGGGGGACTTCGCCAGCGCCTTCGCCATCGCCTCGTCGACCTCCGGGCCGAAGCCCAGGTCGGGGCGCACCGTCGACGGCGGCGGAGGGGTGGCGTTGAGGTGGGCCATGAGCAGGGACATCACGTCGTCGCTGTCGAAGGGCCGCCGCCCGACGAGCATCTCGTAGGCGATCACCCCGAGGGCGTAGATGTCCGCGCGTCGGTCGACCTCCGCCCCGGCGGCCTGCTCCGGCGCCATGTACTCGGGCGTCCCGAGCACGATGCCGCTGCGGGTGAGCCCCGGGCCCGAAGGCCCCTCCGGGAGGAAGACCTTGGCGATGCCGAAGTCGATCACCTTCACGCACTCGACCCCGTCCACGTCGAGCACCAGGACGTTCTCGGGCTTGATGTCGCGGTGCACGATGCCGAGGGAGTGGGCGTGGTCGAGCGCCGCGGCGATCTGCCGCGCCAGCGAGAGGGCCCGCTCCCGGGGGATGGGCCCCTCGCGCTCCATCACCGTCCGCAGCGACTCCGCCCCGACGTACTCCATCACCAGGTAGCAGCGTCCCAGCTCGTCGGCGCCGGAGTCGTACACCGAGATCACGTTGGGGTGCTGCAGCCTCGCCGCCGCGATGGCCTCCCTCGCGAAGCGCGCCGCGATCTCACGGTTGCCCGTGAACTCCTCCTGGAGAAACTTCACCGCCACCTGCCGCTGCAGACCCTCGTGGCGCGCGAGGTAGACCGTCCCCATGGCCCCCTCGCCGATGCGCTCGATGAGCCGGTAGCGCCCTGCGATGAGCTCGCCGCTCCTTCGGTCGGAGGCTCCCGGATCGGTCGAGCTGGGCTGGCGATCGTCGGTGTCGGGCGCAGCGGTCATCGTGGGGTCGGTGCAACCTATCACGCGCCTGCCCCGCCCTCTTAAGGGTCTCCGCGCCCGCGTGCTAGCGTCCGCCGCGCCGCCATGAAGTTCGAACAGCTCGACCGACGGATGCGCGTCTACGAGACCGCCCACGACCACTGCGTCCTGCCCCACGTGCACATGGTGGCGCGCATCGACGGCCGCTCGTTCTCCCACCTCACCCGGGTCGCCCAGGGCTTCGACGCCCCCTACGACCTGCGCTTCCGCGATCACATGGTGGCGACGCTGCAGCACCTCATGAACTGCGGCTTCTCGGTGCTCTACGGCTACACCCAGAGCGACGAGATGTCCCTGCTGCTGCGCCGGGACGAGTCCCTCTTCGGCCGCAAGCTCCGCAAGCTGCTCTCGGTGCTGGCGGGCGAGGCCAGCGGGGCCTTCTCCGTGCGCCTCGGCTCGCCCGCGGCCTTCGACTGCCGCATCTCGCAGCTACCCACCGCCGACGACGTGGTGGACTACTTCCGCTGGCGCTACGAGGACGCCCACCGCAACGCCCTCAACGGCCACTGCTACTGGCTCCTCCGCTCCCAAGGGCTGGACGAGCACGCCGCCACGCAGCGCCTCCGCGGGGTCTCCGTCGCCGACCGCAACGAGCTGCTCTTCCAGAACGGGATCAACTTCAACGACGTCCCCCCGTGGCAGAAGCGCGGCATCGGCGCGCTCTGGGAGGACTTCCCCCAGTCGGCCATCGACCCCCGCTCCGGGGCGGAGAGCGTCACCGTCCGCCGCCGCCTCGTGGTGCGCGACGAGCTCCCCATGAAGGACGCCTACGACGCCTTCGTGCGAGCCATCGTCGAGGGGCAGTGACCCGCCGAGCCTCTCCAGCAGCGCCGCGGGGGAGAGCACCGCGAAGGAGAGCCGCGTGGGGTAGTGCCTCGCGTTGCCCGTGACCACCGCGTCGGCCCGACCCCCGAGGGCCACCTCGACGAAGGCCCGATCGTCCGCGTCGGTCATGGCCCCCTCCCAGCGCTCGACCGCCCCCACGTCCTCGGCGCCCGAGAGCACCGCCGCCAGCAGCCTCTCCGTCCTCCCCGGCTCGATGCCGCGGAACTTCGGCCGCGCCAGCACCGCCCGGTACTCGGCCTCGAGCCTCGCGTCGTAGAGCACCACGTCGCCCCGGGCGAAGATCGCCGAGAGCGCGCGGTCGGGCGTTCGCCCGGGCGTGAGCAGCGCGGCGACCAGCACGTTGGTGTCGAGCACGAGTCGCAGCCGGGGGGTGGGCATTGGAAGCCGCACCCTATGCACCGACCGGGGCCTCGCGTCGAACTCGTCGCCGGGACGTCGAAGACCACCCCGGGGGGGGGATGCCTGAAATCGTTGCGCACGCTAAACGTTGCAGGGTGATCGAAGACATCGACAAGCCCGGTGAGGCGCTGCGGGCGGCGGAGGAGCGCTTCCGCCTCGCGTTCGACCACGCGCCCATCGGGATGGCGCTCACCAGCGCCGAGGGGCGCTGGCTACAGGTCAACCGGAGCCTCAGCGAGCTGCTCGGGTACTCCGCCGAGGAGATGCGCACGATGTCCTTCAGGGACGTGAGCCACCCCGACGACCTCGCGGCGGACCTCGCGCTGCACGAGCGGCTGCTGCGCGGGGAGATCGACCGCTACGAGCTCTCCAAGCGATTCGTCCGCAAGGACGGCGAGGTGCTGGACACGGTGGTCCACGCGTCGATGGTGCCCGACGAGCACGGGGTGCCGCGGCAGATCATCCGGCAGGTGATGGACGTGACCGCGCAGCGCCGGGCCGAGCGCGCCAGCCGCGAGAGCGACCGCCGCGTCCGGACGCTCGCCCGGCAGGTGCCGGTGGGCATCCTCGAGACCGACCTCGCCGGGTGCTGCACCTTCGTCAACGAGCGCTGGTGCCAGCTCACCGGCTACTCCGCCGCCGAGGTCGTCGGCAAGCCGTGGGACCTCGTGCTGCACCCCGACGACCGGGAGCGCGTCGTCGCCGAGTGGGTGCTCTGCGAGCAGCAGGGCCGGGAGTTCGGGATGGAGTACCGCTACCGCGTGGCCGACGGGCGCATCCTCTGGGTGCACTGCGGCGCGGTGGCCATGCGCGACGAGGGGGGCGAGATCGTGGGCTACCTCTCCACCGCCCTCGACATCACCGAGCGCAAGCAGGCCCAGGCGCAGCTCCTCTTCAACGACCGCATGGCCTCCGTGGGCACGCTGGCCTCCGGGGTCGCGCACGAGATCAACAACCCGCTCGCCTACCTCACCGCCAACCTCGACCTCATCGTCGAGGAGGTGCGCTCGCTCGCCGGCACGCTGCCCGCCGACCGGGTGCGGGAGATCGAGGAGCTCGCCAGCGAGGGGCGCCAGGGGGCCGAGAAGGTCCGCCGCATCGTGAGGGCGCTCAAGACCTTCGCCCGCGCCGACGAGGAGCAGCGGGTGCGCCTCGACGTCCACAGCGTGCTCGACCTCTCGATCAACATGGTGTCCACCGAGCTGCGCCGCCGCGCCCGGGTGGTGCGCGACTACCAGTGGGTGCCCGCGGTGGAGGCCGACGAGGCGCGCCTCGGGCAGGTGTTCATCAACCTCCTGCTCAACGCCGCGCAGGCGATGCCGGAGGGGGCCAGCGACCGCAACACGATCCGGGTGGTGACGCGCACCAACCCCGCCGGCCGGGTGTTCATCGAGGTGCACGACACCGGCGTGGGCATCGCCCCGGAGCACCGCGAGCTGATCTTCGACCCCTTCTTCACCACGCGCCCCGTGGGCCGCGGCGTGGGCCTCGGGCTCTCCATCTGCCACGGCATCGTCACCGCCCTCGGCGGGGTCATCACCGTCGCCAGCGAGCCCGGCCAGGGGACGACCTTCACCGTGTCGCTCCCCGGCGTGCCGGTGGAGGTGAGCCCCTCGACGCTGCCTCGCCCCGCCACCGAGGCCCGCAAGCGCGACGGGCGCATCCTGGTGGTCGACGACGACCCGATGGTCGGCACCACGCTGCGAAGGGTGCTCGAGCGCGACCACGAGGTCATCGTGGTCGAGAGCGGCCGAGAGGCGCTCACCCTCATCGGCGCGGGGCAGCGCTACGACGTCATCCTCTGCGACGTGATGATGCCGCAGATGACGGGCATCGAGCTGCACGCCGAGCTCGGCCGCCTCGCGGGCGACCAGCAGGAGCGGATGATCTTCGTCACCGGAGGCACCTTCACCCCGAAGGCCCGCGCCTTCTTCGACAAGGCCCCCAACGCGCTCATCGAGAAGCCCTTCAACCTCCGCAACCTGCGCGCCGTGGTGAGGGAGCAGCTCCAGCTCCTGCGCGCGGGCGCCGGGCTCGACCAGTAGCTCCGAGGGCGGTGGGGGCGACGAAGCCCGTCCCACCGCGGTGTCGGGTCCGCTATCATCCGCAGCGTGTCGCCGAAGGACGTCCGCACCCTCGGCCGCGCGCTCGACGCCCTCGTGCGCACGGCGCGCACCCATGGATCAGCCGTCGAGGCCGCCGGGCTCCGGCTCCGCGACGCGTGGCTGGCGGTCGACCGGGCGCCGCTCCGCTTCGGGGCGACGGAGCTGTACGTCCGCGACGACGTGGCCCTCGGCGGCGGCGACGAGGAGGTGCGCTGGCTGCTGCCGATCTTCATGGCGGGGCTGCGGCTGGTGACCCCGAGGGAGACGGTGACGGTCCAGGAGCTTTGCCAGCTCGCCGAGGAGCTGGCCCGTTGCGAGCCGGAGGTGGCCTCGCTCGAGCGCTTCCGCGACTGGCTCTGGGGCGGAGGCGCGGCCTCGGGCTTCGAGGTCGAGCTGCAGACCAGCTTCATGGAGGCCGTGGAGGCCGAGCTGCCCGAGGCGGCGGTGGCGCCCGACGGCTTCCTCGAGGGCGGCCTCTCGGCGGTGCGACGCCGGCTCGCCGGGGTGATGGCCCTCGAGGAGGACGCCATCGAGCTCGCCGCGCTCGACCTCGACGCGGTCGCCACGCGCGAGGAGTTCGACGCCTCGCTCGACGCGGAGCACGACGACGAGCCGCCGGTCATGCACGAGGCCCTGCGCGCCGCGCTGCGCTACCGCTGCGAGGAGGCCTCCCGCTGGAGCCTCTGCGAGGCCACCGCGGTGCTGGCGATCCCCGCGCTGCAGGCGGAGCAGACCCCCGACGCGCTCGCCCGGCAGCTCGCCGACACCCTGCGAGAGCACTTCGACGTCGACGTGATCGACCTGCTCGCCTCCAGCGTGCGCCGCAACGACCCCTTCGCCCGCGCGGTGCTCCAGGGCCTGGACTTCCCCGAGCTCCCCACCGCCGCGGTGCGCGCCTTCGCCCACGACGCCGACGGCCACCGGGTGCTCGCCAACCTGCTGGCGGCGGTGTCTCCGGAGCTCGCCTCGCGCGTCGCCCACGCGCTCCTCGACGGCGCCGCGTCCGACACCGCCCTGGTCGACATCGCCCTGAGGATCATCACCTCCCTCGGCGCCCAGCGCTTCATCGCGCTGCTGGACGTCCCCTCGCTGCGGCCCCCCGAGGCGCACGCCCTGGGCTCGCTGCTGGCCGAGCGAGGCGACGCGGTCGAGCTGCTGGGGCCGCTGATGGCGAGGGTGCCGAGGCCCGCGCTCCCCAAGCTGCTGGGCGCGCTTCCCGCGGAGGTGCGCCCGAGGCTCGCGCCCTCGCTCGGCTCCCGCTGGCCCGAGCTCTCCGGCGGCTTCGTCGAGTCGCAGCTCGCGCCGCTCTTCATCGAGGGCGGCGCCGCGGGGGCGCGCGTGCTGGCGGAGGCCCTGGTCGCGCAGCACGGCGAGGGCTGGTCCGTGGAGAGCGTGCGGATGCTGGGTCGGGCCCTGGTGGGCGCCGGGCTCTTCATCGAGCTCTGCATCCCGCTGGTGCGCTCCAAGCGCGTCGCGGCGGCGGTGCGCGTCGCCCTCTGCGACGCCGCGGAGGCCGACCCGGAGGTCGCCGCGGCGGTGTCGCGCTGGCACCCGGGCGAGCTGCTCGACCCGCCTGAGCTTCGGGCGCGGCTCAGGTCGTTGAGGGAGCTCGAGGGCCCGCGGAGATGAGCGACTCGCTCACCATCCGGCGCACGTCGTGGATGCCCGACGACGCCCAGGGGCGCACCGCGCGCATGATGGTCGAGCGGCTCTTCGTGCTGATGCGCACGCTCGCGGTGCACGGGCCGTCGCACCCGGTGAGCGTGCAGATCGCCCAGGCGGTGGCCGACGGCATCGCGGCGGCCGAGCTCCCCTTCACGCTACAGTTCGTGCGCCAGGCGGTCTTCCAGGACCACGCGCTGGTGATGTTCGACCCCGGAGGCTTCCAGCGCTCGCTGAGGGTGGCCTCGGCGCTGGCGGCCATCGGCGTGCAGCAGATCGCGGTCGACCACGTGCCCTCGGTGGACGACCTCATCGCCCTCGGCTCCGAGCTGGCCTCGGGGCACGGCACGGCGCTCCAGATCCCCGGGATGCAGCTCCGGGCGATCCTCGCCGGCCAGACCGGGACCGCCGGGGAGACCGTCGAGCCCGCGCGCTTCGCGGCGGTGATGCTCCTGCGCTCGCTGATGGACGCCGAGCACATCGAGGCCTCCCGGGGCGGGGCCTGGCCGTGGTCCCGCGGGGCGGCGATCCTGCGCCGGCTGGAGCGCGCCACGGACGCCGACGCCCCGACGAGCACCCGCTTCCTCGAGGCGGCCCCCGGGGAGTTCACGGTCCCCCGTCGCGCGGTGCAGGCGACGGCGCTGGCGCTCGCGGCGATGCGCCTGGTGGGCCTCGACGTGGCGACGCGCCGGGTGGGCGGCCACGCGACGCTGGCGGTGGCCCTCACGGGGCTGCGCCCTCGCGGCGGCGACGCCTTCCCCGCGGCGGCGACGAGGGCCCTCGACCAGCTCCGCTCGACGCTGAGCACCGGGCGCTCGAAGATCGACCCGCACCGCCTGCGCACCTGCGCCCTGGTGCACGACGCGGCCTTCCGCCCGGAGGCCCGGTCGCGGTGGCACCCGGTCGCGCGGCTGATGGAGCTGGTGTACGAGCACGAGGTGCTGCGCTGCCCGACGGATGCGAGCTTCGACCTGGGCGCCGTCGACCTGCTGTCGGCGCTGGCGCCGCGGTCCTTCGTGCAGGACGACCCGGGGTGGCTCCAGGCGCTGGCGGAGATCGTCGGGCGCTGGGCGCCTGGGATGAAGGTGGAGCTCGAAGACGGCGAGGCGGGCGTGCTGCTGGGGGGGAGCAGCACGAAGCCGATGGTGTTCACCGGCGCGGCGGTGAAGGTCGGACGGGCGGCGCCGTCGCTGCCCGGGGTAGAGGATTAGCGCGTGGTGGCAGCAGGCGAGACGGTGCTCGGGCGGTATGTGATCGAAGACCTGCTGGGCCAGGGGGGGATGGGCAGGGTCTACCGGGCGAAGCACGCGAGCCTGGGATTACCGGTCGCGGTAAAGGTGATGCAGCGCCAGGAGCGCGAAGACCTGGTGGAGCGCTTCGAGCGCGAGGCGCAGCTCATGTCGCGGGTGCAGCACCCCAACGTGGTGCGGGTGTACGACTACGGGCTGCTCGACGACGGGGCGCCGTGCCTGGTGATGGAGATCCTCGAGGGCGAGTCGCTGGAGGCGCGGCTGGTGCGCAGGGTGACGCTCCCCTGGCGCGAGGCGCTGGGGCTACAGCGGGGGATGCTGGAGGGCCTCGGGGCGATCCACGCCGCGGGGGTGGTGCACCGCGACCTGAAGCCGTCGAACGTGTTCCTGGCGAAGAGCGAGCAGGGGGTGGAGGTGCCGAAGCTGATCGACTTCGGCATCGCCCGCCCGATGGACGACGCCCCCAAGCTGACGCGCGCCGGGCAGATCCTGGGGACGCCCGAGTACATGGCCCCGGAGCAGCTCCTCGGGTCGCCCGCGGACTTCCGCAGCGACATCTACACCTCGGCGCTGCTGCTCTACGAGATGCTCACGGGGCAGCTCCCCTTCGTCTCGGGCGACCTCTCCGACCTGCTGATGCGCGTGGGCAACCCGGCGCCTCCGGTGGTGGTCCCGAGCCGGATGCCCCGGCCGCCGAGGGAGGTCATCGAGGTGCTGATGGAGGCGCTCTCCCTCGACACGAAGCAGCGCCCGGTGACCGCCGGGGATTTCTCCTCGCAGCTCGACGCCGCCGTCGAGGCCGCCTCGATGGGCGCGGTGCACGAGCTGAGCGACCGCCCTCCGAGCGCGCTCACCCCGACGGAGGGCTTCGTGACCCCGGAGGCGAGGGAGCTTCCGACGCGCTACCTCTTCGCGGCGAGGCTGCCTCCCTCGCGGCTGGCGAAGCCCGAGGAGCGGCGCTTCCTGACGACGCTCACCCAGGGCAGCGCCAAGGGCTACACCATGGGGGCGCAGTTCTGGTTCGCGCTGAAGACCGCGCCCGCGGCGCCGGACGAGGTGCTGGAGGCCGCCGAGGCGCTCAGCCGGGCGCTGACCGAGCGCTACGGCTCCACCGCCCGATCGGCCTACCGCATGGTCGACCCCGGCTTCGCGCTCACCGCCGCGGCGCTGAGCGGCGCGGTGCCCCTCCCGGACACGCTGCGCGCGCTGCTCGACGACCTCACGCACGACCGCTGAGCGGCGCCCGCCCGAGGCCCATCGCGGCGACCACCGCGGCGCTCCCGAGGGCCACCAGCCCGGCGATCCACTCCACCCTTGCCCCTGCCACGGCCATCAGCGGAACCGCCGCCAGCGCCGCGCCCCCGATCGCCCGCCCGACCCCGGAGGCCGACGCGAGCGCGCCCACGGCGGTCATCACCGGCACCGCCACGGCCACCGCCGGGCCCCACCCCAGCACCGACGCGCCCACGAGGGCGAGCGCCAGCGAGAGGCCCACGGTGGCGCCGCCCAGGGCGCCCGCGAAGCGCTCCAGCCGACCCTCGCGCGGGGCATAGGCCACCGCGAGCGCGAGCGCCGTGAGGGCCGCCGCGAGGCCCCGCGACCACGGCGACGACGGCAGCGCCGGGAGGCGTCGCACCAGCGGCTCCGGGTGCTCGGCGCGGCTCACGCACGGGACCTCCTCCGCGGGCTCTTGAGGGCAGGTCCACCCGTCGGGGACGTACTCGATGAGCGAGCGGTGCAGCACCACCAGGTTGCGGCTCGCGACCCCCTCGTCGACGAAGCGCGGCCACGCCGTGCGGAAGGCCCTCGGGCGCTCGATGGCGCGCGTCACCTGGGCGACCACCCGAAGCTCAGGGCGCTCTCCCTGCGGGAGCTCGACGCACCAGAGCCCCCCGCAGGACGACACCCGGAGGAGCTGCCCCGTCCCGGCCACGCGGGCGCTGGGGCGCGGAGAGCGCTGCAGCACCCTCGGCAGCAGGGCCAGCGAGCCGTCTCGGCGGCGGTAGTCCGCGCGGGCGGTCACGTGCTCCGAGCGGGGCGCCCGCTCCACCAGGGACCACTCGGTGAACACCGCCGTGGGGCGGGCGGTGGCTGCGGTCGCGGCGAGCTGCAGCACGAGGGGGAGGAGCATCGGGGAGCGCGCGGTGGTCTATCACGGCCGCCGGGCCGGGGGAGGGCGTCGCTTGCGGGGGCCTCCGGGGGGTGTGCTAGTCGTGCGAGGGATGACCGTCGAGCCGGAGCGCATCGCCTCGGAGCTTCCCCTGATGGAGGGGCCCGATCCGGTCGTGCGCATGCCGAAGCGGATGGCGCCGCTCCCCCCCGAGGAGCCCCCCGGGGTCGGCACCCGGCTGGTGCTCGCGGTCGCCGCGATGGGCGCCCTCCTCGGCGCGGGCCTCGGCGCCGTGGGCCTGGGCATCGTGCACGCCACCCGCTCGCTCCCCGCGACCGCCTCGGCGGCGGCGCTTCGAGCCCCGGCGGCTCCCGCGGTGGCGGCCCCTCCGGCGGTGTACGCGCTCGCGGTCGTGGCCCCCGTCGACGCCGGCGCGGTCGCTCCTCCGGGGCCCCGCTTCGAGGCGGTGCAGCAGTCGCTCGGGGCGGGGCGCCCCCTGGCGGCGGCGCTCCGGGCGGTGGGGGTCCCTCGCGCCGAGGTGGGCCGGGCCATCGCGGCGCTCGACCCCTTCCTCGACATGCGCTCGCTGCGGCCGGGCGACCGGGTGGCGGCGATGCGCGAGCCCGACACGAGGACGCTGCGGCGGGTGGAGTTTCGCCGCGCGGCGACGCAGGTGTGGGCCGCGGTGCGGGACGACGCGGGGCAGTGGCGCGGCGAGCGCGTCGAGGTGGTGATGCGCACGGAGACGGTGCGCACGGGCTTCCGGGTGGAGGGCTCGGTCGAGGCGTCGCTGCGCGCGGCGGGGCTCAACCCCGAGGTGGTCCCCCGCATCGCCGAGGCCTTCCTGGCGATGGACCTCCCGCCCCGCCTCCTCGCCCACGACGTGCTCCGCCTCGTCGTGGAGGAGGAGCGGATGAACGGGCAGTTCTTCCGCTACGGGCGGGTGCTGGCGCTCGACTACCGCGGGGCGCTCGGCCGGAGGCGCGGTTACCTGGTGACGTATTCCACCGGCGCGGGCGAGTGGTTCGATGCGCAGGGGATGTCCTGGGAGCGCGGCCCGCTGCGGTCGCCGGTGCCGAGCGCCCGCATCTCGTCGCGCTTCAACCCCCGGCGCATGCACCCGGTGCTGCACGTGCTCAAGCCCCACAACGGCGTCGACTGGGCGGCCCCGATCGGGACGCCCATCTACGCCCCCGCCGACGGTCAGGTGCTCTCCGTCGGGCCCGCGGGGCCGTCGGGCAACCTCATCCGGGTGCGCCACGCCCAGCTCGGGGTGGAGACCGGCTACTGCCACCTCTCCCGCTTCGCCGCGGGGCTCCACCCGGGCCAGCGCGTCCGAGCCCGCCAGGTGCTCGGCTACGTCGGGACCACCGGCCGCAGCACCGGCCCGCACCTTCATTTCTCGGTGAAGCGCGACGGGGTCTTCATCGACCCGCTGAGCCTCCACGGCGGCCGCCACCCGGTTCCTGCCGCGGCGCGCGCCCGCTTCGAGCAGGAGGCGCAGCAGCGCGGCGGCGAGCTCGACCAGATCGCCGTCAACGGAGAGACCCTCGCCCCGCCCGACGCCATCGCGCCTCCTCCGTCGGGCATCGCCCCGCCCGGCACGGCGGACTCCGGGGCTCCGTCGCCTCCCGAGGAGGAGGGCCCCGACGAGTCCATGGACGAGTCCGACGAGGCCGACTGATCCCCGCTGCTTGACCGCCGCGCTCCCTCTGCGCTCCTCTCGGCGCCCTCCATGCGTCCTCCCGCCCTGCTGCTGCCGCTGCTCCTCCTCGCCTGCCGCCGCGACCCTCCGGCGCCCTCGTCGCCGCCCGTGACGCCGCCCACGGTCGTCGCCCCGACGCCCGCCGCTCCCGCCGATGCGCGCCGGCTGCGCGACCTGCTGCGCCCGGAGTCCCGCCGCGAGCTCGACGCCTCCACGATCCCGCTGCTGCTGCCGCGCGACGAGGCCCTGGTCGCCGTCGCGGTCGTCACCGCCGGGCCGGGCTGGGTCGCCGCGTCCATTCCCCTCCCCGACCTCACCATCGCCATCCACGGCAACGCCAACCGCCATCCGCCGCCGCCTGGCGAGGTGCTCCGCCACGCCTCCACGCTGCGCGGCGTCCCGGCCACCGTGTCCCGCAACGAGCTCATCCGGGTGGCCACCTGGGAGGAGCGCGGGGTCGCCTGGTCGCTCGACATCGAGTGCAGCAGCCGCCCCGACCTCGACGTCCGCTGCGTGCAGGAGGACTACCTCCGCGCCCTCGCCGACTCCCTCGTGGAGGTGCGCCCGTGAGGGCCGTCGCGCTCGCCGCCGCGGTCGCGCTCTGCGCCTCTCCCGCGCTGGCGCAGTTCACCTATCGCCCCGCCGGGGAGCTCGTCTCGGGCAGCGGCCGGGGCCGCCCCGACATGACCAGCTACGCGCCCGGGATGCGCTTCCCCACCGAGAGCGCGCCCGCCTACGCCAACTCGCAGGTGTGGGGCGTCGGGGGCAACTACGGCCCCAGCGGGTCGCAGTGCGACGCCCGCAATCGCTCCTATCCATGGCACGACAACTACTGCGAGAGCCGCTCCTGGGACATGCCCATGTGCCCCTCCGGGACGGGCCACCAGGGACAGGACATCCGCGCCGCCAACTGCCAGGACAACGTCCACTGGGTCGTCGCCGCGGCCACCGGGCGCATCACCAACGTGGGCTCCTACTCGGTCTACCTCATGGCCGATGACGGGACCCGCTACGACTATCTCCATATGCGCAGCGTGCAGGTCGCCGCCGGGGCCCGCGTGGTGCGCGGCGACCGGCTCGGCCGCGTCTCCAACAACTTCGGCGGGACCGCCACCACCATCCACCTGCATTTCAACATCAACCGCGCGGTGTCGGGCTTCGGCACGGTCTACGCGCCGACCTACGGGGCGCTCATCGAGGCCTACCAGCGCCTGCTGAGCGTGACCGATCCTCCGGACGGGGGCGCCCCCCGGGACGCCGGGAGCCCCATCGATGTCCCGAGGGACGTCCCGAGGGACAACGGCCCCGACGTCGTGGTCACGGTGGATGTCCCGAGAGATGTCCCGAGAGATGTCCCGAGGGATGTCCCATTGGACACCGGCGCGGACGTCGTGGCCATGATGGACGTCCCGAGAGACGTCCCGAGAGATGTCCAGAGGGACACCGGGAGCGATGTCGCGGTGGCGCGCGATCTTGGCGCGGCGCCGGTGGATGTCGGCAATGATGTCGGGAGTGACGTCGGCGGCGAGGACGCCTCCACCCCGGCGCCGACGCCCATGGAGGACGCCGGCTGCGGGTGCCGTACGCTCCCCTCGCGCGGAGGCGCGGCGGGTCCGTGGCTGCTGGCGCTGGCGGCGCTGGGGCTGCGCCGCCGAAGGGCCATGCGCTCGTAGGCGATCAGCCCGGGCTGGCCATGGCCTCGCCGATGACGGAGAAGAAGCGCATGCGGGCGCGCGGCGGCAGCATCCCGGCGTGGCGGAAGAGCACCCGGCCGTCGCGGTCGAGCACCATCACATAGCTGGTCGACGGTCGAAACCGATAGGCCCCCGACATGGTGCTGGACCAGTCGATCAGGATCTCCATCCCCTGCTCCCTGGCGATGTCGATCACGGCGTCGCGGGCGAAGCCCGAGGCGGGCCAGAAGCTGTACGAGCTCAGGTTGGCCACCGGGACCACCGCCACGTCGCGGCTGAGGTCCTGAGAGCGGGCGCGCTCGGCCAGCTCTCGCTTCAGCTCGTTGTTCTGCTGGTTGGAGTCCCGGTCTTCATAGATCAGGATCACCACCCGCCCCCGGTAGTCGCGCAGCCGCCGGGTCTGCCCGCTGGTGCCCTCCAGCGCGAAGTCCGGCGCCGGCGGCGGCGGCGGAGCAGGCGGCGGAGCCGTCGGGGCGGGCGCCACCTGAGGGGCGACCGGCGGGGGCACCGGGTCGGCCTGCGTCACCACGGGAGCCAGCGCCAGGGCGAGAGTCCACCACAAGCTTCTATTCAATGGTCGCTCCATCGTTCAGTCCAATCGGTGACTCGGGTGCCCCCCCGACGCCGGGAGGGAGGGACTCAGGCGGGGCTGCGCCGGGAGAGCGCCCGCTCGATCGCCACGCGGTGATCGGAGGGAGAGCCCACGAGGCAGAGGCCGCCGCGAGCGCGGACGAGCAGCGCCACCGAGGCCGCCCCGTTACCGCCCACGAACCAGGGTCGACCCCCGCAGGCCAGCGCGTAGGCGTCGAGCATGGCCGCTTCGGCCGCAGGGGATCGCCCCATGGTGATCGAGAGGCCGACGGCGTCGGGGTTGATGTGCTCGATGGCATCGGAGATGGCCTGCGGCGGAGTGCGCCCACCCAGGATCGTCGATTGGATGCCCCAGCCCGCCATCTGGATCGCGACGCCATGCAATCCGATGGCGTGCTCCTCGTCCTCGACGCTGGCGAGCACCACGCGCCAGCGGGGATCGCTCGGCTGGACGAGGCGCACCAGCGAGCCCACGACGCCCAGGATGTTCTCCGAGGCGAGGTGCTCCTGGGCCACGGAGAGCTGGCCCTGGTGCCAGAGGTCGCCGATCTGTCTCAGCGCAGGCGCGAAGACCTGCTCGAAGACCTCCTGGGCGCTGCCGACGAAGAGCGCGCGGCTGACCTCCTGCTGGATGCGCTCGGGGTCGAAGTCGCGCACCGCCGCGAGCAGGGCGTCGAGCGCCATGGTGGTCGCGCTGGCGAGCTCGCCCGCCGGGGGAGGCGTCGAGGGGGCCTTGCTCTCGCGGTCGACGCGCACGAGCTGCGCGGCCTCGGCGATGGCCATGCCGCTGCTGCAGAGGTCGCGCAGGCGCTTGAGCTCCACCACGTCGACGTCGCTGTAGAGGCGGTACGACGAGGCGGTGCGGGCGGGGGTCGGGATGCCGTAGCGCCGCTCCCAGGCGCGAAGTGTGGCCGCGGGCACGCCGGTCAATTCCGCGACCACGTTGATTCGGTAGCGACCGAGCGCGTCTTTCATGCATCCATTCTCACGAGCGGCATCGCGCGAGCGACACGGCCGCTGCTTATGTTCCACGGTCGATGATAAGAGAGGGCCCACGGGCAGATCAATGATGGACAACACTCCGCAGGGCAGTACGGCCGATCGACGACCGCACGCCGTGGTGATCGGCAGCGGGTTTGGGGGGCTTGCGGCCGCGGTGCGGCTCGGGGCGCGTGGGTATCGTGTGACGGTCCTCGAGAAGGCCGACGCGCCGGGAGGCCGGGCGTATGTGCACCGCCAGGACGGCTTCGTCTTCGACGCGGGGCCCACGGTGGTGACGGCGCCCTTCTTGTTTGAAGAGCTGTGGGCGCTGTGCGGGCGAAAGATGTCCGATGACATCGACATGCGCCCGGTGACGCCCTTCTATCGGGTTCGCTTCGAAGATGGTACTCATTTCGACTACACCGGCGACGCGGCGGCGATGCGGGCCGAGGTGGCGAAGGTCTCCCCGGGGGACGTCGACGGCTACGAGCGCTTCGTGAAGATGAGCGAGGAGATCTTCCGCGTGGGCTTCGAGAAGCTGGCGCACGTGCCCTTCCTGGACGTGGGCTCGATGCTGAAGATCGTCCCGGAGATGGTGAAGCTGCAGAGCTATCGCACCGTGTACGGGCTCGTGTCGAAATTCCTGAAGCACGAGAAGCTTCGTCAGGTGATGAGCTTTCATCCGCTGCTGGTGGGCGGAAATCCATTCAGCACCACATCGATCTACACGCTCATCGCCTTCCTCGAACGAAAGTGGGGAGTCCACTTTCCTATTGGCGGCACCGGCGAGCTCGTCAAGGGCCTGGTGAACCTCATCGAAGGCTCCGTCGGGGGCACGGTGCGCTGCAACGCCGAGGTGAAGCGCATCACCCTCAAGGGCCGCAGGGCCACCGGGGTCGAGCTGGCCAACGGGGAGGTGATCCCCGCGGCGGTGGTGGTCTCCAACGCCGACTCGGCGTGGACCTACCGCTACCTGGTCGCCCCGGAGGCCCGTAAGACCTGGACCGACTCGCGCATCGAGCGCTCCCGCTACTCCATGTCCCTCTTCGTCTGGTACTTCGGCACCGACCGGAAGTACGAAGACGTGGCGCACCACACCATCCTCCTGGGGCCGCGCTATCGCGAGCTGCTCGACGACATCTTCGAGAAGAAGGTGCTCGCCGACGACTTCTCTCTCTACCTCCACCGCCCGACGGCCACCGACCCCTCGATGGCCCCGGAGGGCTGCGACGCCTTCTATGTGCTCTCGCCGGTGCCGCACCTCGACGCGGGCATCGACTGGGCGGTGCGGGCTGAGTCCTATCGCAAGTCCATCGAGGCCTACCTCTCCAAGACCGTGATGCCCGACCTCGCGAAGCACGTGGTGAGCTCGCGGGTGCTGACCCCGCAGCAGTTTCAGGACGACCTGCTCTCCTTCAAGGGAGCCGCCTTCGCGATGGAGCCCGTGCTCACCCAGAGCGCGTGGTTTCGCCCGCACAACCAGAGCGAGGACATCGAGAACCTCTACCTCGTCGGCGCCGGAACCCACCCCGGCGCGGGCATGCCCGGCGTGCTCTCCTCCGCGCGCGTGCTCGATCGCGTGGTCCCCGATGCTACGCCTGCCTGACCCCTACGACGAAGACGTCCGGCGGTGCCGGGAGATCCTCCGCGCCGGGTCGAAGAGCTTCCACGCCGCGTCGCTCTTCCTCCCGGCCCGGGTGCGGGGCCCGGCCTCGGTGCTCTACGCCTTCTGCCGCGTGGCCGACGACGCGGTCGACCTCGTGTCCCCCAAGCACGCCCCGGAGGCCGTCGCCAGGATGCGGGAGCGCCTGGGGAAGGTCTACGCGGGAGAGCCCAACGACACGCCGGTCGACCGCGCGCTCTCGGTGGTGGTGAGGCGATACGCGCTGCCGAGGGCGATCCCCGAGGCGATGCTCGACGGCTTCGAGTGGGACGTCGAGGGGCGGCGCTATGCCGACATGGAGTCGCTCCAGGGCTACTGCGCCCGCGTGGCGGCCACCGTCGGGGTGATGATGACCCTGCTCATGGGGCGTCGAGAGCCCGGGGTGCTGGCGCGCGCCTGCGACCTGGGCGTGGCGATGCAGCTCACCAACATCTGCCGCGACGTGGGCGAAGACGCCCGCAACGGCCGGGTGTACCTCCCCGCCGACTGGCTGGAGGAGGCCGGGGTCGACGCCGAGGCCCTGCTTCGAGCCCCGGCCTTCAGCGCCCCGCTGGGCGCGGTGATCGAGCGCACCCTGAAGGAGGCCGACCGGCTCTATCAGCGGTCGGCCGACGGGGTGGCGATGCTGCCACGCGATTGTCGGATGGCGATTCGCGCGGCGACGCTGCTCTATTCCAACATCGGTGAAGAGGTGCGCAGGCGGGGAGGGGACTCGGTGACCTCTCGCGCGGTGGTGCCCGGGGCGCGCAAGCTCGTGCTGCTGGCGAGGGCCTTCGGGGCGCGCTTCTCGGCCGATCGGGAGCCGAAGGGGGGCGACGACCCGGCGCTGCCCGCGGTGCAGTTTCTGCTGGATGCGGTGAGCGCGGGCGGTGTCGGATGAGCCCCGAGGAGGCCCGCGCCAGGGTCCGAGACGCCGCGGGGCCTGAGCTTCTGGAGAGGCTGGAGCACCTCGACGCCACGCGCTCCCGCCCCCCGGTGGACGACCGCCCTCCGGCGAGCGCTCCCGATGTCGGGGCTGCCGTGGACTGCGACGTGGCGCTGGTGGGCGGCGGGCTGTCGCTGCTCTACGCCCCGGTGCTGGCCGCGATGGGGGCGAAGGTGCATGTCTTCGATCGCTCCCGCGCCGGGGGCACCCACCGGGAGTGGAACGCCTCGGAGCGGGAGCTCGGCGCCCTGGTCTCCATGGGGCTGCTCACCCCCGACGAGCTCGACGGCCTCATCATCGCCCGCTACCGGGAGGGCTTCTGCCGCTGGCACGAGGGCGGCACCTGGCCCGTCACCCGGGTGCTCGACCGCTCGGTGGACGCGGGCGCGTTGCTCTCCCTGGTGCGCCGTCGTGCGGAGTCGCTGGGGGTGGTCTTCCATGATGGCCACTCGCTCATCGGACACGCCTCGGGAGAGCGCTCCATCGCCCTGCGCTTCCGCGACGGCGCCGGGGCGTCGAGCGAGGTGGTCGCCCGGCTGATGATCGACGCCCGCGGCGCCGCGAGCCCCTCGGCCACCGCCGACCTGATCTGCCCCACCGTGGGAGGAGTGCTCACCGGGCTGGCGCAGGGTGATGGCCCCGACGAGGTCGACCCCGGGGTGGGGGAGATCCTGGTGACCACGGAGGGCGTGGAGGAGGGCCGTCAGCACATCTGGGAGGGCTTTCCAGGGAGGCCCGGAGAGACCACCGTCTATCTCTTCTATTACGACAAGCGCTCCGCGGTGGGAGACGGCTCTCTGGTGAAGCTCTATGCGCGCTTCTTCGAGACGCTACCGCGATACAAGCGAGGAGAGGTGAGGCTGGAGCGGCCGACCTTCGGGTACATCCCCGGCTGGTCGAGGCTCACTCCTGCGCCCCGTCCTCCCTCGTCGCGCATCGTGCTGGTGGGCGACGCGGCGGCGCGGCACTCGCCGCTCACCTACTGCGGCTTCGGGGCGACGCTGCGCTCGGTGAAACCCGCGAGCGCCAGGGTGATGGCGGCGCTTTGCGACGAGCGCGTCTCGCTCGACCCGGTGGTGCACGACACGCCGTTGCACCGGGGGACGGGAGCCCTCGCCCACATGATCGCCTCTCCGCCGAGGGAGCCCGCGAAGGCCGGGGCGCTCAATGGACTGCTCGACGCGGCCTTCGGATCGCTTCACTCGATGGGTGATGAGGCCTATGGGAGGCTGTTGAGGGATGAGATGTCCGGAGGGGAGTTCTTCCGGTTTCTTCATTCGACTTCGATGAGGAGGCCGGAGGTGTATCCCTGGGTGTTCAGGGTGCTGGGCGCCGCGGGGGTGGGGCGCTGGGGCGCCGGGGTGCTCCAGGCGCTCTGGTCGAAGGAGGCGTGAAGTGATCCCAGCGCGCAAGCACCGGCTCTTCCGGTGGTGGTTCTCGGGGCACGCCCGCTCCCGCCTCCGAGCGAGCTTCTCCGCGGTGCGCGCCGAGGGGATGGACCACCTGCGCGCCGCGCTCTCCTCGGGCCCGGTGCTCATCGTCTCCAACCACACCTCGTGGTGGGACCCGATGGTGGTGCTCTACCTCACCGAGCGCGTGCTGCGCTGCGACGGGCACGCGATGATGGACGCGGACAACCTCCGCCGGCTGCCCTTCTTCGCCATGGTGGGCGCCTTCGGGGTAGACCTCTCCGACCCCTCGGACGGGGCGAGCGCGATGCGCTACGCGGCGCGGCTGCTCAACGCCCCGGGGCGCATGGTGTGGGTCTTTCCCCAGGGGAGGGAGCGCCCGGTGACCGAGCGCCCGCTGGGCTTCCGGCCGGGGAGCGCGGAGGTGGCGAGGGTGGCGAAGTGCGTGACGGTCCCCATCGGACTCCGCTATGAGCATCGGGGGAGCGAGCGACCGGAGCTGCTGATGTCCATTGGACAACCATTGCCATGGACGAAGGACGTGACGGCCGCCCGGGCGGCGCACGAGGCCGCGGTGACCGGGAGGCTCGACCGGCTGGACGAGGCGCTGCGAGACGGCAGCGTCGAGGGCTTCGAGGCGCTGGAGGCGATGGGCCTCGGGGCCGCGGGGCGAGGGGCCGAGCGGGCCCTGGCGGCGATCACCCGGCCGTGGGCGCTGGGGCCGTCGCGGGGGCGGTGACTGGATGGATGGGCGGCCGGTGCTGCTGGGGGTGAGCGCTTGATGTGTTTCGCGCGAGGGAGCTACCTCTCGCTCGCAAGTATCAGTCGGGGAACTGAACACGAACGGCTTGCGGGAGGAGGAGCGCCTGTGGCCCTGGGTCGCGGCCGCAATTGCCCGCCTCTCCCCAGCAATAAACCTCTCCGCCCGGAGAGATCGCAACACCAAATTGCCTGCCCAGAGCGACGCGCGCCACTGCCCCGGTCAAGCCGGGGACGGCGGCCGGCGCGGGAACGCGAGTCTGCGGCCCCTCCGCGACGCCGAGCGCCCGGCCCCAGCAACGAAGGCGCCCCGCATTGACCGCACAGACCGTCGTGCCGCCGCCCGTGTACGATAGCGACACAGCCATGCTGCTGACATCCGCGAGGCCGGGGACGGCGACCGGGGTCCAGCTACTCGGTCGATCAGTCACCCCCAATTCGCTCCATCCATTGGACCCCCAACACCACATCGAGCGATCCGCACGAAGCGCACACGACACCCCATCACCGACGACCAGATCAATCACCTGGTCGAGACCATCGACGACTGTCGGCGAGGGAACCTCGTCCGATGGCGGTTGACCGCACTCCCCGCTCCGGTTCGAGCCGGTGCAGAGCACACGACCGTCGCATCGGAGCGCGCAACGATGCAGCGAACCCGCAGTGATTGAACGGCACGCACCGAATTCGGGGACGACGGTCGGGGGCAATCCGGCTCCCACCACGCCCGTCGGGCTGGTGGGGTCGGGATGTCCGATCCCACCCCAACAGAGCACCTCCCCCGAGGGGCCGATCGCGCAGGGACGCGGGCCGAGCACGGCCAGCGACGTCGCTCCCGTCAGCCCTGGGACGACGCGGGGCTCCGCGTGGAATTCCCTGTCGGAATAACCCGCGGCAAACAGGCCATTGCTGTTGGAGCCCTGGCAGGACACCACGCCGCTCGCGGTTCCGCACGTCGCCGCGTTTCCGAGTGAGACCGAAGCACCTTGCAGGAGCGACAACGCCCGCGGAATCAAAACATACCCCGACGCGGACTCCGCACCCAATTCGCCCGCGATGTTGAGCCCCCAGCACAGGACCCCAGCGCCCGGTCGGAACGCGCAGGCGTGGTAGGCGCCGGCGTAGACGTGCGCCGCCGGGTCGACCGCGCCCTCGCGTACACAACCGACTCCGCTTCCGTCACTGGTCCCGGCATCGTACCACGCAACGTCGAAGACGGAGGCATCCTGGGCCGCGGCGTCCCCGGTCAGTACGTCCAAGGAGCCGTCCAACCGATCGGAAATTCCAACGTCGCGGGCACCCTCGACGATGCTCACTGTTGGAACCGAGCACGAGGTGGACAGTAAGAACAGCGCGCACCAACGCCCGCCACGCATACCGTCAGTGCCGCCCTTCTCGCAGCGCGCTCGCCCTCCGGACCAACTCGATGAGCGGGATTCGCTCGTGGTCGCCCACCAAGGTGTCGCCGGACATCTCCGCGCTTTCGAGCAGAAAGCTACCCCGCGGGGACATCGAAACGACCGCCGCGAATTCGGACTCGGCATGCGCGGCGCGTGTATCAGCCTGTTCGAGGGGCGACTGTGAACCAGGGAAGGGGAGATGCAGCCCTCCCGCACGGTCGAAGTGTCGAACGGCCGAAGGGTTGACGACGTGGAAGGTCAGGTCCTCCCGCGCAACGCTAGTCGCGGCGAGAACACGGGACGGATCGTCAACGACCCGGACCACGCGCAGCCGGACCGATCGAGCCTCGTACTCGGTGAGGCCGCCGCCGGAACTCGGGAAGGTGACGCGCGAAGTCGTCGCCTCATCCCGACTGATGATTCGCGCGACGACCAAGGCGTTTGCTGGCTCTTGCAGCGCCGAAACCATGCGGGACTCCACCGGAGGCACCTCCATGTCGCCGATCGAGAAGTAGCCGACGATGGGCGGAGAAACTTCGATGGCGGAAGGAGCTAGAACGCTCGGTTCCGGCGGCGCATTGTTGCCGCAGGCACCCAGGGAGAGGAACGCGAGGGCCGGAGTGAATTTGAGTCTATTCATCGCTGTTTTTACTCCCGGCTGAACGCGATCACGATGTGCCCATCTTGAGTGGCGTGGTTTGCGCGGGCGCTAACGCTTGAGGACAGAGTCGGCGCAGGCGGCGTGAGCACATTTGGCTCAAGAGTGAACGGGTTATAATAAGGCCAAGAGGTTGCGCCCCTGATCGTGCCGACAAGTGAGCCGCCGCTCGAGACGGTGTCTGGCCAGAACATCACAGCGGAGTCAATCGAGCCCAGCATGAGCGTCCCGAAATGCCGGGTCGTCTGGTAGGGCGCCACGCCCTCGGGGGCCGCCTCGACCGGCTCCAACGTCTGGTACCTGGACCCGTTCCAGGTAAGGTCCATGGTGACGATATCGATGACCCGGCCGGAGGCGTAGTCGGGCGCGGCGGCGGCAGTCAGCACGCCAAAGGAAGGGCTCGACGACTCCCGGGTCAAGGCGAGGTCGCCGATGTAGCGCAGCGGCCAGGACCCGCTGCCGTTGCGCGCGTCAGCCGCCAGAGTCACCTCGAAGTAGGGCCGATAGGCAGGCGTGAAGGCAGTGAAGGGGTTCATGCCGTTCGCGTTGAGGTACGCGATCACGAAATGGTCATTGCGAGGCGAGTAGGCCACCGCGCACGGGGCGTAGGTGATACGCCCCTCGTCCTGGTCGAAGTTGCCCGTGGTCGTACGGACGTGACCGATGATCCAAGACGGCGTGTTCGCGACCGAAGGCGTATTGCTGTAGGCGTAACTGCACCCGCAATGATTGTGCTTCGCGTAGAGCGAGTTGTCCGTACAGCTCACCCACGTCGCCATGACCTCCCCGTAGTCGCTGACGGCCACCCGAACCCCAAGCGTCGGGAGGGCGAAGGGAATGGGCGACGCCGTCGACGGGTAGGGGGTGTAGGTCGTCCAGGGGCCGGTGGGCTGCCCCGCCAGGATCCGCGCCGGGGGGAGATAGTTCGTTGTGGTCGGGGTGGCCGGAGCGGGGGCAACGAGATCACGCCAACGTAGGGCCGCACCGGGCCGGTCCAGTAGGGCGTTACCGCGGGCGCGAACGTCGAGAACACTCCGCCGGATTGGTTGTAGGCACTGGACCAGGAGGCGGAATTCCAGTCGTAGTCCACCAGGGTCGCCTGGCGAGTTTCCGGTGTGTGAACCGCGCTCGACGCGGTTCGTTGATCAATCGGATAGAGGTGGAGATCGGAAGCCGCCGGGCCCAGGGAAAGCGTTCCGCGCATGATTCCCCAGTCCTCGTTTCTGTCCCCCATGCCAAAGCCCGCGTGCCCCATTTCGTGCGTGAGCATGCCCTCGTAAGAGTATTGGTTGGACGCCGCAATGCCCTCGTTCCAGAGCAGTGGGCTGCCATCACACTTGTGCATTCGCACGCAGATGGTGCTTTGCGAAGACGGAAAGCAGGCGGCGCCACTGATCGTTGCTCGCGCGGCAGTCATGTCGAGCGAAGGCCCGCCCAGACAGTCGCAATAGACGGGATCACTGATTTGGTCGCCGTGCGTGACAACGATCGAGCCCATGGGTTGAGCGCCGACCAGGTCGCCGGCGTAGCGGAATCGTCGCCCCGTTCTGGACTCTTCGTTCCAGAGATTCAGCACGCGAACTACGGCGTGGCGAAAGCGATCGATGTCATAGTGATACGCCATCAGCAGGCCCGCATTGAAGTAGACCGGTATCTCCGTGGTCACCGGCGAGGGGCAGACCATTGAGTTGGGGTCGGTCGAGGGGATCTGAGCCACGGACTCTCGGCTGAGCAAGACTGTCCCTACCGCCAGCAGAGACGCCACCATGATGGTTTGGGCTGGTTTGCCCCCCTACCTATCTCATCATGATCGAGGCTCTCCGGTCTTGGCGCCCTTGTCAAGTGTCTCCCATCTGTTGCTGGGCTGGCCGATCTCTCATTCAGTCGGCTCATGGCTCTGGCCTCACTCCGGGGCGAGCGCATCCGTAGTCTGCAGTTTCCGCACGGTAGGGCCACCTCTCGGCGCTCGGCTCATGCAGAACTCCCGATGCGTCACGACGAAGCAATCGCCCAAGACGCTCAACCTCCTGGTCAACTTCGCGACCCGGCCTGACTCAGAGCTTGATTGACTGTTTTTTGGGGAATTTGAGCTGGTCCGCCGGAGGAGGAGCGAGCGCCCGGAGCTGTTGATGTCCATTGGACAACCATTGCCATGGACGAAGGACGTGACGGCCGCCCGGGCGGCGCACGAGGCCGCGGTGACCGGGAGGCTCGACCGGCTGGACGAGGCGCTGCGAGACGGCAGCGTCGAGGG
>Ga0208882_1000071_pt1 | contig 68563 bp, 65 predicted proteins | sample LakWasMet14_LOW5_2_FD_183862 | JGI IMG/M metagenome (GOLD analysis project Ga0208882, IMG submission 183862) | Freshwater sediment methanotrophic microbial communities from Lake Washington under simulated oxygen tension - Sediment Metagenome... | ecosystem: Environmental > Aquatic > Freshwater >...
TCCAATCCTCGCTGTTGCTGCGGTACGCGGCGTAGAGGTTGACTTCCTGGTCTTGGCAGATTGCCCGCAGGGTATCCCTAAGTTCGCAGTTCAAGCGATCCAAATAAGGCTCGGACTGGATTTCCTTCAGGTCGATTTTGCCCAAGTGGTTGAACCGGTGTTTGTTGTTAAACGCAACCACGTACTTTTCGGTATACAGCAAGGTCGATTGGTAGGGCGAACCCAGCAATTGCACAGGAGCGCTAATCACCAAATCCAGCAATTCCGATTCCATTTGCTGCAATAATACCGTTTCACAGTCGATAATCAATTCAAATTCAATATGGGGAAACTCATGCTGGTAATGGGCAAAGATCGGGCTTAAGCGTTGTGCACCTATTGTTGCCATAAGGCCTATCCGCAACGGGATATTGTTCTGTTGAGTAAAACGAATAGCATCAGCCTTAGTTGTGACTGTTTCCTTGTATATCTTACGTAAATTAGGCTCAATCAAGCGACCAAGCGAAGTCAACAAACATCCAGAACGGTCGCGAGTAAACAATTCACCGCCCAACTCATCTTCCAGTTTTTTGATGGCTTGTGTCAAAGACGGCTGGGAAATATAGCTGAATTGTGCGGCACGGGTAAAATTACCGTGATCGCAAACCGCCAAAAAATAACGAATTTGGTGCATTTCCATAGAGTCTTCCTCGAAATTATATAGCCAATGCCTATTCTTTCATAGGCAATTAGTATTTTACAAGCCTTATAATTAAAGAATATGATCGCCTCACCATAATCAAACCCTATGAAAAGGAAATGTCATGAAAGCAGCAAAATTGATTGTTATGTACCCAACACCCACCGATGTCGCCGTCTTTGAACACCGTTACGAATATGAACATGTGCCAATGGCAGTAGATAAGTTGGCGGGCAAAATCCGCTTTGATGCCAACTTGGTTATTTCAGCGCCAGGAAAAGACCAAGCACCGTATCATCGTATTGCGGAAGTTTATTTTCCGTCTATGAGGGATTTGGAAGACTGCCTGAGTTCACCTGGCGGACAGGAAACGGCCGCCCATGCTGTTGAAATTTCCAGCGGTGGCGATCCCTTGTTTTTAATCGCGGAAGTCGAAACTTTCGAGTTTTAGAGTTTTCCGACAGTTTGGTCTATCCCCTCTTCATTTGCCCAGAGATTAAAATGTCTTACCTGCCTTCAAGCCCTGATTTGGAAAATATCGCCGGATTACTAGCAAAATACCCGCGCCTTGGCATCCTGTTATTTAAATTATTGGAAGACATTAAAGGTAGTTTTTCACCTTTGGGCAAAGGGATGCGTGAACTGATTATCGCTTATACCTCCGATCTCAACCAATCAGAATCCTGCTTTAAAGCACACAAGTCGCTGTTTAAGGAATTGGGTATTGATGAGTCCGTCTACGGTCAATTAATATTGGACAGTGATAGCGCAAAAGTTGATGAAAAGCTAAAGCCTATCTTGCGCTTTGTAAAAAAGCTTACCTTGACACCTGACCAAATTACACAAGCTGATGTCAACCTCATCTATGAAGTGGGCTGGGATGAACGTGCCTTGCTCGACACGGTACGTTTGTGTGCGGTTGTGAATTGCATGAACCGATTTACGATGGGGGTAGGCATCGGCAAGAAAACAGTACACGGTAAACGAACGCAGCCTGCCATAAAATCGACAGCCGTTTATCAGTCTTGAAAAAACCATTTAAAAATAATTAAGGTTAAGTTATGAGTACTTTAATATTATATTTCTTCAGATTATTAATTATTGGCTCTTTTGCAATCTTTCTTATCGGCCTTTTCAAGCCGGAATGGTTGCGTTTTCGCGAGAAACAACCCGAGCTGCTCGTGACATTTGCCATAGCATTCGGCCTGTTTATGGTTGGATTTACGGGTGCCAGCAAAACCTATTATATGCAGGATTCTAGTATCGCCGAATCAAACAAGGGAGGTCTCAATATAAGTAAAACAGCTTATAGCAGTGAGATGTCAGCGACGGGTTGTCAACCTGGATCAAAACCGGGAATAGGCGGATCCAGTAATGATGAAAAAACCGAAGACGGCATCCGTTTTTCAGTCAGAACGCCTTCAAACTATAAAGATACCGTCGCTCACCCATTATTGATGGTCTATGCAGCCGCCGGACGAGATCGGGAAGAAACAGAAGAACAGGTCTATTTAACTAGCGAGGCAACCGCAGCAGGATTTGTTATTGCATATGCTGATCACAGGCCATTATCGCCGGAATCCGTCGTCCAATTGGCCGAAATACCTAGGCTTATTCAGAAAAAATGGTGTATCGACAAAAAACGTATTTTTTTGACCGGACATTCCGATGGCGGCACAGTGACGATCGGAACTGCCATATTCAACGGTACTAAACACATTCCAAACGCAATTGCACCCAGCGCAGCCGGTATTCGGGGTGCAGATTTAGAAGACCGAAATTGTGTAAAACCTACACCCGTCATGCTAATGCATAGCAGTCGCGACAAACTGTTTCCCAACTATGGCAAAGAAGTTATTGAATGGTGGGCAAAATGCAATAAATGCACGACCAAAACCTACAAGACCAGTGACAGAAAAGTACCAGAATCCAGTAAATTCTTGGGCTGGGAAAACTATTACAAACAAGAACTTGAACAGAAAGCTCTAGATCTCAAAACAGGGCAACCTTTGCCATTTACCACCCCAGTTCCAGGTGTTGAAGGCTGTATGGCTTATAGTGGCTGTCAAAACGACGTACAGACTTGGTATTGCGAAGGCAATGGCCCACATCCAGAATGGCCTGGCCGGAATAAGGAAATCATCAGTTTCTTTAAGGCAGTTAAAACGGAATGAAAAAAAGTATTTTGTCTTTCTTAAATATTGACATATTAATTGTTCCAAAAATTATCGCATGATTTTATGCATAATTGTTGGCATATAGGCTAGGTGCAGTTTCTTGATTTCATAATCGGTTTTTCTTGCACTTAGCCAAAGTTCACTCCATATTCACTGTCTGGTTTGTGTAAAATGGCTCAATTCAAATTTAAGTTAACCTTCGATTCTGACGGTCCGTTTTCGTTTTTTTTACAGACTGATTTTTATGACGGGCCAATGGCGTTCAGTAAGCTTATCTAATCCATTTCATTTTCTTGAACTGAGTTAAGTATATTTTACTGAATGTCTGTTAAGTCAAACCTGAATGGCCGCTTCCGATAAAATTATCGGCGGACTTCTCCAAAAATTTTAGATTGCTACTTTAGCGGATAGTAAAACCTCATTTTTATAAATTGGATAGAATCAATTAAAGTGAGAAATTCCAAAAGATAAAATCACTTAATGTGAGGAGCCTAAAAGCTAGGTGCAATTAATGTGAGAAAAAGTGAACTTATAAAATCAAGTAAGCTGAGATGATAATGCCGGATAAGTGCAAGAAATGGAGTTTATGTAATCAAGAAACTACACATAGGCTGTAATAATAGCTATCCATCACTACAGTACGTTAACGAGGTAAGACATGGGTAAAGGTCGGCTGGAGGCATTCAGTGATGGGGTACTGGCTATCATTATCACCATCATGGTATTGGAATTGAAAGTACCCCATACTGCGGACATCAATGCGCTCATTCCTTTGATTCCTGTGCTTTTAAGCTATGTGTTGAGCTTCGTCTATGTAGGCATCTACTGGAATAACCATCACCATTTACTGCAAACATGCCAAAAAGTCACTGGTTCGATATTGTGGGCAAACCTGCATTTATTGTTCTAGTTATCGTTATTTCCGTTCACGACTGCCTGGATGGGGGAAAATCACTTCGCGGCTATACCAACGATGGCTTACGGCGTGGTTCTATTGATGGCAGCAATCGCTTACATATTATTACAATACCTCATCATCGATTCACAAGGGACAAATTCGCTATTAAAAAGAGCTGTCGGTAGCGACTGGAAGGGTAAATCCTCACCATTGATTTACTTAATAGCGACACTAAGCACGTTTTGGTCGCCATCGTTAGCTCAAGTGCTTTATGTACTGGTCGCATTGCTATGGTTAGTGCCAGATCGACGTATTGAGAACGTGATGTCTGAATATTAAAAGGATTTTGATTAGCCAAGCAAATGACCAAATAAAACTGGGCTTTTCATTGTAACCTTCAACAATAAATTGAGTTGGTGAAGGTCTGCTCAAGCCTATTTGAAGGTCAGCTATTGAGAAACATGTATGACGGGTTTTGGCCGATACCCAGCGTTGAAGAAATTCCTAATATAATGCCTATGAGCGTCATGTTGGAATCAACATCATTTGGTATTTAACTTCTATGCCTAACACATGATGAAATTGCTGTTTTTCGGCTATGACGACTTGTGATGTTCCGCCTCGTACTTTGACAAGCTGATCTCTGCTCTGGCTAGATATTCACGGATGTGCTTTATGTCTTGTTTACTGCAAACACCGCTATGGTGCGGATGATGCAAAATGCCTTCGACATTATTAAGCACCACATGAAAACGGGCGCCGTGACTGGGCTCAACTGTTGCACCCAAATGATGAAGCAGCGATTCAATTTCTCGCCAGTGGATGTTACCGCTGATAGGATCCTGGAATATGGCACGTAGTAGATTTAAATGCTGACTCATAGCGCTTTCCTCAATGTCTGTTGATGAGAGCTTACACTGTAAATAAATGTTGGGCAGGAAACCAAGTTGAATTTATAGGAAATCAGCTTTTTCTTCACAACGCCCTCAGTTTGTTTTGTTTGGACTTGTCCTCCAGTCGCTTGAGTTTTAAGCCTAATAACTTTTCACAGTTTTGGCCGTTAGGGCACGATGGTGATTGAGCTATAACTATCAATTCTCACAACAGTTCATCTCAATGCCGTGCATGAAACAGCACTTAGGATGTTAGATCTTAACGGTCAACAACTCCCGCCAATTCGTTGTGTAAGACTGTGATTTAAACTGTTGCCGCATGTGCCAGCGGTTGCTTAAGGTTTCACTGGCATAGTGAATGGTTTTTTTGCCATGCAGACGGTTGATGTTATCCAGCGTGGCCATTAATTGTTCTGAGCGAGCCGACCGTTCACCCGACTCAAATAATGACATTTGCGCGACACCGGCCGGCAACAAATCCGGCAATAAAATACCCGCCCGTTGATAACTGACACCCTCTCTAAAAATACGCTTCAGGCCCTGATGTGCGGCTCGAATCAGGGTCGCTGAATCATCGGTGGGCAACGCAAATTCGGTGGTGGCACTGTTGCCGTATTGTGGATGTTGAGTATCAAACGGACTGGTTTGCACAAACACCGTTAAGGCTTGCGCGGCTAGGTGCTGACGGCGACATTTTTCCCCGGCACGCGCGGCAAAATGGGTGACTGCTGCCCGCAGGTCGGCAAACTCGGTTAATTTCTCACCAAAACTACGGGATGTCATTATTTGTTTTTTGGCCGGTGGCATAGCCTCTAACGGAATACAGGAGCTGCCGCGTAATTCACAGACAATGCGTTCCATGACGACACCAAAGTGTTGCCGCATGCGTTTAGGTTCGGTTTGCTGCAATGCCAGGGCATTGTGAATACCTAATGCCTGTAATTTTTCCGACCAGCGTCGGGAAATACCCCAAATATCATCCAGGGCAATGGTGACTAAAACCTCATCAGGGTATTCCAGTGTTCGCCAATCCAAGACAGCACCATTTGCAGAAAGGCCCTTTTTGACTAAACGATTGGCCAGCTTTGCCAGTGTTTTAGTCGGTGCAATGCCGATGGAAATAGGGATGCCGGTCCATTGCTTAACGGTGCTGCATATTCCCTGACAATAAGCGGTTAGGTCACCAGGCATACCCGACAAGTCTAAAAATATTTCATCAATGGAATACACTTCAGACCGCTGCGCATAGCCAGAGATGATTTGCATCACTCTGCTCGATAAGTCACCGTATAAGGAAAAATTCGAGGAGAACACAGCGATGCCTTCTTGCTTACAATATTTCTCAATCTTGAAATAAGGGGCACCCATGGCCACCTGCAATAATTTAGCTTCCGCACTTCTCGCGATGACGCAGCCATCATTATTGGACAGCACCACAATCGGCTTTCCCTCTAACTTGGGCTGAAACACCCGCTCACAGGACGCGTAAAAGTTGTTGGCGTCCGCAATCGCAAACATGGCTTAAAACGAGTGAATGACATGGGCGACTACACCCCACACTTGCAGCTCCATGCCGTCAGTAATTTGCAAGGGCTGGAACTCAGGGTTTTCTGGCATTAACCACACCTCATCACCCGTCATCAGTAACCGCTTTAAGGTTAATTCGCCATTGACTACCGCAATGACAATAGCACCCGATTGAGCGTCCAGCGACCGATCTACTACCAGCATATCGCCATTGTGAATACCGGCACCGATCATTGAATGACCTTGGACGCGCACAAAAAACGTCGCGGCTGGATGCCTTACATATTGCCGGTTGAGATCGATGGTAGCTTCCAGATGATCGTCAGCCGGGGACGGAAAACCGGCAGGGATTTTGGACCCAAACAACGGCAAATCAACCAACATTGGCAACTGACTTAGTTCCAACATCGGCAACTGCAAATTATCAGAGCTCATCCATTCGCTGTGCTGTCGAGTCACCGACGGTTGCTGTCTTAATGGAACAGAAACATTTTTCATGGCGTTCATTGGATGTCTTGAGTGGGGTCAAGATAGTACACCAAAAACGGCGCTTGTTCTCTATTTGTTCTTGTTGTCGATTATCCTTAAAAATGCCATATTTTGAAAATGGTCCGACTGTAAAGAGGCAGCGTTATTCTTTATAAGAAGTGGAGTGATGTACCTTAGTGGCTGCGGCTATTCGTCACTTACCCAGAGCGATTACTATTCGCAACAGTAAACCCAGGAGGCAGTCTATGTGCGGACGCTTTAATCTCACAGCAACGCCGGAAACAATTGCTGAACATTTTCACTTGCAGCGACTGCCACGCTTTCAACCCAGCTACAACATTACCCCGGCACAAAAAATCTTAAGTATTGTTGAGTTGGAAGATAAATCGTTAAAAGCCGTCAATCTTTTCTGGGGCCTGGTGCCTTCCTGGGCGAAAGACACTAAAAACAGCCATCATCTGATAAATGCCCGTACCGAAACCGTGAGGGAAAAGCCATCATTTCGTGCGGCATTTCATAGACGCCGGGCATTAATAATATCAACCGGATTTTATGAGTGGGCAAAATTAGATGCCGGTAAACAGGCCTTCCATATCCACCGCCAAGATAATCATCTGTTTGCTTTTGCCGGTCTTTGGGAGCATTGGCAACAGGAACAAGAAACCCTCTATTCCTGCGCCATTATCACCACCAGTGCCACTGACTTTATGCAGCCCATTCACGAACGCATGCCGGTAATCATAACGCCCGAAAACTATACGCACTGGCTGGATAAAACGGTTGATGAAGATGAGGCATTTGCATTACTCGACAACCAAGCCTATACAGAAATGACAGCTACCCCAGTCAGCGATTGGGTCAATAATCCCCGGCATAATGACGAGCGGTGTTTACGCTAGCACTTCAGTCATTGCCTAGAAGTAACGGTTTGTGTTCTAAAAATGTTGACCAATGTTTGATCAAACTGACTTAACGCCAATAGGGAAGGTAGGTTGAAGATAAATGTGACGAATTGAAGACGGGTTTATCCACAGATTTTGTGGATAACCGTTTCGGACGAAATTGGCCAATTAACGCTGGAATAATTAACTCAAAGAACAGCTGTAACGATGATGTTATTTTTCACCTATCAGTTTTTTAATATTGTCCTTACTTATCGTAGACACTGTAATTTTCTTGATTTCTTTTACTTTGAGTTCAATTAAATTGTCTTTGCAAAGCTCAATCAGGGTTGTAATGATCAATTTATCAATTTTTAATAAAAAGTCTTTTAATACAAGCTTTTTGACTTTAATTGCATCGATACCTCCTTTTGCTTTTTCAGTGTGAATCAATGCCATTTTTACAAAGATGTTGAATGCTTTATTAACATCGGCTTTAGATAGCTGACCGTCAATTTGATGTGCAGCAGTAAATACTGCATCTTTTAAAGACGATAGCTCTGAATAAGTGCCTTTAGTTGCAGTCGCTTGCTTATAGATCTTTTTCATTCTATCCGCATTAATTAACCGCAGATTATGCTTGTTAAGCAGACTGGCATAATATTCAGCCGAAGCTTGTTTTTGAGACCCTGCATCAACTTTTATTGTTGGTTGTTTTTCTTCCAAGGTCGCATAGTTTACGTTACCGACTTTAGCCAGCGTTACTCCTGCAATGGCAGTCAAAAAATCTGTAAATGATTTGAATCCAAAGCTACCTTGATCAAAAACACCGAACTTATTAATGAGTGCATTTTTTAGTTGGGATGTGTTTACACCATCTTGAGCATCTTTAAGTAACTGAATGACCAGTGCATTCACATCTTTGAGTTGTGAGGTATCAACAACAGAAACATTGGATGTAGCTGGAATAGAAATTTGTGCAATTTCTTTGTTTGTGGCTAACGGTTGTTCTCGGTTTTCAACATATGCATCAGTGTAGATGAATCGGCTACATGATGTTTTGACACATTCACTGAGTGTAGAGTGATTGCCAACGCCGATTACTTCTTTATCCATTTCTCTTAAGCGACGAAACACTGGGCTAAAATCAGAATCTCCTGTTACCAGCACAAAGCAGTTGATGTTCGGCAGTTGCCAAGCGCATTCAATTACATCAACTGTCATTTGAATATCGGCTGTGTTTTTGCCAGTGATTGGATGAAAGCAATGTATCAGCTCAAAACCCTGTTGATTGATTCCTGCTTGATGCCCGGCAAGTTGAGGACGACTCCATACACCGTATGCCCGTCGGACAATAATCTGTCCCAATGGCATCAATTCTTCAACCAACAATGTAATGCCATCATGCTTAATCCAGCTTGTAACATTTTCAGCGTCGATAAACACAGCAATCCTATTTTCTTTCATCGTAGATATTCATTTTTGTAAGAATTAAAGTCAGTTTAGACTTTAATTTGAGCAGGGTAGCAAATTGAGGGGGCAGTAATTGTAGTGACCTGCAAAGTTAGATTGCCGCACAGAAAATTGGAGTGAATTTAGGCCTCGAATAGTGTCCAACAAACGGTCGTTTGATGAACAACCTAAAAGCGTTCCATTTTTGATACTGAAAATAGGGTAAAAGTGTTAATATAGCTGTAAATATATCAAAATAAGTAAAGTGTTCATGAATCAAAAGATTGGTTACGCCAGAGTATCGACCGATGATCAGCATTTGGACTTGCAAAACGATGCTTTAAAAAAGGCCGGCTGCAACGTTATTTACGAAGAAAAAGCCAGTGGCAAAAATATGAAACGGCTTGAGCTTGAACATTGTCGCAAGGCATTAAGGGCAGGGGATACATTAGTCGTATGGCGATTAGACAGGTTGGGGCGATCATTGCCTGATCTGGTGCGAATTGTCGCCGAACTTGAACGTGATGGCATCGGCTTTGAGAGCCTGACAGAAAAAATTGAAACCACTAACGCCAACGGCAAACTGACGTTTCATATTTTTGCAGCCTTGGCAGAGTTTGAAAGAAATCTAATTCGGGAAAGGACGCATGCTGGTCTGACTGCCGCAAGAGCCAGAGGCAGGAAAGGCGGAAGAAAACCGGCGCTTGATGAAAAGCAGATTCGAGAAGTTAAGGTGTTAATGCGTGATCCGTCGGTGAATATCTCCGGAGTTGCTGAACGCTACGGAGTTTCACGTACAACACTCTATAAGTACGCTGCCCAATAAGCAGCACTTACTAAAATGACTGGCAGATAGTTGAGGCAAGCCATGAAGCAAATTTATTTAGTACGGCACGATGACGAGAAAAATATGCATCGGTTTTATCAGATGTTTGTTGTTCCTGGTCTACTTGATGATTGGTCTCTAGTTCGCGAATGGGGAAGGGCAGGCTCACCTGGAACCGTGCGGAAGGATTGGTTTGAATCTGCGGATGAAGCAATAACAGCCTGTGAAAAAATAAGGATTATTAAAGAGAAGAAAGGGTACCAATCCATTTTGTGATTTTAGTGACTAAAAAAGTGGATGGCATATTTTTAACCAAGATTACAATTGAGCCACAATAAAGCGAAGAGAGTCACTTATTGCTACCGAAGTGTTAAATTAATAAACCCAATGTTCATGCCTAACCGGTAGCTTATTTAACTCATCTTTATAAAATCGCCATTTCGGCATGAATTGATCCATCAAGCTTATGAAGTGGCTGTTGTGCGTGGGTTCCAGCAGGTGAACCATTTCATGCACGACGATATATTCCAGACACTCCGGTGGTTTTTTGGCCAGATCAGTATTCAGGCGAATGCTATTGGCTTTCGGGCTACAGCTGCCCCATTTTGTTTTCATCCGACGTACAAAAAACTTTTCCACTTTCACCCCCATCAACGGCTGCCATTTGGCAAGCAATGCGGGGACGGTTTCTTTAAGTTGTTCGCGATACCAGGCATCCAAGATTTCCTGCTTTTTTTCGTCATTGGTTGCCGGGCGAATTTGTAAAAGCATTTTGCTGTGTTTTAACTCGACATCCGGCGCCGCGTCTTTTTCAATCACTTTCATTAGATAGCGCTTGCCCCACAGATAATGACTTTCACGATCAAGATATTCGCGCGGCGTTTCACGTTGTTGTTCGCGTAGCTTTTTTTGCTGGCTTTTAATCCACCCCAGCTTGGTGATGGCGAACACTCGAATGGTATCGATGTCCATTCTGAGTGGTGCGGAAATACGTACCTTACCAGCAGGTGGATAGACGCTCAGGTGGATATTCTTGATGTCCTTCTTGACGACATCGACAGCAATATCTCCCAGCTCAATCCGCTCGATCATCAGTATTCCTTATGCTGGGTGATGATGAAGAAGATGCGTTCAACTTCAGTAACATCCTGCAAAATGCCATACAAAGCTGCTTTGATGATTTGCTCTTTTGCCTGCACACCACGCCAATCATCGGGCCTGACTTGTTTGATGGTCTCGTCGATTTTAAGGGTTAATGCCAGCAAAGTGTCTTTGTTTGAATCCCCATAGCCGGTAGACGATTCAGCCGCGCCAGACAATAGATTGTTGTATAGCGCGCGACGCCCCGGTGTATTGATCGGCTCTGGTGTACCAATTTCTTGCCCGACGTCTACTTTCTTGGCCAGTTCAGCAATGCGTTTTAGATATTCTTCGTATTCAATCGCCTTGGCTTTGCGAGCGGCGATAATTTCATCCAGTAACGCCGACATCTTGTCGTAATAGGCAGGATCATTCAGATGTTCCTTGATGATCTTACTGCGAACGTTGTTTTCGATGGTTTCGGCCACGGCACCTTGGTTACCTTTAAGCCCATTCGGCAAGCTGTTAATGGCATTGGCAATACCGGTTTTTACAATCAGCTCCAGCAACGGCATGTCATCGAAGGGTGAAATCTTTCTTGGTTCATCGGCTTCAATATAAGTGTTGATCAAATGCCGCATGTCGGCCTCGTAGGCTTTCATATCCAACTTTTCATCGGCAGCATTGCGGATGATTTCACGCAGCTTTAGATAACGATCAACCGTCTGCTTAATGTGCTGGCTTTCGGTATCGCTATAACCGGCGTTGCCCAACTCATCTGCAATATTGGCGTAGGCTCGCACCAAGGCAACGGTGGCTTTATACAGCGCAACGCGTTGGGTTTCATGGGCTTTAAGATCATCGGGAATCTCGGTATTGCCGCAGAAATAATGGATGTGCTCCAGCTCACCTTTGGGCGGCGCTACAGGTTCGCAAAGCAGTGCGATGGCTTCCAAGGCATTATCCAAGCGTTCCTTACCCTTGGTCAGCCGGTCTTGCAGTATAACTTCCGGATCGACACCGCCCGCACTATGATCCAGTTCAGAGGTGTAAACCGCGATGGCGTTTTCCACTTTTTTGAACAGATCTTTGTAATCGACGATATAGCCAAATTCCTTGTCATCGCCATCCAACCGGTTGGTCCGGCAAATCGCCTGAAACAAACCGTGATCCTGCATGCTCTTGTCGATGTAAAGATAGGTGCAGCTGGGCGCATCAAAGCCGGTCAGCAATTTGTCCACGACCACCAGCAACTTCATATTGGCCGGTTGCTCCTTGAACAATTTTTTGGCGTGGTCCTCGTAAGTCTCGGTTTTGGACTTACCCGGCAGCGCTTCGACGTTTTGCAGCAGTGCGGTGTAGATGTTGAAAATGAATTGCTTGTCGGTTTCCGTGTTGGCACCGGTATCTTCCAGGGTGACATCCTTAACTTGCGGATTGTAAGAAGTGACCACCGCACATTTGCCTTTGAAAGGCGTCTTCTGGAACAACTCAAAATACTTGCAGGCCTCGTAAATACTGGAAGCCACCAGAATGGCGTTGCCGCGCTGATTATTCAGGCGCGGCTTCACACTAAAATCAAAAATGATGTCGGCAACCACCCGATCCATTCTGGACTTGGAACTCAACACATTCTGCATTGTGCCCCATTGCTCGCGCAACGCTGCTTTTTGCCAATCATTTAGCGCTTTGGTCTTGGCATCAAACCAGGCGTCGATCTTATCTACCGACCCCAAGCGCTGATCAATGTCCCGAGCTTCATATACCAGATCAAGCACCACTTGATCTTCCACCGCCTCACTGAATTTGTAGGTGTGGATATAGCCGCCGAAGATTTCCAGACTGGTGGCTTTGTCTTGTTTGAGTAGCGGCGTGCCGGTAAAGCCGATAAATACCGCATTGGGCATTAACGCCTTCATCGTGCGATGCAGCTTGCCGCTTTGGGTACGGTGGCATTCATCCACAAACACAAACAATTCGCCCACCGTTTGGCAGGGTTGGTTTTGCAGCTCCTTGATGAATTGCTCGAAATCTTCCACGCCTTTTTTGCCAAATTTATGCACCAACGAGCACAGCAATCGCGGCGTTGCTTGACCGAGCTGAGTCATCAAATCCCGACCGCTGCCGGCACGGGTCATGGGATGACCGGCCGCTGTAAACACACCTTCGATTTGTTTGTCCAATTCATCGCGGTCAGTGACAATCACCACTCGGGCATTGGGCTTATTCTCCAAAATCCACTTGGCCAGCAGCACCATGACAATACTTTTGCCGCTGCCCTGGGTATGCCAAATGATGCCACCCTCTCGGCGATGCACATGGGCTTGCGCGGCTTTGATGCCAAAATATTGATGTACCCGTGGCAGCTTCTTTACACCGCCATCGAACAACACAAAGTCGTGCATCAACTCAATCAGCCGTGCCTTAACGCACATCTTCAGCAGGTATTTATCCAGCTTGATACGACTGTTTTCCTTTTCGTCTTCTTTCCATTTCAGGAAATATTTCTCACCGGTATCGATAGTGCCGTATTGCAGGCCTTCAGAATCATTCCCGGCAAAAATGAACTGTACTGTGCTAAAAAACCAGGCATTAAACGCCGGTTGCTGATTGGAAATATTCTGGCGGATGCCGTCGCCGATGGAGGTGCGGCTGTTTTTTAGTTCGATCACGCCCACAGCAATGCCGTTGAGATAAAGCACCAGGTCGGGACGCCGTTCGACATTGCCTTTAAGCGTGACTTCTTCAGCGATAGCAAAATCATTCTGCTCAGCATTTTCCCAATTGATTAGCCACACTGTTTCAGTGTTTTCGCCCGCCGCCGCTTGCACCTGAATGCCATAACGCAGCAAGCTGTATACCGCCTTGTTGTTGTCATACAGACTACGGTTGGGATTGCCTGCCTCGATGCGCAGTCGATCAAGTGCGCGGCTGACTTGTGTCGGGCTATAACCGCGCTTGGTCAGGTAGGTGGTGATTAGTCCTTCTTCGATATTGCTGTTATTAGGGCGGTCAGTCCAATCGCCGAGATAGTCGTAATAGAGTTCGTCGCGGAATAGAGAAATAACTCTGTTTTGCGTTGCTTTTTCTGGTTGACCGACTGTGCTCATTGATTGCCTTTCCAATGCTCTTCAATTTTCCACATCGGCTCACCTTTCAGGCTGTCTCGAATTAAATCAATAAGCTGTTCGTACTGATCTGAGTTCAGCTTTGACCATCTATTTTGATTTGCCTGTCGCCATTGCTTTGCGTATCCACCCACATCATGTTTGGCGAGGGTTTTTAGCAGCACTGCATCAATTGGTGGATGGAGATTGCTAACCCGTGCATGCGCATGATGCCCGCCGCAGACAAAGCGTGCCTTCAAATAGCAATTGATAAGTTTCGCGGCCACTCCGTGTGTTACTTTCAGGCCCTGCAGCTCCGCTGCCTTAATGATTCTTTCTCGCCATTGCCGGTGTTTCTTGTCGACATCTTTGAGCTCTGGCAATTCGTCCGGTTTCGAAAAGTTAGCGTTCAAACCACAGGCTTCAAGGATATTCCTGCCTTGTTCCACCTTAAAGCGGCAGCCTTTAACCGACGCGGCCCTGCTTGCCGCCCACGCCGCAAAGAGATGTTGATGACGTTCTATGTCATAAGCCGCAGGTGTTAGGCTGGTTGCGTTTTCTTTGTTCATACGAGGCGAATCCTTCCAGTGAGCAGGTTGTGCATCATGCCCTGTTTGAGCGATCGGGTTTTGGCAAGCTTGGTTTCCAGAGTGGCGATTTCGGTGTCTATGTCGGAGAGGATGGTGGCTATGGATTCTTGTTCAGCTTCTGTTGGTGGCAGAGGAACAAGGACTCTGCTTAAATGAGCTGGACCAAAATTTGGTTGTGCTCCGCCAGTTATCATTAAATCAATTTGATCTTTGAAATATTTCGATTTCAAGTAGATCAGCATGTAAGACTTAATAATTCCCTGCTTTGCTTTAAAACGAATAACGCTGGTATTCATCAGCAAGGGTAAATCATTCTGCCTAACGACAGCGGTTTTACAATAAGAGTTACCTGAACTTGCTATCACTACATCGCCATCATCAATCAAAAAATGTTTATATAACCTTTCGAACTCATCCAGCGAAATATGACGTTCTGTTTTGCTCAAATCTAAGTAACCATTTTCTTGCAAATTTGTGACATTGATAACCTTCAATCCGTTCAGTTTGAACTGCCAATTCCTTAAGCCTGGCCCTTCTTGATACCAAATGATGTCTGGTAGAGATGAAACAACCCACTCCCCACTAAAACCCGGCAAACGCTTTTTGCCGGTGAGCAATTGCTGCATGGAGCCTTGTTTGAGGTGGCGTTTTTTGGTGATGAGTTGCTCCAGCGATTCGATGAGGGCATCCGCATCGCTCAACGCCTCCGCGATGGCTTCTTGTTCGGCTTTGGTGGGTGGAAGAGGTATTGGCATCTTCGCAATCATCTCTCGCCGAACTGAATCTACAGACGATTTTGCTGTCATTTGCATTATTCGGTTGTAAAAGCGATTACTGAAATAGAGGTAGAAGAAATAACCGTTTATACGTTCGCTGAAACCGCTCATGCGATAGACTCGTTGATGAGCATCGAATTTACCATTGATATAGTGAAATACCTTTCCAGTTCCAACCCCGTCACCAGCTGTAAGCACGGCTTCTCCATCGAAGGAATAACTATTTATTCGCTCGATTATTTGAGATCTGACGAAGAATGGGTATTCGCCATCATCTTCACGGTCTTGAGTATTTTTACTCCCCGTGGTGATATGGGCGATATTCTCGATGAAATCCAATTCCCAATCCTCCGGAATAATCCCCATCTCAGTCTGCTTGTACCCTGGCCGAACATCACTCATCCAGGTCTCCCGATAATTCCACTTCAATGTCTTCCACGCTGGGTAGACTGGCTTTCAGATCATCCGGCAAAGACTGGGTAATGTGTCGCTCCCACTGAGCCACACCGATCGGTTTGGTATTGCCGGCCAGCGAGTATTCGACAACCGTTTGGTTTTTATCCTTGACCAGCAACAGTCCGATGGACGGTTTGTCATCGGCATGACGTAACAGATCATCTACGGCGTTCAGGTACATGTTGAGCTGGCTGATATGTCCGGGTTCGAATTTTCCGGCTTTAAGTTCGATCACCACATAGCAGCGCAGTTGCAGATGGTAAAACAGCAGATCGAGAAAGAAGTCACTGTCGCCAACTTCCAGAAGCACTTGGCGCCCGACAAAGGCAAAGCCTTGACCCAGCTCCAGCAGAAATTGCTGGATATGATCAATCAGCTTTTGTTCCAGTTCGGCTTCACGGCGGGGATCTGCCGTGCCCAGAAAATCAAACACATAGGGGTCTTTGAAGATTTGGGCAGTCATATCCGAATCGGCGGGCGGCAGTGCCACATCAAAGTTATTGATGGCCTTGCCTTGGCGCTCATGCAGTCGGGTTTCTATTTGAATGACCAGCATATCCTTGCCCATGCCAAGCTCCAGCGCTTTTTGGGCATACCAGAGCCGGATGTCCGGGTCGCTGAGCTTATCCAATAAGGTCAGGTTACTGCGCCAAGGCAATTGTGCAACGGTGCGTTGCACAATTGCCCGGTCCGGCCAGGCTTGCGCAAAGGTGCGCATGTATTTAAGGTTGCGTGGCGAGAAGCCGGTCATGTCCGGAAACGCGGTTTTTAAGTCATGAGAGAGTCGATCGATGACTTTCGCTCCCCATCCGGCTTGCTGTTGGCGGTCAAGGATGGCTTGGCCAATGTCCCAGTATAAAAGTACCATCGCGACATTGGCCGACATTACCGCCTGAATGCGTTCATGGCCTATGCGTTCTTTAAGCCCGGTTAGCAATGCCAAGTAATCTTCCGGCATGGCTGCAAGAGCTTCCGGAGCGGGCATAATGACGTTCGGTTTGGCCTTGCCCAGGCTTTTGCGGCTATCAATGGGCTTGATGTCTTTGTTGTTACTCATAACTAAAGCCCATTTTGGCTAGATGCGCCGCCACTTTTCGTTCCAGCTCCAACACTTTGCCGACTTGTTGCGGTAAGGGCGTTTCGTAGCGTTCGGCCAATTCTTTTACACGCTGGGTAAGCGCCTGACTAATGCGATCCATCTCGCCGTGGATGGCGGCACTGATGGCGGTGAGCCATTTGTCTTCAACGACCAGCGTTTTGATTTCTGCTTCGGTGAGTGTGGGGTATTTAGCGTAGGCCAAAGCATCGAGTGCGGCTTCGGCTTCTTTTATCGTTTTCTTGAGGTCGGCTTCTTGGCTGTTAAGTTTTAACCAGGCGTTGAGAGCATCGATTTCTTCTAATTCGCCGCCATTCTTTAGTTCTTTTAAGCGGGCGGTAACGTTGGCTTTGTTGACCTTATCCAATTCAGAATAGGCACCGTCTTCACCGCCATGTTCTTCTTCCAATTCGGTGAGTTGGGTGTTGATATTTTCCAATTCGGCTTCTTGTTCGCGGATTGCCGTTTGTTGGGTTTGAAAATACCGGTTAACGATTAGCGACTTTGGCACCAGGTCGCAGGTCCAGCCTTTGTCGGTTTCCTTGATGGTTTTACCGTCTTTGTTTTTCTTAACTTCAATAATGCGATAGGTGGTCGCCTTCCAGCCATCAGCGGCGATTAAGTAACAATCATCCTGCATGGTCGCGGCCCAGTAATCCATCAGATGCTGATAGACATCGTATTTAGCTATCAATGGCTTGCCTGTGTAATGGGCCAGTAGATCTTCTGCAAGCTGGGCGATGATGGTTTTGGGATGGCAATCGGCTTGCAGGCTTTTGAGTGTGTCAGTGCTGCGCTGCTGCCAGTCGGCAAACAGCGCGTTCATGCTGTCAATGAAAGTGACGAATTCCGGGTGTTGGTAAATCGTGGGTTTGATGGCTTGCTTGGCAACCGCCAGATTAAGATAGCCGGGACGGTTGTCTACAAACAGCGTTGCGCTAAGCTGCGGGCAGACGTCCCAGTACGACTGTAAATCATCGACATCAGCACTGGGAATGCCGCCTTTAAGATGGCCTTCGATGTCCTGAATATCTTCCGTCTGTTGGCTGTCGATGTAACGCGGGATGTTAAGGTTGAATTCGTTTTTTTCGATTTCCTCGACGCTGACCATGCGCGAGTATTTAGCAAGCTCCAAGCGTTTGTTAAAAACATCAACGATTTGGTGAATGTCCATGTCACGCAGGCGGTTTTTGTTGCCGTCTTTAATATAGCCGCTGCTGGCGTCGATCATGAAAATGCCTTTGCGGTTGTGCGCGTTTTCCTTATCGATAACGATGATGCAGGCAGGAATGCCGGTACCGTAAAACAGGTTGGCGGGAAGACCGATGATACCTTTGATGTAGCCTTTACGGATTAGATTCTTGCGAATGTCGGCCTCGGCATTACCACGAAACAACACGCCATGCGGCAGAATGCAGGCACCTTTGCCGGTGCTTTTTAGTGAACGGACGATGTGCAGCAAATAGGCGTAATCACCTTGCTTGGCAGGCGGCGTGCCGAAGTGCTGAAATCGTTGATGCGGATCGTTAAGCGGGTCAATGCCGGTGCTCCACCGTTTGTCGCTGAACGGTGGATTGGCGACCACGTAGTCAAAGGTTTTTATCTGGCCGTCATCACTGGTAAACAGCGGATGCGCCAAGGTGTTGCCTTGCTTGATCAATGCCGTGGGGTTGTCGTGCAAAATCATGTTCATACGAGCCAGGCCGGACGTGGCGGCGTCTTTTTCCTGGCCGTACAGCGTGACCTTGGCATGAGCTTCATCGCCAACTTTGAGTAACAGCGAACCGGAGCCGCAAGTCGGATCATAAACGGTGGTGTTGTTAGTCGTTTGCGCATCACGAATGCCGATGATTTGCGCCATGATGCGGCTGACTTCGGCGGGCGTGTAAAACTGGCCCTTGCTTTTGCCGCTTTCGGTAGCGAAATGCCGCATCAGATATTCGTAGGCATCACCCAGAATGTCATCGCCTTCCGCGCGGTTCTTACTGAAGTCGAGGGCTTTGTTTTCGAAAATGGCAATGAGGTTGGTAAGGCGTTCTACAATCTCCTGGCCGCTGCCTAGCTTACTGGGATCATTGAAATCCGGCATGTCCGACAGCCTGTTAGCATTGGCTAGCGGTGCGATGATCTTCTTGTTGATCTGGTCGCCAATGTCGGGCTTACCTTTGAGTGCAACCATGTCTTGAAAACTGGCGCCTTCAGGGATGGTGATCGGCGCATAAGGCACGCCCGCATATTTGTCGCTGACGTATTTGATAAACAGCAGCACCAGAACATAGTCTTTGTACTGACTAGCATCCATGCCGCCGCGCAATTCATCGCAACCGGACCAGAGGGAAGAATACAGCTCGGATTTTTTGATGGCCATTTAGAAAGTATTGTTTGTTTTGATTTGCTCGCTCATTGTGAGTGCAGTGGCGAGGTTGAAAAATCCGTTTAACCGCCATAAGCAGTGTGGGCTAGCTAAAATATACGGTGAATGATACACCGAATTAGACGTGGTTTAGTTGGCTGGGTTATTGGAATTATCTAATTGTTGGCAAACAATTATCTGCGGATTATCAACAGGCATTATTGGGAAGTAATGCTGGCTAAATCCAAGTTCGTGTTCTTGGTATGGTAAGTCCTTGCCCTAGAAGGCCTGAAGCAAGTGCGGTTGTGTTTGTTGCTTTTTGTTTCTGTTCTGTCAGCCAATTATCCATAGCCGTGTTGATAATGTCCCCTTCATACTGGCTAGGCTGCAAACCGAGGCTGCCATAAACCGGTGACAGCAAGCCTTTGTTTTGACTGTTCAGATTCCCATAAACATCAGTAGATACCTGAATAGCTTTTCGAATCCCTTTATGACCTTGATGGCAGAGATTTGATGATTCATTCACGACATTGCCCATCCAGATAACGTCGTTAAGCCCAGACCCCTTATAGCCAGCCTTCATCATCAAGGCGCGGCCATAAGCGATGCCAATGCCACAGCGGATTGGTATATATCCCTTCTGTTCCAGCCGCCAGTTCAGGATGTTCATCAGGGAGTTCAATTTCGCCGTAGTGCCGAAGGCTGTATCAATGTCTGGTTTATAAGGGGTGTTCATGATACCGCTGACGCAGTCACCATTTATCACGACTTCCCGACAATTCGGGTCGCTATTCATAATTGCAACACTCTCGGATAGATAGGCACGGTAAATTTTTCCCAGCACCGGTCGGGTATGATTTTTGGGAAGTTTTGAACTCTCTCGAATATCAATAAAAACCGCAGTGCAGTTCACATAGAAACCATTGGAATAAGTTAATCTGTCCCGCGCAGGTATCGTATCGACCTCGTCAAATGTTTCCGCGCTATCAAGAATTTCCTTAAGTCTTGCGTCGCTGGTGGCGACATCGTAAGCCGTTGTTGTTTTTGTTTCCATCAGAGTAATACCTTCAAAAATAGGGCTATGCCGGTTAGCAACAGGGCTATTTTCAGAAATACCCCAGCTATCGCTACACAATTCGACTTAGCTTGGACAATATGAGACGTAGTGAAATGCTGCTCCAGTGCTTCATCTATCAATGCAGATTCATCGAGGTTTTTAACCTCATTGATAAAGCGCCCATCCTCTCCTTTCGGGTAATGGTCAGCAACGAAGCCATAGAAACTTATAGGTTTAAAGTTTTCAACATATCCAGAGTGTCGCCCAAAAATATGTTTTAAGGATGCGCGGGGGAGAACGATCCGCAATGCCACACCAAGGGATACAAGGGAAAATAACGTCGCAGCCATGGCTAACCATTTTGGCCAAAAGCTACCGTCAATCAGTTTTGCACCTGTCCAGACAAAACCCAGTAGTCCGGCATTCAGCGCAGAAATAAACCCTGCTTTAGTATCCATGACAGACACCCATTTTCGGGTTGTTTCTGCCATAGCACTGTAAATCTTTAGCTTATCGTCATCAGTCATTGTGGCCACATTCTTTATAAAAAATACTACATATAATGCTTATGTAAATATTATACACTACATATTGTGCTTTTTTTGCATGCGGACTTGAATGACAGTACCCTAAATCCATCGTAAAAACCTTTTTCTATCCTTACGGTAAAACTTTACTGCTAACCACCAACAGCTGAATAGGGCAGCCCATGCAGCCTTGTCATAGCGATGGGCAATTTTTTCCTTGAAAATTTCAGTTAAACCGGAAAGGTGCCCCGACAACTGAAAATTGGCTAGGTAGTAGTCACCAACCAAGTTGATGACGATAAACCCGATTATCCCCAGAATAATCGCTGCCTGAGTCCGGCCTGAATAAGCAATAACCATAAGAATTTCTGTAAAGTAGTCTTTCATAATCAATTGAACGTGTATTCTTTCCACGGGATCTGAGATACGTGGGTGTTTGCTAGAAAATTCACAATATCTTTTCGTCCACGATATGTAGGCGTGCCTTGACAATCTTGCGCCATAAGGACGATTGGCATTCCTGGAAAGCAATTTGAAAATGATGAAACCGCTTTCTGAAATTCCATTTGTGACTGAATTACAAATTGTTTTACGATGACAATCGCAAATGACACACCCTGTTCTTTTACCACTGCGCCTTGTATTTGCATTATTTATCTCCTTTAATCGAAACGTGTTAAAAGTTGATGTATTGCTCCGGGCGGGCTTACGCACACCCGAAGCGAAACCTATTAACCTTTTGGTGGATACGGATCATTTCCGTAAGAGTTTTTCTCACGAATACGTCCATTTTCGCCGTGTATCAAAAGTTCTGATTTTTGGTTTTGTGCTATCCCCCGCGCACGATCAATAGCTTCTGCTTGAGTCGGGTGAACCGATGTGGCTTTACTATTGCCGGCGCCTTTTACAGCCCAATTGCCGTCATGTGGGACTACGTGTTGGTTTTTCTTACTCATTTTTTAAGCCTATTTGGTTTTCATCTGGGACGTCCCCATTACTAACATATACTCATAGCTTCATTCATCACGGACAATTAAATAAAAAATTTATTTCGTCCGCACACGTCAATCTGGTGAGCATTTATATGTGTACAACCTATAGGGAAAAAACATGCTTGTTGAGCTTTCTACAGAATTAGAATCAGAAGATGAATATTTAACAGATTTAGAAATCAAAAGCCTACTTCAAGGCTTGTCATCTGCGGACATTCTTAGGCTTGGCCAAATAGCCAAGAAATATGTATTTCGTAGCCTAATGGATGCTGATGAAATCTTAAATGAAGCTATTGTTGTAACGGCATCTGGACAAAGAAAAGTACCTCGCAATGTACCGTTGTTAGCATTTTTAGCTGAAACAATGAAAAGTATTGTTTCAAATGAAGTACGAAAAATACGCAAAAAAATAACCCCAATAGATGATGATCCAGAAAATGATCCTATTTTGAACATAGCGGACAAAAATATTTACATAGAATACGAAGTAGCCGCCAATCAAGAAGTTGAAAAAATCTATGAGTTATTTAAAGACGACGAAGACGTAACATTGCTTCTAATGGCGAAATATGATGGCCTAAGCCCTGATGAAATCTGTGAAATGGGTAATTGGGACCGCACAAAATATAACTCTGTGCAGAAAAGGTTAAGGAGAGCTTTAAACCAACGTTTTCCAAATGGTAGAGAAACATGACTAACAAAAAAATAACGAGTTTAGAGCAGCTCGATAGACTAGCCGATTCATTGGTGACTGATATTATTGAATTAAGCGATGAAGAGATATTAGATGATGCTAATGAGCAATTTAACAATACAACAGCCGAAGTCGATCGTCTCAAAAGCGTAATAAATAATGCGCTTTTGCTAGCAGCAAAAACCAAACTAACTAATGCCAAAAATAGTGTTAATGCCTATAAACGTGAAGCGGTAAAAAATAACGTAATACATCTTTCTACTGCCGAAAAACACACAATAATTAAAAATTACACAACTAGAGATCCCGAGCTGCAACAAAAACTAACACTTGCAGCACGCAAAGGCGAAGGTATTCAAACTGAAAACGATATTGAAGGGATGTTCGAGGATATGGTCGAGTTAGGTCTAGTTGACGAAGAAGGCCGACCAAAGTGAATGGCCTTACGGATGCAGAAAAACTACTTCAAGAATTGGGTATTACGGAGCCTGAAGAAATTGATCTTGAAGCTATTGCATGGCATGTCGGGGCAAAAATAAAGAGAAGAAGGCTTGATGGTTGTGAGGCTCGTATCGTTGGTACTGGTGATAAGGCGATAATTACAGTTAACGCTACCAGCGCTTTTGTAAGACAACAATTTTCTATAGGGCATGAAATTGGACACTGGCACTACCACAGAGGAAAAAGTCTAGTATGTCGTTCCGATGAAATTGGGGGGCATAATTCAGGTGGTGCAACATTAGAACGCCAAGCCGACAAATTCGCATCGAATTTACTGTTACCAAATTACATTTTACAACCCTATCTAAGTCAGTTTAAAAATCTGAATTTTGATACTATAAAAAAAACAGCCAAAACCTTTGGAACAAGCTTACCAGCTACAGCAATAAGTTTAATCGAGCGTGGAGTATGGCCAGCAATGTTAGTTTGTCATGGACAAACAGGACGCAAATGGTTTTCACGCAATGTTGGTCTTTCTGATTCTTGGTTCCCGAATAGTGAATTACACCCGGAAAGCAATGCAATCGGCATCTTATATGGGAGCGATCCTGATCAAGTAAACCCTAAAAAAATAGGCGCTCATATATGGTTTAACTGCAGAGAAGCCTATGGTCGCGAAATTTATGAACAAAGTATCCGCACAATGGAAGGCGATACGCTATCTTTATTAGTTTTTAATTAAATAACGACTATTTTAGTCGTTGCTTATCATTTACACCCCAACCCTAAAACTTAATATGCTAATGGCACTTCAAGCCAACTGCCGATACTTTCACAAAAAATAAACACCTAACTGTTTTAACTTACGGAGCAACCTTACATGAATAAATCCGATCTCATCACTGCCATCGCTGAACACTCCAATTTAACCAAAGCTGATGCAGGTCGTGCCGTAGATGGCATCATAAAATCCATTGAAGCGGCTTTAGTGGCAGGCGATTCCGTGACCTTGGTTGGTTTCGGCAGTTTTGAAGTCAAAGAACGTGCAGAGCGTAAAGGCCGCAACCCGCAAACCGGTGAAGAAATCACCATCGCTGCCGCAAGACTGCCGAGTTTTAAAGCCGGTAAATCCTTAAAAGACGCTGTTAATATCTAATCCCTTGGCGTTGATTGGCTTGTTGTGTCAAAGCGGCATAATTTTAGCCGCTAAAATTTAAAGACTGATTTTACGGTTGCCCGTTGATGATGAGTTTGCGTGGGACATATTTAGTTGTATTCCACGCAGCTGTTTTGACGGGTTGCGGGCTTGGTGCAGTAACAACGGATTCCGTTATTTCAGTTGCCGCTGGTGTTGCCTTCGGAATATCGGATTTATTCACGTCATACGTGACAAACCGAGCATCCAGCCAATCGGCCCACTTGATGGCTTTTGCCATCAAGTCAACCCTGTAGATTGCGTTGTAATGCAGGGTCTTCGAGTGGTAGTTAGCCGCCCGCGTCCATAGGTCGCCTTTGTCATGTTTAATATGTTGTCGAAGCCGCCAGGCGGCAAGGTCGAACGAATAGCAGCCTGCCGCCGCGACATCGTTTGCCGAAATGCCATACTTGGCTAAATCACTTAAATACGCCGTGTTGAATTGCATCGCCCCCACATCATGGGTGCCGTTAGCATTAAGCACCCATTGCCCAGGCTTGCCCGCTTCCTTTTCCGCGACTGCAAGGACAATATTTGCAGGCACTTCGTATTTCATCGCCGCAGACAGTGAGCAGACGACGCGCTCTTGAAGTCGAGGCGACAGATCAGCAAAGGGCATGGTGGTAGCTTGCAACGGTGTTTGTGGGCTTTCATTAGCCTGGGTCGATAAGCTGAAAGACGTTATTCCCAAAGCGAGCGTTGTGTAAATGAGTTTTCGTTGCATGGTTGCGGCTCTAATTGTCGTTACGAGGCTTTTAAATCGCGGTCACGAAAAGACGCCACTTCTGATGCCGCGTCTTGAGATTGATTGGAACCTGCCGACGTTGACCCGGACGAGAGAGAATTGTTAGCAAACGATGAGGATTGGCTGGACCCCGAGCCCGGTACTGCATCACGGGCTTCGATAGCCGCAGCAATCTTTCCGCCCGTGGTCTCACTGACGCGATCCATCGCCGCATCCCGCATGTCGCTGGCCTTGGCTTTAGCCACATCCCAAGTGCCTTGTGCCAAATTCGCAACGGTATTCGCCGCGACTCTGCCCATTGAACCATCCATTGCTGAGGCAAGGGCACTGCCAGAACCGCTATTGTTGCCAGAGCCACCCCTCATGGCGGCCATCATGTCACCGGTGCCACTGCCAGCGCTTTCCGAGGCGGACGCTTTCGAGAAGGCCGACATAATGGCTTGGGCACCGCCTGCCATATTGGTTGCTCCCGCTGCCATGGCAGCGCCTGCGGTTGCGGCCGCAGCAGCCCCCATTGCCGCAGCCCCCATCGCCGTCCCCGCTCCAAAACCATTACCCAGTGAACCGGTACTGCCACCGGCAAGACTGCCAATGAGCGGCGGTACCTTATTAACCAGGGCAAGCAGCACCACCGAGACGATCATCATCACCCCTAATTCTTTCAGGCTGAGTCCGGCGCTCATGTGGGTGTAATACTGGTCAATAAAGGACTTACCAATCCCAACCAGCAACACCATGGTGAACAGCTGGGCGGCAACGCCTAATACGGTTTTAAAATAGATGATGGCCATCTCGGACGTCCAGCGCGAACCGCCGAAACCCAGGAAGAAAATACCCGCATAAGCCAGGACCCAACCGCTGACCAACAGCAACAGCATGTTCACGCCAATTAACGCCAGGATGACCAGTACAATCGCCCCCATGATAATCCCTACGGCACTATCAACGGGTGACCAAACAGAGGACTGATCAAGCACCTTAAAGAAAATGTCGAAACCTATATCGACAATACTGGAGGGTGTCAGTAAAGACCCCGTGCCCGTGGCATTACCGCCAATAGTGCGCAGTGAGTTCATGATGGAGGTGGCGAAGTTCGGACCGTTGACCAGCAGCCACCAGAAGAAGCCGGTAAACATCGTGAAGCGAATAAACTCCGCGAAGAATTCACCAATGTCCGCCTTACGCAAGGCCATTAAGCCGAAGGTCCAGACCATACTAATTAGTGCTAAGCTCCAAAATAACCAGCTGGCATGCGCCGTGATGGTCGACGCCCAGGTATTAGCCTTCGTTGAGTAACTGTTGAGGGCATTATCCAAAATCCCCGCATTATCGATTGCCGCCTGCGCATTCACGGAAAACAGCATCAACACCAGGATTAGCGGGAGCAGGGCGCCTCTAACTCTAACTAAATGAGCGAGCGTTGTCATCGCACCACCTAATAGCTTTTCTTTGGACTGGGCTTGAAACCTGAGCCGCTGCGTGGACAAGTCTTAAGCAATTCCTCCTTTTTTACCGGGTCGGTGATCTTATCTAAATCGGCACAGGTCGGGCTTGCAATGTCAGGTGCTTTTTCGCAGCCAACGAGCAAGACAGCAAACGTGCCGGCAACAATCATTAATAACAGTCTTTGTAGTTTCATCACACTTATCCTTACCAGCTTTTAACTGAGCTTTTGACAAACTTGCCGGTACGCAGTTGAGCGGCTGAGGCGGCTTCTTTGGCTTCACGATCTGCCAAGGCCTGATTGCGGGTGGCAATGGCGTTTTGTTGCGAGATTAACAGGCCGCGGATTTGTAACAACTGATTGGCTTGATGACTGGCCAGTTGGTTGGCGTAAGAAATGGCCTCCATTTGCCCGGTTGCGGTTTGCGCCGCCTTTTGCAGGCTCTCCAATTGACTGGCATCGGATTGCATGGCGTTCTGCTGTTCGTCCAGACCCTTGAACAGCGCATCCGTGGCTTTTTTCTGTGATTCAGAGCCTAAGCGCTCTGAGTCTTTCATCGCCGCCCATTCTGCATCAGTACAGCCACTGATGGAGTAACAAGGCGAGTCGCGGTAGGCGGCAGTGTCTTTGAACTTGCTCAAGTAAGAGTCCACGCCACCCAGTGTTGTTTTGTAATAGTTCAGGGTATCGATAGAACTACGCAGTTTATTCATCGTAGTCGTTGCCTGATCCCACACATAAGCCGCCGGTGCCACGGTGTTCTTGAGCATGTTTTCGTACTGTAAGAGTTGGGTCTTGTACTGGTCAATTTGCTTAGCGGTCTGCGCTGAGGCATTGAGTGAGGTCGCCAAGGTACTCACATTGTTGATGGGATCAAAGACGATATCGCCGACGCCGAAGATAGCAAGGGCAGGGGTTGCAACACCCAGACCAGTAAGCCCGGCAATAAGGGTTAACCTGAGGGAAATTTTAGCGGCTAAAATTTTTGGTGGTTTTTTCATTAGATTCTCCTTGGCGTTAAACACTTAATAATCAAAAGCCTGGTAAGGCTTGGAAAAGGTCATGTCCTTGGTGACGATGACGTTGAAACGGTAGCCCGGCCTGATTTCAAGTGTGGGAGCCACGTTCAGGTTTTTGGCGATCATTTGCGCAGTGACTTGTCCCAACTGTTGACCCAGCGCCTGGCTCATTGCACTATTCGCGGTGGGCTGTTGAAAGGCGCTGCTCGATTGGTTTTGTTGTTGGCTATAGGAGATACCGGCAGTGACCGCTGACATCAGGAAGGCAGAACCATAAAGCCGCAGGTAATGGTTATTCACCTGGTCATTGAAACCGGCGTATCCGGCACTGTCAGCCCCCGGCATGGCACCGATGTCCATGGCTTTGCCGTCAGGGAAGACAATACGTTGCCAGGCGACCAGTACCCGCGCTTGTCCATAAGACACATCACTGGAATAAGAGCCTACCAACCGAGAGCCTTGCGGGAGCAGCAGGTGTTTGCCGGTCGGTGTGTCGTAGACGTTTTGGGCGACTTGGGCCATGATTTGGCCAGGTAACTCCGAGTTGATGCCAGAAATCAGCGTACCCGGTACCACGAAGCCCGCACGCAGTTCATACGGTGTGCGCGGGGCTTCCGGCTCAGCGTCCAATTTCCAACGATCGCCGTGTCCTGAATCGGCAAACTGTCCCAGGTCTTTGCTTTTATTACTTTCGGTAGACGTTTGTAGCAGTCTTGGTGCGGTGTTTCCCCCTGTTGTTTCTGACCAGGCCGCTTGCAGCTGCTGCATGTGGGCCTTATAGCTCGCTGTCGGGTCGTCGTGGGTCTGCGCATCAATCTGCTGACGAAGGGCGGCAAGTTGGGTAATGGCTTCGTCGCGAGTGGTTGGCGGATTGCGATCGGTTTTACCGCCCGGTGTCGAGCCCGCACTGCGCGGGGCTGTCATTGGTACTTCGGTTTTAGCCTTGATAGCGGCCTCAAGCTGTTGCATTTTTGCCATGCGAATCCGTTCCAGCTCATCATTGCGGTGAGGATTCGTATCGGAGAGTGGCGGTGTCGGCGGTGCCTCCAGATTTTCCGGGCGAGCGACAATAATATGCGGCTGTTCCGGCACCATTAATGGCTGGGCGGGCTCGGCCTGGATGATGCCTCCCTGCTGGATTCCGGCGATTTCGTTGGCAAACATGCTGGTGTTGCCGGTCTTTTCATCCTTGGCATCAGACTGCCGGTGCTGTTGGTCGGCACGATCGGCAGCGACTAATACCATGACGATAAGAAACACCGTCATCAAGCCACCGATGATATACACCGGTAAATTATTGACGCGGCGTACGCCTGCATTGGGAGATACTTCACCAGGGGAGGCCTCTGGCGACATTTGATCTTCGGTCATGATGCTCATCGTCGACTTACTCCTTACGAACCCAATAGCCTGCCGGGGACATCGTGCCATCTTGCAACTGATAAGCACGATTAAGTGATTGCTCATGGTTGATGACCAGGCTGACCCGGGTCAGGTCTGAGCCTTTGGCTTGATCTATGAGGTAAGACAAGGGCAAGCCAGGGGATGACGATGCGGCAGGTTCTACAGTCATTACTTGACCTGTGCTATCCGAATTGCCGACACTGCCTATTTTGGGTTCCGGTTTGAACTCCAGGACGGCATAGCCCTTGGCTCGCAGGGACTCGACCAAGGAAGTGCCAAAGAAATCCGGTGTTGCTTGTTGCAGGTCAAAGCGAGTGCTGGCCGGTGGATACAGCGTCACCAGTTTTTTAACCACGTCATCGGCAATCTTCTTGTCGTTGGCGGCTACGGTGTTTTCAATGAAATTGCCATAGGGCGATGTGGCTACACACCCGGTCAAGCCGATGAGGAGTAGAGCAAGTAAAGGAAACTGACGCATGACTAATTCCCCTTGGTGATGGTGACGCGGTCTTGGCTGCTACCAACACCGGCAATCAAAATGGCTTTCTCGAAAATCGTGTCCACGATGTAGCGATCGCCTTGGACCCGATAGTTCACAATCACGGTTTCGTCATCGGTGAACAGGTCGCCATCTTTCCGCACCACCAGCAAGGTCGGGGCTTCAGTCTGGGCCATGGTGCTTGGCATCTGAATGATGGTTTTAACGCCGTCGTTATAGACGCGCACCGGTTTCCAAGGGGCTTCTCCGTCTACGTCATAGGCAAAGTTCAGATCTCCCAGGTACTCGCCGGTTTGCGGAATCGTGCGTTCATGCTTTTCTTTCACCTCATGGCTCTTGAGAGCATCCCATTTTGCCACAGCATCTTCGGTGTAAGTAAAGGCCACACGCGGCATGAACTCAGTGCGATGCGAGCGCAGCCGGAAGTGATAAGTCCGGCGGTTGGTGGTGACAATGAGGGAGGTTTCCAGGCCCACATCCATCGGCTTGATGATCAAGTGCTGCACTTCAGCAGGGCCGCTGCCGGTGATGGCTGGTTCCACCGTCCACCGGGCCGTGTCGCCCAGGTGAATCGAGTTGACCTGTTCGCCTGCCTGCAGCTCAACATCGCACACTTGCAGCACAGCACAAACGATACTGGGTTGCTGCGCACCAAATAGGAATTTGATTGTCCCATCAGCGCCGGGTACCGGCTTGATACCTCTGGCACTGGCCGCTTGCCATTTATGGGCAATAGCAATGGCGGCCTTTTCTTGTGGCGTCAAATCCGGATTCTGGTTAGAAAAATACAGATCGGCCAGATTGTCACCAGGGGCGGCCAGTGCGAGAACCGGCACAGCACCCAGGATCATTAATGCGAAGAGAGTCTTTTTCATGAGAGTGTGACCTTATAGTTGAGTCGACCAGGAGAAATCACGAACATAGATACCCAGCGGGTTATTACGCACTTGTTCTTCGGTGGTTTGTGGTGTTGCCGGCACGGTATAGACAGTCACCAGCGCACGCATGCGGAAAGGCTTATTCTTGATGACGCCTTGCCGGTCGCGCAGCGTTTCCATCCAGTCCACTTGCCAGGTATCAGGGGTTTGTGGGATGACAGAGAGAATATCGATACTGACGGTTTCCTTGACTGCACGCTTAAACGGGCTGCTTTCTTCGGTACCGTTCAGCCATTCGTTGGCTTTGACCGTGGCTGGATCGTTTGACGACAGCATCGAATACACCCGAAATACCGCCTTTCGCTGTAAGGCAATATCAGGCGTCACCAAGCGGGCATCGTTGATGAACGAAGCTACTGCTGCATGGACGACACGAGGGTCGGCATTAGCGGCACGCTGGGCAGGAGCTACGGCGGCAGCTTGTCCTAACTTGTCGACTTCGACCACATAGGGCACAAACTTGGACTGACTACCGATGTAGATCATGCCGCCCACACCGGACAAGGCAATCATCATCGCCAGGATGCCGAGCAGTTGCCACATTTGCCGATTGGCGACATTGGCAGCACTTTGATCGTTCCAGGTGCGGCGAGCGGAGAGATACGGGTTTTCGTTCTCCCCTTGGCGTCTGCCCCCGACCATGGGTTCCGTGGAGCGGCGTTGATCACCGCCGGTGGGCTTTTTAAAGAGTAAGCCCTTAATCGTTGCACCGATGCTCATGCTGGGACTCCGTAGTCGTTGAGATTTAATCCTCTGCTGGCCAACCATTCATGTACCCAGTGGTCACCAAACTTGGCTTCCAGGTTTTTGATAGTGGCAACAGATTCCTTGTCCGATGCGCCGACAAAAGCCAGCGTCAGCGGGCCAATGGCTAAGTCATAAAGCCGCCGTCCGTTTTCTGAAACGTAGTAGTACTGACGCTTTGGAATGGCCGTTGCCAGAATTTCAATTTGACGGGCGTTGAGACCCATGCGGCGATACAGCGCCGCCGTGTCTTCATCGCGGGCGTAGATATTGGGTAAGAAAATCTTGGTGGCGGTGGATTCCACGATGACATCCAAAATGCCGCTGTTGGCTGCGTCTGAGAGGCTTTGTGTGGCCATCAGCACCAGGCAGTTTGCTTTACGCAATACCTTCAGCCATTCTCTGATTTTGGCTCTGAAGGCGGGGTGTCCAAGCATCAACCAGGCTTCATCCAGGATGATGACGGCAGGCTGACCTTTCAGTGCGCGCTCGATACGACGGAACAGATAGAGCAATGTGGGGAGCGCGTATTTTTCGCCTAAGTTCATCAGTTCTTCGATTTCAAACACGGTAAAGTCAGAAAGTGATAAACCATCCTCTTCCGCATCCAGCAGGTGGCCCATGGTGCCATCGACTGTGTATTGCTTGATGGCTTCACGAATCGTTTCATCCTGAATGGTCACCGAGAACTCCGACAGGGTACGGGCACCGCTGGCGTTCATACTCATGATGGCGTTGCCGATTTCGTTGCGCTGCCCTGGTGTGGTCTCTACTTTATTGAGAGCCAGTATCGTGTCGATCCATTCCATTGCCCAAGCACGGTCGCCCTTGGTTTCCAGGAACTGCAAGGGACAAAATGCCAGTTTTTCGTCGTCAGCGGCCACGGTGAAATGCTTGCCCCCGGTTGCTTTTGCCAGCGGGTAGATCGACATGCCTTTATCAAAGACAAAAATAGACATGCCCTTGTAGCGCCGTAGCTGGGCGGCGATTAATGCCAAATGGGTAGATTTTCCAGCGCCCGTCGGACCGAACATGAACGTGTGCCCCAAATCGCGCACATGCAAATTCAAACGGAACGGCGTCGCACCGTGGGTCACACCTTGCATAAGGGCCGGTGACTGCGGCGGGTACATCGGACAAGGGGCATCCGATAAACCCGTCCAGATGGTGCTGGTCGGTAACAGGTCGGCCAGGTTCATAGTGTTGATAAGTGGACGGCGCACATTCTCAACACCATGACCGGGCAACGAACCCAGGAAGGCATCCAGGGTGTTGATGGACTCAATGCGGGCAGCGAAGCCAAGGCGATTGATAGCCTTCTCCACTGAGCGTGCAGAGGCTTCCAGTTTGTCCCGGTTTTCGTCCATTAGGATGACGACACTGGTGTAATAGCCTTGAGCAACCAGACCGCTATTCACCTCGGCAATGGCCGATTCAGCATCAGCCACCATCGAGATAGCATCCTGGTCAATAGTGCCGGTGTTGGTGTTGAATACTTGGTCGAAAAAACCGCGAATTTTCTGTTTCCATTTCTTACGATACTTGTCCAGATGCGCAACGGCTTCATGGGTATCCATGAAAATGAACCGCGACGACCAGCGGTATTCGCAAGGTTGCTCACCAAGTGCCGTCAAAATGCCGGGAGTAGACTCCAAGGGGAAACCTTCTATAGCGACAGCCTGGACAAACTTGCGGCCAATTTTGGGTACGACACCACCCCACATTTCTTGCCCGCCAATGAGTGCATCCAGATACATCGGATTGCTGGGCAGAATGACGGGATGGTTCAAGCCGGTGACGCAGAATTGCAGCCAACGCAAGAAATCATCATGAGTAACGGTTGAACCATCTTCGTTGACCATCTTCTGCCCCCGCAAGCGGGAAAGGTTGATGGCTGACGACAGACGCGATTCAATGTTGAGGCATTCTCGATTGAAGTAGTCGATCAGCCCTTGTGTTTGCGCTTTGTGGTCCGGGGCTACGGCATCATCATCGAACATCAGTTCGACAAACTTGCGTTGGGCCAACAGCGGCGGGAAATAGGTAACTGTCAGTACGAAATACCCCTCATACATGGTACCCAGGCCTTCAAACAGCCGACGCCGTTCTTCATCAATGGCCGCAGACACCGGGTCGGGAAAATGTGAAACGCCTTTATTTGAGTAATTCGGCGCTGGCCGACGTACCGCATCAACATGCACCATCCAGCCATTGCCAAGGCCGGACAGTGCCTGGTTGATACGGAACGACACCATTTCTCGCTGTTCATCGGTGCTGCTCGCATTGTCGTCGCCTTGATATAGCCAGCCTGCCATAAATGAACCGTTCTTGCCGACGATGACGCCGTCATCGACGACGGCGGCGTAATTGAGTAGATCGGCAAATCCGGCAGCATTTGATCGGTGTTTTTTCAGCTCCACTTCATCATTGACGGCACGGATACGAGAGTACAGAACGAGCAACATCAACACGCCAAGGCCAGCAATGGCAATTGCAATTGATTCGATCATTGGTATTGTTTCCCTTGGCTGTTTGGATTCAATCGAAAGGGAGTGCTGCGTGCTGGGTAGTACGGCTCATATTTCCGGTGCCGTAGGTACACAAACCGCAGTTTGGGATCGGACTTTGCCATAAGACGGCACGCAAAGAGCGCACCGAACCACAACAGAAGTCCAATCACAGTAGCCCTTAGTTCTTGTGCGCTGAAAATCAGCGCAAACGCCACTAGGCCGGAGAACATCACCAGTTCACGATCCCCACCCATGAACAAGTTCTCTCGATTACCGGCCCGGCGAATTGGGATCGTGCGAAGTGCCATGGTTATGCACTCCGTCCAGAATCAGTGGCTATAGCCTGAGCCTGGTGAATAAAGCTTTCACCCAGGGAAGCGATTTCAGCGCCATGGCCAAAGAATGTACTCATCATGTTTTGCGCCCCGACCAGTAGAGCCATGACCAGCGTCAGGAAGATCAAAGTCCTGAAGAAGCCGTTAAGGTCGCCGCCGAAGATCAAGATGCCGCCGGCAATCACGATGCCGATGATTGACAGTGCGAACGCTACCGGACCGGTGACGGAATTACGCAGGTTGGTTAGCCAAGATTCATAAGGCAGCGAGCCACCAGTGCCTTCTGAGGCGAAAGCGTGTTGAGGTGCAAAGAGAATGAACGCCAGTAGCAGAGACATGCCAATGTAGTACATCGTCGGACGGTGGAAGGCAAAGGTTTTGGATAAGGTTGCTTGCATTTGGAACTACTCCTAGAGAGTTTTAGTGATGTAGCGGCCGTCCTCGTAACCGGAAATTTCAAGAATTTCCTGTATGCGGCGACCATCTGGGGTACGAGTGATATGAACAACAACATGAACCACTTCACCTATCAGCGGTTCAATATCCGATGGAGCCGACGCATTGCGGGTAATAAGCGACTTCAAACGAACCAGGCCAGCGGCGGCATTATTTGCATGAAGAGTGGCTGCCCCTCCTTCATGTCCGGTATTCCAGGCATCAAGCAAATCCAATGCTTCCGCTCCACGCACCTCACCGACCAGGATTCGGTCTGGTCGCATACGCAGAATGACTTTGAGTAGTGCCGTCATCGGCACATCAAGTGACGTGTGATATTGGACGAAGTTTTCAGCGGCACACTGGATTTCCCCGGTGTCTTCAATGATGCAGACTCTCTCGGTAGGATTACATGCCACCATTTCATTGATGATGGCGTTGACCAGCGTGGTCTTCCCAGAGCCGGTGCCACCTATTACCAGAATATTTCGGTGATTTTTGACGGCTGCTTTCAATGCGTCATGTTGTGCGGGCGTCATTATTCCGCTGGCAACATATTGCTCAAGGGTGAATATGGCGATGGCTTTCTTACGAATGGCAAAAGTTGGTGCGGGGACAATGGGCGGAAGCTGACCAGCGAAGCGTGAACCATCCAGTGGCAACTCTCCTTCGATGATTGGCTTTACCCTGGTGACTTCTTTGCCGTGATAGCCAGCAACGGTTTTAATAATCGCCTCGGCTTGTGCAGTGCGCAGGGTTCCGATGCATTTCATTCCTTCACCTAGCCGTTCTTGCCACAATTTGCCATCGGCATTGAGCATTATTTCAACGGTCTTTGGATCATTCAGAGCGGCCACAAGCATCGGGCCCATGTCCCGTTCGAGCTTCTTCTTAGCTCTTTCTTTTACGCTTGAAAAATGGTCGTCTTGCTCATTCATTATTTTGTTCCGCTATATCCATTGGCATCCATTCTACACAAATGCGGATATAACGAAACAAATATTAAAAAATATATAAAATAAGCGCGAAGGTTAACTGGAAATTCGAAATATCTTCCTTGGAGTTAACGCTTGTCCGGCTTTTTAGCTTGGAGGTGTTTGCGGTTTTCCTGATCCCATTGCTGCACTTTGTACGCCTGGAATTCGGTCAAGATTGCAGAGACACGCACAAAACCATCAGGTAGGCTTCGTGCAGTCTTTCCACCTGCCAGTTCGGCCAATGCGTCCTTGTCTAAGTCTGTTAATTCAAGCAGTATCGGAAGCGATGTTTCCAAGGCATCCGCAATGGATTCCATAATCTTGAGGGATGGATTTGCTTTGCCGTTGGTTAGATCTGACAAAAACGAAATTGAAATACCTGCCTTAATAGCCAGGTCATTTTTGGTCATGCCCAGCTCATCGAGTAGGCGTAAAATGTTAGTAAAGAGAATCTGGTTGTACACGGTTAGTTTAATGTCCTATTGAGTTGTTCAAAATTTTAGCCGCTAAAGTTCTAAAACACGCTACAAGTTCACATTATAAAGCCTATTATGAGGATAGACTGGCAGATGGCCATTATTAATGGCGGTAGTGCTTAGTATGTAATTTTCTGAATCAGTATTTTATAGGCCATCCGTGATGCTCTCCTGATGTTTGGCCTCAAGCCTAGAGAGCGGAAGATAATCTTATGTCAAAAGTACAGAAGACCTGTTGCTTGGTTGTTATTTCAGTCGCATTTATTGGGTGTGCAAATACAGCTGCTAATCTGCAGATGGAAACTGCTAGATATATCGGCGGTAACGTCTCTGCTGAACAAGTCGCAGTTTCCGACATTGATCGTGGTGCCACCGATGTAAAGTGGAAAGCTAAAGCTCCTAACGGCAACTATGACTGTAGTGCCGATGACATGGTACGCCGAGTATCTTGTACTAAGAAGTAGCTTTTTGATCGGCTTATTAATACACTATATCGAAAATTAAAAAGAGACTGACAGCTCACTTTGGCGACTAACATACGCTTTGACCCCGTAGGCATAATCTTCTAAATCAGGCTTCAAAAATTCAGAGAGTTTTGGCTTACAGGTACAAAAGTAAAAATATTTAGTATTGGTTCCCATTTTATTATTATTCGGTTATAGTTATGTTCAATGAATAACCCTCGGAAGGTGAAAATATGGCAACTACTTCTCACACTATCGACCACATTACCCTTGAACGCCTCGTTGAAGCGGGTGCTGTGCATGGGGCAAGTATTGTTGGCCAGCCCGGTGGCTGGGGCGTAATTATTAAATATGGCATGACCGATGGTATGACTGAGCGTGTATTAGCAGCTAAGCGTGGCGCTGCTCGCGTCTTTCGTAAATTTGAAACTTTGGTTGGCTATCTTAAGGGTGTTGGCATTAATTGTTATGAGGTTGATGCGAGTAATTTCGATCCTGTTGCAGTCAATTCCGAGCGGAAACGTGTTGATGCCTCTGAACGCATGAAGGATGCTCACGATGCTGCTTCTTATAAAGGCTGGCTTACCCAGCAGGTTCAAGAGGCCATCGATGACCCTAGGCCGAGTGTGCCACATGGTCAAGTTTTAGATGATTGGAAGATTGAGCGCACTGCTCTTCTCAATAAATTAGAGAACGCTAGAGTTTAGTTTTGCCGTACTGGAAACCTGCCGCTATTGCCGATCTGAAGAGCATTACTGCTTATATTGGTCAGGACAACCCAGGGGCGGCAATAGAAACGGGTGATATGCTAATCGAGAAGGCCGGACAACTTGATCAAAATCAGGCGTTAGGTCGTATCGGACGAGTTAAAGGGACACGCGAACTTGTGGCTCATCCTAATTATATTTTGATATACAGAATAGTTGATAAAGACGTAGAGGTGTTGCGCGTCAAGCACTCGGCTCAGAAATGGCCTTAAAATGACGAATTAGATAGTAAAAAAAGATGTGCAGTATGTAGAAAAGAGAAACCCCTGGCACCGATAAAGTTGCAATAGTCTTGGCGGACACAACTTTATAAACACCAGGGGTCACGAAATACGGATGAAGTATAGCATAATGAAAATAAATATACAACGACACGACCGCCAAGAAGACAGGCTATGTGTCTTCTAATGTAAATTCTATTGGCAATAAATGTGGGCATCAGACAGATGCACCTCGTTTCTTCGCACCCCCTGAGAAACACGCAAAGCGTCCAGAGATATTACGCCGTATTCAACTGGCGATTCAGAACTATTACCGGAAACCAGGTACATTGCCGTTGCTGAATGCTGTCAATGGTTCAAATAGACAACAGCGCAGTGAAAGACGAGAAGCGTGCATCGATATGCTCGGTTGTATCCTCCACTATACCGATCTAATAACGCTTCGCGTCGCTATTCCCCAAGCCAATGGCTCGACTGCTGGTTTAACTATGCCATACCTGGCTAATCTATCCGGCTTAGGCGAACGTAGAGCTGAAAGAGCTATCCACGATCTTAAGGCTGCTGGCATCATTACAGTGCATCCAATATGCGTAAAACTTCCTGATGCCACTTATAAAGGGTTGGCGGCCATAAGAGCAGTAAGCAACCACTTATTTACTGCTCTTGGTTTTGCTGACTGGCTGGCTCACGAACGACGCAAAGCAAAAGAGCGTAAAATTCAAAAAGAAGAAAAAAAGCGTCGCAAAGAATTAGCACATATCCAGATGGCCATTAATGCCGCAAAACCGCGCACTACAGCCAATGATAACCGCACAGGCACAATGTCGTCAGTCGCGGATCATATTGCCGCAATGAAGGCTATTTTTAAGCCCCCCCCAGATTAATCATCCGCTTCAGACCTAATACATTCAATCAGCCATTCTAAATGGCACAGCCCCCTATTGCCTGTCATAAAGAAAAACGAATAAATCTGCCATTTATAGCCCTGTAACAGGCATAGAAAGAACCAAAAGGATAGAAATTCACCACTAAAAATGAACGTTACTGCCAGGTTGCAAGAGCGATTTGCCGCAATGCAATTTAAGTGTCGGTAAGTTAAAAGGACATTAAAGTTAAGTGTCGTTAAGTACTCTTTTTAGTGTCGGAACTTAATCAAATTCTTATTACAGATCACAATAAGGAGCTTCGCCTTCTTTTTTAAGAAAAAAGCATAAGGAGCTACGCACTAATTTTATTAAAAGCCCCGATATTCTCACGCTGGCTGCTTCGCTGCCGACTACATCCCATATTACAAACCTTAAAAAGCGTTTTAACTCCAGGGGAAAGGGGCAAATTTCAAAATAAGTTATATTTCCCGGAGAGGCCACGCAGTAAGGTAAAGATCAATTGCGAAATTTTGATGATAAACAGTTGTGAATACTCCACCGGCTAAAAGCCGGTGGCTTCGGGTTACGGCTTAAAGCCGGATTTCATCGACCCATTGGGTCGATTACAGTACCTTGAAATCATCGTCAGGCTCATCCGGTTTCTGCTCTTCGATGTATTTCTTCCATACCTCATCCGTTACATTTCCACTCGACGCAACCCAGTAGCCACGAGCCCACAAATGTTGTCCCCAGTAACGCTTCCTCAAAACCGGAAATTCCGACAGCATCTTGTGCGAGCTTTTACCCTTCAGAAATTGCACTTCTCTTGATACCGATAGCTGCGGTGGTATTCCAATCAGTAGATGCACATGATCCCGGTTGATTGGCCCAGCGTAGATCGTCATTTCTTGGCTGTGCGCAATTTCTCGCAATAATTCGCGGCACCGTAAGCCAACATCTCCTACCAATACCTCATAACAGTATTTCGTTACCCACACCAAGTGGTACTTACAATCCCAAATCGTGTGGCTTCGGCGCTTGTAATCTTTCATGCAGCCATTCTAATCTTATCCCTTTACCCTTGTCGCCTAAAGGCGAGGGATTTACTGATCCCCTATCGGGGACTTTAAATTAACTTTTATGACAAAAATAATTTTAGCGGCTAAAAATTAGCAGGCCTATACGAAAAGCTTTTATTCTTTTAGAGACTTAAAGAGTTCAATGACAGAGCTTACTATTAGATTTTTAAGATCCGCAATAAATGGTTAAGAGCAACCAACCGGTGATAATTGAAATTTCGTTTGAGTAAAAAAGAGTTATTTAACTGAACTAATAGCTTTTGTTTAGCTAAATACATTGACTAATAGAGCAAATAGACCTACTCTCTTATAAAAATTTAGTCGAATAAGTGGATATAACGAAAAAATTAGCGATATAGTCAGTCATGATTAGAATGAAGCACCCCATATTTCTACGGGGTGCTTGCCTCAGGTACTGACATACTTGAAGCCAGGCGCGGACACCTGCAATTGTTATTGAATATGTAAAACAAGAATGGGTCAAGCGATGACGAATATTATTAATTTTCCAAAGCCAGGCTTGTTTCCTATTAAAGTTGATCTGAATCCCCAAAAACCGGGAATAATCTCTTTAGTAATAAAGGGCGTCTGGGTCTTCACAGTTCTTTTCTGGCCGTTCATAAGATTTTTTTTATCAATTGACTGTGCTTTGCAGTTCTTTCGCATGATTTATTTTTGGAACACACTTGGCATGTATGCGGGCTGGACGTTCATGATTCACTTTTCTGTTCTTACCGTGTTTACCTGCTTTGTTTCAATTTATAAACCAAATGCAGAATAAACATTTTAGCCGCTAAAATGTTTATTGATTAATAATAGTTTAGCTAAATATATATTGCTGGCTGACACCGGCATTTTTCAACCTAGGCGCGGAGCAGTGATAATGGGTGCGATTCATGAAGAAACAGCTTACCGAAGCTCAATTTCAAGCGTGCATCAAAGGCTTGGATGTGGGACAACAGACCATAGAAATCGCTCATGCGGTACTGGTATTGGGTCAGCCGCAAGCGACGTTTGTTGCGTCGCTGGGACTGTCAAGAGGGGCGGTTTCACAAGCAGTGCATCGAGTTTGGGCGGCTTTCATGACAAATAATTTACCCGAAGGGTACGAGAGGGTTTCTGTGGTGCTGCCAGAACACCAGGCGTACATCGTAAAGAAGTGGGCTGAAGGAGCAGTAAAGAAACGGGAATCCAAAGTATGAAAACACTGGTAGTTGCACAACAAAAAGGCGGAGTTGGCAAAACTTCGAGTCTGGTACATCTAGCATTTGACTTTTTTGAGCGCGGCCTGCGTGTCGCAGTTATTGATCTGGACACTCAAGGAAACGCGTCATTTACGCTACAAGACTTCCGTAGCGGTTATCTTGCAAGCCAGATGTTTGACCAAGATGGCGACAATCTACGTGAATGGTTTAGCGACCTTCCAAATGAGCCCTTAATAAGCTTGATTGAGTCAGATGCGGTGCTGGCAAACATGGAAAAACGTAGTCTTACCGATACAGCTACTGTTTTCACAGAGAACATAAAAGCGTTGTCAGATAGTGGTTTTGACGTGGTTTTTGTCGACACTGCGCCTGCCCTGGGTGTCAGTCTGGTGGCTTCTCTTTACGCAGCGGATTGTGTTTTGTCACCTATCGAGCTTGAGGCTTACAGTATTCAAGGCATCAAGAAAATGCTCACAACCATAGCAAACGTCAGAAAACGAAACACTAAGCTGAAATTTCTTGGCATGGTACCGAGCAAAGTTGACGCCAGAAACCCGCGTCATGTTCGCCACCTGGATGAGCTGCAAAAAGCCTATCCGCAACTAATGATCCCTGCCGGCATTGGTCTGCGCAGTAGTATTGCCGATGCGTTGGCATCTGGCGTACCTGTTTGGAAGATCAAAAAGACCGCAGCACGTAAGGCCACGACAGAAGTTCGCGAATTGGCCGCCTATGTTTTTGAAAAGATGGAGATTACAAAATGACTAACGCTACCAAGAAAAATCCAATGAAGGTTGTTCCAAAGGCTACAGCAAAGCCTCTCTTATCAGGACTTGGCCTAGAAAGCATGGGCGATCTATCAGCCCTCTTGGATGATCCTGGGTCAGCTATAAATACTGGTGCCCCTCTGGCGTTGGATATAGATCTGATTGATGAAGATCCCAAACAACCTCGTACCGAAGAAAACCCTGGTTTTTCAAATGAAAGCTTAAACGAACTAGCGGCATCAATTGCACTTCGTGGCGTTAAAACTCCAATTTCAGTACGCGACAACCATGATGCACCGGGCCGCTTCCTAATCAATCATGGTGCACGCCGTTTTCGTGCCTCTATAAGGGCTGGCAAGATGACTATTCCAAGTTTTATAGATAACGATTACAACGAGGCCGACCAGGTGGTGGAGAATCTGCAGCGCAACGAGTTGACTCCCCGCGAGATTGCTAACTATATAGGCCGTGAGCTGGCCAAGGGCGTCAAAAAAGGCGAGATTGCTAAGGCTATCAGTAAGTCACCGGCTTTTGTGACACAGCATGTCACCTTGCTTGATTTACCTGATCCGATTGCTGATGCTTTCAACTCGGGCCGAGCCAAGGATGTAACGGTTATTAATGAGCTGGTGACAGCCTTCAAGAAAATGCCAACGGAGGTCGATAATTGGTTGGGTGATGAGACTCAAGAAATTACGCGGGGTTCAGTCAAACTGTTGCGCGAGTTTCTGGACGACAAGCGAAAACACGAGGACGACGAGCAAAATCAAGATACCAGCATGGCTGATGTTTTCAGTAGCAATACCGAACAAGAGAGTGAAGATCAAGAATCGGATGTTAACGCCAAGGAGAATAAGCACGAAAAGCAGGTAGACCCAGACAGGCTGAAAAAAGCTATCGTCCAGGTACTGCATGATGGCCGCCCCGCTCGATTGATTTTAAGTCGTCGTCCTCCAAATGAAGGCTTCGCTTGGCTGAAATACGACGATGACGGCCATGAGTTCGAGGCTAATCTTGCTCAAGTGCAGCTTGTGGCTGTGTTAGAAGGATGACGTAAGAATTCGACTCCATGTTCGGCGACAATTACTGTGTTCTAACCGGCAAAGATAATTGTCGCCGGACAACTCCAAAAGTTCAATATGCTGAACCTCTTATTCGTTAAGAGTTTGATTTATTCGTTAAGAGTTTGATTTATTCGTTAAGAGTTTGATTTAGTCACTTTAACAAAAGATTAAAGACGGCCGTCATACTTATTACATCAGGAATAGGAAATGGCTGAATTTACCTGTTGAAATTAGAAAACATCTTTACTTTTCCAAACTACCCATTCGATTGTAGGGTCTTCTGGAAATTTTTTTAGAAATCGTTTTTCGCCCGATCGCTTAAGTGAAGCATTATCATTCCAAGCTACCCACCCACCTGCTCTGACTCCTGCGTATATAGTTTCAATTGTTGCCGAATTGACTTTAAAGTCTTCCATAGCATAGCGTAATATCTTATCGGCTTTATCTCTGCTGATAGATTGGTTCCAGTAGAGATAGTCGTGAATTATAGCTGGATAGGTGTATTGACCGTCAGGTGGAAGAACAGACCAGAAAACTCTCGGTATGCTGGCAAAATCAGTGACAAACCCTACAGGCACGTTTATTTCAGGCAGATCTTGCCCAGGATTTGGTTTCCAACCAATTGGCTCTCTTAAAAAATACATGCGGTCGGAAAATCTGCCCAAGTGAAGTGGTTCAGAAACGGAACCTAGAGATTTCATCCATTTCTTTAGCCATTCATCAGCAGCAGCTTTGTCGCTGTATGATGCATCGTTTATATTAGTCTCTGCAAATACCCTGGAACTCATAGCTATTGAAGTTAAACCAGTCATTTTCAGGAATGATCGTCTTGTGAAAATCATTTACCCCCCTTGAGTTGAATGAATGCTAATTGGTCTATTCATGTTTAAGTGTTCTTAGTATCTGGTCTTTAACCAGCTCATTTAATTCCTCCATGTAAGTATCGGTCGATGATTTAAAACGAGAGCATTCACCGAAGCCGCCAATGAAAACTCCCAATTCTCCAAAATCAGATTTGACCTCTGGTGTCGGCTGAAATGAGATCAAGTAAACCCCCATGGTTCCAGCCCTCCCTCTTGTACATACTGGTCGGTTCTCGTTTTCGAAAACCAAGAATTTCCGTCCCATTTTTATAGATGAATTTTTTCTTAAGCCATATGGCATTCGTTGGCTTATTTCATCAATCATCTCATTAGAATCCATACCTGTTGCATCCTGAAGGTCACTATCTGTTAGTCTTTTAAAACCTTCATCTTTTAAAACCTTAGCTATTGCATAGAGCAACTCTTCCGTAAGCTCAAGCTTTTGGTCGTCAGTTACACCGGTTGCTTGATCTTCCGTTACTTTATATGTAGTTAGGTCTAATCTAATAGGGATTCTTTTATGTCGAAATTCTTTATTTAATTCACTATCGGCTTTATCCGCCTCATCAATAGATAAATTCCAGTTTCCAATGGTTTCACGTTTAGAATTGTCTTCATACTCTGGCGAACCTGTAAAGATAGAAACAAACTCTAGTGCTGGTGGTACGTCACTATCAATTTCTGGGTCGGTTTTAGCATATCCATGTACTACGGCACTATCAGATGGGTCTGACTTGCCTAACTGAGAGATAAAACCAAATTCAAAACTCGATATAAATTGAAGCGATATTGGTAACAATGTGTTAGTTGCTCGTGCGGAATCTCCATTTGAGGCAGGACAAGCTTTTGCGTCCGATAAATATTTTGATTCACGGGCAGCGAACTTTTCTTTGTAATGGTCTTTGTAAAACTCTATGTCGTCTTCGTCTACTGCACGAAAACAATCAAGAGAATGTGATTTTTCATTATTATATGTAAAACAACTAAAATCCTTCAGAAATGGAGCTGGATTTATTTCTGTAAAGCAGAAATCAGAGGCCTTAATACCACTTCTGGCTACCAACTCTTTCTCAAGTTTGTTGTGAGGAAGGCGGCACCCATCATTTTCCATGAATGTTCCGTTCTTCATTGACTTGTATAAACGAGCGATGTCTTCGCAGGCCGTGATCTTGTCAAAGGACACTTCCGCTTGTGACATAACAGGGCAAAACATAATCCATGCCCATGTAATGAGCCTTCTAAAATTGGTCAATTTGACCATAGAGATTATCCAGAAAATAGCGGAACGCCATATTTATGTTGCTCTTTACCTCGGTATTCTTGAGAAAATAACCAAAACGAAACGCTGCAGTTCTTTGCGCCGGTGATCCGTGCGCATCCTCCTCCATTTCCCTGTATAAACCAATCAACATCAAGTTATGCTGAAATTCATTGATATCGTTATTTTCTAATGAACTTGAGAAAACGATGCCAGTAAGAAAATCTGCGCCAAGTTCTACTCGTTTTGAGCCGTATTCTTTTAATAAATGTTCAGCTGAATTTACTTCTATTTCCATTTGAAGAACATGGGCCAATTCGTGTGTGATCGGCGCTAAATAAGAATCAGAGGTTTCGCTAGGATAAGTCACAAGATATCTCTGTTCACCGTTTTTAGCTGTTTCGTCTGGGGCTGCCGAAAAACGTAAGTTTTTGCACCCTTTAAAATGTAGCTTATCTGGATCGAGCCCCATTCTCTTTATAACCGTGTGAATATCGGCACTATTTGCAAGATTCAATGGGTCTGTGTCATCACAAGGTATAACGGGCTTTTCTTCTTTGCCTACCGTTACAGAATTTAAGCATCCTTTATATAAGTTTTTCTCATCGGCGTGGATTTCTGTACCAGACCACATGAGTAATATTGACAACAGTCGCAATGACCATCGTTTTAGGCCCATCACAAACAAAGTACTTGTCATTTGCAGACACCTTGCCAAGCATATCCTCCCGCTGGGCATCCCATGTTACACATAATTGCCTGAGCATATCCGCTCTGACAATTAGGTTGTTGTTGAGTTGCACCTGGATTTACATATCCCCAGCAACCACATTGACTCAATGGCGTGCCTGATGGAAGGCCTTGGCGACCTTGAGAATGGTCGCCTGTGTCTAGTTCGTCATTTTCATTATCCTCTTCCGCAATGGCTCGAATATCCCCTTTACTCATATCACAAATTTTAGCAATCGAAGTTATGGTTTCACCTTGCTTCAGCTTCCTCTTTACCATTGAGTCACTGCACTCTGCAAACACAGACGATGAAAACACAAGAAAAAAGAAACTGAATACACTGATCAGTCTCAATACGCGAGTTAGTATTGAAAAAGACATACCCACCTCCTGCAAAAAATTAAAATGAAAAACCTAGCAGCCGTCATTAAGGGCTAATCTTAAGCTCTTGTTAAGAGCTTGCCAATATTTGTCCGGCGTCAATTATCTTTTCCGGATCGCTGATTGTTAATCAATGGCGATTAATGAATGACCACTTTTGAAGGTTGACCATCTAAGCACCGGAAACTGGCGACGATTGGTTTCCACTTAGCAATGTTTTTCAAAAACTCTATTACACCGCCTAAACGACTAATAACTCAGAAAGCCTAAAATAACGCTCATTTAACCAAAGAACCTCCGCAAGGAGTTTTTTTTTGCCTTCTGTTTAGTCAAAAGAGGAGGGGTAAATGGGTGATTAAATATAAGTAATATTTTAGCCGCTAAAAATAATAATGGTTTGACAGGTAATAATAATAAGAATAATATTACTACCATATTATTATTGACTGGAGTAACGAGTATGGAACTGGCCAAAGAAACCCGTGATCGCATATTTGCAGCTGCTGACTTGCTGTACGAGCAGGCCGATCGCGCTGCTTTTCCGACCGTTGATGCTGTGCGTAAGACGGCTAAGGTTAATATGAACGATGCAAGTGCCGGCATGAAGGAGTGGCGACGTGCGCAGACTGCTCAAGCTGCCCCGGTTGCTGTTCAGGTGCCGGATGTGGTTAGGCAGGCCAGTAGTGTTGCGCTAACTTCGTTGTGGCAGGAGGCTCAGGAGTTAGCGAATGAGTCTTTGCGGGCCGCCCAATCTGCTTGGGATGTTGAGCGGCTAGAGGCTGATACGCTGAACAAGCAAATGGCAGATGCCTACGAGGCTCAAGCATTAGAGTTGGAAGCTGTTCAGGCTAATGTTGAGCATTTGACCGCTGAAAATGCGCGACTGAATACTGAGCTTGAAGATACTCGCCGTGACCTGGTCGCTGCAAAGGTTGCAACCGAACGAGCTGATACCAGAGTGATAGAAATTGAATTAAGAGCAACTGAGCTGCGCACTGAGCTTGATTATTCCCACAAGGAGGCCGATCAGGCTCGTACTGAACTTGCAACGGTGCGACAAGCGCATGCGGCAGAGATTGAAGGATTGCGGGTCGAATTGGTGGCAATGCAAGCAAAAGCCGATGAAGCGGTGCAGGCAGCGGACACAATGGTAAGTTCTTTACGTGAAGAACTGGTATCGGTAAAAGCGAAGGCTGATGCAGCCCTAGAGTCATACCAAGAGCAACGTAAGCAAGCGGCTAGTGAGGTAAATCGTTCAGCCGAGAGACTGGTTGCGGCGCAGGCAGAACGCGATTTGGCGCAAAAGGCCGGTAGTCAAGCCAGAGAAGAAGCGGCTGAGCTACGTGGTCGGATTGATACTCTTAAAGAGCAGAATGCCGAAATGCTAAAAATGTTCAAGCTTTCGGGTGAAAAGCAGGCTCCACAGGCTAAAAATGACTAAGTAGAAAGCTATACGCTAAAATGAACCAATGCTTTTAGTCATAAATTGAGTGTCGACTAAAAATTTGAATTTCTAAACACATACAATCAATAGGAGAATCCCGATGAAGCAACGCCTTCTTGTAATGAACGGGCAGCGACTTGTTCAAAGCGAGCAGGGAGGGCAGTGGAATACCGACAAGGTGGAAAAGGCCGGGCTAATCAAGCCAGGCATTTACAACATCCATTTGTCAGCCCAGGCCGATAAGGCTAAAACCGAAGATGGTGTGATCTTATATGTTGATCAGGATTATGTTTACCAGCAAGTTGGCAAGAATTTTGTTAAGCATGATAGAGTGGATTTCGATAAAGTACCTGAAATAGGGAGTAATTCCAGCATCAAGTATGAAAACGGTAAGGCGGTAGTATCGTCATCGTCAATAAAACTGAGCCGTGGATTATCCAGATAAATTTTAGCCGCTAAATTTTTCGAGGTATGTCGTGAGTGAATTCAGAGAGCAATCGGTCAAACTGGCCGAGCAAGACAATGACGTCCAAGTTGATGCCCTCTTCGAACAAGCTCAAGATGTGCAGGCAGAGCAAGCCGCTCTGTTTGATACCCCCCTGGAGTCCCAATACAGCGCCGCTTTCGCGGCGCAGGTTGAAGCGAAGCACGATCAAGCCGAACAGATAGAGGATAAGATTGAAAATCTGATTGTGTTGCAAGCATCCAGTTTGCAGCTGGCTCAATCACGTCAGCCTAATATATTTGCTTTGCCAGGTGCTCGGGCTAAATGGCAGCAGCAGATGCAACAGCAAAAAAACACCATGCAACACCTTCAAGGCCGACTTGAATCGGTGCGAGAAATTAAGGAAGGGATGGGTATCCACGGCTCACGCATTGAGGAACTTGCTACTCGCAAGTTACGTACTCAAGAGCCGGCGCTTGCTAACGACTGGAGCGATATGTGTGAGGCTCAGCGACAGTATCAGGTACTGCAACGTAAGCAGGAGCGAGACAAAAAACGAGCTTTAGAAAGAGAACAGGGTCGGAGCATGGGCCTTGGGTTGTCTCAGGAGCGATAACGGTTACATATCAGGCTGGCTTTTTTAATGAAGTGTCACCCAGAGTGCGACAGCCGCAGCAAACAAAGTGATGCATGACGCTAACACGTTGAGCATCGCAATCCGATGAGCATCCCGGATTGGAGTGGTTACTCTGGCCAGGGAAGCATCGACTTCAGCCCGCACGGATGCGGCTGTTGCCTTAGCCCCTTCTTGCATGATCTGCCCCATTGCTTCCTTACTTGCGATCAAGGAAGCGTTCAGAATTCGTTCCGCCTTGCTTTTGGCATCATTTCCCCACCGCAAAGCTATTTCTTCCAGTTCTTCTTTGTACCTGTCGAGTTGCGCTTGTTGTGCCTTTGAGCTGTCTTGCATTAGGCGGTTATTGATTGTCTGCAAGACTAGAATGGGATCGTCACGCGAAACTGCAATGCTGTGTTTTACGGCAATCTCTCTTATAAGTTCTTCAATCTGATCTGTCATCACAGCACCGCTGCATTGTCGAGCTGTCCGAATAATTGACTCTTCACGATTTTCAACCTCTGCCTGGTCATGATGGTAAGTGATTCCATAGCCAGAGCTTCATCGAATGTCAGGCGATCTTGCAGCATGTCACTTAGGTCGCGACCGTAGGTATCTTCCTTGAGGGTAGGAATCTTCACTATTGCTGACACTCGTGCTTTGTTTGTTGTGTATGCCTTCATTTGTTCAAAGCTCTTGCCCTCGTGTTCAATTGGACCCCAAAACGGATTAAGCCAGACTACAAATAACGCTTCTGCTGGAAACTGGCTGGCAAGTTGAGCGAATCCGCTCACCGTGTCCAGAAGTGCCTGACTTCCTGTAATGACGGTATGTACAACCATTTCGTGCCCCATTTCTTGTAGAAGTGATGGCACATGGTTGCTGATGAGGTAGTGTGTGAGTGGCACGAATGAGCTTGCCCCGTTGTCGATAATTACATCGTTTTTCGATGGAGCAATTAATTCGACCAGAGTGTCGAAATTGCGAGACCGGATTTCGTCGCCCTCCATAATTTCCAGCAGTCGAACATTAAGAGCCTTGAAACCATGAAAAGTTGAGTTCACAGGGTCAGTGTCGATGCACAGCGGTGATTGTCCTTTACTGATTTTGTATTGGGCAATCATTGCCGAAATAAAGGATTTTCCGACGCCGCCCTTTCCTTGTAAAACTATGTGAATTTTAGCCATTATAGTAAGTCCTCTTTTTTCGGTGTCTTATTGAATTTGAAGCCAGTTGCAGCCAGCTCATCCGCTTTCTTTTCGTTTGTAATTGTCGGCACATGATTGGTTTGTTCGCCCGGAACGGCATAAGTCACCAAATTTTCGGTGGACGATATAAGTTCTGCCGGTGTCAGGATTAAGCGATTTACATAGATGCGAAATGATTGATAACTGAAGTCAATTTTTCCTTCTTCATGCAGCGTTTCCCAAATGCTCTTTACGGGCCACCCATCAGCTATTGCCTGTTTTACGTCCACTCGTAAAGCAAGGAATGTCGCCCGGTTTTGCGCCCTACGGGACGGCTTTTTCTTTATGGCCATTGCCGCTATACGCTCAGATAGGTTCTTTGCCATATATCACCTTTCGTTTTATTTCGGTTGTTTGAGCATAGTTTCTTCCACGTTTTATTGCCCATTCGTTGCTTGAACGTTGTTCTTGCTTTGTTGTCGTGTTTTTTACGTAAAACATAGTTTATATCGAAAAAAACGGTTTAGCAAAGCTCCGTGTCATGTTATTCTTTGTTTGAAAACGGATATAAACGATTGTATAGCGGGCAGGATATGTAAAGTTAGCTAACCGTCGAGCCGGTTAATTAACTTTACTGTCCCCTTATTCGCGCTACGCACTCAATTGGGAATCCTGCTCTGCGAGGCCAGACGGCTGCCGCCTTCAAACAACGTCCAATGACGCTAAGGTTGAACGATGGAAAACAACGAAAAATTGCAAAGAGCAAAAACACGAAAGACGGGTAGGCATCTTCGCGTGCCAGTGCTCCCTGAAGAGGAGGCTGCAATCAAGAGACAGGCCGCTTCGGTTGGGTTATCGGTCGCTGCATATTTACGCAATGTCAGCATGGGCTACCAGGTGCGTGGAATATTGGACAATAAACGTGTTGAAGAATTAGCTCGCATCAATGGCGACCTTGGTCGTCTTGGTGGGCTGTTGAAGCTTTGGCTCACAAATGACCAGCGCACGGCTGCGTTTGGAGATGCCACTATTCGTGCTCTCCTATCTAAAATTGAAGACACACAAGGCAAAATGCATGAGGTTATGCGTGCTGTAGTCATGCCAAGGATGGACAGGTGAAATTTTTAGCCGCTAAAATTCCGAAGGCAGTTCGGTGATAGCAAAACATGTTTCCATGAAATCGGTGAAGAAGAGCGACTTCGCCGGTCTGGTGAAATACATAACCGACGAACAGAGTAAAAATGAGCGTGTTGGCTGTGTGGCTGTTTCGAATTGTCAATCTGACAGACCAGATGTTGCGATAACGGAAGTATTGAATACACAGGCCCAAAATAAGCGGGCCACATCGGATAAGACTTATCACCTAATCGTCAGCTTTCGTATTGGCGAGCGACCGGACGATGACACGTTAAAGTCCATCGAAGCACGAATCTGCGATGGGCTAGGTTATGGGGAACATCAGCGCATCAGTTCCGTGCATTACGATACCGATAACCTGCACATTCACATTGCCATCAATAAGATTCATCCAACTCGTTACACGATTCACGCTCCGTATAACGACCATAAATACACACTAGGCCAACTCTGCGAAAAGCTAGAACACGAATTCGGCCTTGAATCTGACAACCATCAGGCCAAGAAGCGTTGGGTGGAAAACCGGGCGGCTGATATGGAAAGCCATGCGGGTATTGAAAGCCTGTTGGGGTGGATCAAGCGCGAATGTCTGGAGCAGATTAAGGGCGCACAGTCATGGATGGAGTTGCACCATGTCATGCAAGACAGTGGACTTGAGTTGCGTGAGCGTGGCAACGGGTTTGTTGTCGTATCAGAGAATGGAACGATGGTTAAGGCCAGTTCCATCGATCGGGACTTATCTAAGGGAAAGCTTGAAACCCGTTTTGGCTCTTTTGAGTCATCTGGCGAGCAAGTAACTAAAACGACAGTTAAGCCGTTAAGACAGTATGAAAAACGTCCTATGCAGTCTCGTATTAATACTGCTGAGCTGTATGCCAAGTACACGAGCGAACAGAAACAAATTGCAACATTGCGAACTTTAGAGTGGGCCAAAGCCCGTGACCGAAAAAACAAACAAATTGAAAACATCAAGCGGACTGGGCAGTTAAAAAGAACGGCTATCAAACTCATGGTGGACGGCAGTATCAGCAAGAAGGTTCTCTATGCCGCAACAAGCAAGTCCCTGAAAGATGAAATCAAGAAAATCAATAAACGCTATTTGAATGAACGTCAGGATGTTTACGACAAGTACCAGCGGTTAGCGTGGGTAGACTGGCTGCGCTCCAAGGCAACAGAAGGCGACGATGAGGCGCTAGGCGCATTACGAGCCCGCAATTCTTCTCATGGGCTCACGGGCAATACCGTTACAGGGAAGGGCGGTCAAAAGCCCGTTCAAGTCAATTCAGTACAGGACAGTATTACCAAGAAGGGCACGATTATTTATCGCGTCGGCTCTACTGCTGTGCGCGATGACGGCGACAGGTTGAATGTTTCTCGTGGGGCAAATCAGGAAGGCTTGCAAGCTGTTTTGTGTATGGCAATAGAGCGATACGGCGAGAGGATCACCGTTAATGGCACTGCCGAATTTAAAGAACAAATTGTGCAGGCGGCCGCTGCCACCAAATTATCCATTACTTTTGATGATGCCGGTTTAGAAAGTCGCCGTCAGGAGTTATTAAGTCCCGTCACTACCAAGGAGAACATAAATGAGCACGCAAGAGCAGACAGAGGACGAGCTGATAGCAGCCGCAATGGCGGCTCTGGACTCGCCACTACCGGAGACAATTACAAACGAACCAGAACAAGCGTCGCAGGTTCAGCACATCCCGGAAGTGTATTCGCGAACAAGCCCAACCTTGGCCGAATTGGAAGAAGGCCGCCGCCCAAAAGCAAAAACCGTTTGCGAAGACTGTCAGAACTCGGTGTGGTTCACATCGATAGCCGAAGTGAAGTGTTATTGTCGGGTTATGTTCCTGGTCACCTGGAGCAGCAAGGAACCAAACCAGATAACAGGGTGCGACGGAATGTTTTTGGGTCAGGAACAATAACAGCCGGATATTCGGCAGCGGATAAATACATTGCAGAACGCGAAGAAAAGCGGTTAAAAATATTCGATATAAAGAAACACTCACGATATAATCATTATAATGATGGTATTGTCTCTTTTGCTGGCATCCGCCAGGTAGAGGGTCAGGCATTGGCTCTTCTCGGTCACGGCGATGAAGTCATGGTGTTACCCATTGACGATGCAACCGCTCGACGTCTTAAGCGCATTGCTGTTGGTGATGACGTCACTGTAATGCTGAATGGTTCTATCAAAACGAAAGGAAGAAGCAGATGAAAGATAGATTCAACAATGCGGTAGGGCCACAGGTACGGGCCAAAAAGGATGGGCCTGGTAAGTTAATACCGGTTTTGGCGGTGTTATCTATAGGCGGCGGCCTGCAAGCGGCCACGCAATTCTTTGCCCACGATTTTAACCACCAGTCCGCATTGGGATGGCATATCAACCAAATCTACCCACCTTGGGGAATAGTTCAGTGGGCTGTAAAGTGGCATCACCAATACCCGGATGCTTTTATGCGTGCGAGCAGTATTGGTATCACTGTGGCCAGTGTGGGTTTGATTAGTCTTGTTGTCGTCAAGATGGTTATGGCAAATTCATCCAAGGTTAACGAGTACCTGCATGGATCGGCTCGTTGGGCCAACATCAAGGATATTCGAGCGGCAGGTTTGATTCCGAGAGGCCGCAGTTTCTGGCAAATCATCACAGGCAAAGAGCAAGCGATAAGTTCAGGGGTTTATGTGGGAGCCTGGCTGGACCCAAAAGGGAAGCTTCATTATTTGAGACACAATGGCCCGGAGCACATTTTGTGTTATGCGCCGACTCGTTCCGGAAAGGGCGTTGGCTTGGTTGTTCCAACCCTTCTGTCATGGGGACATAGCGCTGTCATTACCGACTTGAAGGGTGAGCTATGGGCGTTGACTTCTGGTTGGCGTAAGAAGCATGCAAAAAACAAGGTGTTGCGCTTCGAGCCTGCCATTGCTAACGGCAGTGTTTGCTGGAACCCATTGGATGAAATCAGGGTCTGCACTGAAAACGAAGTAGGTGATGTGCAAAACCTTGCCACCCTGCTTGTTGATCCAGACGGTAAAGGCTTGGAAAGCCATTGGCAGAAGACCGGTCAGGCGCTGCTTGTTGGTGTGATATTACACGCGCTTTATAAGGCGAAAGCCGATGGTACGACGGCCAGCTTGCCGAGTGTTGATGCGATGCTGTCAGATCCCAACCGTGATATTAACGAGCTTTGGATGGAAATGACTACATACGGTCATGTCGATGGCCAAAACCATCCTGTTGTTGGTTCTGCTGCACGCGACATGATGGACAGACCCGATGAGGAAGCTGGGTCGGTGCTTTCTACAGCTAAATCTTACTTAGCCCTTTACCGCGATCCCATCGTCGCTCGCAACGTCAGTAAATCCGAATTTGCCATCAAGGACTTGATGCACCACGACAATCCGGTAAGTCTTTATATTGTCACCCAGCCAAACGACAAGGCACGCTTGCGGCCTTTGGTCCGGGTCATGGTGAATATGGTGGTGCGACTGCTGACCGACAAAATGGGCTTCGAAAATGGCCGACCGGTTGCCCAATACAAGCATCGCATGTTGATGATGTTGGATGAATTCCCCAGCCTTGGAAAATTGGAAATCATGCAGGAGTCGCTGGCTTTCGTGGCCGGTTACGGTATCAAGTGCTACCTGATTTGCCAGGATCTTAACCAGCTCAAGAGCCGTGAAACAGGTTATGGTCACGACGAGAGCATAACGTCAAACTGCCACGTTCAGAATGCCTACCCACCGAACCGCGTAGAAACTGCGGAGCATCTTTCAAAGTTAACTGGCCAGACCACCGTAGCGAAAGAACAAATCACCACGAGCGGTAGACGCACCAGTGCATTGTTGGGTCAAGTGTCGCGCACTATCCAGGAAGTGCAGCGACCATTGTTGACGCCTGATGAATGTTTGCGGATACCAGGGCCGGTTAAAACAGAGAACGGTGACATTGCCGAAGCTGGTGACATGGTTGTTTATGTCGCGGGTTACCCTGCGATCTACGGCAAGCAACCGCTGTACTTCAAAGACCCAACTTTTCAGGCACGGGCATCTATTCCGGCACCGAAAAAAACCGACAAATTGCGACTTATTCAAGAAACCAAACATGGGGATGGCATCACGCTATGAACCAGATCTTGAACCGTTTTTCGGCAAACATTGCTATCGGCGGCGCAGGTTTGCTGTTACTGGGTTTTGTCTGTTATGCAGTCGGTGTCCGCATTAACACTACCAAAAGTATTCCGGTAGGTCTGTATTGGACGAGCAGCAATCCTATAGAGAAGGGCGCTTATGTGCTTTTCTGTCCACCACAAGTTGACGTGCTTATTGAAGCCAAGGAACGGGGATACATCGGTTCTGGTTTTTGCCCTGGTGAGTACGGCTATATGATGAAACGCATTTTAGCCGCTAAAAATGATGAGGTATCTATCGGCGATGAAGGTGTGCGCGTTAATGGCGAATTGTTGCCATTCAGTGCGCCGATTAAGGCCGATAAGTCAGGTCGACCACTAACACGCTATCACACCGCCCATTTTATTTTGGATACTTCCGAAGTCCTGCTTATGTCGGACGTGAGCAGCACATCGTTCGATGCCCGCTACTTCGGCCCTGTCAATCGTTCCCAAATCAAGACCGTAATTTCCCCGGTCATAACCTGGTAAGAGGCAAACACATGCGTTTATTTATTGCAGAAAAACCATCGGTGGCAAAAGCAATTGCTGGTGAACTGGGAGCAACCGGCAAGGGCGACGGGTTCATTGAATGCGGTCAAGACAAAGTAACCTGGTGCTTTGGGCATATGCTTGAACAAGCTGGACCGGACGAATACACCGCTGATGATGCGCCATGTAGTCCTAGCACTGGCAAGAAATTGTGGAGAATTGAGGACTTACCCATTATTCCGGGCACCTGGATTATGCGGCCTAGAGAAGATGCGAAACAGCAATTGGCCGTTATCGGGCGTTTGCTTAAGACAGCAAGCGAAGTGGTCAACGCTGGAGACCCAGACCGTGAAGGCCAGCTACTGATCGATGAGGTTCTTGTTCACTTTAAAAGCAGCCAGCCAGTGCGGCGATTTTGGGTATCTGCCCAGGATTCTGTTTCTGTTCAACGCGGATTAGCTGATCTGAAAGACAACGCAGCTTATCGAGGCTTCGGTGCAGCAGCTCAGGCGAGAGGCCGTGCCGACTGGTTAATCGGCATGAACTTGAGCAGGGCGTACACCTTGCGCGCACAGCGCGGCGGTTCGCGGGTGCTTCTTACTGTGGGTCGAGTGCAGACCCCGACACTTGCAATTGTGGTGGCGCGGGATCGTGAAATCGAGGCGTTTAAACCTATACCGTTTCATACCATCCAAGCTCAGATTCAACATGCCAACGGTACTTTCGTTGCCAGGTGGGATGTGAAGGAAGAGCAGACAGGTCTCGACAGTGAGGGGCGTCTTGTTGATACGGCGGTGGCTAACGCGCTAATAGAAACCCTGACAGGGAAGCCTGGTCGGATTATTGAGTACAAGCAAGAGGCCAAGAAGAAAGCGCACCCGCGAGCTTATTCTTTGTCTGACATTACGCTGGTCGCATCCAATAAATTCGGTTACACCGCCGCTGAAGTCCTTGAAATTTGCCAATCCCTTTATGAAACGCACAAGCTGACCAGCTATCCGCGCACGGATTGTAACTACCTACCTGAATCACAGCATGCCGATGCATCGCTCGTTTTGGCCGCTGTAAAGCATGTCAATTCAGCACTTGCCAATCTGGTCGATGGTGCAGACGTTGCGATCAAGTCGAAGACATGGGACGACTCCAAGATCACCGCGCACCACGGGATCATTCCCACTATGCACCATGGCAGCTCAGCAGGTTTAACAGACAAGGAACGCAGTATTTATGAGCTGATTGTCCGAGGCTATCTGGCGCAGTTTTATCCGCTGTATGAATACATGAGCACGGTTGTCGGCGTAGACGTGAGCGGCGAGATTTTCCGGGCTAGCTGTCAGGTTGTTATCCGCAACGGCTGGCGTGATGTGTACACAGTCGATGAGACCGACGATAGTGATGACAAGGATGCCAACGAGAGTCAGACCTTGCCGCCGATGAAGCAAAACGATGCAGTGTCATGTCTTAAAGCTACTCGTAATGATTCCAAGACAAAGCCGCCTGCACGCTTTACGGAAGGTACTTTGCAGCGAGCAATGGAAAACATACACAAGTTTGTTACCGAAGCCGAACACAAAAAGATGTTGCGTGACGGCGATGGTATAGGCACGTCTGCAACTCGCGCTTCAATCCTTTCCGAGTTAAAGCGCCGCGAGTTTCTGGAAACGAAGGGCAAGCAAATAATCAGTACAGCGTTGGGCCGTAGCCTTGTCGATGCGTTGCCCGATGTTGTTAAAAGTCCGGTGCTCACAGCGCTATATGAGCGCATGTTGAAAGGCATCGAGCAGGGGGCTTCCGAGTTGGATGTATTTATCACCAAGCAAGAGCAATTCATCAGAGACCAGGTGACAAAAGCAAACATCGGATCGGTGTCGATTGCGGGCGGAAAAGAAGCGCCAAAAGTCTCAGAGCTTCATAAGTGCATGGCTTGCAGCAATGGACTGACTCGTCGTGCCAGTTCGAAGAAGAAGGGCGTGTTCTGGTGGGGCTGTAGCAATTACCCCACATGCAAACAGACATACCCCGACATCAAAGGTCGACCCGATTATGGCAAAGGCAAAATTCTTTAATTTAACCACTAGAACCAGGATTACTACTATGACGCAAAACACTACTACAAATATCAATGGTGTCAGTGAGCACGACGTTTTACTGGAAAAATTGAAGGATGTCGGAACGCCGGGCTTTCAAGCCGAGTTCGATCCCGATGAGGCAGAGAGAGCAGGAGCGTTTTATGAAGATGCTTTAAGCGAACAGGATGCGCTCGATAGTGATGTCGACTCGGTGGATCTTAGAAAAGTAGACAAACATGAGTAATCCTTTCGGGCAAAGCGACTTGTTTGATAATTGGAATGACGACATGGCTGATAGCACTAAAGCCACTAATGAAAATACAGAAAAACAAGGGGAAAACACCAATGCAAGCACTGTACAAACCAAGCCTGTATCCCTCAGAGATACTGAAGCAACTCAAGAGGGCAGCGCCCCTGACAATAGAGATAGCGAACCGGTGGGCACTGGGGTGGCCGGAATCGGTGACGGCGCTAATACAAACGGGGCAGTATCTGGACGCGCTGACGAATCAGGAGCAGCAGGAACGCGAAGCGTTGAGTCAGCCGGGCAACAATCATCTGGCGAGACACGAGATAGTTCAGGAGTACGGCCTGAGTCTAGCGCCTCCGGCAGTGATTTCGTAATTGATGTCGACGACATCGGGAAAGGGGGACTGGCCAAGAAGTACAAGGATAATATAACGGCCATTCGCATCATTAAGGCAATGGAGGCTGAAGGCCGCTTTGCCTCTCTGGAAGAACGTAAGCAGATTGCCAAGTACGTTGGTTGGGGCGCAATCAAGGGCGTGTTTGATCCTGAAAATAAACAATGGAGTAAACAACACGCCGAGCTAAAACAATTACTGACAGACGCTGAATTTAAAGCAGCGCGTAAATCCACGCTCGATGCCCATTACACCGGCTCAATAGTGGTGGGTGCGATGTATGACGCGATGCAGCACTTGGGTTTTACCGGTGGGCGGGTATTGGAGTCTTCCGTTGGTATCGGCAATTTTTTCGGCATGATGCCGAGCGCAATGCGCAACGCTTCGCAGTTGCACGGCGTCGAACTCGATTCACTGACAAGCCGACTGGTTGCAGCGCTTTACCCGGAAGCAAAGATTGCCCAAGCCACCGGATTTGAAGACTTCCAAATCCCCGCCGAATATTTTGATGCTGTCATTGGTAACACCCCGTTTGGCAATCAGCCCTTAGTTGATACAGAGCGCAGTCCCTATTCCGGTTTCAGCATCCACAATTACTTCTTGGCTAAATCCATCGATAAGTTGCGGCCTGGCGGAATCATGCAAGTGGTGGTGTCGCATAGTTTCCTGGATGCAAACGATGATCGGACTCGTCAGTGGATTGGAGATAGAGCGGCATTAATTGGTGCCGTGCGGCTACCCAACACAGCATTCAAAGAAAACGCCGGCACCGAGATTGTTACCGACATTTTGATCTTCCAGAAACGTGATGGAAATGGGCTACCCAATGACATCAGCGCATGGCGTGATGTCGTCGATCAAAATAATACCAACCCCAAGACTGGTGACACTGTCACGCATAAGGTCAATCAATTCTTTACCGAGAATCCGCAGTTTGTCCTTGGTAGCCCATCAGCAGGCGGCAATATGTACACCGCCAACGAATACACCGTTGAGGCAACTGGCGACATCAAAGCACAACTGGCTGGCTGGGTAACATCGTTACCACAAAATATTTATCACTACATCGACCGTCAGGCTGATGCTGCCATTGAAGATCTGGCCATGCCAGACACTATCAAAGTGGGCTCGTTTTATATAAATGCCACCGGTAAAGTCATGCAGCGTAGCGATGATGTGATGGGCAATAAGACTGCGAATGAGTGGGTACCGCCCAACGAGAAAGCAGTGGCACGAATGCAAGGCATGATTGCCTTACGCGACTCGCTGCGCACTCAAATGCGGATTGAAAGGCTAGGACAGGACACAGAGACCGGTATTGAGGCCAATCGTGCAAAATTAAATCGCTTGTACGACACCTTCCTTAAACAACACGGTCATATCAACAACCAGACCAATCGGCGACTTTTCCTGGACGATACCGAAGCTCAGCTATTGCAGGCATTGGAATTTGACTACGACAAAGGCATCAGCAAAGCAGTCGCAGAGAAAGAAGGCATAGACCCGCGCGAACCCAGTGCGGTTAAGGCTGACATCTTTAAGCGCCGGGTAGCCTTTCCGCCGCAGGACTTTATGACCGTCACCACGGCGAAGGATGCCTTACTGGCCTCTTTAAATTATCGGGGCAGGGTAGATGGCAACTACATGGCCGAGGTCTACGACAAATCGCTTGAGGACATTATCAAAGAGCTGGGCGATGTGGTGTTTGACGATCCGCAAACCGGAATCGTCACTGCCGACGAGTATCTGTCTGGTGACGTGAAAACAAAATTAACCTTGGCAATTGCCGCCTTCCGAGACGATGTTAAGTTTAAGCGTAACGTGGAAGCGTTGGACAAGGTTATACCCAAGGATAAAAAACCCAGCGAAATCTCGGTGAGTATCGGTGCGGCGTTTATTCCGGACGAGTTGTATTGTCAGTTCATCAAGCATATTTCCGGTGGTGACTCCACGCTCACCTATATCAAGACAACGGGTCAATGGCTGATCAATTTCTCAGGCCAAGCCGATCCTGCTCTGAATACCGGCAAGTTCGGCACTTCAGATCTAAGCGCACAAGAGCTGCTGCACTTGTCTATGCTGGGCCGGGGTGCCGTTGTCAAAAAGACTACCCGTAACGCAGATGGCTCAACCACAACGGTACTCCTGGAAAAAGAAACGGAGGCCGCCCGCGAGAAACAAAACGCCATTAAGGACGAATGGAAGAAGTGGCTATGGAATGATGCAGAGCGTGCCGACAAGATTGCCACGATTTACAACGACAAAATGAATCGCATCGTGGCTCGACAATTCGATGGCTCACATCTGACTTTTCCGGGCATGAATCCAGCCATCAACCTGCTGGAACACCAAAAAAACGGCGTCTGGCGTGGCTTGCAATCTTACCAAGTGCTGTATGACCACGTGGTCGGGGCAGGTAAAACCTTTGAAATGGCGACCTTGGCGATGGAAATGCGCCGCCTGGGTATCGCCCGTAAGCCGTTATTTGTCGTCCCCAACCATTTAACGCTGCAATGGCGCAGTGAGTTTACCCGCCTTTATCCGGGATCGAACATTCTGGCCGCGACGCCGGAAGATTTCAGTAAGGACAATCGAGAGCGATTGTTCTCAAAGATCATCACTGGCGACTGGGATGCCGTGGTAGTGGGGCATTCGTCGCTCAAAAGAATCGGACTGCCTGAAGAAACAGAAAAAGCGGTATTGCAAGAGCAGCTGGATGAAATAGGCGATGCCATCGAGCTGATGAAACGCGAGCGCGGCGACCGTAATATCATCCGCGACATGGAGGGTATTCGCTCCCGGCTTGAAGCCAAGATGAAAGACAAGCTGGCTTCCATCGGCAAGCGCAGCAAGGTCGTTACTTTCGACGAACTGGGCATTGATGCCCTGTTTGTGGATGAAATGCACGAGTTTAAAAACCTGAGTTACAACTCGACCATGGATCGCAACCCAGGCATGGGTAATCCCAATGGCTCTGCCAAAGCCTTTGATATGTTCGTCAAAACCCGCTGGCTGTTTGATACCTTCGGCGACAAAACCCCGTTCATTACCGCCACCGGCACCCCGGTCTCAAACTCCCTGGTCGAGATGTACAACATGCAGCGGTATATGCAATACCCCTTGCTGAAACAAGAAGGACTGCATGTGTTTGATGCCTGGGCCAAACAGTTCGGCAGCGTAGAAAATGTTTACGAGGTTGCGCCCTCTGGTAGCGGTTATCGTCAGTCCACACGCTTTGCCAAATTCACCAACTTGCCTGCATTGATGGGCCTGTATAACTTGTTTGCCGATACGATCACCTTGGATGATTTAAAAGCCCAAGAAGAAAACCAAGGCAAACGTTTCCCAGTGCCTAAGCTGGTAGGCGGTAAGCCTGTGTTGGTGGTGGCCAAGCGTTCGCCCCTGGTATCAAGTCGAATGGGTGTGCCCACGGCGGACACCGATGCAGACGGCAACATCAAATTCTTAGCTGATCTGTCTAACGACGTCTCAATCAGCAAAAACGAGGAGTCTGGCAAGTTTGTCGCCAAAGTAGGCGACCACGTACTTGGGCACCTCGACACCGAGGAAGATGCCAGGCTAAAGATTGTGGAAATGGCGTTGACGCCCAGTGTTAACGTTCATCCTGAATCCATCCTTGGCCGCTTTGGCCGTCTGCGTGAATTGACCCGAGCCACCAAGGGTAAGGTCAATGCACTGTCACTGACCGGCGAGGCCAACAAAGTCGGTTTGGATTATCGCTTGATAGAGCCAGATGCGCCCGACTTTGCGGGCTCTAAGATCAACCTGGCCGTGGCTAACATGCTCAACGTCTATCACCAGTGGGGTGCGGATAAAGGCACTCAGTTGGTGTTCTGCGATATGTCTATTCCCTTGTCTGCCCGACACAGTTACTCAGCTAAAGACCGACGTGTGTACATTCGTGACGATGCAGGCGCTATCGACATGAAGCGCGGCACCCTCCACACCTTAGACGGGCATGAAGATTTGCCTTACTTCATAGTGCAACGCGGCGAGAAGGATGCTAAACGCTTTGATGTCTATGACGCTGCATCAGGCGTATTGGTGGTTAAAGATTCTCGCACCCGACAAGATGCCCAGGATGCCGCCAACCGCCTATTGATAGCGGATGCCCCGCGTCAAGACTGGATCGACAAACGCGAAATCGCTAGAGAGATCGAGCAAGCGCAAATTGACGAATACAACAACGAGCATGATGTCGAAACCGAAGGCTTTGAGTTCTATACCCGCGAAGACATTGCGGGCGTGTCCGGCTCAACCAAATTCTCGGTGTATGACGACATCAAAGCCAAATTGATGGGGAAGGGGATACCGGAGCGTGAGATTGCCTTTATTCATGACTATTCGACGCCCACCGCCAAGGACAAACTGTTTAAGGCCATCAACGCCGGAGAAGTCCGCTTCACGCTCGGCTCCACCCAAAAGATGGGGGCCGGTACTAACGTTCAAAAATTATTGGTAGGTTTACACCACATTGATGCCCCTTGGCGTCCAAGTGATTTAGAGCAACGTGAGGGACGGATTATTCGACGAGGCAATGAACTCTATGCCCGTGATCCAGAAAACTTTGCGGTGTTTATCGGTCGTTACGCGACCGAACAAACCTACGATACCCGCCGCTGGCAGATTTTGGAACATAAAGCCAGAGGGATTGAGCAGCTACGCAAATTCGACGGCACCATCAACGAGATCGACGACATAGAGGGTGAGGCCGCTAATGCCGCCGATATGAAAGCCGCCGCATCGGGTGACCCGTTGATATTGGAAGAAACCAAATGTCGTAACAATGTCCGCCGTTTGGAACAGTTGCAAGCCGGTCATGCGGATGAAGTGCTAGCCATGACCCGCAAGGCTCGTGATGCTCAAGCCTATGCCGATGGCTACGGCCCGCGTTATCTGGCAACGATTAAAGCGCTGATTACTACCGCCAACCAGCATCCCCTGGACAAACGTGGCTTCTCGCCTGTCACCGTTGACGGACAACCCTTTGTCGAAAGGGATAAAGCCCAGGAGGGCATTGCGGGTGCTGTGGGTCGATTGCGAGCCAACAAAGCCGAGTCAACAACACTGATATATCGTGGCTTAGAATTTACTATTGAACGTCACATCGGATATATCTCAGTGGAATCACTCACCGGCGACACCACTAGCTGGAGTGATAACGAGGCATTTTCTGCCAGTGGTTTCATTCAACGCCTGGCCAATGGCATCGGTCGCCTACCTGACATTGTCGATAACACCCAGGCCCGCATTGAGAAATCAATAAGGGATGCGGTAGCGATGCGTGAACAGGCCAAGCAACCTTTTCAGCAAGCCGATGAACTGGATGCAACCCGCGAAAAATACAAAGAAATTCAACGTGTATTGTTGGTCAAAGGCCCGACCGTGCCAGAAAGCCAGAAGGCGGCAGTGGCTAAAGGCATTGCTGCCCAGAAAGTGAAGTTGGCAGCGCTGGGCTTTGGCGACGCGTTGCAGGAGTTTTTCGGCGATAGCAACAGCCATCAATTAAACGAGGCTGACACGCTTAGCTCTCAAATACCTGACAACACCCACACCGAATTCAGAAAAACCCAACAGCAGGCAAGCGTCGCTAAGACTGGCGGCCAGGTGATTAGTGTTAACTTCCAGGAGAGGCCAATGACGCAAAAAAAACCATTCCATGAAACCGTTGCCGAAAAACTCATCGAGCAACTTAAAAGTGGCACTGCGCCCTGGCAAAGACCGTGGGTACCAGGGGAAGCGGGAGCTTTTGTGCCCACCAACCCGATAACCGGCAAGCGCTACCGAGGCATTAATGCTATCCACCTAATGAGTCAGGACTATAGGGATCAACGCTGGCTGACCTATAAGCAGGCAGTCTCCGTTGAGGCTCAGGTGCGTAAAGGAGAGAAAGGCACGTCGATTCAATACTGGAAATTCAGCGAAGAGCACATCAAGAAGGATGCGGACGGCAAGCCTATTTTGGACGCCCAAGGCGAGCCGCTTAAGTTTGTCGTCAAACTGGAACGGCCCAGGGTATTTTTTGCCACGGTATTTAATGCCGAGCAGGTCGACGGCATGCCACCGGTTCAGTCGCGCAAAGAACAGGAATGGAATGCAGTGGAACGAGCCGAACACATCTTGCAGGCATCCGGTGCAGTCATCCGAAACGGCGAGCAGAACAGGGCGTTCTACCGGCCATCAACAGACAGTATTCACTTGCCAGACAAGGGCCAATTTCCGACCGCTGATAATTACTATGCGACCGCCCTGCATGAGCTGGGCCACTGGACCGGTCACGAATCACGGCTGGCCCGCGATCTTGTGCATCCCTTCGGAAGCGAGGGTTACGCCAAGGAAGAATTGCGGGCAGAAATTGCCAGTATGATCTTGGGCGATGAGCTGGGTATCGGGCATAATCCGGAACAACACGCGGCGTATGTGGGTTCTTGGATTAACGCATTGCAGGACGATCCGCTGGAGATATTCAGAGCAGCGGCCGATGCAGAAAAGATTCAAGACTATGTCCTTGGCCTCGAACTGCAACAGGTTCAGGAACAGGCTCAGACACAGGGTCAGACTCAGGCTCAGCCCCAAGAACAGACGCCGACACCGCCACTTCAGGAGGCAGAAATGAACTCAGAAACGAATGAAAACGACCCGATCAATAAGAACGCTAAAATTTTAGCCGCTAAAAAATCCAACACGCAGACAAGCACGTTGGAAGTTGAGCCTCAGCCACAAGCGCAGCACAAGCAGCAAGAACAACAAGCGCCGACAGTGCTACCCAGGCCTGCAGCGCATTTGTTGACCCGTGATGAGTTTTCTAACATCGCCACGGCCACACCCCTTGAAAACCATGGTAGGCGTTGGGAAGTATTTATTGGCGAACAAAGTTTTGGTTTCTCCGATGCCGATACCGCTCTCGGTGCCGTTCAGGAGGCCCATAAGCGCGAGGTGAATAATGCACTGTACAGCCGCTCTACTGATAACACGGGCGTTATCGACATTAAAGAGCTGCCGCCCGCGCATGTATTGAGTGAGTACCCAGACTTACAAGCCCTGTTTGCTGACACGGTGAATTTCAATCAGCCAGACAGCCAAGCAGAGAGCCAGGCATTAACTACTGACGTAAACCCCGAGAAGACCTTTATCAACGTGCCCTTTAAAGAAAAGGACGAAGCCAAAGCCTTGGGTGCGCAATGGGATCGACAAGCACAATCCTGGGTTGTTCCCGCTGGCGTTGATCTTGTTGCCTTTGCCAAGTGGGCGAAGAGTACAGCGATAGCGTCAGTAGCAGCAGACGAGTCAAAAGACGACCAGGTGACTCCAAAGCCTTCACCCGATCGCCAATATCTTGCCGTACCTTATGGCGAGCATGTCGCCGCCAAGGCAGCCGGTGCTCTCTGGGATAAAGCGGCGAAATCCTGGTATATCGGCCCCAAGGCCGACAACGCAAAGCTGGAACGCTGGGCGGCAGATAAAGTGCTAAACCAGCAAGGACCAGCCATGACGCCAGAAGAAGAGTTTGCCGAAGCACTGCGTTCGCTGGGCTGTGTGGTTGAGGGTAAACACCCGGTCATGGACGGTACCAAACAGCGGATATCGGTTGAAGGTGATAAAAAAAGCGAACAAGCCGGCTTCTATGTCGGGCACTTAGATGGGCATCCGGCGGGCTACATCAAGAACAACAAAACCGGCATTGAAATGAAATGGAAGTCCAAAGGCTATGCCCTTGATCCGGCGCAGAAAGCACAACTCAATGCTGAGGCAGCGGCCAAGCTGCAAGCGCGTGACGCCGAGCAAGCCAGATTACACGAATACACTGCGCAACGTGTCAGTGCTCAAATGGCCGACCTGATTCCCGTAGAACAACCGACACCGTATATGCAGGCCAAAGGTATTGAACCACAAGCGGGTGTATTCACCGATAAAGAGAGCCAGAAAACTTACATCCCGGCCACGGATGTCGATGGCAAGCAATGGACAATGCAGTACATTAAAGAAGATGGCATCAAGCGATTCGCCAAGGACAGCCGTAAAGAAGGGTGCTTTCATGTCATCCGCGGTATGGCCGCATTGGCTAAGGCGCCTGTTCTGGTTATCAGTGAAGGCTACGCGACCGCCGCTAGCCTCTCGCAAGCATTAGGCTTTGCCACGGTCGCGGCTTTTGACTCGGGCAACCTGCCGCTCGTTGCCAAGGCATTGCACGAAAAGTTTCCGGACAAACCCATTGTCATTGCCGGTGACGACGATGAGCACCTGGAGGCTACCCAGGGCGTCAATCCAGGCCGCAGTAAAGCCGAGGAAGCCGCTAAGGCAGTCGGTGGAAAGGTCTTACTGCCGATCTTTGCACCCGGCGAGCAGGCGGCCAATCCCAAAGGCTTCACCGATTTCAACGACCTTGCCAATAACAGTGTACTGGGAAAAGAAGGTATCGAGCGGCAGGTGTGTTCTATCATCGATTCCGTAATTGAGAAACACCATGCACGGATCGAGCAGCAACAAGAGCATATTCAGAAGCAGGAACAGCGGCCACGCAGGGCATCCAAGAACGGATAACTTTGAAAACTAGATAAAAATGCCGGGTTAAACCGGCATTTTTCTTTGCGACAGCAAGGGTGCAAATTGGGTATGTCGACAGTGCGCGAACCGACCCTGAGCTGACGACCAAGCTGATACCCTCGTTTTCCTTAAAGCGGCCATTCAGTAACATGGTCCGTCAGACACATTGCTCTTTTGTAGACCAAGTAAAATTTTCCATTTGCTAAGCCGCTAAACCGTCAGCATCGGTGTCATAACAGACGGTCACAATTCTTAAAGATTCAAGAAAGAAAGATTCAGCGACTGCTAATTGCGGACAGTCGCATTCCCGCATTTGAACTAGAAATTTCGGCGTGCGGTTAATCGGTGTGGTTTTAACTTGCAAAGAAGTCAGGGTCGTGAAATAAGTTGTTCTCATTTAATGTGGGTCTTTAGCGGTGTTGCAGGTCTTGAGACTTATAATCGCAGGCCGCTAAAGCTATTTCTTTAAACCGAAAACGCTATAGAAACGGAATATTAGTGAAGGAAAAACGGTAATAATAAACCCCAAAATCAGTGCGAATCGGTATCTGTATTTATACACGAAAAATAATGTTGGGCGAGTTGCTTCTATCCCTCCTTTCATATGACTGTATCGAGTTAAGGCCGTTAGCTACCACTATCTATAAGCTCACTTAGGTGATTTGATACGGATGAAAAAACCTGAAATATTTCTCCTGTTCGGTTTAGGCTTGACTTGCTTGATTAAAATCAATAGCCAGACCAAATACCTTTGGTTCCAACTAATATAAATGTTATGAATTGAACCAATAAAAAAAGGAGCCCAAGCGCTAACAATAGTTTTTTCACATCATTCATTAAGAACCACCTCAGATACAGGCATGCCTCGCCGTAAATTACCCTATTTAGATTAAGAAGTTGAGAAAAGCCGGTTCATTCAGATCAAAATAGTTGGTTTTTAGGATGCTTACGATAGGTTTGTCTTATAGTTATTAGAATGGCACATCTTTATTTTTTTGGCTTTAGGAAGGCGAACTAATAAGCGCAAGACTTATGTTGATGTGTCTAACTAATCTTATAATTAATCAGGCGAGCTTGTAAAATACTAACTGCCTATGAAAACATAAGGTTTACCTATGGATTAAAATTGCAAGCAAGTTCTTAATTTCAGTGTTTTTCTGGTTCTGCGGATAATAAATCGCGTAGATCTGGCGGCTGATTTCGGGATTGCTCAAATATCGGCAACGCACGTCAACGGCGTTTGCAGGCAGGCTGTACTCCGGCATCAAGGCAACGCCCATGCCAGCGCGCACCAAGTTGACGATCCAATCCTCGCTGTTGCTGCGGTACGCGGCGTAGAGGTTGACTTCCTGGTCTTGGCAGATTGCCCGCAGGGTATCCCTAAGTTCGCAGTTCAAGCGATCCAAATAAGGCTCGGACTGGATTTCCTTGAGGTCGATTTTGTCCAAGTGATTGAAGCGGTGCTGGTTATTAAACGCAACCACGTACTTTTCGGTATACAGCAAGGTCGATTGGTAGGGCGAACCCAGCAATTGCAAAGGGGCGCTAATCACCAAATCAAGCAATCCCGATTCCAGTTGCTGCAATAATACCGTTTCACAGTCGATAATCAATTCAAATTCAATATGTGGAAACTCATGCTGGTAATGGGCAAATATCGGGCTTAAGCGTTGTGCACCTATCGTTGCCATCAGGCCTATCCGCAACGGGATATTGTTCAGCTGGGTAAAACGAAGAGCATCGGCCTTGGTCGCTACTGTTTCCTTGTATATCTTACGAAAGTTAGGCTCCACCAAGCGGCCGAGCGACGTCAACAAACATCCGGAACGGTCACGGGTGAACAATTCCCCACCCAATTCATCTTCCAATTTTTTGATGGATTGCGTTAAAGACGGCTGGGAAATATAGCTGAATTGCGCGGCACGGGTAAAACTGCCGTGATCGCAAACCGCCAAAAAATAACGGATTTGGTGCATTTCCATAATGCCTTCCTCGAACTAATATAGCCAATACCTATTCTTTCATAGGCAATTAGTATTTTACAAGCCTTATAATTAAAGAATATGATCGCCTCACGATAATAAAACCCTATGAAAAGGAAATGCCATGAAAGCAGCAAAACTGATTGTTATGTACCCAACACCCACCGATGTCGCCGTCTTTGAACGCCGTTACGAACATGAACATGTTCCCATGGCGGTAGATAAATTGGCGGGCAAAATCCGCTTTGATGCCAACTTGGTTACTTCAGTGCCAGGAAAAGACCAAGCTCCGTATCATCGTATTGCGGAAGTTTATTTTCCGTCCATGAAGGATTTGGAAGACTGCCTGAGTTCACTTGGCGGACAGGAAACGGCCGCCCATGCTGTTGAAATTTCCAGCGGTGGCGATCCCTTGTTTTTAATCGCGGAAGTCGAAA